>Ga0315308_1001554_pt1 | contig 13116 bp, 14 predicted proteins | sample TDP3_MG_FD_203078 | JGI IMG/M metagenome (GOLD analysis project Ga0315308, IMG submission 203078) | Freshwater sediment microbial communities from Lake Towuti, South Sulawesi, Indonesia - TDP3 | ecosystem: Environmental > Aquatic > Freshwater > Lake > Sediment | place: Indonesia: South Sulawesi... | reverse complement strand
CCTCAACCAGCGCTCACAGACCAGAAATCAAAGCTGAGCCATGCAGCATAATTCGTGAACTCCACGTCTACGGCCCACTCGTCCCTGTTGGGAAACACAGAGCCAAAGCTTGGCAGCACAAAGGCTACGGAGAATCATTACTGGCCGAAGCAGAACGCATCACACAGGCAGAATACGACCGCCGAAAAGTTGTTGTTATAAGCGCGTTAGGAACAAAACAATACTACAAACGATTCGGCTACCACCACGACGGACCCTTCATGTCAAAAACCACGCGCGCCTCAGACTCGTGACATTCTAAAAGCTCAATCGTTTCAGTGAGTATTCCTGCACCAATTCGCCTTGTTTAGTTTCACATGTTCAAACTTACGCAATTACTTCCTCGTTGGGTCTCTGGCGAATAGAAAGAAGACTAGCGCCGCAACGACACCAAAAAATCCAAGAGCTGCACCCAAACCCTCATAGTCAAACCAGATCAGCGCAATTCCTCCAACAGCCGCGCCCAAAGCGTAACCCAAATTCACAAAAGCCGAGTCCACTGACATCATCGTGCCGGCGTATCCCGGAACCTGCTCAAGAGTCAGGCTAATAACCGCGGCAGTAACCATGCCAAAAAGCAACGCAGCAGTGAGATTCAATATTAAAGAAAACATGAAGTCATGCACAAAAACGAAAGACACAGTGAACGCACTGGCCAACAAGACAGTCATCGCCGTGAAAGGCTTTCGCCCAATCCTGTCCACAAATCGACCACTGACTAAGCTACCAACAGTGTAGCACGAAGCTGCTAATAGAATTGCGAGGGCTGCAATATCTGTGGACGCTTCAAATCGCTGCATGAAAAACGCTGCACTATAATACAGAACTGCTGCAAGAGAAGCAGCGCGAAGAGTGTCGCCTGCCAAGCAAGCCAAAGCGGACACATTTGATAGAACTTCCTTGAAACCCGAGAGAAAACTACTCCGCCCCATTGGCATCCCATGACCGTGAGAAGCAGACGGAATCCCAAAAAACGCTAGCAAAAGACTAACAGACAAGAGAGGAATAACGAAACCCAGAAGCGAAAACCGCCACCCTCCAAAGTCGGCGAGGAAATTCAAGACCAGAGGACCAACAACATAAGGCAGGGCACCAGCGCCCACTGTCCACGAAACAGCCTTAGGCCTTTCATCCAATGAAAAATGCTCTCCGACAAGCGCGTTGACCATTGGGTCAATCATAGCCAGTCCCAAACCACTTATGGAGTAGGCCAAGAGCATCCAGGTGAAATCTACTGCCAAAAAACATCCAACAGACGACACCGCGAAGAAAAGCAAACCTGTCATCAGCAACGACTTGTGCCTAAAACGAACGCTCAGAAAACCCATGATCAACGCAAAGACAACAGCTGCCACAGAAGAAAACGTGTTAACCTGCCCCATAACGCCAACCTCTACCCCGAACCCTGTTGCGATAGGGTACAGAAACAGCCCCATCAAAACCGCGAGCGGACCAATGGAAAACGCACAGAAGACCAACGTGAAAAGCAAAATCCTCTTTGAAGAATCCTCCTCCTCAGAATCCACCCTATCGCTCATACTCAGCCACTACCCCACTCGTCCACCTACAAACCGGCCGAATCCTCCCAAAACAAGAAATTCCATCAACGATCATAACAGAAACCTAAGCTAACATCTTAACCTATAAATAATGTCTGCTCAGAAGTGGCGACTACCTCTGAGGCACTGCACATCGCACCACCAAACCAGTCTACTTGCCCAAAGGCTGAAACATAACCTTCATAATTGACCTTCCCCACACGAAAAACAGAATAACGCAACACGATTATGAGTAGTCGTGCCATCGATCAAGCAATCTCCTAACAGCGGCGGGACAAAACTTGGATGAAGAACTAGGCTACAGAGGAGAAGCCCTAAAACTCCTAAAACACGTAAAGGCAAAAGTCGGCGACATCATCCGCATAATCAAGGACAACGAAACCTACGAAGGCATACTCATACCACGCTCAGAATACGGCGACGACAAACACATAGTCATCAAGCTGAAAACAGGATACAACATAGGCATCCACATAACGCCCGCAACCAGAATCGAAAAAATCGGCGCAGGAACCAAACCGACCTTCGTCGCGCCCCCTCTACCACCACAAAAACCCAGCATGCCCAAGGTTGCAATCATCAGCACGGGCGGCACCATAGCCAGCCGAGTTGACTACAGAACAGGCGCAGTGCGGCCCGCGCTAACAGCCAGCGACCTCTACAGCGTAGTGCCGGAACTCTCAGAAATCGCCACAATAGACGCAGAAATACTGCTCAGCATCTTCAGCGAAGACATCACAAGCAAAAACTGGACCCAACTAGCCACAACCATAGCCAAACGCATCGAAAAAGGCGAAGACGGAATCGTAGTGGCCCACGGAACAGACACAATGGGCTACACCGCAGCCGCACTGAGCTTCGCACTGCAGGAACTACCAGTGCCCGTAGTGCTTGTCGGATCACAGAGATCGGCGGACAGACCCAGCTCAGACGCTGCAACAAACCTAACCGGCGCCGTGACAGCCGCTGCAAAGGCTCCCTTCGCCGAAGTGGTCTTAGCCATGCATGAGACGCCGTCAGACAAAGCGATAGTGCTGCATCGTGGAACCAAAGCAAGAAAATGCCACACCAGCCGAAGAGACACGTTCAAGTCGGTCAACGCCGAACCTATTGCAAAAGTGGAAAAAGACAGCATCATCATGCTGACTCAACATTTTCACAGAAGAAACGAATCTGAAAAGCTTGATTTGAAGCCGAATTTTGAGGAAAAAGTCACACTTCTGAAGTTTTATCCCGGCTTCGACCCCGGAATAATCGAACACACGGTGAACAAAGGATATAGAGGCATCATTCTAGAAGGCACGGGACTGGGGCACGTCAGCCACAAGTGTATACCAGCAATCCGCAACGCCGTGGAAAAAGACGTAATCGTTGCCATGACCAGCCAATGCATCTGGGGCAGAGTTGACATGAACGTCTACGACACCGGCAGAGACCTCCTAAACGTAGGAGTCATTCCGCTCGAAGACATGCTGCCGGAAACAGCGCTCGTCAAACTCATGTGGACTCTGGGACAAACAAGCAACGTTCAGGAAGCCAAGAAACTGTTAACAACCAACATAGCCAACGAAATCTCCGCCCGAACCCTCAGCCAAGCAACACGGGTTGAAACACATGACCGTAGACTACGCTAAATTAGGCCTAAAAGTCGGCTTAGAAGTTCATCAACAACTGGACACAGCCGAGAAACTGTTCTGCAGCTGCAAACCGGAACTCTTCAAAGAAGAACCAGAAATAACCTTCCTACGAAGGCTGCGCCCAACCCAAAGCGAGCTGGGACAGGTTGATCCCGCAGCCTACTTCGAGTTTCAGAAAGGCGTAAAAATCCTCTACGAAGCAAACAGAGCCACATCCTGTCTGGTTGAAATGGACGAAGAACCACCACACAACCTAAACACGGAAGCAGTTGAGACAGCGCTCACCGTAGCGCTCATGACCAAAGCCAAACCAGCCGACGAAATCCACGTCATGCGCAAAACAGTCATAGACGGCTCAAACACCACAGGCTTCCAAAGAACCTGCGTCGTCGCCCTCAACGGCAACATAGATGTAGACGATAAACAGATTCCGATTCAACTCATCGCCCTAGAAGAAGACGCAGCGCGAAAGATGGGAGAGGAACAAGGCGGCAAAACCATCCGATACCGCATAGACCGCCTAGGCATACCACTCATCGAAGTAACCACAGGCCCCGTGCTCTACACGCCGCAAGAAGCCGAAAAAACCGCATTAACCATCGGCCGCATACTGAGAGCAACGGGCAAGGTTAGACGCGGCTTAGGAACCATACGACAAGACCTGAACATATCCATCACAGATGGAGCCCTCATCGAAATCAAAGGTGTACAGGAACTGGAACTTCTCTCCAAAGTTGTCGAATACGAAGTGCAGAGACAACTCAACCTGATGAAATTGAGAGATGAACTAAAGCAAAGAGGCATCAGCGCAGACAAGCTAACCCCAGAGCCCGTTGACGTCACCAGAGTCTTCGAAAAAACTCAGTGTCGAGTAGTCAAGAGAGCCTTAGAAGAAAAGAAAAACGTCTTAGCCGTGAAACTGCAGCATTTCGGCGGCTTACTCAAAACCGAACTGTCACCGAGCCTAAGACTGGGGACAGAGATGGCTGACCGAGCTCATTTCTGGGGCAGAGTTGGCGGAATCTTCCACACAGACGAACTGCCAAACTATGGAATAACAGCCCAAGAGGTAGCTGAACTCAAGAGACTCATGAAAGCCAAAGAGAAAGACGCAGTTTTGTTCGTAGCCGACACGCTTGAAAACGCAAACGATGCTCTAAACGCGGTGGTTGAAAGGGCTAAGGAAGCCTTGAAAGGCGTGCCCGAAGAGACACGGGCGCCAAATCCAGACGGCACAACCCGTTACATGCGCCCGAGACCAGGCGCTGCACGCATGTATCCAGAAACCGACGTGCCACCCATCCAGATCACCGAAGACTACTTGGAGCAGCTGCGGAAGCGTTTGCCAGAGATGCCTGAACAAAAAATGGAGCGTCTGACAAAAAGTTACGGATTGAATCAGAAACTTGCCAAGCAGGTTTTAGACTCTGAGTATGCCCAGCTTTTCGAGGCTGTGGCAGATGAGACCAAGGTTTCGCCAACAGTAATCGCGGCTGTTCTAACTGAAACCTTCAAAAGCCTAAAGCGAGAAGGCGTGGAAATTCAACGAATCAGCGACCAACAGATCCGTGAACTATTTCACCTGATCGACTCCGGAAAAACTGTGAAGGAAGCCGTGCCCGACATTGCTTTATGGCTGGCTAAACACGAAGGCACATCTGTGGCACAGGCGCTGCAGAACCTAGGCTTAGAGATGCTCTCAGAGATGGAATTGGAGAAACTCGTTGACAACCTCATCAAAGCAAACAAGAGTCTGGTTGAGAGGAGCGGCAAAGCCGCATTTGGCGCCTTAATGGGTTTAACCATGAAGAAGGTGCGGGGCAGAGCTGACCCCGCATTAGTCTCGGCTGTGCTGAAGAGGAAGCTAGAGAAGAGCTAGCTTGACTGTCCCACAGTGTCTGCAATTACGTTCACGTAGACTTTGGACGCGTTTTTCACATCCTTAAGAACTACGAACTCATTGTACGCGTGTGCTAGTTCGCCGTGGCCGGGTCCAAACGCCACTGTAGGTATGCCCAGAAGTTCCCGGAAGAAGTGAGCATCACTCGTCGCCGGCATGTATGTTGCGGCTGGCCTGTAACCGAAGACCTGTCTGGCGCTTTTCTGAATAATCCTGACCAGCGGATGGTCTGCGGGAGTGTACGACGGCATGGTTTTGTTAGTCACTTCGTACTCGAAGTCGTCTGGCAGCAGATTGCGCACGAATTCCTCTACACCATCAGGGTGTCCTCCCGCTGGCACTCTTATGTCGATCTCTGCCTCGCATTTTTCCGGTACAACGTTGGCTTTTGTCCCACCAGCAATAACTCCTAGATTAACGGTGTAGTGGGTCAGAGCTCTAGTGAGGCTCCTTGCTTGGACTCCGTGTTTCTGGGCGACCATTCGCTGTTCTTTCTCGCCGTTTCTGATCAGCTTCACTGCGTCTTTGGGCGTTCTCACTGGTTCTGCTTCGAAGGCTTGAAGTCTGGGAAGGAACCGTGTTGACATCTCGATGGCGTTTCTGCCCAGAGGTGGCGTGCTGCCGTGGGCTGGTTTGCCGTGTGCCGTAATCTTGAGCCAGCATGTTCCACGTTCGCCCGCAACCACGGAGTACTCGCTGTCCAAGTAGCCAGTTGGCTCAGTTATGAGACAGAGGTCGCCTACGAGCTTCTTGTTTTTCAGCAACCAAAGCGCACCTCCAGGGCCTTGAGCTTCCTCATCTGATACGCTTGCGACTGTTATCTTTCCAGAAAGTTCAGTTTCGTGCTGTTTCGCGGCTGCTAAGGCCATGAGCATAGCGGCCATGCCTCCCTTCATGTCGGTTGCCCCTCTACCGTAGAGCCTGCCGTGTTTGACTTGGCCTTCGTATGGAGAAACATCCCATTTGGTGAGGTCGCCGGCTGGAACAACGTCAATGTGTCCGCATAGAATGAGTGCGGGTTTTCCTTTGCCGACCGTTGCGACTACGCTTGTATGACCTCTAATAGGCTCATGTGTCTGATACTGGATGCTTTCCTGCTTGAGGAAGCGTTCAATAACAGCTGCAGTTTCCGAAACGTCGCCAGGCGGGTTTTCACCCTTCGCTTGGATCAGTCTGCTGCACAGTGTGTTTAATTCATTTTGGTGTTCTTCAACGAATTCCGCCATCTTCATCCGGAGTTGCGTCAAAATCTCTCACCTGAACGGCTCTTACTCAGCTTCTAGTTAGGTCAGCAAACTCTTAATAAATGGTTATTTATCTTCTGTATGCCTAATCGAATTGGCACGGAGTGTCTCTTTAAAACATGGCGAAGTTCAAGGTCATAGTTTCAGACCCAGAGGTGAGGAAGTCTAAAGTGGTGGAACTTGACGGTTCTCGAGCCGTGCCGTTGATTGGAAAACGTTTAGGAGAGATCATCGACGGCTCGGTTGTTGGCATGTCGGGTTTGAAACTGCAGGTCACCGGGGGCTCTGACAAAGACGGTTTTCCCATGCGCCCCAGCATTCACGGAGGCGTGCGAGTAAGCGTAATAATAAGCAAAGGAGTTGGTTTTCACCCTAAACGCGAAGGTGAACGTCAAAGGAAAACTCTTCGAGGAGATGTCATCACAGAAGAGATTGTTCAAGTTAACATGAAAGTTTTAGAGAAACCCAAGAGGGCTGAAAGGCCCAAGAGAGAGAAGAAGGCTAAGGCTAAGCTGAAAGCTGAAGTTGCGGTGGAAAGGAAAGAAGAGGCTGAATCGCAGCCGAAACCTGAGGAAGCTCAAGCTTCACAAGCCGAACAAGGCACGGCGGCGCCCGCTGAACATGGAGGTGAATCTTCTGAAGAAGCTGCCTCAGCAGCCGGAGGTTAACATTGGAACAATCGGACATGTGGATCATGGAAAGACGACTCTCGTGCAGGCTTTAACTGGTGTCTGGGCCTCGCGTCACAGTGAAGAGCTTAGACGTGGAATCACCATCAAACTAGGCTACGCAGACGCTCCTATATACAAGTGTCCTGAGTGTCCACCGCCTCAGTGCTATTCAACCGAGCTAGAGTGCAAGGGCTGTGACAAGCCAGGCGAGTTTGTTAGGGCTGTGAGTTTTGTTGACGCTCCCGGTCATGAGGCTCTTATGGCTACGATGCTGTCAGGTGCCGCTGTTATGGACGGCGCGTTGCTTGTTGTGGCTGCAGACGAGCCTTGTCCTCAGCCGCAGACGCGTGAGCATTTGGCTGCCATAGAGATCGTGGGCGTCAAGAACCTGGTTATTGTTCAGAACAAGATTGACTTGGTCGATGAGAGGCGAGCTGTGGAGAGCTACGAGGAAATCGCCCGTTTCGTTAAGGGTAGCGTCGCTGAAAACGCACCTATAATTCCTGCGTCGGCTCAACACGGCGCCAACATTGATGTTCTTATTCAGGCGTTGGAGGAGAACATTCCCACACCCAAGCGGGATCCCACGAAGCCGCCTCGGCTGCATGTAGTGCGATCCTTTGACGTGAACAAACCGGGCACTCCAGTTGAAAAACTAACTGGCGGTGTTCTCGGAGGAACAATCCTTCAAGGTGTTTTCAAGGTCGGTGATGAAGTGGAGATTCGTCCAGGAGTGCGAGTTGAGAAGGGTGGCAGGGCAACGCATGAGCCTTTGCACACTGAGGTCACGAGTCTTCAGGCAGGTGGCAGAGACGTTGAGGAAGCTCTGCCTGGCGGTTTGGTTGGAATAGGGACGCTGCTCGATCCTTCTTTGACAAAGGCAGACGGGTTAACGGGGAATCTTGTCGGCAAGCCAGAGACGTTGCCGCCTACCATTTCAGAATTGACAATCGAAACCCATCTATTTCCACGGGCGCTTGGAACGAAGGAGCTCATGGAAATCGAAACCGTCCATATTGGTGAGGCTCTTCTCCTAGACATTGGAACCAGCATAACCGCTGGAAGCGTGGTTTCGATGAAAGGCGACAACGCCACGATGAGGTTGAGTCGACCGATAAGTGCTGAAGAGGGTGCCCGAGCGGCAATAAGCCGAAAGATCGCTGGAAGATGGCGACTCATAGGCTACGGCATAATTCAATGAGAGATCTTTTTCCTGATGTTTTCAAGAACTCTGCTATATCGGCAACTCAGCGGGAGTTAGGGTTCTCTTCTTTCAGGCTCTTTCACCGTTATAATCAATAAGAGGGCAGCGATTAGCTCAGCCACTGCAAAAACATAGAACGGCATTGCAGGACCAACAAACTGAAACGTTAACCCACCGATTAGGCCACCAGCAGCGGCTGAAGCCGCACTACTCATGTCCCATAGCGCAGTTACTCTCCCCCTCATAGGTCTCGCAGTGAGATCAGCCTGAAGGGCTTCATGGGCTGGTGTATAGTAGATTCCTGCAGCAACAAGCAGAAGCGCCGCGAATATAACTTGGATGAGTGACCGCGCCAGAGTAAACAAGAGGATCATGGGAACCGTGATCAGCAGTGAGATTATCATTGTTCTTCTTTTGCCAAATCGCTCGCTGAACCAGCCTCCAGGGATCTTAAGAATGCTCGCTACGAGAAACTGTAGGCTTACAACTGTTCCCCAGTCAAGTGCCGATAAGCCTGCAACGCCAGATGCGTACAAGATGTAGTATTGAGCCACTGTGGCGTTGGCAAAGATAACCAAGCCGTATGAGACAAAGAGAAACTTGATGCTACTGGGCAAATGAAGAAGAGAGAGTTTTGTGAAGTCCGTGAAGGCGTTCCGCAAGGATGGATCAACCTTGGCGGCACCTCTTCGAACGAGTGTCTCTTTTAGGGAGATCAGAAGTGGAAGCGCTGAGATGAATGTCAACACCGCAGCATAGACGCAGCCCAACTTAAACCCCTCTTCAACCCCGTAGGTTTCAATCATCCAGCCTCCAACTGAGGGAGAGATTACCGATGGCAGTGACGAAACAACCTGCAAGTACGCTATTCCAGCAGTTCGATCTTCAGGTGGAATTGAGTCTGCTACAGTAGCGTGGACAGCGGGATTGGCGATAGAGGCTAAGGCGGAGAGCAGGGTCAGAACTCCGAACACGCGCCAATCTCGGACTAACACGTAGAGAAGCGGAAAGAACACACCGTAGAAAGAGGCGAAGATATAGACCCGTCTTCTACCATAGAAGTCAGCAATGAAACCTCCGATCGAAAGAACGAAAAACTGAATGACCGACGATGCAGATACTAACAACCCAAGCGTTAACGTGTTTCCCCCGATCTGAACAAAGTACAACGGAACGTAGATGCCGACAAAGCTTCCCACCGATCGAATGGCATTGCTCAGCGCGATAACGGAGATGTTGCTGTGAAAGAAATTCGAAGCGTTTTGCACTTCTCTATGCTCTAGCGCTGTCTTTGGCTTCGACAATTGTCTAGTCCTTCATGATCTTGTATCTTTTTGTTACGTCTTTCACGTTTCCGTTCTCGAAGGCATAGACCTCTTTCAGATTCTTCTTCCAGTCCCTTTCATACATGAGAGGATCCTCTATCTTCTTTTCAGACGGATCGATGTGAACCCATCTCTGCGACTTTTTGTCCCAAACCTCTGTCCAAACGTGATCCGACATGTCGAGTACGAGACGCGCTTGGTAGTTGTGAGCCAAGCAGAGACCTGTAAACAGAATGCTGAACTCTCCGCAGCGTCCTCTGCCGTAGGCCAAAATCTTCCTTGGGTCATTGTGCCTCTCGATGTTGCCCTTGTCAAACTTCAGCCTGTCATGCATCCAATCAGGCAACTCGAGCACAGAGTACCTACGGGTAAAAATCGATCTCAGATCAGCAAGGAGAGAGCGATCAGCGAGCCTTTTGCTTAACTCTCGATACTTGTCAATTGCATCCTCGTCAGCAGCCACCATGCATGATGCCTCTCTGCGAAGCCTGCAGTCTTGGTAGATAGAATGAACGGTCTTCGCTAGAAAGTCGTTGTGAAGTAGCAATCAAGATTAGGAGTGAGTTCAAGCAGACAGGTTCGAAGATACTGTAGCCCACACTAAACGCTTATACACCGACATTAATATGACAAAAAGGGCTTATGCAAGAAGGACTAGGCATGACTCTCAGGGTTATTTTGGACTCTAACTTCCTGTTCCTTCCCCTACAATTCAAAATTGACATTTTCGAGGCCATGAAGAACCTACTCAACAGGAAACATGAACTGACTGTCCTCTCAACAACAGTTGATGAGTTGCAGGAGTTGGCTCAGAAAGGAAGCCCTAAAGTTCGCATGCAAGCGAAGATGGGGCTTCAGTTCGTGGGAAGATGTCGTATAGTTGCTGTTAGAAGAAGTAGAGGCGAGTTAAGCGACGATGTTATTTTAAGGGTTGCAAGGAAATGGAAGTGCCCAGTCGCCACGAACGACAGGATGTTGAGGCAGAGGTTAAGGGATATAAGCGTCCCTGTGATTTACTTGAGGCAAAAATCCCGGCTTGAGCTGGAGGGAAGCATTTAATTATCTAGGCTGAAACCGTGTAGTGACCCATCATGTTCAGACTCGTCTCACTTGAAGATACGATCCGCATTCCGCCGGAGAAGTTTGGTCAGCCTATAGAATCCGTTGGCTACGAGCAGTTAAAGACCAAATATGAGGGCATGGTAGACGAGGAGCTGGGCTACGTCATAGCTGTAACTGAGATTCAAATCAACCCTGTGGGCAAAATCATCCCTGGGGATGGCGCCACATATCACCGCGCCGTGTTTTCCCTGCTGACCTTCTATCCCAAGCTTCAAGAGGTAGTAGAAGGAGAGGTCGTTGAAATCGCCGACTTCGGTGCCTTCGTCAGAGTCGGCCCCATTGACATGCTTCTGCATGTTTCTCAGCTGATGGACGACTATATTTCATATGACGAAAAGCAAGGCGTGCTCATGGGCAAGGAAACAAGACGCAAACTCGCCGCGGGTGATCATGTGAGGGTACGCATAACGGCGGTTTCACTGGGCAGAGGCGGCGGCTCAGGCAAAGTGGGCGTCACCGCTAGGCAGCCGTGGCTGGGCAAGCTGGAATGGATACGGAGCGACTTGGAAAGGGCGAAGAGCGCAGACGTGGAGAAAGGGAAGAAAGCAGCGGCTGCTCCATCCACAACTGCAGCCAAGAAATAACGGCTGGGAGAAAAGGCAGCGCATGAGTGAAAAGGCGTGTAGAAACTGTAGTTACCTCACAACCGAGACCACTTGTCCAAACTGCAAGTCCGCAAATTTCAGCGACGACTACTCTGGTCTTGTCGTCATATTAGACCCAGAAAGCTCAGCAATAGCTAAGGCAATGAAGGTCACAAAAAAGGGCAGATATGCCCTGCGCGTGCGATAGGAAAAGCCGTATGGATTATCTGCGTCTTTAGGGAGGCTAACTCAAATCGAAACAAGACCAAAGCAGACACTCGTCCTCACAGCAAGACAACGGGCTGAACTCAAACGCCCGCTGGGCAAACTAATAAGAGGTACACGCAACGAGACCATGAGAGAGCTCAGCAAACTGATCTTAAGAGAAAAACCGAAGCTCATAATCAGCGTAGGCGACGCTGTCTCTCAAAGCATGCTGATACACCGAATTCTACCTCAACTAATCATTGTCGACAGCAAAATCATGCGAGCAGCAATTGAACCATTCAACTCGCAAATCACGAAGAAGATGAGAGTCAAGAATCCCGCTGGAACGCTTACTCCGGAAACGTGGACGGTTCTTGACAAGGCCCTAGAACAAAAGGACCCGGTTGAGGTCTTGGTTGAAGGTGAAGAAGATCTGCTCACGTTAGTGGCGGTTTCGGCGGCGCCGAAAGGCTCATTGGTAGTCTACGGCCAACCACGCGAAGGCGTTGTGGCAGTCAAGGTAGACGAAACCACGAAGCGAAGAGTGCTCAAGATCGTTATGGCCATGAAGCAACTTCCAAAAACCTAAAGTAAAAGATGATGCATCAAATCAACAAACCTTTATAGACAAGAGCTTGGTCGAGATGGAAATCAAAATCACGGAGCAACAGTACAATGCGCTGTTGAAACGCAGAGAAGTCACGTTTGAAGTTGAACACGCGCAGACCAAGGGGACTCCTTCGCGCTTGGAAATGCGCAGTAGATTAGCAGAGCTGCTCAAAACGAGTCCTGAAGTCGTTTACATAAAGAGAGTTGAAACCAAGAGTGGCACTATGATTGCCGTTGGAGAAGCCAACGCTTATGACGGCGTGGACCAAGCGAAACTCATCGAACCTGCATACATCATCGCCAGAAACACGCCAAAGGAGAAGAAAGAGGCCGCGGAGAAAACCGAGGAAATGAGGGTAGCGCCTGAAAAGCTAGAAAAGACAGCGGAGAAGGAGAAGTAGCTAGATGGCGGAGAAGGCAAAGGCAAAGAAGGAGGCTCCCACTGCTAAGGCTGCACCGAAGCCTGGAGAGAAACCAACTGAAAAACCTGTTGAGAAGCCCGAGGAGATGGGGGTTGAGGAGAAGCCTATTGAGAAGCCTAGGGGCAAGAAGAAGCCCAAGGTTAGGAAAAAGGAGAAGGGCGCGTACACACGGTACAAGGTTGATGACACTGGATTGACGCGGCTGCGTCCCTTCTGTGAACGCTGTGGACCTGGCTATTTTATGGCTGACCATGGAGACCGGTATGCGTGTGGTCACTGTGGCTTCACAAGGTACAAGCGAGTCTAAACGTTCATGTTTAAATCTTCAAAGGTAGCTATTGAACCTCTGTAGACAGAGTTCTGATGTGTATGATTAAGGTCGGAGTGTTCATTAATCAGCTGTCGGCTGAGAGGCTTTGGGATATTGATAAGCCGATTCCGCCGGTGCAGATTGCAACTAACCTTAATCTGGTTGGGGTTGAAAAGAAGAGTGAGGACATGCTTGAGGTGCCTTTTGTTTTCACTATTAACTACAATCCAGCTGTGGCTCAGATAAGCGTCAAGGGAAGGGCACACGTTACCGGTGAGAGAGA
>Ga0315308_1001553_pt1 | contig 13117 bp, 14 predicted proteins | sample TDP3_MG_FD_203078 | JGI IMG/M metagenome (GOLD analysis project Ga0315308, IMG submission 203078) | Freshwater sediment microbial communities from Lake Towuti, South Sulawesi, Indonesia - TDP3 | ecosystem: Environmental > Aquatic > Freshwater > Lake > Sediment | place: Indonesia: South Sulawesi... | reverse complement strand
GTGGACCCCTCAGAGAAAAAAATCGATGATCCCCTAATGTACGAAAGAGACTGGAAGAAAAACCTGAAAGAAATATATGCCTTCGAGAATGGCAACGTAGAAAACGTAACAAAGCGGTATAAAATGACGGAAAACTAGGGTGGAGACAACCCAAACCCTTGCTGGTTACAAGGATGGAAGAAGTTACTTCTGTTAAAAACAAGACGTTTCAAAGAAGCTTAAGTTTTTTTCGGGGAAACATCGCGGTCATGGCAGTAAGCAGCGCTGTCGCCAGTTTTGGAGGAGGTCTCATAAGTACTTACGTTTCCCTCTACTTCGTTGAACTCGGTGGAAGCCCCATAACGCTTGGATTAATGGCGGCATCGGCGTCCATAATTGGATATGTCATGTTTCTTCTAGGAGGCATCATAGCGGACTACTATGGCAGAAGAAGAATCATGGTTCTGACCGCTTTTTACAGTGTATTCTTTCCCTTGCTTTATGCAGTCATAGGGGATTGGCGCCTATTCGCCGCGTTAAGCGTAGTCGCTGCTTTCGGATCAGTATCGAGTCCAGCTTCCCATGCTCTATTGGTCGATTCGATTTCTCCTGAAAAGCGAACCACTGGAATAGCTTCTCTTCAAGTAATTTCCTCTCTTCCGGTAGCAACTTCTCCGTTGATTGGGGCATGGTTTATTCAGAACCATGGTTTGCTGGATGGTTTTAGGCTGGCATGTGTATACGCCGCAGCCTCTGCCTTCATTTCGGCTTTCATTATCTTCCTTTTTCTGAAGGAAACGCTACGCCACGGGTTCACTGACAAATCAAATTCCCCTAATCCTAGCAAACTGAGAGACATCACGAAGTTTCCGCGTCGATTACCCACCAGCCTAAAAGCGTTGATGCTTTCAGATGCCCTCATAGCCTTTGCCAACGGAGCCGTAGGACCATACTACATTCTCTATGCGTCCAGTGTTATTGGGCTTACATACATGGAATGGGCTCCAATTGCTAGCCTACAGTTTCTGGGAACTGCCTTAAAGATTCCTGGGGGATGGCTTAGCGACAAGTTTGGGAAAAGGAAAGTTATGATAGTCTCGGTTTTGACTTGTGCTCCTTGCACCATATTGTTTACGTTTTCCCGCTCTTTCTTTCAAGCCTTGACCGTCGCCCTTCTTCTCATAGTGACAGGGATATATTATGCACCAGCTCATGAAGCCCTTCAAGCTGATTTGACGCCGAGAACAAGGAGGGGGCGAATAATAGCCCTCTGGCAATCAGGTAGAAGTCTCTTAGCGGCACCAGGTATGCTTATAGGAGGCTTCCTCTTCCAAGCAGTTGATCCCGCCTTGCCCTTTTATCTATTCACTGCTGCGGAACTAGTGGCAGTATTCTTTCTAATCAGCCTTGTACGAGAACCCGAGAAAAAAGAAATCTAGGCTGGTGCCCGCGTTCCGTAAAAGATTCATATCTAAGCCCAGCGTAAATGACTAATCCTCCTTTGGAGTTGTTAGCGGTGACGGAGCAATTAATTTCGAGCTATAAGAAACTGCTGGAAAAAGTGAAAGACATTTTCGTTCTCCAATCGGCAACCTCCGTTATCCATTGGGACATGGAAACAATGATGCCGCCGAGGGCCATTAAACTTCGAAGCCAACAGCTCGCCCTCCTCAGCCGAATCGAGCATAAGATGAATACAAACCCGGAAACTGGAAAACTGCTAGAAGAAATCATGAAACATTCCGAATACGACAGGCTGGATATTGTCCAAAAAAGAAACGCGTACCTAATAAAGAAAAACTATGATGAGCAAACCAGGTTGCCTGAAGACCTCGTTGCAGAAATAGCAAAACAAGAAGCCATCACCGTTGACGTATGGAAGAAGGCCAAAGGAGCCAAGGATTTCTCCATGTTCAAGCCCGAGCTTGAAAAACTTGTTGATCTAAAAAAGAAGGCTGCAGAAATCTTGATGGAAGTAAAGGAGACCGCAACACCCTACGATGCTCTAATCGACATATTTGAACCCAAAATGCCATCAGAAACCATCAACAAGATCTTTGGAGAATTAAGAGGGGGCTTGATTTCTCTAAAAAGGAAATGTGAAACAGCCCAAAAGCAGCCAGACGTTTCCATACTCAAACGCCGAGTTCCCATCGATATACAACGCAAAATCTCTAAAGCAATCGCCGAATTCGTTGGATATGATGTAGCGTCGAGGGAGGCAGGAGGCAGAATCGATGAAACCGAACATCCCTTCACAACAGGCTACTACGATGATGTGCGGGTGACAACCCACTATTACGAGGAAAACTTCGCATCCGCTATATTCTCCGCACTACATGAATGTGGCCACGCTCTCTACGACCAGAACTTAAACCCTGAATGGATGTTCCAGCCCATTGGCACATCTTGTTCTATGGGTTTCGACGAGTCCCAATCGCGTTTTGTGGAGAACATAATCGGTCGTTCTCGTGAATTCTGGCTTTACTTCCTACCAAAATTGAGGGAACTCACGGGCAGCATCCTTTCCAATGTTGATTTAGATGCGTTTGTCCATGCCATCAATGAGGTTAGGGCTTCCAAGATTCGCGTTGAGGCAGATGAGGTCACTTATGGTCTTCACATTCTTGTAAGGTTCAACCTTGAACGAGACCTTTTTGCCGACAAAATCATGGTGAGGGAGCTCCCAGAAGTGTGGAACCAAAGCTACAAGGATTACCTTGGCGTAAATATTGAAAACGACTCTGAAGGCGTGATGCAGGACACCCACTGGGCCAGCGGCTTGTACGGCTATTTTCCAAGTTACACTCTAGGCAACATTTACAGCGCCCAAATCCTCGCTGCAATGGAGAAGGACCTGCCGGAATGGAAAAACCAAATATCACGGGGCAATTTCCATGACATAAAACAGTGGATGGTCAGGAATGTCTACAGCTGCGGAAACCTCTACGACCCTCCAGACCTCATCAAAAAGATCGTGGGGGAAGAACTCAGGGTCAAGCCATACCTTGATTACTTAAACCAGAAGTATTCAAAACTCTACAGCTTCTGATGATCGCTTTCTGCGCGCATGTTTCTAGATTTGAAGGTTTCGTTGGTGCGGGGGGCGGGACTTGAACCCGCGGAGGCCTACGCCAGAGGATCTTAAGTCCTCCCCCTTTTCCTAGGGGTTTCTTCTGACCCGCTACTTAGACCTGGCTCGGGTACCCCCGCCACACTCAAATTAAGATAAATAAATGTTGGTTAAACTTAAAAGCTTAGGATAATGTGGTTTAGCAGGTTAGGTGGAAAGCCGCCACAACTTTTCTAGACTTAGCGAGGCGGTTGAAGGTTTTGCAGGCTTCTGCTGTTCTCTGGGCTATAAGCTCGATTCCCTCAGACTCAACATGCTTTCTAGTTTCAGGCGGAACCGTCATTAGCCCTGAGTAGCCAGTGCCTACCACAAGCACTTCTGGCTTTGCTTCCAAGACGTCTTTTAAATCTTCAGCGTGGAGTCGGTGGCCTTCTTTCCTCCACCAACCGTCCCTAACTTTGCCAGGAAAAATTATCAAATCGCTGTCGTAACGTTTCCCATCGATGACGATTCGACCAAAGTCGTAGGAGTCGATCATTTCAGAGTTCCCCCCTAAAACTAAGGGGACTAACTACTATTGAGCCTTTCGTGAATTAGAAGGATGGATATTGATATATCAAAGTGTAGCCTTTTCTTATTGAGGATTGAAGATTGGCTAGAAGGGTTAGAAAGCCCAGACCCTTCGACAGTGCAGAGTGCAAAACTTGCCAACTGAAAGCAAGCACTTATTGTTGGAGACAGTGCCCCTACAACACTTGGCGCCAAAGACAAATCGAATGAGAGGCCAAAATTTGAAGCTTGTTGGCTTGATCTCCGACACCCACATACCCTCCAGAGCAAAAGCCATTCCAAACAAAGTTTTTGAAATCTTTAACGGAGTAAGCCTCATTCTACACGCTGGAGACCTAACCCAACTCAGCGTTATTGACGAACTCCAACAACTAGCACCCGTAGTAGCTGTTTCCGGAAACATGGATCAAAGTGAAGTTAGAGAAATATTGCCAAAAATGAACTCTGCGAAGGTTTATAACCGGAAAATCGGGGTAACGCATGATCCCGGAATCTTCTCGGGAACACGACGAATGAAAACAATAGTGAAACAAAACAACTTCAACGTGCTCGTTTTTGGACACACCCACCGACCAAGCATCAGACAAGCGGAAGAAGCCCTTTTCATCAATCCGGGAAGCCCAACAAATCCATTACCACCATTCATAACAAAGCCCACCGTGGCTCTGCTGAAGATAACAAAAGAAAAAATCGAGCCAGAAATCATCAAAATCTAGAAACGCCACTCTTCAACGTCTTTCACTTTCACCCCAGTCTCCGCTTTATGGATTGTCGTTGAGTCGAGAGTCTTAAATGCGCTTTCCCCAGACTATTCTAACCGATATTACATGAAGCCCCTCAAAAGTCCAGATCGGTTAATTGAGAAATGTAGAAACCCGTGGAACGGAGAGTGCAGAAGCACAGACATTGAGGTCTACATCTACTATAAGGGCAGACGCTTACCTATTTGCAGAGACTGCTGGAGCGACATTGCAGAAAAGGATCTCGAATGGTGAAAAAACAGCGATACGCATAACTTATGTTTGTTTCTTTTCTTGAATTTCCCTTTTTGCAAGGGCTCTAGAACGGGCTCTCCAAATGTCTTCTTCGCCCTTTTCTTTTTTCCAGATTCTAAAGTGGCAGGTGTCGTCTCCCATGGGAATCAGCTTTGTGACTTCTATGTTGTAGTCTTTGGCGTTGAAGCTGTCCAAGATTCCTTCTACAATGTATCTTTGAATTCGACAGTCTCTCGCCGTGTAAATGTCCTGATGAGGACACCAGAGGATGTCGAAGGTACACTCTTTATCGCTGATGATTTTGGGCACGTCTGGTGAAGCATAGACGTTCCTGTTTACCCATGAAGCTAGAAAGGAAATCTTCTCAATTTCTGAAAGTCCTTTAGGTATGGTGGCCGTCTCAAGAACATCTTTACCAACGTGCTTTCCGACCTTTACCAACGTCTCTATACAGACCTTCTGTCCTTCTTCGCCAAAGCGTCTCTCCACCGCCTTAACCACCTCTAAAAGAGAAATTGCCATCATCTGTCCCCACCTGAGAACGGAACGAGGATCATAACCACCCTTATTCAAGGTTCTTCTGGTGAAACCCTTTTCCGGTTGAGATAAAGAATTATCTTCTTTCATCTTTCCACTCCTTCTCCCTCAATCATTTTCAACTTAACCTCCCAGCACCAATTCTTCCTTAGACTTACCTTGCCTTTAATTTAACTAATTTATAAGCAAGGCGATTTGGTAGAGAAGAAGCCAGTTTTATTTTGCCGCTTCTTGCGTCTCTTATCATGGCTGGTACGTCGTAGCCATAATCCTCCCTGCACTTGTGGACCAATTCCATCGCCTGCTTAATTCCGTACAAAAAGAGGAGCTTTAACCCGTATTGAGTAATTTTGCCTTTTATGGCTATGTTAGAATAGTCTTTAACTAAGGTAGGAGCCCAGTTCAGATTGTGCTCCCAACATTTCAAATAAAGTTCATAATGCTTGTTTGTCATCTTCTCCAGCATGAAAGACTCAGTCTTGTTTTTCAGTCCCCCCATGGAGACGAGAAAAAGGGGAACTATGAGGCTTTTGAAGGGCTTCAAATCTTCCACGAGGTCGATTGTAAGCTCAACATCCTTCTCAGTTTCTCCCGGTAAGCCCAGAATCAGAGTGCCACACGGAAGCCAATTGTTCCTAGACAAGATTTCAAACGAATACGAGACCACCTCAGGCCAGTCTTCCGGTTTGAAGGGTTTACATTTTCCAGCCATATGCTTCTTAATCAGTTTGGGACTGCCAGTTTCGATACCGGTCTGGGCGGCAGTCCAAGGAACCTTCTCGCCCAAACCCAAAATGTTTGAGATTTCTTCAACAACGTCCGGCGCATCTAAAACCGAGGAAAGCGCGATGTGACTCAGGCTTGTCATGTTAACGCCTGGATAATTTTGCACGGTTCTGAAAAGGTTGAGTACAGCCTCCTTGTTAACTCTGAATCCCTTTGCTTTGTACCTTAGCACGTCCTCGGCGTGGAGCAATGGTTGTCTACCCGCCCTAAGGTTTACTTCAACCTCCTTCAAAATGTGCTCAAGGGAAAGGCAACGATATATCTGGAGTGTTGGGACACAGAAGGCGCATCCCCTTCCGCATCCTCTAGCGATTTCAACCAATCCACATATTGTCGGGCCTTCAATAATCGGTATTTCTTCTTCAGGAACTACTTCTCCATGCACAATCTCTGGCAGTGTTTCACCGTTTACGGCCTTCTCAAAAATGGGCCTCACAACCTTTTCTCCTTCTCCGATGATTACACAGTCTATCTCGAGTTCTTTTTGGGTTTCCACATTTTCAAGTTGCCACGCGCCTGGCCCACCAACCACGATTTTTGGCTTAAACCTCTTTATGGCAGGGTGGTTCAAAAGCTCCCTAAACTTGATCGCCATATATGCCTCTCCGCCCAGCAACCCTGTGAAGGCGGAGGTGGCTGGAGCAACACCCAAAGGGTCGGTTTCCGCGATTCCAACAACTTTTGTGTTCGATCCCACAACCCTGTCCATGTACTCCGGGTGGGCAACGATTATGTCTTCCCTTTGGAAACCACAATTCAGCAATGCAGCCTCTATTTTCCTTATTCCACATGAAGCAAACTTAACGGATCCATCTTTATTCACGCTCACAGAGGGACAAAGCAGAGAAAAGTAGAGCCTATCTGGAATCAACCCTTTAGGTACGCAAGCGCTGAATCCGAGAAAAAGGCCGCCGTGATACTCACTCATCAAAGTGCGATCGGCGGTGAGGACAATTTTGTAGCCGTTATTCGTCATTCAGCCCTCCCGACGAGATTAACTTGTAATCAAGTGACCTTTAAAATTTTCAATTTCAGTGAATTGAGTCATTGCGCAACCAAACGGTTAATAGCTTTGCATCTGGAAAGGAATCGTAATCAAGACCTTTTAGAAGGAGCTTGATTCATGTCTAGGAGCATCCTACCCTTCAAATTTCTTTCCGGAGCATTAAATAGGGATCTAAAACTGCTTTTTGTCGCAACCTCCATAGGCGCCTTTGGGGATGGTCTCTACTTTTTCATATTGCCTCTTTACGTCCGAGGGCTTGGAGCCAACCCAGTTGAGGTGGGAATATTTTTCTCTGTAATGGTACTGGCTGCTGCATTCACGCCTCTTCTTGGGGGATACTTGGCAGATAAATATGATCGAAAGAAGGTTATGATTGTTGGCTGGCTGATATGGGTGCCCGTTCCAATCCTTCTTTCTTTAGCAGAAAACTGGCGTCAACTGTTACCAGGAGCGGTCTTGTATGGGTTTTGGATAGGTCAGCCAGCCTTTGGCGCATACATCGCATCTTCGGCGGAGAAAGATAGAATGACGTTAACCTTTACTACTCTTTCGGCTTCTTGGTCGCTTGGGTACATTTTCTCTCCGGCCTTAGGGGCATATCTCTTCGAGGCCGTTGGAATACGGTGGGTGTTCTACTTGGCTTTCATTTTGTATGGTACGTGTACAGCCCTCCTTTTCTTAATAAGCAGCCAAGGGGTGGCGGCACAAACTCCTCGATTTTCACCAACTGTTACTTCGCTTGGGAGGAAGAGATTACTTGTTTGGTCTGCCTTCTTCGCTGTGATTACGTTTGTTCTGCTTTTGGTTAGGCCCCTTATCCCCCAAATTCTGGAAGACGAGTTTTATCTTACTAAGTCTCGCGTGGGGGTTTTAGGGTCCATCACCTTCTTTGGGTCAGCGGTGCTGGGGATATATTTGGGAAGGGTAGGGGACAAATGGAAGAAAGCAGGCGCCATTTCTGTATGCATGATTTTATGCTCCGTTTCAGCCATGATTCTCGTCTTGTTCAACGACTTCTTAGCCTTGTCTTTGGCCTCCTTCTTGATGGGCGCTTCCTATACTATTGTGTCGCTGATAGGAGCAGTGATGGCTCCCATAGCACCGGAAGCATCAAGGGCAAAGTGGATTTCTGTTCCGCTGTCGGCAAGCATGTTTGCCGCATTTTTAGCTCCATACCTAGGAGGCTTGCTGTACGAGTCTTCGCCCTACAACCCCTTCCTAGTCTTCATCGTGGCAACCGCCCTACTTTCAGTTTTGGCTCTCACAAGAATGTTTGAGGAAGAAACCGAGAAGAATTAAAGTTCAGATTTTTTCAATATGTACGTAGGATCCAGGTTGTTGGATTGTCATTTTTTCTTCTTTTTAAAAGCTTTAGCACAGCGTACACAGCAAAAAATGTATTCTTTTCCGTCAATAACTCTTCTGTGAGTTGCAAACACGCACTTGTCCGCAGGAATCTCTGCGTTGCACGTTTCGCATTTTATGAAAGTTTTCATTTCTTTGCCTCCTCCTTCTTCTGGTAATCTTTTATGGCTGCGTGTAAAGCGTCTGCGGCTAGGTTAGAACAGTGCATTTTGATAGGGGGGAGCCCCCCTAGACTTTCTGCTACATCCCCCCTAGTAATTTTTAAAGCTTCTTCAATGGTTTTTCCCCTGGCAAGCTCGGTGATCATGCTGCTTGTGGCTATGGCGGCGCCGCAACCAAAGGTTTTGAACTTGACATCCTCCAGCCTGTTGTCTTTAACTTTAATGTACACTGTCATGAGGTCGCCGCAAACAGGGTTGCCCACAGTTCCAACTCCGTCTGCGTCTGGAATTTCACCTACGTTTCGTGGATTCATGAAATGTTCCATAACTTTTTCGCTGTACATTCTGTCACCTCAATATTTCTTTTGGAGTTAATGGAGACATTGCCCTCAGCCTGTTCACAACGCCCGGCAACACTTCTAGCACGTAATCCATGTCCTCTTCTGAGTTTTGCTTGCCCAGAGTGAAGACTAAAGAACCATGGGCTTCTTCGTGGGCTAAGCCTATGGCGAGCAACACGTGGGAAGGTTCTAAAGTTTTTGAAGTGCATGCCGACCCCGAAGATACCTGAATACCGAGCATATCTAGACCTAAAATGAGAGATTCCCCTTCTATATAACTGAATCTGAGGCTGGCGTTGTTGGGCAGTCTTCTAGTTGGATGCCCATTCAAATAGGACCATTTAATCGTGTCCAAAGCACCCTTCATGAGCTTGTCCCGCAGCTGGCTTAACCGTCTGCCTTCAGTTTCCATTTCTTCTCGGGCAATCTCAGCCGCCTTACCCATGCCAACTATGCCCGGTATGTTTTCTGTTCCAGAGCGTAGTCCCCTTTCTTGACCTCCGCCCTGTATAACCGCCTGAATTCTTGTTCCCCTTTTGATGTAGAGGGCTCCCACACCCTTTGGTCCGTACATGTCGTTGGAAGAAATTGACAAGAGGTCTATGTTTTCCTCTACAAGGTTAATGGGTACCTTTCCCGCTGCTGCTACGGCATCTACGTGAAAATTGATCTGGTTATCGTGGGCTATCTCCCCTATTTCCCTTATTGGTTGAATTGTTCCGATCTCGCCATTTGCGTACATGACGGATATTAAGATGGTTTTGTCGGTTATTTCGTCTTTGAGTTTTTTAGGGTCAACCATACCTTGTTTGTCCACTGGCACGTAGGTGATTTCGAAGCCCTGTTTTTGAAGGTGCTTGCAGATGTTTATCACCGATATGTGTTCAATGGTGGTTGTGATTATGTGGTTTCCCTTCTCTTTATTCCGATAAGCAACTCCCTCTATTGCCAAATTGTTGGATTCCGTACCTCCTGAAGTAAAAATGACCTCTTCAGGTTTCTCCGCCCCTATTAGTCGAGCAACTTTTTCTCTCGACTCCGTTAAGGCGTTTCTGGCAATTGTCCCAAAGGAATGGGAAGAAGAGGGATTTCCATAGCTCTCCATAAAATAAGGCTTCATCGCTTCGAAAACTATGGGATCTAGGGGCATTCCAGCCGCATGATCCATATACACTCTTTTCAATTTTTAGACCCCCTTTCCTATTTCACTTTCTTTATGAAAAAATGAAGCCTGTCCTTCTCTTTGCGTATCTCAAGGAGCTGATGCCCAAGTCTTTTAACTAAGCGTTTTATGTCTTCCTCAGCCGCCGGATCATCAGCAATTACCTCTAAAACTTGGCCAACTGCCAGCTTATCAATTTCCTGCCTTGTTCTGAAAACTGGCTCAGGACAGTACAGACCTAAACAGTCTAGTTCTCGATGGGTCTTAATTTGACGACTCAACTACAAACCTCCGTGTTAACCGCACTCTTATTGAGTGACGTTGCTGACCTAAAATGTTAACTCTTCAACAAAACTATAGATGGCTTCGGTTGTATTTATCTATAACGGTGTTATACATAAACATTGGAAACTTCCTAGGGTGAAAAAATGTGACTTCTGCAACGTCACCTTATTTCCTCTTGAAGAACAACCAGTTCTTCCCTCCCTTGAACCTCACTAGACAGTAATCGCCCCTGAGCTTGTTGCCCTCAATTTCGAAAATCAATTTGTCTTCATCCCTTTCTTTCAAGACGTAGTGTCCCTTGTCCCAGATTTCCACGGTGCCCGCACCGTATTGTCCTTTAGGGATTGTTCCTTCAAAATTTGCGTATTCAACTGAGTGGTCTTCCACCTGCACCGCAAGTCTTTTCACGCCACTTTCTGAGGGTGGTTCTTTCGGGATTGCCCAACTCTTCAAAACGCCATTCATCTCTAGCCTCAAATCGTAATGTAGATGTGTGGCCTGGTGTTTTTGAATCACGTAAATGTTTCCGCCACTTGTTTTGCCGTTACCCTTCGGCTCCTTTGTCGTTTCGAAGTCTCTTTTCTTCCAGTATTCTTCAAGTCCCATTTGCCCAACCCTTAGAAAACTATGAAAGCAGTCACCTATCTATATTATTTACTTCAGAATAAAGAAAAAGGTAAAAAGTTCTAACAGCCTTCTTTAGTTTGTTTCATTTGGAGGAATTCTGTGATTGTTGTCTGGCTGTACAGTCTGGTCAGCGTCGTTATTGTTAGTTTAATCTCTCTGGTCGGGGTGTTGACTTTTTCGTTAAAAGAGGAAAAATCAAAGAAACTGCTCTTGTACCTCGTAAGTTTTTCTGCTGGAGGACTTTTCGGAGACGCCTTTATCCACCTGATTCCGGAAGCAGCAGGGAAGAATGGTTTTGGATTGCATGTATCCTTATACATTCTGTTGGGTATCGTTGTTTCCTTTATTGTGGAGAAATTTCTCCAGTGGAGACACTGCCACATACCAACCTCGGAGGAACATCCCCACTCCTTCGCCTACATGAACCTCTTCGGCGACGGTGTTCACAATTTCATAGACGGCCTAATAATAGGTGGAAGCTACTTGGTGAGCATACCATTAGGAGTAGCCACCACCCTAGCCGTCGTTTTCCACGAGATTCCTCAAGAAATCGGAGACTTCGGAGTTCTGGTATATGGAGGATTCAACAAATCTAGGGCTATTTTCTTCAATTTTTCAACCGCCCTTACAGCGGTCCTTGGAGCCATAGTGGTCCTCGCCTTAGGCTTCATCATCCAAGATTTCGTTCCATTTCTGATACCTTTCGCTGCAGGCAACTTCATTTACATAGCAGGCTCAGATCTGATCCCAGAACTTCGTAAAGAAGAACCTGGACTTTTAAAATCGACATTACAGCTAACAACCTTTATCCTCGGAGTTCTCATTTTGTTCTCCCTCGTCTTCTTAGAATGAGTTTTGGCAGAGTTTGCGCGAGCCAGAAAGGAAGAATGGGTTCTGAAAGAGTTCAACAGTTGAATGTTAGATTTCCCTGGGGGATCATTGATTGATGTTTAGAAGTGTGTATGTTTGTTCGGCAAGTCTACGGCAAGGTTTATTAAGTCTTAATATAACTGATTATTATAGGGAGCACAATGCATGCTCTATCCAAACAGAAACGCCAGTATGATGAAAAAGTTTCTGAAGCCATAGACACTGTTCTCAGAAAAATCTTTGGAGACGAAGCTACACTTCTCATATACAAATACCTAGAAAACTGCTACTCACTTAGGCGAGATGAAATCATCGAAAAGATAGATGTTTTCGCAGAAGGGCTTGAAGAATTCCTAAGATCGGGAGCCCACATTATCGAAATGAAAATTTTGGAAGATGTATACTCAAGCTACGGCTTGACCCCCATGGCGGAAGCTGAAAGAAAAGCAAACAAACACGATTTTGTTAGCCAAATGAAAATGCTAACGCAAAGAGCATAACAAAATAAGCGTGCATATCGTCCGACGCATAGACACCCTTTAAGATCCATTAGCAGGAAGCGCACGATCCTAGCTCTAACATTTCATTTCTTATCCTGTTTTAGGGAATCACCATGAGCGCCAGTCCGGAGGCTAATGGTACAACTAGGTTATCGCTGAGGGGCAATGGAAGACATTCCACCAGCATTCCTACAGCAGCGCCCACAAACGCTTTAACCGGACTAACAAAGAGCATAACTCCACTAAAGGCAAAGAGGAAGCCGAAAATTGAACCCTCCACGTTCTTTCCTTTGTTGAAGGGAAAAGTAACGTTTCCAAATTTTCTTCCAAAAATGCTTGCAAAGCCGTCGCCTAATGTAAGTATGGCGATAGACGCGTAGCCGATGGATGCTGGAAAAATAATGAGTGAAAGCACTATGCCTAATGCAAAAAAAATTGGGGCTGTCGTAAATTCGTAAAGTTCTGGTTTGTTGGCAGCTTTCCAAGTTATTGTGGAAAGGACGGGAAAATTGGTTCCTCGGAGCCTAGCAACCTCAGATATGATGTATAACAAAGTTAGGACAAGTATCAGCGAAGATACTAAATAATTTCCTAGTAGGTATATGCAAATAAACGGCAACGAAAAGCTACCTACATGAATCGCTTCTCGAATGCTCTCGCTCCTTGAAATAGCTGGACTGGGAACATGCAGCGTATTCTCTGTTATGATGGGTAAGATTTCTTTCAGGTCATCCTTAACGACAAAATCGGATTTGGCGCTTAAAATGAAGTCCGGATTGTAGCCAATCCTTAATGAGGAGAAGGGAAACATGGGAAGGTTGTTTCGGTCGTCAGCGACTACAACGCAGTCTTTGGAGGAT
>Ga0315308_1001551_pt1 | contig 13127 bp, 24 predicted proteins | sample TDP3_MG_FD_203078 | JGI IMG/M metagenome (GOLD analysis project Ga0315308, IMG submission 203078) | Freshwater sediment microbial communities from Lake Towuti, South Sulawesi, Indonesia - TDP3 | ecosystem: Environmental > Aquatic > Freshwater > Lake > Sediment | place: Indonesia: South Sulawesi... | reverse complement strand
CTCTGGAATAAGCGAAGACTCCCTTTTACTATGGGATTTCTAAACAAAAATTCTAAAAAGATTCTAAAAACAGCCTTTTCTCTGCAGCCCCGCATGGAGAGGTCATGAAACAAGCCATTTTTAGCCTTCTTTCGTCAGAATCTCTTTGTTAACATAGTGTTAACAGCCCATAGAAAAACCATCATTTTAAGAAGTTTTTGTTAACAGCTTAGATATTAGAAGAATCGCCTAAAGACCGTGAAAAAAGGTTTCTTTTCGGTTCTGCTCTCTGTTAACATGGTCAAAATAGGCAAAAATTTAAAAGCTCAAACATCTAAGAAGTCTAACTCTGAGGGAAGTCAAATCTCAACAATCGGCTTCAGATTAACCGCTGAAGAAAAGGTGAAAGTTCAACGAATCCTCAACTACTATGGAATAGACCCTCAGTTACCAACAAGTGAAAAATGGAAAAAACTCATTGAAAAACTCGCTTTAACAATTTCAGATAGCCCGGTCAGTGATTCTCAAAACCAACCCGTTAGCGAAACCAAACGCAGTTTTCTAGTTCCAAGCCCCGCAGAACTCGCCTACGTGAAACAGAAGGCGATTCAAAGAGCCAAACGAGAAGGCGCACTTGAACGCCTCAAAGACAGAGAAGAATTCCGCAAACAAGCCCTAGCCGACAGAGAAGAATACGAGTATTCAATTTGGAAAAAACGCCAAGAACAACGAGAGCAACGAGAACGAGAGACCTACAGGGGCATCAAAGTCTTCTATCCGGGCATGGGCTAAAAAAGGTGAACGCCTTGTTTGAGCCTACAAACGACACGGGGGCGGGTTCACTCACTCGCCTTTTGCCCTACATGACCTCCTTTGCAAGTTTTGAAGGGCTGCATGTCTCCACAAGGACAAACCCTTCAGATCGAATACCCGTGTCAATTGGGCAAATCAAACAAGCACACCACACCTTGAGGCTTGATTATGGGTCATAGCAGTAAAAGCAAGCCCCGGCATAGCAAATGCGTTGATGTGAACTGTCGAAAGTGCGGAACGCCTACCAAATCTAAGCCTCAAAGAGCAAGGTCAGATTTGTGCATCGCTTGTTCTATTTGGAGACATTGACCCATGACCAAAAAAACCTTACCCGACAAGACCTTGATGGTTTCTGCAGAATGCTATGGTGAACTCTGTAGCCTTCAAACGCTTCTCTGCAAAATCTTCAACAAAAAAGCGATCAGCTTCAGCCAAATCATACGCTTCCTAATCCACACCAAAACAGACTACGCAGAAGTTCTCACGCTACTCAACGAACCCAACTGTTCTCAAGCAAGTGTCTTTCCCTCACAACCACAAAAGGAGGAATGTACGTAGTATGAGATTAGAAATTCCCGCAAGCCTATATCAAGAATTGAAAGAACAACTGCACAAAGCCATACACGAATCCCTTGTCTCCAAAAGCAAGGCTGACGCTGAACACTCAGAGACCAAAATCGAAGACATCTCAGCCACTTTCACACTAGAATTCGTTGCAGAGATCACAGCGAAGGGGGAAGAATCTTGACCGACAAAATCCAAAAACAGTTCCTAATTGACTTGCTTGAATGTCTCAGATGCGTTATGTCGCCCACAGAGTTTTATGGACTCTGCGAAAAACTCGCCCTTTCAACTCTTGAGAGGTTCTAAAATGGTCTCGCTTCAAGAACACATAGACATACTCCGTAAGCTGCCCATACCCCAAAAGCGAGCAGTGTTGACCTACCTCGATCAGCTCTACAGAGATCATCACACGCGCCTACCCGACAAGACTTCAGCCTTCTTTGACCCCGACAGAACAAACTCACAGCCCATAACCTTCGAGCAGCTACTCAACCTCATAACAGAGGTGAAATAAATGGTCAAAGAACCCGAAGCTGTCAAAGACCTTGTTCGCTGCCCCTACAAAACTTGTCAAGCCTACGACTCTTTCAAAAAACTTGCCCGCAACACCTTTCAATGCTCAATGTGTGGCACAAAGATAACTCTGCCCGGGGGCTAAAACATGGAACGCTTTTACAAGCTACCCGAAGAAGAGACCCCCCAAGAACGACAAAATACTGCCCGAATCAACGCACTCGCAAGCGATGTTCTCAACTTTCTTACACGCAGTTGCAATCTTGTTGAATGCATAGCCATTGTTGAAATCGTCAAAGCCTACCTAATCAACACAGCCCTTGCAGAAGGAAAAATCATCAAAGAGACGACAGCTTGACAAAAACACGGTCTCAAGTGAGAACTCGCTTCTACTGTTCATATCGGGGCTTCTGCGAACACCAAACTATCAAAGGAAAATGTATGCTCAGAATCAAGAAATGCATCCAACCCGTCAACTTCAAACTTCCCTACACCATGCGAAACAAACAACTAAAACGGGGGCTGATATTCAACGCCCTTCCCAAAAGGCAAACTCTCAACTGACTACCTACTCGCTTCATTCCAAGTAGATCATGTTCTCTATCGAATTCGCTTCAAAGTAGTTCAAGGCTGGAAAACCATACCCCGCATTTCTATTCAATGGGTTGGAACCCTCGTTCAAGACGGGAAACGAGCAAGACACAACATAATCTTCGTTGACCATGACGTTTCAGCCTCTGCATTCTTCAACGAAATCGAGAATCAACTTGCTCAAAAATACCAAATCGCAAACAACAGCATTAGCCTTAAATTTGAAAAAGGCAATATCATCAAACTGAGAGAAAAGCCAAATGTCTGAAACCTCAAAAACCAAAACAGAAATCTTCGCAGAACGCCTCAACAAGTTTGCCACAGAAGACGAAGCAAAAACACATCTCAAAGAAATTGCAAAGGAATTAGGCTGCAGCCCCGCACTAGGCTACAAGGCTCTCAAAATCTCAAAATTCGCAACCGCAGCCCCATCAATTCCAACCCCCGAAGTTCCAACAGTTAAAATTCCCGAAGTTGAACTGCCCCCTATTCCCGAAGCTGAAACACCTTCATTGAAACCCCTCTTTGAAGGTGAAAAGGAAATAGGCGAAACTGAAGCTGAAATTACAGCCCCGCCACAGCCCCCAACACCAACCGCAGCCCCAACCCCCGAGATCGCAGCAACCCCCCTCATGCTCAAGCTTCAGCCTATCCTTGAAAGGTCAATCGGGCGAATCTTCAACACAAGCGTAGAGATCGCTTCAGGGGTCAAAGAAACTCTATCAAGTCAAGAAGCTGAAGACACAGCCACACTTCTGCCGATTCTGATCTACCGCATAACAAAGGTCTCTCTTACCGAAGATCAGTTTATTGACATGACTTGTGCGACACACTTCGGCTCTATCGTTCTCAAAGTTTTCAAGGAATGGAGACAACGCAGAGAACAAGCTCCGCACCCTCAACCACAACCAACACCACAGCCTCAACCCGAACCCGCAAAGCCCCCGCAAGCTGAAGCCCAAATAGAAGCCACAACTGAACGCCCCAAAACAGCCCCCATAATGAACCGAATACAACAACAACTCTAAAAGGAGATGATAAAAACGAGCCTACCAAAACTGCCCCAAATCAACCCCGAAGAAATGCTTGAAGCCATGAAAGAAACAGAGAAAATAATGAAGCTCATCAAACCCCTCGCAGACCTTCTTGAAGCCCTTGATCTGCCCTCTATCGAGATCGTCTCAAGCCTAAGCCTCAAAGATGAAGCGCACAAAGGCAAAAGCTACGTTGCAATTCTGATCGAAAAGAAGGCAAAACCATGAGAACAGCCCTAAAATTTCTCCTTTCAATGATGGTCTTAGCGGGCTTTGTAAGCCTCGACATAATCATCAACATTGCGCTGTGGAATTTCATTCAACCGCTTGATGCATGGCAAAGAATCGCGGGCTTTGTTCTGTGTCTTTTGATTGCTCTAGTCTTAGGAATACCTCTTGTCTTCTCTGAAGCTATCGTGTTAAACCTTTGAGACGACTTCACTTTGAGCATTCGCTTCGAGAATCCCCTCAAGGAAAACGTCTGCATCGTTGGCATGGGTCAAGAAGGCAAAACAAACCTTATGGCTGTCCTTCTCGACAACTGCAGAGTTCCTTACACACTGTTCGACACTTTAGGCATATTAACATACAACGGGTTCAAGCCCCTCAACCCCAAAACTCAAAAAATCATTATGCCCCGAAGGGCGATAGAGAGAGAACCCCTTTTCTCTAAGGCTTGTCGTCAAGTTTGGAATGAAGGAAACCAAATTTTTGCTGTTGACGAAATGAGCATACATCAAAGCAAGCACTTTCTACCCTTAGACCTTGACACAGTGATTAATCAAGGGGGAAACAGAAACATTGCCTATTGGTTCACAACCCGCAGAGTCGCCCAAATCCACAACGACATCTTAGGCTCTGCACATCACCACTTCATCTTCAGAACCTACCTACCCGTTGATGTTGAATGGTATCGTCAATTCATACCCGAAACCGTTATCCGCATGGCTCAAGACTTGCCCAAATTCCATTTCATATACTATCGCCTCGGGTCAGAAGCAAAAGTTTTCCAACCCGTTAAGAAGCTTCTCTGATCTTGTCTCAACCCGAATGCAGCTATTATTATTGGTGTGAGGTCTGCAAGGCTGAGACCCCGCACAGACTTGTTTTTCAGATATGGGAAGCGTGGATTTTGAAATGTCGAAACTGCGGGTCAACTCTCAGATCAGAATGGTTCAAACGCCTTCCCGAGACCCGTTGATCGCTTCTAAAACAATTTTCTTCAGAAAGGCATAATCACAGAGCTTGAGGCTCTGAGCTTTCTTTCTGAAGCGTTGATACTCGTCTTCGTTGAGCCATGCTTGAACTTGCTTCAAAGCTCTGCCCTTATGTATCTATATAGTTAGTCTGCTTAAAGGTATGCTTCACCACATATTTCTCACGTCAACCTCAAAGGAGATAAAAAGGAAAATGGCAATGTTTGACCTTCAACTCAAGCAAGACCTAGAACCAACTAAGACTTGGCAACGCCAAATTAAACAAACAATCGGTTCGGCAGCAGCCACAGCCCAAACCTTCTACATAGACATACCCCGAGACAGCTTCATCCACGAGATCACGATACGCTGTGCAGAAGACATACTTGCAAACAACCCGGGCTCAAGAGTTGACAAGATCGCAGACATCAAACTCGTTGGAAACGGCAACAAATATTTCAAAGACGCCTTCGGACTTGCGGGCTTTTTCGTTGAAGTCGAAAAAGTCAACTATCAAAGGCACGTCACGGGCATCTACAAGCTCACGTTTAGCGACCCCTTGATTGATGAAGCCAAACCCCTGCCCGCATGGATGCTGACATCACTGCAGCTTATCATAACCGACACTGCCCCCGCAGCTACAATGTACCGTTTCCTTGACGTAACCCTTACAGAGTCGGCATATGACCCCGTGAGACATGGAAACCTCAGCGATTGGAAGCTTCTGATCGAGAAAGTTACTGCATGGAAGAAATGGGGAACAAACACGGGTTGGTGCGATTACGAGCATGAAAAAGCCTACAAAATCTTCAGCTACGTCTATGCTTCTGACGACAACGCCACGCTTGGAGATGCAGTTTTCGACAAGCTCAAGGTTGTTGGGCGAAACCCTAAAGGCGAAATCATTGTGACTGACGAACTCTTTTGGGACATTATCAAACAGCAATGCAGTGGCACATCCCCCCAAGACCCCGCAACGGGCTTCATATGGCTGCAGTGGGCTAAAGGCTTTCCAACAACTGACTTTTCAAGTCTCTACTCGAAGCTGAACATCAAGACTGCTGGAACAAATAAGGCTGTCAGAGTCTTAGAACGCTATCTCCTGTAGGAGAGGGTGAACCAAAATGCTTGAACAAGCAACCGCATACCTCAACAAACCCGTATGGAGAGGGGGCAGAACCCTACACATTGGCGAACTAATAGTCTTTGCTGCAGCCCTCGGCATCCTCTATTGGCAACGTGGAAAATTCTCTTTCAAGAACGTCTATGTTTGGATTGCCCTCATAATGATCTTGCTCGCAATGATAATCTGGTGATCGCCTTGTTGGGTCTCACAGTCAACGGAAATCCACACCCCTATCTTCAAGCTTTAGGAAACTTTCTCGTCTTCTTTCTTGCTCAACTTGTTTGGGAACTTTACGATCTCACTTTGACCCGGGCATTTCCAACCGAGTTTGAACTCTATCGAGCCTTTCTTGTCTCTCTGATCGCAACATTCGCCTTTGCGGGCATCAACCGCATCGCAAAGACCGAACAGAAACCCTCAACGTAGTGGTTCTATGTCTTCTCTCAACCCCTTTTTTTCTGTGAGGCTTAACGTATGCCATACATAACAAAGAAAACCCCAACCCCCCGATCAACCGATACAACACTGGGCAAGGTCATGGGCTATCTCGCAGAATTGCTTGAGTATTTGAAATGGGAAAACATGGCTCTTTCAGTTGATACACTATTCCCTGACGTTTGGCCTCTTGATCTGGTGCAGAACTTATTGATTAATGTGTGTAGAGGTCTCTATGACCGCATTTATCAAGGGGCATACAACAGAGGGGCAGACAAGGGCAATGAGATTAACAACCAAATCGTAGGTTGGCTTGACGCCTTACGCAGTCAAGCCTTCAGTGAAATTGACAAGGCAAAAGCCTACATTCAAACCAACCTCATAAACCCGATCAAGTCTAACATTGACACTTACATCACGCCCAAAATCAAAGAAGCCATGAGCCACATCTCAACCATAGAGACTAACATCAACACAGCTTTCAAAAACATCAACACAATGACCTCGAAGATAACGGGCTTTGATTCTCAACTCAAGAGTTTTGCAAGAGACATAGAATCTCAACGCAACAAGCTAAACGAGATCGTTGAAGTTGCAAACAACACAGTAGCCCAACTTAGAGACCTTGAGAATGTCGTCAACAACATAGACAACAGACTCAGAGCAGTCGAAGGCAAACCCCCCACAACACCATTGAGCCTTGAATCTCTGCTCAAAGGTTGATAGGAGAACAAAAAAAATGTCTGAACCCTTATTCAACTTTGACCCCGTGAAATTCCTCAAACGCTTATTGGGTCTTGAAGAACCAACCCCTCAAGAACAGCAAGCTGAAACGCAGATCGCAGAAGAACCCGCAACGCCCTCAGAGATCAGCCCGGCTGAAGCCCCCGCAGAAGCCATTGAACCACTGCCAAACGCCGAGCCACTACCAACAGTTCAAGAAGCCCCCGCAGAAGCCGTTTTGCAACCGACACCCCCACCAAACCCAAACCCCCCAAACGTCAACCCACCCCAGACCCCCGTCATGACCCCAGAACAGATGCAGAAAAAACTTCAACCCCGTGAATACTAAGGTGAAACTCGTTGAGTGAACCTTCAGCTATTGAGAACATCAAAAAGAAGCTGCCCGCAAATTGGTTCTATTGGGCTGCTGCGATCTTTGGGGTTGTTGTGATCGTTGCGGGCATCCTTTGGTATCTGTCTAAGAGGCGAAAGAAAGAATGAACGTCAGAAACGTATTGATCGCATTGATTCTCTTAGGGGGCTGCATTTTCCTTGCCATATTCTCTGAAGGCGTTTTGCTGCCCCTTGTCTTGCCCGTTGGGGCTTACGCAGTTCACTTGTTAGGAGTTAAACTTGAATGAGTGAGACACTGAACTTAAAAGGCGCATTAGGCTTCGGTCTCACAGCCCTTGCAACAGAACACTTCTTCACAGCCTTTCTCTCAAGCCCGAAAGCCTCAGAGAAATTCCTCAACCCGAAAGACGTTCAAGAAATGTTCGCATGGGCTTGCATAACAAGTTTGGGTTTTGCTGCTGCAATGGCGATGTTTCTCAAAAACTTTTGGTCTCTGTTAAGCTGCCTCGTTCTTGTGGCTGTGTTCTACATCGTCTATAAACCCGCAATGGAGAAAGCGTGAAGGTGAAAAGAATACATTGCAGGGTCAAGGGCTGCAAGTGGTCTGTCTCTGCAAAACTGCCCTTTGAAGAACGCATGGCAAGGCTCAGAAGACACAGAAAACGCAAGCATTCAGCAGCCCATAGGAAAAGCGTCAAGAAAGCCCTCAGAACCAAACGGGCTAATCCTTGCCCGAAAAAAAGAAGGTGAAACTACGAGCAAAACAACTCAGAAAGAACCAAAACAAAAGCTGCCTATTGAGGTAGCCTACTGTGAAATGTGCGGGTCAAGACTTGTGAAAGCCGCGAAGATCATAACCCGCAATGCAAGAATCTACTGTGAACCATGCTCAAAGAAAATCCCCGAAGAACAAATTTTGAGGCGACTCTGAACATGGCTCTCAAATCAACGGGAATAGGCTACACCAGAAGAGGCGCAGAACAACCCCCCTCAATGCCCGAAGGCTACGACTATCACGGGGCATTCAAGAGCAAGGGCGTAGGCTACGGAACAAAGCGAATCCTCAGAGATCACTTGACCTCAGACAACTATGAAGACAGCGTTGTGTTCGATATGAGACTTTTCTCAAGGGTCTTAATCCACATCAAAGAACTCAACGTGAACGCTGTCAGCTACAACCTTCTCGCTTGTGTTGACCCTTCTCAATGGGAAGCCTTGAAATCAGATCAAGCCCTTGCGAAAGCTGCAACTGCAAAAGAGATCGTAACAGACCCTTATAATTGGGTCAAGATTCAAGTGAAATCTACTGCCCCGGGCAGCGCGGGAAAAGTCAACGCTTTCATAAGCGGAAAAACACCATAAGAGGTGAGATCGGCAATAATGCCCCCGAGAAAACGGGTCAGAATCCCCAACACATTAGACGCATTGCAAATTGAGAGAGAAGTCTATGACGCTTTGAAGCCCTTTCTCAAGCCCGATGTGAAGCCCGAAGACTTGAGCATGATTTGGAATCTGCCCCTATATCAAGCCCTCAAACTGAATAGTTTATGCAATGCTCTTGATAGCCTCGGCACAGACGCTTTACGGGTCAAAACCGTTTGAGCATAGCCTCACGGTTGCCCAAAGTTCATAGGCGATCTGTTGGTAAGGGGAAATATTGGCTTCGATGAAGCATACTTGCGTGAAATCGCATCCACATCTACACCCCTTCTAAGAGTCTATAGCCGATACTTCATCGCACAAGTCAACTTGACGGACTCACTTTCCGCTTACTACGCATTCAGAAAATCAACAGGGGCACTCCTTGCTTTCGCCCTTTTCAATGAAACAGCCAACACTTTAACATTAGGTTCGGGTGCTACCCGCTTAACGATACTCAGTAGCGAACCCCTAACATTGAATAGCTTTAACGTCAAGCTGAGCCTCTCGTTACAATTGGGCAAGTATGCCTCTGAATTAGACTTGCCCGAAGCCAATGCAACTAATCTTGGTAGAATGTGCTTTGTAGATGAGGGACAAGGGTCAGGAACAGCAAGTAAACTGTTTCTGTGTATGCGTTCTGTGGCTGACGCATACTCATGGGTTCAAGTAGCGAGTGGATGAAAAAAGCATGAGCCGATATATTCTAATCGCTGTTGCGCTTGGGCTTCTGGTCTTCTCGTTTGTTCCCTTCTGGTTTGACCCCTACGAGCATAAGATAGGCGTTGATTTTTGGACATGGGCAAGCAGAGAAATCGAAGAACTAAGACAAGGTGAAAAAAGTTGACTCTCATTGACGACATCATAGAAATCCTCAAAGGCAAAAAGAATTCCTCAAGCCTTATGGAAATTCTGCAGACTGAAAGAGAACTCTATGACAAACTGAAGCTTGCGGGCTTGAATCCAAGCATTGATGACGTTCACGCCCTTTTTCAGATTCAGAGACCCGATTTGTCTGCACACGCCCAACTTGAAAGGTTGACTAAAATTGAGGAAAAGGTCGAAATCTTTGAAAGAGGCGATATTATTAACGGGGGTTTTGAAGATCAATGGCTTGGTTGGTATCACACAGTAAATTGGAGTCTTGACAGCACTATTTATTTTCAAGGGCTTACAAGCGCAAAATGCTATACCATTCTTGTGGACAGACTCGAACAAACATTCAGCCCCCCTCTCGACTTGACAAGCATGAGACTACTCTCTTGTGCAACTAGAGTTGACTCCTTAGATTTCGCCGATTTTTTTGCTTTCCTGACTTACGATGATGGCACACGTTCACCAAACAGCGGTCTTCTACCTTCTGCGATTGACGCATGGGAAATTAAGGAGATCGCCCTTGACCAAACTAAAAAATTGCAAAAACTCTCTGTTTGGGCTGCAAAAGGAATAGACCGTCACAACGCATGGGTTGACGCAGTAAAAGTATGGCGATGACGAAAATGAAATACCCTCTTGCCCGTGTTGTAGCACATAGCTGTCTGATCGCTTGTTGTGGCACAGCCCTACTCGTTCATACCTCTATCTTGCTTAAAGGCTCTTTCAAAGGCGTTGAAGACAACAAAGCCATTGCGGTAATCGAGTTTGTTATGGCAGTGATCGCCTTTCTTTTCGCTTGGTATCTTGTCGTTCAATTCTTGAGATCACTAGCTTGACTTGTCTAACTGTTGGACTTTTGAGCCTTAGATTTTAAATACTTGATGTTCTATATTTTAGAATTTGAGGAAAGCCACTGTGAGCATGACAGAGAAGGAAATTCTGTTTGCCCGGCTCTTAGCTTGGGGCTACTCTGAGAAGCTTGCCAAAAGGGTAGTTGATTTCTATGGTTGAAGTGAGCAAGCGTCAACAGAAGCGTTTGGGCAAGGCATGGAGAAGGATCGTTGAGCAGCAAAAGGAGACTGTGAGCAATGGTTAGTCAAAGAACTGTGAGACGCTTTGAGGAAATGGGGGGCTACGACATTGTTGAGAAAGCCCGGAAAGGTTGGGCTACATGGGGGATTAAGAGCCTTCTTGTTGAGAAAACTAAGATTAGCTACCCGATGATTCTTGAGATCGAGAGAGATCAACCCGTCAGACCTACAAAAACGCAGCTTGTCTATGTTACAGAGTTTCAGAAGTCAAGGGGCTACGAAGTCATCAAAGAGAAATATGGGAGACGCAGAGACTTCAAAGACATTGAACGGAATCTGCTACGAGCTTTTCACTTTTTGGGTGACACTGAGCCTATCTTTTGGGGGTCAACAGAATGGCGTAAAGTTTGGGATAACCCCGAATTCCTTGACCCGCAGACAAACTTCATTCAGAACGCCATGAGTATTGACCTTAGAAACTGCATGAGAGCCTTCGGAAAACATGACTTTCTTGACGAATTCTTAACAAAGAAGCGAGAGAAAGGGCAGAAACGACAGAACTACCTTGAAGACGATGATGTTGAAAAGATGATCTTAATAGGCATTGTTGAAGTTGACGTATTGCTAATCTTCTATTTGGGCATAACTGCGGGAGGCAGAATCTCAAGCCTCTGTGCAACTTTGCCCGAGAAGGTTAGCTATGAACTCAAAGCGATCAATATGTTTGAGAGAAAGATGGTTGGAAAGGGCAAGGCATGGGTCATGCGATTCTTTCAACCCGAGACCCTCAGCCTTCTCAGACAGTTCATTATGGATTTCGGCATTAAGCCTCAAGAAAGAATCTTTCGATGGTCTGAGAAAAAATACAGTGAAATGCTCAAGGCTGCGGGTGAAAGGGCTGGAACTCGCATACGAGTTACGTCTCATGTGTTGAAGCATACGTTTGTGAGTCAAGCGAGCAAGAGGGGCGTAAGCCTTGATACTGTTTCAGATCAGACGGGAACAGACCCAACAACCTTGAAAGAGTATTACATGGCTGAGAATGTGCCGAAAAGAAGGGCTGAACTGTTGGGTGAAAAGTATGAAGTTGAACCTTTTGGAACTTGGGTTAAGAAGCTGCATCCCCTCATTCAGAGACGCTATGCAGAACTCAAAGATAAGTGCGTTCTTGTCAACGGAATTAGAAGGCTTGAGACCCCGAGAGAACCCCGCAAGGCTGCAGCAAAGAGAAAGCCCCGTAAGATCAATTGGGCAGCCATAGAGAAAATGCTTACAAAGTTTGACGAATTGCCCGCAGATCAGAAAGAGAAAGTTCCGCAGAGAAGGGTTGTTCCATTTTGGAAAAGAGCCTTGAGTTTTCATAGACAAGGGCTGTCTGACAGTCAAGCCATTGAGAAGGCAAGACAATGAAAACGGGAATCTATGTTAGAATCGGGAAAGAAAACAAAGACCTCACAGAACTCGATGATGAACAGCTTGCTTTTTGGGTTGGGGGTCTCTCTGAACGTGAACGACTTAGGCTCATTGTGGCTTTGCTTCTGAAGGTCAAAGAAGTTACTTCTTGATTAGGTAGATTTCGCCTTTTCTCTGCACAACGTCAACGGGCAGCTTCTCTTGTTTTATGATATGCTTGAAGGCGTTGTAGAGGCTCTCAAACTCTTTCTTGTTTGCCACGTTGATCTCAACGAGAACAGCCTTTGCGTCTTTCTGTTGAAATTCTCCTAACCATTTAGCAGCGTGAACGTTGAACTTTCCCCTTGAAGAAATCTCATCTATGTCAACCTCTTTCAAACCTTTAATTTTCAAGTTCGACCCCCTTCAGCAATAAACTTGTGATGTATCCAACATAAAAGAATTGTGATGTTCAAAACGTCAAACTTTTAGAATTTTGGGGGCATGTCGCAATAGCAAATTCTAAAAATCGGAGTCTCTGGAATAAGCGAAGACTCCCTTTTACTATGGGATTTCTAAACAAAAATTCTAAAAAGATTCTAAAAACAGCCTTTTCTCTGTAGCCCCGCATGGAGAGGTGATGAAACAAGCCATTTTTAGCCTTCTTTCGTCAGAATCTCTCTGTTAACATAGTGTTAACAGCCCATAGAAAAACCATCATTTTAAGAAATTTTTGTTAACAGCCTAGATTTTAGAAGAATCGCCTAAAGACCGTGAAAAAAGGTTTCTTTTCGGTTCTGCTCTCTGTTAACATGGTCAAAATAGCCAAAAATTTAAAAGCTCAAACATCTAATAGGTCTAACTCTGAGGGAAGTCAAATCGCAACAATCGGCTTCAGATTAACCCCTGAAGAAAAGGTGAAAGTTCAACGAATTCTAAACTACTATGGAATAAACCCTCAGTTACCAACAAGTGAAAAATGGAAAAAACTCATTGAAAAACTCGCTTTAACAATTTCAGATAGCCCGGTCAGTGATTCTCAAAACCAACCCGTTAGCGAAACCAAACGCAGTTTTCTAGT
>Ga0315308_1001550_pt1 | contig 13129 bp, 17 predicted proteins | sample TDP3_MG_FD_203078 | JGI IMG/M metagenome (GOLD analysis project Ga0315308, IMG submission 203078) | Freshwater sediment microbial communities from Lake Towuti, South Sulawesi, Indonesia - TDP3 | ecosystem: Environmental > Aquatic > Freshwater > Lake > Sediment | place: Indonesia: South Sulawesi... | reverse complement strand
TGGTCAATGTGGTGGGTATGGAGCAGACGTTGGCTCAGTTGCATCTTAAGATTGCGCTTGCTGCGTTGAGGCATTTGGACAAGGTGAAGAACCTGCGGCACTTTGCCTACAATTTGGTGAGCCTGCCTGGCTTTAGGATGTCAAGTAGGACTGGGCGTTACGTTACGCTTGATGAGTCTGTGGATGAGGCGGTTAGGCGGGCTTATGAAGAGGTTTCTAAGCGTTCGCCTCAGCTTCCTGAGGATGAGAAGAGGCGAATTTCTGATTCAGTGGGTATAGGCGCTGTCAAGTATGCGTTGGTGCAGGTTGATCCAGCTAAGCCGGTGGTGTTTACGTGGGATCGTGTGTTGGACTTTGAGAAGAACAGTGCGCCGTACATTCAGTATTCGCATGCGAGGGCTGGGAGTATACTGCGGAAGGCGAAGCGCAAACGACCTAGTCCGGATTATGCGCTTTTGAAAGAGTCTGTTGAGCGCGAGTTGATTATGATGGTTGCTAGGTTTCCAGAGGTGTTTGTTGATTCTGTTGAGAGTCTTCGTCCGAACCAGGTTGCTGATTATGCTAACGTGTTGGCTGATAGGTTTAATTCGTTCTACAATGCGGTGCCTGTTATTAAGGCTGAGCCGATTGGGTTGAGTGATGCGAGGCTGGTGCTGGTTGATGCGGTTCGTACAGTGCTTAGGAATGCGTTGAGCCTGCTTGGGATAGAGGCTCCGGAAACTATGTGAGATTTTTTTGGGCTGCTTGCGATTGGGTTATTTCTTGGGCACTTCCTCGATTATTTGTACTGCTGCGCTGGTTCCGATGCGGTTGGCTCCTGCTTGGATCATAGCTAATGTGTGGTTTAGGGTGCGTATGCCGCCGGCTGCTTTGACGCCCATGTTTTTTCCCACGGTTCGTCGCATCAGTTTGACATCCTCGATGGTGGCTGCGCTTCCGAATAGGCCTGTGCATGTTTTCACGTAGTCTGCCTCCGCCTGTTGGGCTATTTTGCAGGCTGTGTGTTTTTCTGGGTTGGTTAGGAGGTTGGTTTCGATTATGACTTTGACGATGATGTTGGGGTTTGTGTGTTTTATGTTTGTGACGGCTTCGATGTCGTTTTTGACGGTTGTGTAGTCTTTGGATTTTAGTGCGCTTAGGTTTATGACCATGTCTAGTTCTTGGGCTCCGAGTTTTGTGACTTGTTGGGCTTCCTCTGCTTTGATTTCGGGTAGTGTGGTGCCGGTTGGGAATCCGATTGTGCTACCGACTTTGACGTCTGAACCGTTGAGTGTGTAGACTGCTAGGTCTACGTAGCAGGGGTTCAGGACTACTGTGGCGAAGTGGTGGTTTTTGGCGTCCCAGCAGAGTTTTATGATGTCGTCCTTTGTGGCTGTGGATTTGATTAAGGTGCTGTCTATCATGCTGGCTAGTTCGCGTCGGGTAAGAGCTAGTTTCATGTTTTTGTGGGGCTCCTAGGTTTTGTTGTGTTGTTGTTGTTTTGTTGTCTAAAGTTTATCGGTGCTTGGTGTGGATTTCGGCGTTTCGCCAGAATAGGTAGATTTTGGTCTGCAGCAGCAGCGCGGTTACTGTGATGAGTTTGGCTAGTTTTTCTAGGCTGGCGGTTTGCAGTCGCTGTCGATAAAGCTGGTGTGTGCCGTAGGGTTCATCGTGAAAGAATTCCTTAGCCAGGCGTGGGTGGTAGTTTTGTGCGAAGGTTTGTTTTAATGTGGCTAGTTGTGTTGTGGTTAGTTTTTTGAGTTGTCCCAGAGCGTAGTTTTCGCTGTTTAGTTGGGTTGTGTTGAAGTCTAGTTTTTGTAGTGTGTCGCGTATGGCTTGGGCTTGTTTTGTTGGTGTTGTTGTGTGGATGCGTGTCATGCCTGCGTGTTCGAAGAATGGGTTGTATCGTGCCATTACGGCTGTGGTTTCGACGAGTGGTGTGCCGCATTGTGGTAGTGTTTCGCGTACGAGTTTTTGTCCTAAGCCTATTGTGCGGTATTTTGGGTGTACCACGACGCGCATGATGTTGCTGAGTTTCTGGTTGAGTTCGTGTAGTGGCATGTGTGGTATGGCTAGTTTGCGTCCTGTGGTGGCTGTGGCTGGGTATGTGTAGACTATGATGCCGCAGAGTTCGTTGTTTCTGGCGCGTGTGGCTTTGAATATGCGTCGTACTGCGCCTAGGTTGTGGCTGCGGTAGTGGAATTCTGCGAGTTTTTGGTAGTCTTGGCGTGTGCCGGGTTCGATTTTGATTTCGTTTAGCAGTGTGCAGTGCTGTTGTGGCTGGTTTGGGTGGTAGTTGATTTCTAGTTCTCTGCCGAAGTGTTTGTGGATGTGCACGGATGGTTGCAGGTCTGTGAAGAGGTCGGTGTGTGTTGTGGCTGCTATGACGGCTTTTCCGAGCTGGCGTGCGAGTTTTTGGATGTTGTAGGCTGTTATTTTTGCTGTGTCTCGGTCGAGTGTGGCTGCGAATTCGTCGAGTATCCAGAATTGTGCGTTTGTTTCGATGAGTTTGGCGGTGCGGTAGCGGTATTTCTGTCCGTCGCTGAGTTGAGAGTATGTGCGCAAGAAGAGAAACGCGTCATTTAAGCCTACTCGGCTTAGTAGTTCTAGTGCTTGCTCTGTTGTGTTTCCTACGGTTTCGATTATGGGTTTGTCTGGGATGGGTTGGATGTCGTTGATGTTGGCTGTGGTTGTGCCCATGTCGGTTTTGATGTCGTTTTCGAGGGTTTTGAGTAGGGCGGATTTGCCGCTGCCTGATTCGCCTGTTATGTATACTATGTCGTGTGGGCTGATTTTGAGTTCGACGTTGTCGTAGATTGTGAATCTGTGGGTTTGGTCTATGCCGAGTCCGAAGCTTTCGGCTACGGCTAAGACGCGTTGGGTGGGTTGTGGCGCATGGGTTTCGTAGCTTATGTTGATTATGAAGCGGTCTGTTTCACGGTCGTAGCGTCTGTGATAGCGGTTGATTTGAAAATGTTCAGTCTGGTGGCGGGTCATTTCTGTGCCACCGCGAAGAATGGTTCAGGCGAGAGTTTGGTGCTGCATGATATGGCAAGGCATGTTGACCAAAATGTGTCGTCGTGCTGTCCTTGCGGATGGCTGAAGCCTATTGTGCCGTCTTTACGTAAGGTGAATCGTTCCACGTTGAGTTCGGATACGTAGCTGACTTGGACTGTGGGTGAAAGTCGTAGCTCCGTGAATGGAAAGCTATAGGCGTCATCGAGCATGCGCTGTTTTAGGAGGCTGGCAAGTTCCTGTTTGCGCGTGGCTGTGAATGTGACTGGCTCAACGTTTTCAATGTCTGCGTTTTTCATGTCTTCGACTATGTATTCGCCCACGCCTGTAACATCAACGCGTATGCGGTCTAGGTGTCTCCAGCGGTCTGTGAGCGATTTGACATAGCCGATGACTGTGGCGTATTTTGTGCCTAGCGGAAATATTTTCCAGTGGCGGAGCAGGTTTTTGCCTTGGATTTCTTGGGTTACTACGAGTACACTGTGGTCTCTGTGTTTGCCAAGGTCGAGTCCTGCATAAAATCTGCCTTCGCGTGTGCTGTCGAAGTTCCAGAGGTCTAGTGTGCCGTCGATGCATTTTGTGATGAGGCTTTGTGTTAGCCATACGGTTTCGTCTTCTGCCCATTCTGCTTCCATTTCGCGTTTCCAGCGCCATGGGTCTTCGGCGAGTTGTCTGCGGATTTTTTCGAGTATGGTCTGTTTGAGTGGTCCGTGTGGTTCTACTGCTTGTTGCCATGTTATGTGGTGTCTGGCGTAGTCGGTGTAGTCTTTGTGGCTGCATATTTTCCAGAAGAGGCTGTCTGTGTTCCAAGGTGTGGATGTGGCGATGAATTTGCCGTTTGTGGCGCCTAAAGTGAACAGTATTGCGTCGTACATTTCTGTGTCGTTTGGTAGGAAGTTCATTTCGTCGCAGTAGACTATGTTCAGGGATGGTCCGCGTATGGTTTCTGGGCTGTTTGGGTAGGCTTCGATTTGTGAGCCATTTGTGAAGCGGATTAGTGTGCGTAGTGCTTTGAGAATGTGCGTGGGTGGAAGTTTGCGTGTGAGTTGTGTGATGCGGTGTATGATGTATTTGGCTTGTCTTAGGCTGGGTCCAACTATGCCTACATGCGTCTCTGGATGCGTTAATGCGTACCAGAGGAGTAGGGCTGAGATTATGAAGCTCTTGCCCGATTGTCGGCTCCAGCGTGCCGCTATGAACTGGTGGTTTAGGAAAATCTGGGTCAGCTCTTGCTGGTAGTTTGTGGGTTCGAATTCGAGAATGTTGCGAAAGAAATCCAATGGGTTTTCGATCAGTCTCCGCGTGTTTGCAGCCTGTTCCTCGTCGGCTTCGCGTTCATTGTGGAGCAGGCTGAGTCTGTACGGGTCTATCTCGTGGGGGCGCATCGTTCTTCGTTCCCTGTACGAGTTGTGCATATTTTCCCTCCAGTTCGACGAGTTTGGCTTCTATGCCTCTGTAGTCGATGTAGTCTGCAAGTAGATCCCTGTAGGTTCTGGCTAGTGTAGCCGTGGCTTGGAGTCTTTGAACTTCTACTCTGTTCAGGTCTGGTCTGGATGCGGCTTGTAGGGCTGCGGCAAGAATTTTCAAGGCTTCTTCGATGCTGGGCAATTCTGGGGGCAGTTTAAGTTCAGATGTTATTAATTTCCGCTTAGACTGAGTCATAATAACGCGCAGACCCAGTCTCTTTGCTTTCTCGTAAATGCCGTGTTCGGTCTTCCCAAGTTTGGCTGCGATTACGTTTGCATTGTCTCCCGCTTGTATGAGTTCTCTGAGCTTTTGTTCTTCTTCAATGGTCCACAGCTTGCCTTTCATGTGGTTTCAGCTCTTTTGTCCGTAGAATGCGCCGAGTATGGTTCCGACTACGAGCATCATGGCTGCGAAGATTTCGTTGTTGAATGTTTGGAATACGATCATGTACGTGGTTTCTAGGGCTGTTAGCATGATGAGGGCTAGTACAGCGAAGTACATGCCGTATAGGAGTTTTTTGTCTGGTGTGATTTCGAGTTGTTGTGTGTTGCCTTGTGCTGTGCGGATTTGGATTGTTTTGGTTAGGGCTTGTTTAATGTAGTCTTTCATGGTTGCATGTCCTCCTTTTTAGTGTTCTTCTGTGTCCGGTTAGGAACGAGTTGAGCAGAGTCTCAGCTTCCTCGGCTGTGACTTCTTTCGGTGTTAGGACGCGTACGGTTATGGGCCAGGTTAATGGAACTGCGGTGTAGTCGATGTCGTACAAGCCGTCGGTGAATTTGAAGCTGTTCTGGGCTAGGATGATGTGCTTGTTTTTTTCGCCGAGTACGCCTAGGTAGATGCCCCAGCTTCGACTGGGAATGTCAATGGAACCTTTGGAGAACGAGCTCTTGCCAACACTTGCATCGTACCAGTCCACGCGAACCAAGTCGCCTAAGTTGAGACTCTTAATCTGATTCTGAATCTGCCAATTCATACCAAATCATCAAGAAGAAACCGAGCAGAAACTTCGCTTATAAGGAGGAGCGAAATTTACCAATTCACAAATTTAGGAAGGCAATCACTGATTGGCAGCATGAGACGAACGCAAGCTGTTATCTCTTTATGATCCCAGTTATGATCATCCCTACCAACTCGGGACCTATACTTAGCGCCATTAGGAATGCGCCCAGTATTATCTTAAGCAGTGCTGTTCCTCCAGTTGACATAGCTGTTACAACTTCAAGTCTGGGTAAACTTCCTAAATCGATGAAACCAGAAAACAACAGCGCTAAGCCCACAATAAACGCAACTATCCTTAAGACATCCACGACATCGATTTGTGCTTTGCTCATTTTTCTCACTCCGAAAGGCGCTATAGGTCATGGTTGGATGAACAAAATAGGTCTATAATTGGTAGGCGGCTTTCTAATTCTAGAAATTCCCTAACGTGAGCCTGGAAGGGCTTTTTTCCCGAGTTTAAGAAGTATTTGAGGATACAAAAGCAAAGCCCCGATTAGAAGCCCAAAGCCAAGAGCAGTCAGGGGCAGCCACCATAGGATCAAAAGCGCAGGGTTGTAGATGTAGAAGGAGAGGAGAGCGGCAGACATAGCAGAAATGAAAAAGATGAAAAGGTAGCCCATTTTTCTGACGAAGAATATCGGCTCCAACAGCTTCTCAGCTTCGTTCGTTGTTTTGTAAGGGGGGCTCACTTTGTCAGGGTTCAAGCTTTCGATCAGGTCTCTTTGAAGCAAATCAGGAAGTAGATGCGATTTGAGGCTTCCTTCACTGTAATCAATCGCTTGTGCTAGTTTCGCTAGATAGTTGCTTTCATTCTTGACTTCGTGTAAGTGTATCCATAGCAGAAGCCGCACTTTGGGCTCTATGAGCGTTTTCCGTTTTTCATCCTTCATTTCGAGTCATAAAGATGTTTCAGAAACTCGTTATTAGATTTTCCACTCACTGGTGAAAAAGGGAAATGGCTCAACTGTTGACCTTCCTCCCTTCAGTACAAAACCAGCTTGCATATATGAACAGCGCCAATAGCTACTTGCTCCTTGGACTAACCAGATCATCGTTACATTTCGTAAACACAGTCATCATCAATCGTAGCGGTATTAATAACGAAGGAGAACGGAGAAAAAATGCGTACAAAGGAGTTGCTTATGGAATTCTGCCAGATTTTATAAGTGCTGCCCAATCAAGGAGAGTTAGGGGTGCCTCCTTTCCTCTCACGAACTTCAAACCATGCTTTTTTGCGTAGTCATCTACAATGTCCACTGCCTCAATTATGATGTCTAAAATGCCGGATTTGAGGTCGAACTCAGCTATATCAAACGCCAATGCCAAATAGAAGGACTCCCAGAAGATGCTAGCATGTTCTTCAATAGTAAGTGTCAGTGGAGTCTTTCCTCGATCATAGAAAGTTACCTTTGGTTGTTTCGGGTCGATTACAAAGTTTTGATGGGAAATGGCATTGCGAACTTGTGGTATAAGGCTTCTGAATAATTCTTCATGCTTTTTGTCTCTGTAGGATGAAACAGTGTATAGTATCCGAGCTTTGTTTCTGATGGGAAGCCCAGAGATTTTTTGGGCGAGCGCCGCAAGGTGTGAATCGCATAGAGTTTCGTAGTTTATTAAATATGCTCTATTCGCTTTCCGAAAGGCCTCTTTATAGTCCTTGTCACAGATTTTCAATTCCTGAAGAAGAGAGGCTACTTCTTCTCTTGCTTGACCAAGCTTGTAATCTTCAAAACCTCTTTTTTTAAGCAGGTTGAGGTCTTTCTTAACATATCCGTCGGCAATCAAGTCGGCATAGAACTTCTCAACTTTTTCCAGCATCTGTTGAATTTCAGGTTTCTTTCTAGCCCATTCATGTCTTTCCCTTTGTTCCATAACAAGGCGCTTCAAAAGCTGAAGATCCTTTTCGAACCTTTCACTAATGGCTTTACCCATCTCGTCATAAGTCATTGCGTCAGCCATAGCCACGACTCTATCAATTTCACTTGGAATAGGTTTGACAACCTGCTTTTTACTTAGAATGCGCATTAGCACTCACTCTCGCCATACTAGGCAATCGCATTCAATGAACATTACGTAAAACCCTCTCCTAAAAATATTAATGAAACATCAAATGAAAGCGTAGGAACTACCAGGACGTGTACAGTATGGACGTTAACGAAGAGATAGTGAGAGCATGGCTGCAAGAACAAGGTTTCCTTGTGAGAGGAAGGCTGAAGTATCTAGTTAAAGGCGAAAGAAAGTCCGCAGGCTGGAGCGACATTGATCTAATCGGATACAGATTACACGACAGAAAATACGTTGCTGTTGACATAGCCGCCTGGATGACTGAAACCGTCGCTCTTTCATATCTGGATGATCCAGAAACACGCCATCGCCTGCTCAAGATCTCCAGTCAAGAAGCTCGCAAAGCAATAAGAGATTACCTAGGAGTCGCTCATGACAACCAGTATGAATTGTGGCTTGTTGTTTCATTCATCTCGGATCAACAACGTGATAAAATAATCAAAGAACTGCATAACCACGTTGATAGGATAATCGAATTCCCTGAAATAATGAAAGACTTAGTTGAAACCATCAAGAAGAACCCGAACAGAACTCGGGAAGAAGAAGCTCTCCAAACAATACGTGCACTCGTGTTATGTGGTTTACTCTAAAAGGCGCAGAAAGGCAAATCGGACTCACATAGACAGAAGACTTTTCTTTGAACTTCCTGCGCAAATCATAAAACAAAGACGGATTAGCAGGCATTTAGGTCTGCACACATGCTAAGCGGGATCTACTAGTATCAGTCTGATTCCCTGGATTGCGGGTCCTGCATATGGTCCTAGTGGACCTAAGACTAGAGTATAGGCTCCAATCGAACCAATCCAGTTGACAAAACTGACAGCTTTTTTGACGCCTCTAACGAATTTTCGCCAATCTTCAGGAACCATTTTCTCAAGATTCAGCAGAGGAAGTGCATCAAACTTCTCAAACAGCTTAAATGGCTTCTTCATCCGTGAAAGCATTGATGACTGAGTAGTGAGGAAAACGAATTCATCCATCAGAATATTCTGGACTGACTTCGTCAAATAAGACTTAGGTAGACGCGTTCTGAGTGCCCTAAAGCCCTCAGAGACTTGTTCAGGCACGTTTTCCGAGTATTCTTGCCATGAAAACCATCTGAACGCTTCTCTACTTCTTTTGATTACCTCTGCTATGCTCAGAACCTTGTCTCTAGGGGCGTAACCCCCGTAAAATTCGTAAAGCTCTGGGTCTTCGATCTGGCGAAGGCTACTGGGAACATAAACTAAAGGAAACATCTTTAGAAGCTCTTGTGCTGACTCCCAAAACTCCTCCATGCATAACAATGATGGATCGAGCATTGTTGGTCTGAGTCGACTTTCCAATGACTTCGCTAAGTTTGCTTCATCATTTCTCATCGTCGTGTCCTTCTTTTCGAACGCTCTTTGATCGGTTTCTTAATCCGCGGTTATATGCTTTATGAATCGTAGCTAAGTCGATCAATTGGTTGGAATAATAAAATAGACAACATCAGGAAATCAGTTATCCTTTCTGCCGCGTTTAAGTACATGCTGCCTATAGAACGTGAGGGTATATTCTCTGAATCTCTTCAATATGTACGCTCCCTCAGCTCCGAATAAGGTAAGAGAGTATTTCTATTCCACTACTTCAAGAGTGAGTTCCGTGCGATATTCGTATATTCCCTTAGCTTTTGCCTTTACAGGGATTCTGTAAATTCCTACCTTTTTGGGTAAGACGCTGACACCAGTTGCTTTGTACGTTTCTCTGGGCATGAAATCTATGTTAAAGGCGATCATCGTGAAGCCAGCATACTCATGCCAATCGGGTTGGACAGTGATGCGTGAGTTCTCAGGTCCTTCTTTCACCTCTATTTCAGGAGGAAAGAACAGATGGAAGGTAACGTTCTCTATATCTTCCTCTATTGGGGAGAAACCGATGTCCAACTCCACTTTTTTTCTAACCTTAACCTCAGCAGTTTCCTCCCGCGTGCTGTAACACACGTCAAACTCAACAGTGCGAGCTCGTCTAAGCGCGGCATACTCAACAGCTAGAATAGTTCTGCATAAAGCGAAAACTGCACTGCCTATGAAAACGCAAGACCCAGCAATAAACTGAAACACCCAGATTCCAATTCCTTCATAGTAAGAGTATATCCCTAGACATGATAGTGCTAAAGCGACAAGAAGAAAAGCAATGGGCAAGAGTACTGCACCCGTTGACGTCAGATACAGCAAACGGGCTCTCCATCTCTCAGCTCTGTAATCCTTGATCTCCGCTTGTATTCTCTTGAAGCGGGCACTATCTACGGGCTCTCCCGACAATTGCTTGTTCAGATTGTCAATAGTCTGCTTCAGATTAGCAATTCGTTTTTTCCGTTCTTGCTTGTACTCTGATTGTTCTTGTTTCAGGTATGTAACGCAGAGAGCATAAATCGGGAATGTAACTGAAATCAAGCCGATTGCCAGATAGGCAAGCAAAAGCAGAATCTGAAGAGGCGCCTCAGTCATGTTTGACCTTCACAGAACTAGATTCTAAATCAGTCCCTTTCTTATGGCTTTTGGTGACATGTAACCTCTTTCGTTGTCAGTTTGAAAACGCCTAAATCCCTTACCAAATACCTAACCTTCTCTGGTCTTACCTTACCTTATACAAAACTACTCTAGTTCCGAATGAGCTAAGAAAAAGAGACTGCTTCATCCCTTACTCCCTACTCGGCTATCTCTTCTTCCGAGTCTTTGCACTCTTTAACGGTGTACTTTACATCCTCTCTTAGCTCTGCTACAAGCTGCTTTAGATTCTCCATCTCTTTTCTCTGTTCTAAAATGACCTGTTCAACGTTAAGTGAAATCCCTGTAGGCTCTAAGGCTTGCTCGGCATGTAGGCAACAAGATCCGATAAACGCTGGGGTTGTTAGCCTATTAGGTCTTTTATTTTTTTGAACACGTCGTTAGCGTAGATGCTGGCTCCACAATGATCGCAGACACTCTGAGAACCCGCATCCGGAAACCTCACCGAAGCCCCACACTCAGGACACTTCAAATTCTGCACAACCATCCCACCGTCCTCCATATACTTCCTCAAAAATGAAAAATCCAACAACACCTGCACCTTATCCAGCCGCCTTTCACGCTCCACCTCATCCTGCCTCAGACCAACTGCAGCCTCAACCGCAGGCTTAAACACCTCACCAAAAGCATAATACAACTTAAACCTGTGCTCACCCCGACCATCAACAACATGAACCTCCGAGGGTGAAGCCCAACTCTGACTATCACCGCTCGAGCCCGTGATACCCTTAATCCCGTCTAAAGGAATCTCAAATCTGACAAGCCAAGAAGTCTCAGTCGTAGTGGAGAGAAACCCACTTCTCCTAGTCGTAACATGCTGCTCCAACCAAAGCAGCCTACGATTCGTCAAGAGCAAAGCCCCGCCCACATCCACAGCCCTGTAATACACCTGCCCACTAACCGTGGTCGGCTGAGAAACCGATCTAGAACCCCGCCAACAGGCAAGCGTCTTCTCACCCTTACCCATAATCGCCGCAGAAGCCACAGCAGAAGGCACACACCGAACCATATACTCCCAATCGACACCACTAACCAGCCCAAGCCTAGACCAAGAATCAACACTATACTCCCTGCCAAGCATAGCATAGAGCGGAGCATTGAGATCAGGAACACGCCACAACGCCTGCCCATTCCTAGGCAACTCATGCAACATCAAACCCGCCAACCGACCCTGATAAAAAGACAACTTCCACTTAGCACGGCAATACCGACACTGAACATAACTCCGAAAAACACCTGAAACAACATAACCAGAACTCTGACCACAAATCGGGCACTTTGGAAACACGCTTTCCAACGACATCGTCTCCTACTGCTTCGAAGGCATTTGACAAAGGTCCATAATGATCAAGAACTTAAATCGTTAATGCCTCATGAGTGACAAAAGAAAAAAGGGCGATTGATGACGCTGGTTATCAAAAGTCATTTTGGCGGCACTTGCCTTTTTCGTCTTGACAGAGCGAGTGCTGTTCCAACGACTCCTCCGATAACTACCACAGCCAAAGCCAAGATCGCCAGATTCATTGCAGACTGATTCGTTATGTAGCCTGTTCCCTTGCACGTAGGGCACGTTAGAATCGAATTCACTTGCCCACTTCCACTGCATTGGCTACAAGTCGCAACCACGTTCTTTCCCTTTGCGCCATCGCATGCATTACACGTGATATCGTCTTTGGACGATAGGTAAATGCTGTAGGTCCAGTCTGTAAGCAACGAGATTTCAGAGGTGTCAATCGTTATCGTCACATCACCGTGGGGTGGAAAATAGGTTCTAGGCGACGAATGATAGTAACTCTCAGTCACTGTATTCACCCTAGATGTTGCAACACCATAAGTTCCTACATCTTCTTCATTGTGGAACACGCCTTGAACTCTAGCAACCCAATCAAGCCCAGAAAGAGCCAACCATCCGCTCTGACTCTTCAAAGTAATCGTCGGCTCAATTTCTCCAGAACCAGAGCAAGTCGTGCATGTCTGCCATACCGTTGTTTGCCCGCTACCATGACAAATCGAACAAGTATTCACTTCAGACACTTTACCTGTTCCATTGCAATTTGGGCACTTGACCTCAAAAGGACCTTGCGCGAAAACTGGCTGAAACGCTGATGAAGTAATCGCCCACAATAGTGCCAAGATTATTAATGACCCAAATCCTTTCTTCATGCTATCCTCTCCCAGTAGTCATAACCTCCAGCGGAACTGATATTTCTGATTTGTGGAGGAATCTTCTAGTGGTTAAACTATGTGGATGGCAAAACAAAAAGCATCAATGATTCAACGAATAGAACCCACAGCACTACATTGGGCGAGGGTTTGTTAGCCTATTAGGTCTTTTATTTTTTTGAACACGTCCATGTACGAAACACAGAACCCTCTTTCTCATGCTAAACCGCTTTCTTCTCGCTCAGCTTGCCGTTGTCGCTTCTCCTCACGTTTCTTGTAGATTGCGTAAGCTATGCCTACAGCCAAGCCTCCGAATACCACGACAAGACCATAAACCGCTATGGACACCATCATCCACTCACTAAGAGAACGGATCAGCCATTTTATTAAGCGTTTATGTTAGGCAAACAGCTTCGAAAACAAAACTAACAAGCACTACCGTTCTAGACGGCCGCCTACCCTCGTCTTATCAGTCCATTGAACTTTTGTTTTCTTGCACCCATTTAACGCGTGATCTGCGATGCTCCACAGTATTGGCATTCTTCAGAAGCAACAGGAATTTTTCTGCCACACCGCACGCACTTCTTGAAAAAACCTTCAGGCCCCGGATGTTCACCAAGCTTCAGCTTCTTGTAAAACTCGATGTAACCACACTTCCCACAATAATAAGGAATAATCTTGTCCCCAACCAAATCACCCTTCTTAGCAAGAGAAACACCCGCCAACACCCGCGTGTGAGCCACCAGCCTATCCGCCTCAACCATCCCACCACCACATTTAGGACAATGCCTAACCTCATTCTTACTCATGCCCCTCAACACCACCTGCCCCAACCAGCAAGAATCACCTTCTCCATCTGCACCCTTAAATTGTTAATGCAACAAGAAGCGAACCTTTCCTCGAAAACAAAAAAG
>Ga0315308_1001548_pt1 | contig 13136 bp, 12 predicted proteins | sample TDP3_MG_FD_203078 | JGI IMG/M metagenome (GOLD analysis project Ga0315308, IMG submission 203078) | Freshwater sediment microbial communities from Lake Towuti, South Sulawesi, Indonesia - TDP3 | ecosystem: Environmental > Aquatic > Freshwater > Lake > Sediment | place: Indonesia: South Sulawesi... | reverse complement strand
GTTTGTTATGCTGTTGCTGGAAATAATATTGAAAGACGAAGCGCTGATGTGGAAGATATATTCGCTATAGTTGTTTGTTATGTTATTTTCTGTAAAGATGTTGTATGACGAGGACCTGAGTGTGATGGCTTCGCCTATTGTGCCTATTATTTTGTTTCCAGAAACAATGTTATTATTAGACAACGTAAAGTCGGCAACTTGTCCGTTTTGTACCATGTCATTTCCGGAAATAATATTATTAGAAGAAGAAACGAGCCAAAGACCACTGAGGTTGTTTGTTATGTTGTTTGCAGATATGGTGTTTTTTGAAGAATAGTCGAGCCGGATGCCATGCACAAAGTTTTTGATGTTTGTGTTTTTGATAGTCACGTTACTCATATAGGACAAATATATTCCTTCGGACGCCCAATATCCTGTGCCTTGAAGCGTGTATCCATTCCCGTCAATTATTATATTGTTTCTCTCTACAATTATCCCGTCATTAGGATAATCAGTTGAAATGTTGCCAGTGAAGGTATAGGTCACATTGTCATCAGTCAAAATTGGTGCTGTTGGTGGGTCTATGCTTCCATCAGCCCTTATGTATATGGTTCCGCTGCCCCAAACCACAGGAACATTCAACAATACACTAAACACTGCCACCAAAAACACAAAAACCCAAACACCAAAAACCAAACCACGTCTTCGCCTACCCAAAAACTTCTCTCCCCCCCGACAATAATATTATAACCAAACAAACAACTCTTAATCCTTATGGAAGATTATCCCACTCCTCTTACACCATGAAAACTCTTTTACCTAGGCTAAAAAACCAGTCTTCATATTTGGATCCTAATAGAGGGGGGTCTAGCCTTGTGCGCACACACAAACAAAAAATGTTTCTCTCTATAGCCTACTTTAGCGGTACATACATGCTTGATCTAGATGCGCCTATTCCTGGCGCTCCATGCTTCACTGGCTTGTTAGTTATGGCAAACTCGCCCACATAGTGCCCAATCATCCCAGACGCCACTTCAACCGCAGTGAACTCCTTCCCGTTGTGTATCAGCAACGTGACCCCCACCATTTCGGGCAAGATTATCATATCGCGCGCGTGGGTCTTGACCACAGTTTTCTGTCCCTGATTTGTGGCTTCCTTGGCTTTTCTCACGCTCTCGAGCATTATTCTCTGTTCTTGGCTGAGCCCACGCGATAGGCTTCGGCGTTGTCTCGATGGAAGCAAGCGTATGAACTCGTCCATCGACATGGCCTGCAATTCGTCTAGCGTATAACCGCGATAACGAAACTCTTTGGGCATAGCCCTTCTTCTCCTTCTTACTCCGACCTCATCTTGTTCGCTTTGGGGTTAATTAACTTGCTGGAAACACCAATAACCTCTACGCTTTTCTCCTTCCCCTTCGTCCTGTGCCTCTAGCAGCGATCAAACCTACTTTTTGGCCTGGCGGTGCGCCGCGTCCAACCGTGGTCACCTTTCTTCCACCCCGCTTACTGCTTCCATAAGGGTGAACAGCCGCAACCATAGCTACACCTCTTGTGCGCTGATACTTGCCTCCACTAGCCCGTACTAGGTGGAATTTAGCTCCAGCTTTAAGGAAGGGTTTGTCAACTCGACCCGCACCTGAAACAACGCCTATCATTGCTCGACAAAGATCGTTTAGGTAGCGTGTCTTTCCAGACGGAAACTTTATCATCGTTCCCAAAGGCGTGTGAGCGACAACGGTTGCGTATGAACCTGAGGACCTTGAGACCTTGCCGCCGTCGCCTGGTTGAAGTTCAATGTTGCAGACCATGGTGCCTGCGGGGATATCACCTAACGGAACGATGTTGCCAACGTCAATCGAAGCCTTGCTGCCCATCTGTATGGTTTGGCCTTGAAAAACGCCCTCAGGCACGACAGAGTAGTAACTACTTCCAGTTTCAAGTTTGACCTGAGCAATAGGAGAGCCTCTTCCCGGCTCGTGAATAATATCTTGGATTCTACCTGGAATATACGATTCAAATTCCTTTTTAGACAAGGGAGGATAGTGGACAGCCGTTACTCTCTTGTGTGTCAGCGCCCTCCATGTGGGTCCGCCTCCACCGCGTCGTTGGACACGAATTCGTTTTCCCATGAATATTCACGCCTTTCGTATAACCTACTCAAGCCGCTATATAAAATTACTACTGCTCTTGTTTGTGTGTGCGCAAGGCTAGTCTAGCCCCTTCTATCAGGAAGTGATACTCGGTGATAAGCAGGGAGAGAGACAGAGAGACGGGTAGAGAGGGGTCTAGACCCCTCTATTAGGCTCCAAATAGGTCGTGATACTTTGTGATACTTGGTAGGCGTGTCCTCACCTTTTTTGTTTCAGATTTTTCTGATTTTTCAGAAATGTTTAAATATTCATTCATTCTACTTAGGTTTTTGCATGGAGGTGAATTGGTGTGTGCGACGAAGAAGGTTGTTGCAATCTCACAGGACTTGTGAGTGTGGATGAGCGTGGGCAACTGGTCTTGCCCAAAGACTTGAGGGATAAGGCTGGCATCAAGGCGGGTGAAAAACTAGCCGTAATGACCTGCGAGAAGGACGGAAAAGTTTGCTGTATCACAATGGTTAAAGCAGACGAGTTGGCAGACAGCATAAAGAAAAAGTACGGACCAATCCTTACCGAACTGTTCAAATGACGCCAGAAAGGAGCGAATCACTTTATGAAAGAAAAAGAAGTCAAAGGCTTTGTGAAGAATAGGTATGGCAAAATTGCTAAAAGCAGTGCTTCTTGTTGTCCTTCGAGCGCATCTCTAATGGAACAAGCCAAACTCGTTGGATATTCTGAAGAAAATATCAAGAATGTCCCAGAAGAATCGAATATGGGTTTGGGCTGTGGTAACCCAGTGGCGCTTGCAGGTTTGAAAAATGGCGAGACAGTTTTAGATTTAGGATCTGGTGGAGGAATTGATGTTTTCCTTGCCTCAAAAAAAGTCGGACCCAAAGGAAGAGTCATTGGAGTAGACATGACTAAAGCAATGATAGAGAAGGCAAAGCAAACTGCAGAAAAGCATGGCTACAACAATGTTGAATTCAGACTTGGGGAAATAGAAGACTTACCAGTTGAAGACAATTCAATAGACGCGATAATAAGCAACTGCGTCATCAATCTTTCACCAAACAAGAAGAAAGTGTTCGAGGAAGCGCATAGAGTCTTAAAGCCAAACGGGCGAATGCTCATTTCCGATTTGGTAACCGAAGGGAGATTGCCTTCCAAAATTCGAAAAAATCTCGATGCTTGGGCAGCATGCATTGCTGGAGCAATGGATAAGAAGGAATACTTGAGAACCATTGAAGAAGCAGGTTTCAGAAAAGTCAAGATCGTTTCAGAGTCAAGTTATGAAATTGATGTTTCCAAGAAATTGAAGGGAAGAATCACAAGCATCAAAGTTAGCGCTCATAAGTCTTGAAGCAATAAACTCCCAGTTTTTTCGTATTGCCTATCATGTTTAGACATCAAATGTTAGAAGTTTCTAGGAAAACACAGGCTTTAAATACCAAAAGGAAACTTGTTGAAACTTGCAGATTTATTTAAAAGTTGCGAGAAGATTTTCAGACGGTGGACGAATTGCGGTTTGAGCATAACTTAACAAAAACGGAAGTAACATACGGACTGGTATCTGTCTCAGGAATTAGAGATTATTTCCCACCGCCCGGTGAGAAAATTATTGTATATGATGATGAAGGAAAACAATACATCACAAAGATGCATTCTTCATCTGCCCGTATTGACGGCTTAACGGATTGGTATAATAATCATCCAGCACAGATCGGAGACACAGTGACGATTGCAATTAATCCAGATAAAAGTATCAAGCTATCTCTCAGAAAAGAAAGTCAGATTCAACCGCAAGAAGAGTCTGAAGAGATGCTATCTGCTACTGAGATTGTCCCTAGTATGGAACGATTGGTCGAAGATTTTCTGGGAAGGAATCTTGACCATATTGAAAAGGGATTAAAACTTTACCAAGATGAGAAAGGAATTCCTGGACGGCAGTATTCTACAGATGTAGGAACCATTGATTTATTATGTATAGACAAGGACAAGAGATTTGTCATCATTGAAATTAAGAAAGAGAAAGGTAGCGACAAGGCAATTGGTCAAATAACACGATATATGGGCTGGGTAAAGCAAAAACTAGCGAATAACCAGCAAGTTCGAGGAATTATTATTGTTCACGAGGTTGACGAGAAACTCGAATATTCCGCGTCTGTGATGAACGACATCGAAATCAAATATTATAAAATTGATTTGAAGTTCGTCTCAAAGAAAGAATTAGGCGGATAAATCAGTTCTATTTTGTGCTGAAGTCTACACTTTTTGTTTTTCCTTTTTCTCTACCTTCAACGGTTGTATTCCACCTATCACGCTCGAATTCTTAATGTGTGGTTTTCCATCCGCTTACCAATCAACACTGGGAATCCTTTGCAGCGAAAGTAGGCGTTTACAGCGTAGAGTGGACCTTTACATTTGTAAACTTTTATATCTTAGACTCCGCCCTTCTTTAAGGGGGACAGCCCTTGAAAACCCCAAAAGACCCCATACCACATGAACTTTTAGAGCATATTTTAGACGCTGAGAAGCTGAAATACTGCTTTGAGTGTGGAATCTGCACCGCGAGCTGTCCCATGACTGAGCTCGTTCCAGATCATTACAATCCACGTATTTTACTCGAGGAAATTTATCACAACCCTGAAAAAGCCATGATTGACCCAGCGCTATGGCTATGCGCTTGGTGTTACCGCTGCTTTAAGCATTGTCCACAAAGACTCAAACTGCCTGAAATCTTCTTGTCGGTGAGGAAAATAGCCAAGGAACAAGGATGTTTAGAAGGTTTCAATCGAGCCTTGGAAATCATAAGCCAAGAAATCCCGTTTCCATTCTCCTTCGGCTTGGTCTGTCTTCATCCTGAACGAGTTGAACTTGGCAACGCTTTGGAAGGTTTAGGCAAGCGTTCAGTGAGCAAGAGAAAGAGAAAAGGCTCATTACCAGCATCTGCAACTGAAGCGCCAAGTGAAAAGGTAGCCGTGGTGGGCGCTGGACCAGCTGGACTCACAGCCGCCTACGAAATGGTGAAGAAAGGTTACAGGGTAACAGTGTTCGAATCCTCATCTCAGCCCGGCGGCATGCTCAAACAGTGCATACCCGAATTTAGGCTGCCAAAAAAATTCTTAGACGCAGAAATCGAACACATAAGAGACTTGGGCGTGGAGATAAAGACCAACGTTAAAATCGGCGGAGACCTAGCCATCGACAAACTCTGGCAACAGGGATTCAAGGCTATATTCATTTCGGTTGGAGCCCACAAGACGCGAAAACTCGGCGTGGAAGGTGAAAATCTAAGTGGTGTACTCGACGCCCTCGACTTTCTGCGACTAGCTAATAGCAATGAAAAAGTCAAAGTTGGCGAGCGTGTGGCAGTCATTGGCGGCGGCAACGTAGCCATCGATTCGGCTCGAACAGCGCTTCGACTTGGCGCGAGAGAAGTTACTATTCTCTATCGGAGGTCAAGGGACGAGATGCCAGCGAACCCATACGAAATCAAGGAGGCGGAAGACGAGGGCGTCAAAATCCAGTTTTTAGTAGCGCCAAAGCAAATTCTAGGTCAAAATGAATATGTGGCTGGTCTAGAATGCATCAAAATAGAGTTGGGTGAACCAGACGAAACGGGGAGAAGGGCACCTAAGCCTGTTGAAGGTTCAGAGTGCACGGTTCCAATTGACACGATTATTCTTGCAATTGGTGAGGCTCCAGACCTCTCGTTTTTGCCCAAAGAGGTTGAAGTCAGTGAGGGAAACACCATAGCAGTTGAACCTTTTTCGACTGAAACCAGTCAGCTAGGCGTGTTTACAGGCGGAGACTGTGTGTCAGGACCAGCGACAGTCATCGAAGCCATTGTAGCCGGCAAAAAGGCAGCTGAATGCATCGACCAATATTTGAGAAGCGAAAAAGTTCAAAAGACGGAAACAATTTTTGAAGAGGGGAAACATACTTGACTGAAACTAATGCCGAGGACCAAACTCAACAGAAAGAAGATTTACGCATAGGCGTCTACGTTTGCCATTGCGGCCTCAACATAGCGGGCTCGGTTGACTGCAAACAAGTGGCTGAATTCGCCGCGACTCTGCCCCATGTCGTGTTGGCTAAAGACAACCGTTACACGTGTTCTGATCAAGGACAAGAACTGATTAAGAAAGATATCAGAGAGCACAAATTAAACCGTGTTGTTGTGGCTTCGTGTTCACCTCGCTTGCATGAGCCGACTTTCAGACGGGCCTGCGAAGAGGCTGGCTTAAACAAGTACTTGTTTGAGATGGCGAATATACGGGAGCATTGTAGTTGGGTGCACCTGTACGAGAAGGAGGCTGCGACAGAGAAGGCTAAGGACCTAGTCCGCATAGCTGTTGCTAAAGTGGAGTTGTTGGAGCCTGAGACAGAAAGTGTTGTTCCAATAATCAATAAGGCGCTGGTTATAGGCGGAGGAGTCGCAGGCATTCAGGCAGCGCTTGACTTGGCGGATACAGGTTACAAGGTGTATTTGGTTGAGAAAGAACCCAGCATAGGCGGAAGAATGGCTCAGATTGACAAGACCTTTCCAACCATGGACTGCTCCATCTGCATCCTTGCACCGAAGATGTCCGACGTAGGCAGGCACCCAAACATCGAGTTGTTAACCAACAGTGAAGTCTTAGAGGTTAAGGGCTACATCGGCAACTTCAAGGTTAAGGTGTTAAAAAAACCACGCTACGTGACAAAAGACTGTTCAGCCTGTGGCGACTGCGCCCCTGTTTGTCCAGTTACCACGCCAAACGAGTTCGATGTGGGTTTGGCGACGAGACACGCGATTTATACGCCCTTTGCTCAGGCTGTGCCCTCAACCTACATCATAGACCGTGACCTCTGCCTTAACAAAGAAAACATAATCGTGTGTGACAAGTGCATCAAGGCTTGTGAGAGAAAAACCATTGACTTCACCATGAAACCCGAAACATTGGAGCTGGATGTAGGCACGATCATAGTTGCCACAGGCGCAGACGTTTACGACCCGGCCTCGCTGGTCAATTACGGATACACGAAGTATCCGAATGTGATGACTTCATTGGAGTTTGAACGCTTAATCAACGCGGGCGGACCTTCAGGCGGTCGCTTAATCCGACCCAGTGACATGAAGATACCAGATTCTGTGGCTTTCATACAGTGTGTTGGCAGTCGCTCTGAAAGTGGCCACCTGTATTGTAGCAACGTGTGCTGCATGAATACCATAAAGGACAGTTTGCTCATCAAGGAGCACTGGCCCAACACGAAAATCTACGTTTACTATGTTGACATTAGGGCGTATGGCAAGGGATTCGAAGACTTGTACAAACGAGCGCGCAAAGAAGGCGTTTTGTTCGTTCGAGGCTTGCCCACAGAAATAGTTGAAAACAGAAAGGCTCATGATTTGTGGCTGGTTGGTGAGAACACGTTGCAAAAGGAGGTTTACAAGACGAAGGTGGGCATGGTCATCTTGTCTATTGGCATTGAACCCAGACAAGACAGTGATGTGATACAGCGTCTCTGCACCCTGTCTCGAACGCCAGATGGATTCTTCATGGAGGCACATCCAAAACTACGCCCAGTCGATGCGCCGACTGGAGGTGTTTTCCTAGCGGGTTGCGCTGAATCTCCTAAAGACATTAAGGACAGTGTGACGCAGGCGAGCGCCGCAGCAGCCAGAGCGGGTATTTTGATGGCTAAGGGCAAGGTCACGGTTGAAGCCATAACCTCAAAATTAATTCCAGACAACTGCACTGGCTGCCAAATGTGCGCTAAGGTGTGTCCCTTCAATGCAATCAACGTGGTTCCAGAACGTAAAAAGGTCGAACTCATCGAGGCTGCTTGTTCTGGATGTGGCACTTGCAGTGCCGAATGCCCCTTTAACGCCATTACTATGCGTCACTTCACAGACGCTCAACTTTTTGCTCAGATAGATGCAGCAACAGAGTTCGATGCAGACAAGAAAATTGTAGCTTTTTGCTGCAACTGGTGTGCCTACGCTGGCGCCGACTTTGCTGGTGTGAGCCGAATGCAGTATCCCAGTAACGTGCGCATAATTCGAACCATGTGCTCGGGCAGAGTGGCACCTAAGTTTGTCGAACATGCATTTGCATGTGGAGCCGCTGCCGTGCTTGTTGCAGGTTGTCACTTCGGCGACTGTCATTACATCAACGCCAACTATCAGACCCAGAAGCGTATGGAGCGCTTGTGGAAGAAAATGGAAAGACTCGGCTTGGACAAGAATCGTTTGCAATTGGCATGGATAAGTGCTGCTGAAGGCGAGAGGCTGGCATCAAAAATCAAAGAGATGCAGAGCATCTTGAACAGTGTGAGTCCAGACGAAATTGAGAAGTCGAAGAAGATGGAGGAGAGGGGCTAGAAAAGGTGGTTTTAGTGCCTGTTAGAACGTGGCGCAGACCATTAGACGCCGACAAGGTCAAGCCTCCAAAGGCTGAAGTCCACCTGATAAAGGACAGATGTAAAGGCTGCGGCTTCTGCATCCAATTCTGCCCAAAAGAAGTGCTCGAAGAATCTAACGAAATAAACGAGCGAGGAGTTCATCCCCCAAAGGTAAGAGACGAAAACAGATGCGCCCTCTGCGGCTTCTGCTCGGCGGTTTGCCCGGATTTCGCCATATTCACTACAGAAAAAAATTGTCAAGGAGGCTGCTAAATGACCACAACTTCTGTTGAGAAAACCAGAGTTGTGCACTCAGGACGGCGCTTCACGAGCGGAGACATCGCCTGCGCTGAAGGCGCCTTAGCCGCTGGTTGCAGATTTTTCGCGGGCTACCCTATCACACCAGCCACAGAAATTGCTGAGCACATGGCTCGTCGCCTACCAGAAATTGGCGGAGTCTACATTCAAATGGAAGATGAAATCGCCTCGATGGCGGCTGTAATTGGAGCGTCTTACGCTGGCGTCAAAGCCATGACTGCCACGTCGGGTCCAGGCTTCAGTCTCATGATGGAAAACATCGGCTTAGCCCTCATGACTGAAACGCCATGTGTCATCGTGAACGTTATGAGAGGCGGTCCCAGCACTGGTCAACCAACTATGCCTGGGCAACAAGACGTCATGCAGGCACGGTGGGGTTCCCACGGCGACTACGAAATCATCGCTTTAGCGCCTTCTTCAGTGCAGGAAATGTTCGACCTAACCGTCGGCGCCTTCAATCTTTCCGAGGCTTATCGGGTTCCGGTTTTTGTTCTCGCCGACGAAATCGTTGGACACATGTGGGAACGCGTGACTATTCCAGAAGCGGAGTCGATAAAAATTGTGAATCGAAAAAAGCCCACTGTTCCACCTGGCAACGAGTTTGTACCGTTCAAGCCAGAAGCAGACTTGGTTCCACCCATGGCTGTTTTCGGAGAAGGCTATCACTTCCACGCAACTGGGCTAACTCACGACGAACGTGGTTATCCCCGAACCGAAAGCGCTGAAGCCCAGACACAACTTGTTCAGCGACTCTGCGACAAAATACGCAAGAACAAGAACAGAATTATTCAAGTTGAAAACACTATGTTGGAAGACGCTGAAGTTGCTGTGGTGGCTTATGGAATCGCTGCTAGGGCAGCGTTGAGCGCCGTTAGGAAAGCGAGAGCCACAGGAATCAAAGCGGGACTACTGCGCCCTGTGACACTGTGGCCATTCCCGGAAGAGCAAGTTGCCCAACTCTCTATGCGAGTAAAGGCAATAGTAGTTCCGGAAATGAACTGCGGTCAAATCGTGCGCGAGGTAGAGAGAGCAGCCAAACAAACACCCGTGAAATTTTTGCCCAAGTTGGGAGAGGAGCCCCACAAGCCAGACGAAATTTTTGACGTTATAGGAGAGGTGCAAAAGTGATGGAAAAACTACCGCATCCCTACGAGAAATTCTTGAGAAAAGACCGCATTCCCCACATCTGGTGCGAAGGATGCGGAAACGGAATCATCCTAAACTGTTTTGCAAGGGCGTTGGAAGAGTTGAACATCGACGTGGACAAGGTTGTTGTAGTTTCGGGCATAGGCTGTATAGGTCGAGTCTCGGGATACACCAACACAGACTCGTTTCACACCACCCACGGCAGACCCATAGCGTTCGCCACAGGCGTCAAACTCGCCAATCCCGAATTAAAGGTTGTAGTCATGAGCGGAGACGGCGATCTCTTTGCCATCGGAGGCAACCACTTCATTCATGCTGCACGCCGAAACTTGGACATACAGGTTATTTGCGCCAACAACTTCATCTACGGCATGACAGGTGGACAATCTGGACCCACCACGCCATTCGACACTTGGACCACAACCACTCCCTATGGAAACATTGAACAGGCCTTCAACCTTGTTCATTTGGCTGCTGCTTGCGGCGCCGTCTACGTAGCCAGATGGACCACTCTACACACGCGTTGGTTGACAGAGTCCATAAAGAAGGCTTTGCAGAAGGAAGGCTTCTCGTTCATTGAAGTGGTGTCTCAGTGCCCAGAACTCTTCGGGAGATACAACCGTATGGAAACAGGCATAAAAATGATGCAGTGGTTCAAAGAAGCCTCTGAAGTTCAACACTTCTCCGACCCAGCCAAGGCTGAAATAACACCTAACCACATAGTAGTCGGCGAATTCATAGACATCGAGAAACCCAGTTATGGACGACTGCTCAGAGAAATGAAGGCGAGGGTAGAAGAGAAAAAGTGAAAAAAGGAGCAAAAACAAGATGCGAATAGAGGTTAGGCTGGCAGGCTTCGGCGGACAAGGCATCATCAGAGCAGGATTAATGTTAGCCACGGCAGCTTGTATCCATGGCGACAAAAACGCGGTTCAGACACAGTCTTATGGTCCAGAGTCAAGAGGCGGCTCCTGCAAGTCCGAGGTAGTTATCTCAGACGATGAAATCGACTATCCCAAAGTGGTTGAACCCGACGTTTTGGTAGTCATGTCACAAGAAGCTTTCAACACGTACGCAGACACGCTCAAACCAAAGGGCACCCTTCTGCTGGACCCAGACATGGTGCCCCGTCACGAATTCAAGGGCAACGCACGAGTCTTCATGGTGCCAAGCACAAAGATCGCTGAAGAACTCGGCAAAACAATAGTCGCCAACGTTGTTATGCTGGGCGCCTTAATCGCCATCACAGGCATAACCAGCCCAGAAGCCTTCAAGAACTCTCTGCTTAGCAACATTCCAAAGGGAACAGAAAAACTCAATCTTTCAGCCTTTGAGAAAGGCTACGAATACGGCAAAAAGCTCTGGGAATAAATAGGCAAAGATTAAACGTTTGTCCGTTAAAAAATCAACCATCAAAGGTGACAACTAAATGCTTGTGGGCATAATGTCAGATACGCATGACCATTTGCCTTTGGTGGACAAAGCCGTAGAAAAGCTTATCGACGAAAAGGTGGAACTGGTCTTACACGCTGGCGACTACATCTCACCGTTCGTGATACAACACTTTAAACCCTTCAAAGGCAGGTTCATAGGCGTCTTTGGCAACAACGACGGCGACCACGAATTATTAAAGAGACGTTTCGTAGAGTTCGGTTTAGAGATTCGAGGCATCTTTGCCGAAGTGAAAATTGACAATATACGGATTGCTTTGCTCCACGGTGGAGAGCCTGGAGGCCCCCTTGGTCCATCAGAACTACTTAATTCCATGATTTCAGCCGAATGCTACGACGTGATCATACACGGGCACGTTCATGACGCTAAGGCTTACAGGAAGGGCAAAACTCTCATAATAAATCCAGGTGAAGTCTGCGGCTACTTAAGTGGGAAACCATCTGTTGCGGTGCTTGACGCGAAAACGTTGGATGTAAAGATCATTCTGTTAGAATAAGATAAGCCTTGTTCGTTCTTCTTTATTCAGTTTTGATCTTGCTTGCCACTCGTTGAGCTTCTTCAATGTCAGAAATGTAGGCGATGTCTCTCCAAAAACCCTTCAGCGCGTATGCCCTAAAATGCCAGCCCTCATTGATCATCATTTGGATTGTGTCGGTTATTTCGTATTCTTTCCGTGGGCTCAATGGTGTTTTCTCAATCAACTTGAAAATCCCTTTTGGGAACAGGTAGACGCCTGCATTAATGAAGCCCGGGGTTGACTCGAGTGCTTTTTCTCTAACTGAGATCAGCTTTCCATCTTTGATTTCGAGTTTCCCATATCTGGTGGAGTCTTCAACAGGGTAAACTGCTATGGCTGGCGGCTTTAATCGAATGAAGTCTTTGAGCGGATCGGTGAAAAACATGTCTCCGTTCAACCCTAGGAAAAATGGCTCGTCGATGAAGTCTTTGGCGCAGAGGAAAGCGTGCGCGGTTCCCAGCTGCTCTCTCTGCTTGTAGTAGGTAACTATTTGGCCTACAACTTCTTTTACCATTTCACCTTTGTAACCTATCACCAACGCTATTTGGTTGATTCCGAGTCTCCTCAGTTTGTCAAGGTTGCGCTCTATGAGAGTTTTTTCTCCAATTTTGACCAGCACCTTGGGTTTTTCAGCTGTAAGTGTTGCTAACCTTTTGCCGAGACCCGCTGCGAGCACCACGGCTTTCATCTGATGCTTTCAACCTCTTCCTTCAACATCTTCTTGGCTAATTCTAAGAGTTGTGTCAACCTGTCCTTTGTTTTTCCTTCGGCGAAAATTCGTATCAAGGGTTCAGTGTTAGATGGTCGCAACAGAACCCACCCTTTCTCGTCTTGGGCTTTCACGCCGTCGATGTCAAGAATTTGGAATTCTTTCTCTTCGAATTTGGTTTTTAAACGTTCTATAACGTTGAATTTGATTTCATCGGGGCAAGGCACATTTACTGTAGTGGAAGGATACTTGGTAATTCGGTCAACCATCAGCGAAAGAGGCATGTCAACTCGAGATAGAATTTCTGCCATCTTCAAACTAACAAAGGTTCCATCGTCCAAGCCGTATATGTCTGGAAAATAGAAGTGCCCGCTTCTCTCGCCGCCAAAAACTGCGTTTTCTCGTAGCACTCGGTCCATCATGAAGGGTCTGCCGACTCGCTCAACGATGGGAACGCCTCCCTTTGCCTTTATTGCCTCCTCGAGGGCAGACGAACAGCTAACATCGTAGACCACTTTTCTCTTTCCTTTCGTAA
>Ga0315308_1001547_pt1 | contig 13138 bp, 8 predicted proteins | sample TDP3_MG_FD_203078 | JGI IMG/M metagenome (GOLD analysis project Ga0315308, IMG submission 203078) | Freshwater sediment microbial communities from Lake Towuti, South Sulawesi, Indonesia - TDP3 | ecosystem: Environmental > Aquatic > Freshwater > Lake > Sediment | place: Indonesia: South Sulawesi... | reverse complement strand
TGTTTGTGGGCGGCGGCATGAAAGATGACGTCGGGCCGGTATTTTTCGATCACCCAATTGACCCGCTGCTGGTCACGAACGTCCACAATCACCTGGTGCGTGACCAGATTTGGAAGGGAGAGCTGCAGGTCCAAACCGATTTCAAAAATGCTGTTCTCGCCGTGGCCCAGCAAGATCAATTCTCCCGGGTCGAACCGGGCGATCTGACGGCAGAGTTCGCTGCCGATCGAGCCGCCGGCCCCGGTGACGAGCACCGTCGCGCCGGCCAGATAGGCAGCCACCTCCGTCGGGTCAATCTCTACGGGTTCGCGGTGTAACAGATGATTGATGTCAACCTGGGGCAGGCGGCTAATGGTCTTATGACCGGCCAGGAGTTCGTAAATCCCCGGCAGGCTGTAGGTGGCCACGCCCGTTTGTTCGCACATAGCCATGATTTCCTGCTGCCGCCCGAGCGGGGCAGAGGGCATGGCTACGATAATCTGTTGGATCTGATCGCGGTCAACCAGTTCGAGAATGTGCTGGGTGGTCCCCAGCACCGGCAGGCCCTGGATGCACGTACCCACTTTGGCCGGATCATCGTCCACAAAGGCCACCGGCTCCATATCCAACTGCGGGTTGGCCCGCATCTCGCGGACCACCAGCGTGCCGGCCTCGCCGGCGCCCACCACCAGCACCCGCCGGCCGCCGACCACATCCTGGTGCTGGCGATACCAGTCATACAGCCCCCGCAGGCCAAGCCGGGACCCGCCGACAATCAGACAGGTCAGCATCCCGTCCAGCAAAGGCAGGCTGCGAGGTGAGGCCAAGCCGTATCGAGCCAAGCTTGCTTGAGCGCCCCCAAATACAACCGTCAAAACAGTGGTTGAGAGGCCGACGGCGATCAGCACCCGAGTCAGATCGTTGACACTGGCGTAACGCCAGTAACGGCGATACAGATCCTGGTGATAAAAAAGGGGCACCTTAATCAGCAGAGCCACGATGGTAAAGAAGATCAGGGCCTGACCGAAATGCGGCCACCAATCCAACCTGTCTAGGCGTAGGGTCAACGCCAAGCCGGGGATAGATAACAATACTAAAATATCAAATATAAAGAAGTGCCGGTTACGCATTTCTAGAATCGAGCTCATACGCTTGCCCCGACGATATCAGCAAGGTTCGCCATCTGTTCGTCTCCTCTAGCCAGCCCACTTACCTGCACCCTGTATGGCATAAACACCCTTTTCTCTCATTAAACCGAAAACTTTGCTAGAGCTTGCAGCTCCAGGGAGCCACCCCATAGCGCATCCAATAAAAGCCGATCTTGATCAGTTCCTTTAACACCACAGCCCTGCTAACTTTATGCTGCCACCAATTCTCTGGGCCGTAGGGTGAATCTGTTGGGGGCGCATAATAGATGGCGATCCCGCTGTCGGCCAATTGCTGTTTAATGACACATAAGGCCCGGCGGCTGTGAGCCCAGTCAGTCACTACCAAGATGCTCTGCAGTCGCCTTTCTTTGGCCAAAGCCGCGATCTTTTGGCCATCCTCCCAGGTATTGGTCGTAGCCAGCAAATGAATAGCTTCAGCCGGCACACCCTCCTCGATGGCAAGCTGGACCGCGCGCTGTGCAAAAGGACAAGATGACCCATCACCGGTGTGCCAAACTTCAGGAGCCAGATTTTGCTTATAGAGAATGATACCCTGCTGGATGCGCTCAGAACTACCGCTAAGGATGACAATGGCATCAGCTTGACCAATGTGAGGAGATTGGGCCAGCCAATTTCCAATTCCAGGTAGCCACAGTTTAGCCATAGCAAATGATAGGATTGTCGTCAAAAACAAAAGACCGGTCAGCCACAGTATCCATTGTCGAAGGGAATATCGCCAGGAAAATCGAATAAACATCATTTTGAAACGAAACCTATGATGGCTACTTCACAAGCCCAGTAAGACATTCACCCGGAGTCGTTGGCAGACATAGTCCACCTGTTCCTCCGTCATCACCCCGGAAAAAGGCAAGGCCAGGGAGATATCGCCCAGGTATTCGGTAATGGGGAAGTCGCCACGCTGATAACCAAATATCTTCCGATAAAAGGGCTGTAGGTGGATAGGTGTGAAGTAGGGGCGGCTAGGAATGCCAGTTTTAGCCAACCGGCGCATCACCTCATCACGATTAGCGGGTGGCTTAATCCGCACGACGTAGACAAACCACGACATGCGGGTGGTAGTAGGAGCGATGTATGGTCGCTCAATTAATTCCACATCCGCCAGGCGCTCGTTGTACCAGCGAGCCACCTGCTCCCGTTTTCCCAGGAGTTCCTCGATACGCTGTATCTGCACCAGGCCCAGGGCGGCGCTCATCTCGTCCAGGCGGTAGTTGTATCCCAGGCGCGTGTGGTTGAGCCAGGCATCAAAGACGTCGCGGCCTTGGTTACGCAGGCTGCGGAAAAGGTTCGCCCACGCCTCCCTGTTGGTCACGATCATCCCCCCTTCGCCGGTGGTGATCTGTTTGTTCGGATAAAAAGCAAAGACAGCCACGTCACCCAGTGTGCCGGCTTTACGCCCCCTGTACTCGGACCCAATCGCTTCGCAGGCGTCTTCGATCACCGTCAAACTATGGCTTTGGGCGACTTCCAAGATGGGGTCCATATCGGCCGGCTGGCCGAAAGCGTGAATGGGCAGGATGGCTTTCAAATTGCGAATTGCGAATTGCGAATTGCGAATTGCAGGTGCAAGCCAGCGGTCGCCGGTCGTAGGTCGTAAGTCGTTGGCTAATGCTTCGACGGCCTTGGCGACCAGAGCTGGATCAATGTTCCCGGTGTGTGGGTCCACGTCCACGAACACAGGGGTAGCGCGTTCGTAGAGGATGCAGTTGGCCGAGGCGATGAAGGAGAAGGGGGTAGTGATGACTAAATCGCCTTCCTTGATGCCCGCCGCAATTACGCAGAGGTGTAGCCCACTGGTGCCGGAGTTGACACTAACAGCATGGTGAGCGCCGAGGTATGAGGCAACAGCCTGCTCAAAGGCGGTGAGTTGGGGGCCGATGCTGAGGAAGGGCGTCTGCAAAACCTGAGTGACGGCCGCGATTTCGGTGTCGGTCAGGTCGGGCGAAGACATAGATAGGGTTAGCATATAGATACCTCGATCCAGTAAAGATAATCATAAGGGTGAATGGCTAAAACTGTCTTTTCTCTTCAGGCCAGCAAGCTCTGATCAATGAGCAACAGATGCCGCCAAAAGAAACTGTGTCATCATTAGATTCATGCTACGACTCTGGCCATTCCCAGCAGGCGAGCCGCCAACCGTGTCCTTCCACGGCAAGAGCGGCCACATAGCCAGGGCCAAGAATAAGCTCCTGCAGCGACCAACGGGAGGATTCCATTGGACCTCCTCTCATGTTCAACAGCGCGGCTGGTTCCCCTGGCGCTAGAGAAACGTCGAATTGGTCCAGGGGAAGGGAAAGGCCCTCACCCCTGGCCTTGATGTAGGCCTCCTTGCGGGTCCAACAGGTGAAAAATGCCTTCTGCTTCACCGTTGCCGGGAGGGCCCGAAGCGTAGCGCTCTCTCGGGGTGAGAAGAATCGCGCTGCTATCTGCTCGCATGCGACCTCCGCGCGGACGCGTTCGAGGTCGATGCCAATCTCCCGGCCGCGCGTGAAGGCATAAAGGGCAAGTTCGTGCGAATGAGCTAGGTTAAACCGAAGCGTGCCCCCATCGAATCTTTGCGTCAGATATGGCTTCCCCTGGGATCTATAGCAAAACTGCAACCGGCTTGGCTCAATGCCTACATAGCAACTGAGGATCGTTCTGAGTATACCATGGCTGACAATGAAGCGCTTTCTGTCCTGCTCAAAGTGAAAACGCTCAGCTCTCATGCGCTCGTCGTCAGAGAGCGTTTGCGCCAGTTGCTGGACACGCGTGACCGGTTGGTCAAGTGTAGCACGCCAGACGTGAACATCATTGCTTGATAATGTCAGGTCGGCCGGTGGAGGGAGCCAGGGATGCTCAAGAACCGTCGTAAGGTCATCTAGAGAGTACTTCAAGCGGGTATCCCCCTTCGGTTGCTAGGGCAGAAACCGGTGGCGCTAGTTTGACAATACGGTAGCACGAGGCTCGGCTACGTTAGATTTGTCAGCCAAGCGGCAGTTTGTCACTGGATATCGGCAATCGTTCAGCGGGTTTCCCCATGTAGACTTCTCCTTCGTGAGTATTCTCAAGTATTAAAGCGCCGGCACCAATTACACATTCTTTGGCAATGGTAAGGCTGTTTCTGACGGTCGAGTTTCCACCAAGAAGGCAATATGGTTCCACGGTAACGCTACCTAATATAAGGGTTCCAGCGGTTACCCAACAGTGGTCCCCTATAACAGAGTGATGCCCAATAATAGCGCCAGTCCCTATGTGTACATTGTTTCCGACCCGAGCATATGGCAGAATCACACTCGTTGGATCGATAACACAATTGTCACCGATGACCGCGCCGGGTGAGATGATAGCCTTTGGATGAACGTAACTTATCAACGGATACCCCATAGCTTTTGCTTGACAATACCTTTCTGCCCTTAGTCTATTAACCCGTATGTAGCCGACAGCGATAAACATTTTGTACTCGTCCGGCGGATAAATGGATTCAACATCCTCAAAAGGAACAACAGGTAGGTCAAACAGCGCATCTTCTTTGATCTCTTTTCTATCTACGGCAAATGCAGCGACCTCATATGGGGAATCATAGGTAAGATAGGAATAAACAACGCTTGCTATTTGGCCTGTTCCAAACAATACTACTTTTTCCACGTAAGATCTCCTTATCTAGTCAGGTAAAATGCTGGAAAGATCTCTGGGTCTGCCAGAAGCTCAATCATAGTCATCGTGTCAAACCCCGAGCACGCGGCGCACATCCCCAAGATTCTCTACTTGGCTATCTTGTTCCGTGTCATCCGCTTCTAGTACAGGCTCTTCTTCTAGCTTTTTGGCCAAGCTAGCCAGCGTAGGTAGCTGGAAGAAGGTTTGCAAGGGAAGATCTACACCAAATGTTTGACGAATTCTGAAAACGACCTTAACCGCCGATAGGGAGTTCCCCCCTAATTTAAAGAAATTATCATGGATGCCGATCTTTTCGATACCCAGGACCTGGGCCCAGAGGTTTGCCAGCGCTTCTTCCGTGGAAGACTGAGGGGCTCCGGAATCCTTCTCCCTCTCCGGCCTGTCCGTTTTTGGTCCGGGAAAGACTTTGCGGTCAGGCCGTTCGTTGATTACCATTAGAATCGCAGCCGGAACGCCCATGACGGTGGCCCCGGCCGGCACGTCTTCGATGACCGCGGAGTTGGCCCCGATCGTAGCCCAAGCGCCGATTTTCAAATCGGGCAGGATCGACGCGTTTGTGCCGATGTAGACGCCATCCCCAACCTGCACTCGCGCATTGATAACGGCGCCTGGAGCCACGACACAGCATTGACCCAATTGGCATCCGTGCCCGACGGCCGCACCGGTGAAGATCACCGAGGCCTCGTCCACTGAGGCGTGCGCAGATATGGTAGCATTCGAATAGACGGTAATGTCCTCACCGAACGTCACCCCACTCATATCAACCAGCGGGTTGATCAGCGTGGCAAACGGCAAACCAAATTCTTCAATCTTGCGGCGAGCCGACCAGCGCCTGGCTGTTGTCATTGCCACCATGTTCGAGACTTCCGCCGTATTCGGGTCAGCCTGTTCAAGCATTTCAAATGGACCAGCAACCTCTACTCCGAGGATTGCTTGCCCGTGCTTGGATGGATCGTCATCTAAGAGAATGATTCGGTTCCATCGGGCCTCTTTTTCGTTGATGTTGAGTGCGAGACGGACACCTTCAGGATTTCCAGCTCCACAGAGGTAAAGTGTCTTCATAAAGTAGAATCTCCTGGTATTATCCGTTTGGAGTTGCGGTGCCAACCCACCGACCACTTGAATGAAATGGCATCCCTGCCCCGGACCGGCAACCGCTACCTGCGCTACTACTGCTGTGAAACTGCCAACGCCGTACGGATGCGCGACGCTGAGTACGCCGCTTATGTAGGCCGGATTCTCTCCGCGACGCCGACCATCCAGTCCTTACAGGTCTGGCATCGCTCCGGTAATTCGTCAAAACGATACTGCAGGTGCAGGTCTCGATAGACGCCGAGTCGTTCCCATAAATCGGTTAAGGGCTCGTCCCAGGCGTTCCCCACGTCTTCCTCCCCTTCGGTATCACCAGGGCACCGGGGCACCCGCCCATCCCAGAAGACGTGCATCATCGTGACGGCCCAGGGGCACGGGATGCGTTCTTCAGCCGGAATGCACAAAGGGGTTTCGAATCTGCCGCCCCAACTCAACATACGGCGCGCCTTCACGGTTGCACCACGGTCTAACCAATACCCTTTAAATCCTTCGAGTTCGTGCATGTTCTCTTCCATCTCGATAAATTGGACCTGCACCTCGGGGCCGGTGGGGCGAGCTTGCCGTGCCACCAAAAAATGCTCGATATTTGCATAGAGCACATCTCGCTGGCCGCCAATGCGGATCCGCGCATAGGTTTCGCTTGAGAACGCGTCGATCCCAAAGACAACGAGATCGACCCCGGAGTCCAAAATGGGCTCGGCGAGATCGGGAGTGAGCAACATTCCGTTCGTGTTGATATTCAGCGAATGGAGCCCCACCGATTTCCCGTAGGCAATCATCCGGATAAGCAGGTCGGGTTCAAGCAGCGGTTCACCGCAGAAGGAGAACCAGCACTGGGTGCTGGGCGAGACTTGGGCAATCTGGTCGGCGCATTTCATCCATAGTTCAAAAGGCATCCTGCCTTTGGGCCGCCGCATTTGAGGGTGGTGACACATTGAGCACTCAAGATTACAATGGGCAGTAACCTCCACCGCAAATCTTGTTGGGAACGATAGTCTTTCCAAGGTTTTGGCAACCCTGGCGAGTTCGGTGTTAATCACGACGTCTCCTTTCATCTCTGGATAATTGGGAAAAAATCCTAAAGGCGAAACTGGGTATCGCCGCATTCACGTTAAGGATCAAATTGGCTGTATCGGTGCACGGTCCGGATGTGCCGGTAACGGTCATGGCGTAGGTTCCAGCCGCGGTAGATTCCGTGGTGGTGATGGTTGGGTGGCTGGCGCCTGGCGGAATGACTGGGTTAGGCTCAATGGAGACAAAGCCTCAGACGGCGCGCCTGAAAGGGTGAGTGTCACTAGGTGGGCATAGCCGCGATTGATAACCGGGTGACAGAGTAAATAGGGCATATTGGCCGGTGTGTCTGAATTATCGCCACCTACTTAATGTGGGTGTTAAGGAGTCGTTCAAAAATAACTTCGGTGTTTGGGCTGTGTTTCCCCAGGGAAAAGTACGAAGTTATTTCTGAACAGCTCCTAAGCACACGGAATTCTCGGATAAGAATGACTTATTTGTTTGCCTCGTCTGTTCCAAAAGCTTTTCCTCCACCTTCTCAGCCAAACCAGCCAAGGTTGAGGCATGGAGAAATGTTTGTAGGGGCAATTCCACTTTAAAAGTTTGACGTATCCTCATAATAGTTTGCACAGCCGAAAGTGAGTGCCCGCCCAGGTCGAAGAAATTATCATATCTGCCGATCTTTTCGATGCCGAGAACCTGACTCCAGAGTTTGGCCACCACTTTTTCGGTGGAGGACCGGGGAGCTACGTAATCATTCTCCAGTTCCGGCCGAACTGATTTGGGGATCGGAAGGGCGCGACGGTTCACTTTGCCATTGGGCGTCAACGGAAAGGCATCCAACGTGACGAAGTTTGAGGGCACCATAAATTCCGGCAGCTTTTTCTTCAGGTAGTCCCGTAACTCACTGCTGGACATCCCCCGCTTCTGATGGGGAATGATGTAAGCCACGAGGCGCTTGCCTGCCCCAGACAGAGCTAAGGGGTCGCCAGGTACGTCTTCCCTGGCGATGACGACGGCCTCCCGCACCGCCGGATGTTGGCCTAGCACGGCCTCAATCTCCCCTAACTCGATTCGGTGACCACGAATCTTGACCTGGTGGTCGATACGACCCAAGAACTCAATATTGCCATCCGGCCGATATCGTGCCAGATCGCCAGTTCGATACAGGCGCGCGTCGGGCTCGTCGCTAAAGGGGTCATCAATAAATCGCTCGGCGGTTAATTCAGGCCGGTTTAGGTAGCCACGCGCGACGCCATCGCCGCCGATAAAGAATTCACCGGCGACGCCAACGGGTACCGGTTGCATATTGCGGTCCAAGATGTAGAGTTGGGTGTTGGCAATCGGGCGGCCAATGGGAATTGTGCGTTGTTCCTGGCTGACAGGGTAGGTGGAAGACCAGACGGTGGTTTCCGTCGGCCCGTACATGTTGATGATGTCACCTGACATCAGCTCGTTCAGCTCTGTGGCCAGGGCTACAGGGAATGCTTCTCCACCGACCATAAATGTCTGCACGGCGCTGAGGGCGGCGCGGGTGTCGTCATCCACAAGCAACATGCTAGCCATAGACGGCGTACATTGGAAATGGGTGACCTTGTGGCGCTTGATCAGAGCCGGGATAGAGTACCTTTCATCGCCTGTCTTTGTTCTGGCAAGCTGCTTGAGTTGGTTCAAGTGCTCGAGGTGTTTCAGCACCATCTCAGAAGGCACGCCAAAGTCGATCAGGCAGGCGATTTCATCCACATCAATGGTCTTCAGTTTGTTGACCATCTCAAGGCAGGTTTCCGGTGTTCCAAACAAACCGCTGGTTTCGAAGTAACGGTCAAAGGCAAAAGCCAGCAAGGCTTCCATATCTTCTTCGCTCAAATCTTCTGACTCGAAGAGTTCCATCCGATTTTTGCCCGTTTTTTCAGCCCTTTGTTGGATGACCGGCCAATGCCAGGCGGCTGCCTTCACCAGGCCAACCGAACTTCTGAGATAGTCGGTCATCGGCTTGCGCACAGTCTCGCGAACTTTGTCATCATCGTCGCCAACGTAGGTATGTAGCATCAGGGTCACATGCCCCTGGCCAGGGTGTCCATTTTCAACCCACGCCTGGCGATAGGCTGCCAGTTTTTCCGCTAGTGCTTCAACAGTCTGCCCCAACAGGTGGGTGAGGATATTAAAGCCGCTGGCACCAGCCATACGAAATGTTTCAGGATTCCCGGCGGCTGTGATCCAAATGGGTAATTCCGGCTGGATGGGACGTGGCAAAGTTCTGACTTCGACGGCTTGTCCTAAAGGACCAGGCACCGAAACTGATTCGCCGCGCCAGAGTTTTCGCACCACCTCAATGTCACGGAACATGATCTCTTTACGATTAGCGTAGTTCTCCGGCCTCAGCACAAAGTCATTGGGTTGCCAACCGGCGGCGAAGGAAATGCCTACCCGCCCCTTGGAGAGATTGTCCACCAAGGCCCATTCCTCGGCGACCCGGATGGGGTTATGCAAGGGTAAGACACAGCTACCGGAGCGAATTTTGATGTGTTCGGTGATGGATGCAATCGCAGCGCTGGCCACGGACGGGTTAGGATAGAGACCACCAAAGGCGTGGAAGTGACGTTCCGGCGTCCAGATAGCGGAAAAGCCGTGCTTGTCGCCAAACTTAGCCCCTTCCAAGAGAAGGTGATATTTGTCAGCAACACTCTCTTGGCTTCCGTCGCTGGCAAAGTAGAAGAGGCTGAAGTCAATCGCTTTGTCCTCAACTGAACTTTTTTCTTTAGTGGTCTGGCTTCGACTTTTGTCGGCGTAAATCACAACCTTAAAACCGCGTGACAAGGTCCACAATAATTCCAAAACGGAGATGTCAAAGGAGAGACTGGTGACAGCCAACCATACTCCTGGTGGATCATGCGGAATGCGTTCGTCCATACCGACGAAAAAGTTGACGACGTTACGATGGCACAACATGACCCCTTTGGGCTTACCGGTGGAGCCAGAGGTGTAAATCACATAGCTTAGATTGTCAGAGGTGACCCCACTCTCGACATTGTCCTCACTTTCGGCTGAGATGATATCCCAACTGGCGTCAACGGTCACAACCCGGGCTTGGTGTGGTGGCAAATCTTTGACAAGCCGCCCCTGGCTTACAAGCACAGGCACCTCGGCATCTGCTACCATAAAAGCGATGCGGTCTGCGGGATATGTGGGATCTAAGGGCACATAGGCACCACCGGCTTTGAGAATGGCCAACAAGCCAATGATCATATCGAGGGAGCGCTCCATGTAAATGCCGACTCTCGTCTCAGGCCCGACCTTGAGCTTTCGAAGCGTATGGGCAAGCTGATTGGCCCGGCTGTTAAGCTCACGATAAGTAAGCTGCCGGTCCTCAAAAATCACAGCCACGGCGTCGGGCGTCCGCTCCACTTGAGCTTCGAAAAGATGATGGATACAAGAGTCCTTTGGATAATCTACCTGGGTATCATTCCACTCCACCAGCAATTGATGCGTTTCGGCTTCGGTTAAGAGTGGCAACGTCGAAAGGGGGCTGTGTGGGTGTGCAGCCATGCCTTCCAGTAGGGTTTTTATGTGTCCCAGCAGCCGGGCAATTGTGGCCTCATCGAACCGCTGCCGATCATAGACGATCTTCAGCAGAAGCTCCGGTTCTGCATAACCGTACACCGTGAGGGGATAGTTTGTCTGTTCAATCAGCCGAAACTCCCGACTCTTCCAGCTTTCGCCTTGGGCCCTCAGGGCCGAATCCAGTAGATAGTTGTCAAAAACAATAATGCTCTCAAACAGTGGTGTCCCTGGCGGCACTTCGCTCCAACTTTGTACCTTTACCAGGGGGGTATGTTCGTGGTCACGGACGCTGATATGCTGCGCACGCAGGTCTTGTAGCCAGGGGATCAACGCCATATCAGCGGCGATCTTTATCCGAACGGGAAGAGTATTGATAAAGTTACCAACCATCTCGTCCGCTCTCGGAACCGTAGCGTAACGGCCGGCTCGCGTAGCTCCAAAGACGATATCTTCTTCACCTGTATAACGGCTCAGCAGGAGAGCCCAGGCCCCTTGAACAAAGGTGTTCAAAGTCAGTCGGTTTTCTTCGGCCAGGGAACGTAGGACGGATGTAGCGGTCTCAGATAGTCGGATTTCCTGCTCGCCGTACTCATGTTGCCGATTAATGGCCGTTCCATTGACAGAATCCATAGGCAGGGGGGTTGAGGCGGTAAATCCCTTGAGTTTTTCCTGCCAATACGCCTTGGACCCGGGTGAGTCCAGATCGTGATACCAGGCGATGTAATCGCGATAAAGCGGGGGTGATTCCAATTGAAGGATCTGATCTTGGCAGTTGGCTGCGTAAAAGGCAAAAACCTCCTTGAGGATGATGGGATGAGAACGGCCGTCGAGGATGCTGTGGTGAAAGGTCCAGACGCATTTATAATCGGCCTCGCCCATCCGGAAAAGCGCCACACGCATTAAGGGGGCTTCCGTTAGGTTGAAACCACGTTTGCGATCGGCCTGGAGATGATCCTTCAGCCGGTTTTCCTGCTCCTGGGCGGACAAACCTCGCCAGTCCTGCTCCTCCCATAGCAGTTCGACGTGGCGATGCACGTCCTGCACGGGCTCGCCCAGATCTTCCCAACGGAAGCTGGTTCTTAAGACCGGGTGCCGCTCCACAACCTGCTGCCAGGCTTGTTTGAAGGCTGGGGCATCCAGGTCCTCATGTAAGGTACAGAGCATTTGCTCGATGTCCACACCAGACTGTGGGGCATAGAGGCTGTTGAACAACATGCCCTGCTGCATAGACGAAAGGGGATAGGTAGCTTCTATATCATTTTTGCTCATTTCAACTTCCCTCCGCCGTAAAAAATCATTCGTACTCGCTTTAATTTTCATCCGTTGTACAAAATCATTATGATGACACAAGCCTATTCTTGATCCGCTGCCAAGAACGAACAGTCTGACCTCAAGAAAGATCTATTCAGCAAGCCTTTTGGGGATGCCCTTGAGTTCCCATGAAATCTGACGCTGTGACGTGTCCTTTCTCGCTGATGCCTTCCCGCTTGAGGATTTTCCATACAGTTAGAGCGATGATCTTCAGGTCTAACGACAGCGACTGGTGGTCCACATACCACACATCCAGAGCAAACTTTTCTTCCCATGGGATGTTGTTGCGGCCATTGACCTGCGCCCACCCGGTGATGCCCGGCATGACCTCGTGGCGGCGCATCTGCTCTGGAGTATAGCGATCTAAATAAATCATTGCCAAGGGACGAGGACCCACCAGACTCATATCGCCTTTAAGTACGAGCAGCAGTTCCGGCAGTTCGTCCAGGCTGGTACTGCGCAGGAACTGGCCGAAGGGGGTCAAACGGTCTTCGTCGGGTAGCGGGTTGCCATCCTTGTCACGAAGGTCCATCATCGTGCGGAACTTGAGCAGGGTGAAGGGACGCCCATGCAGCCCCGGCCGTTGTTGGCGGAAGAGCACGGGCGAGCCAAGCTTGAGGCGCACCAGGAGTGCCAGCAGCGCCAGCACAGGAGAAAGCAGAATCAGCGCTGGGATAGTCATGGCCAGGTCAAGCAGACGTTTGCCGTAACGCTGGTACACGGATAGCCTCTCTCAATCGTGTTGATCTATGATATCATGATAAATCTCTAACACTTGCCGTGCGGTCCTTCTGACATCCAATAACTGTTTAATAAGACTCTGTCCTCTTACCGCCATATGATGCGAACGCACTGGATCTCGCAAAGCTTCCAGGATTGTTTCTCCCAGTTGAGCAGGGGCTCGGGGGGGAACAAGCCAACCGGTATCACCATGCTTGACAACATCGGGGAATCCCCCAACATTCGTGGCTATCGTTGGAACAGCGGAAAGTAGAGATTCGGCCGCACCACCGACATTTTCGGAGTGGGAGGGATGTACGGCAACATCCAGATCAGGGTATAGTTCCGAGATATCATTTCGTGTTCCCATAAAGATGGTCCGGTCTCCACACCGTTTCCGGCCATATGCGCGCACTCGGTTTTCGTAGGAAACCGCATGGTACGACGAAGCGCCACCGATAAAGACACCGATAATGTTTGGCTCTGTTTTCAGACAGATGGCGAGTGCGTCGATCAAATCCTCGTGCCCCTTAAGACCCCGCGTTTGTCCTAAGAACCACTTAGGCGCATACATGAAAGCGACCATACCAACGATTTTAACGTTCGCCTCAATCCCCAGCTCTTTCCGCATTTTTCCTTTT
>Ga0315308_1001545_pt1 | contig 13155 bp, 15 predicted proteins | sample TDP3_MG_FD_203078 | JGI IMG/M metagenome (GOLD analysis project Ga0315308, IMG submission 203078) | Freshwater sediment microbial communities from Lake Towuti, South Sulawesi, Indonesia - TDP3 | ecosystem: Environmental > Aquatic > Freshwater > Lake > Sediment | place: Indonesia: South Sulawesi... | reverse complement strand
AAACAAAATTTCAGATCACATGATCTTAGCGTAGCCCTTTCGCGCACATGACCTATCCGAATAAGAAGCCGATGGCCAAACCTATTATTAGCCCCGCGCTCAGCGGCAACATACCTAACAGGAGCACCACAAAGTGAACCGACATCGGACCGTACTGGGTTATTATGTCGTTTAACCCGCCAAGACTTAGACTGAAGATGCCGAAGTAGGTGACCACGGCGACTATGATGCCAACGATCAAAGCCTTCTTCAAAGATTTTTTGATAAAAAAGCCCACAATCAAACCTAGGATTAATGGAATGGCCATCACCACAAGTGGAGGTAAACCCGCTATGCTCCCTTCTCCTACAAACCGTAATAACTCATCTAGAAGGCTCAATCTCTAAATCACCGTGTGCATTTCACAGAAACGCCCAAAAATATCTTGTGAATTGGGGGTTCGAATTTAAAATTCATATGCGCGCGTAATCGCTTTCATATGACATTTATATAACAAAACGTTTTACCTATCTCTTATGACAAAAAATCGCTTTCATCATGTTGGCATCGTGGTAAAGAACATTACTGAAGCAATTGACAAGTATGCCACTGCCCTTGGGGTTAACAAAGACAAGATTACCATCGAAGTAATGAGTTATGCGACGGGAAAGGGTGAAATGGAAGAATTCAAATTCGCGTTCCTGCCTCTTGCAAAAGGAGAAAACAATTTCATAGAGTTGGTGGAGCCGATAACGCCTGGTCCAACGGCTAGGTACTTAGAAAAACACGGTGAAGGACTTTTCCATCTAGCCATCGAGTCGTCTAACATTCTGAAAACCATTAAAGAATTTGAGGACGCGGGGATACCGCTGGCTGGAACAACACCCACCAAAGAAGTTCTCTCAGTTTTCTTTCATCCAAAATACGCCCATGGAGTCTTGATTCAGGTTCTCAAGAAAGGCGTCTTCGACAGCACTGGAAAAATAAGTGAGGAAATAATTGAGAAAGAAGGCACTTCATGAGATTACATTTGTGCTATCTTCAGCACTTGTTCATAATATCGAGGACCGTAAGTTAAAGTGATTTGATGGAACGTCCTAGTTGGAGTAATCACTTCTTCAAGGTTTCCTTCCACGTAAACCAACTCATCTCGTTTTGCTTGCATTCTAAATTCTTCAACGTAGGAAAGAATCCGCTGAATGTTCTCAACTTTCGGTCCCTCCAGAATTTCGATGGGTTCAATTTGATAAATCGACGGGATAAAAGGTGCATCTTGGTCGTTGGTTATGCGGGCAACGGCCCTAATCCAACCTTTCTTTATGACTCGGGTGTTTGGGTTGTATTCATTGCAGATTTCCTTCCAGTCTTTCACTGCCTCGAACTCTGTTTTGATAATTCTCTGCTGCTCTGCATCTTTGAATAGGGCGTAAATCATCTTCCTTTGCTGATGCCAAAGATACTCCTTTGGGCTGTAGTTCACGAATTTCCAAAGTTTTCCTTCAATAGCCCTCTTGCTTTCAAATTCGTTTCGCAGAGGACCTTCTTCCCCGTAGAGGTGTTCTAATGCTTCGCAGAGGCTCCTTAATTTTTCTCTGCCATACACTATGAGGTCGAGGTCTGAAAATTTGGGGTGATAGAAGCCATGAAGAAGCGACCCGAAAACCCCAAAATCCTTTTCTCTCAGCCCTGACCTGGAAGTGACCAAGCTGTACACTCTGTGCAATGCTTTAAGAAGGGCATCTCTAGGTTGCTTCTCAATTAACTGCTGAAATCTTTTGTTTGGCTTACGCGTTTTTACGATGTCCGCTCGCGGCACGCCTACAAACCGCTTTTGCAGAGGTTCATAGAAAATCGTGTAGCGTGGATATTTTTCTTGAACGAACTGTAAGCCTTCGTCTGCGTAGAACTTATAGTAAAGAAGGTTTCTTTTTCCGCGAGGAGCCCTAGGATTCATGGATTTATAGATTGTAGCCGGTGCGTATTCTGGGTCGCAAACGTAGGCGTCAGGGGGATGGAAATAGCCGTAAACTCGGAAGATAAGGTTGTCAGCGGTGATTATGGCGTCTCGGTCTCTAAGCTTTACATTGGCCAAATGTATTCGTCCTGGCGGGTTCCTGTGCCTACCACAACCTGATAGTCAGTTTTGCCTGTTTCAACGTTTTCCACCCGTTCCAGCGTTCCCGAAACCTTGATCTTTTCTCCATGTCTAGCTACGTTTCGGTAGTAGCCTATCATGGAAACAACCCTTGTGGGGACTTCATTTTCCATGAGTTTTGAAGCTGGATTAAGGGGCTGATAATTCTTGATTTGGTAGGTGGCTGGTCTGAACATGGCTTCGTTATCATCAACGACCTCGCAACTGAAAATGACATTCCTCATCGGGATGTTTCTGTTACTCCCGTACTGAACATTTATTTCATCAATCTTGCGTACGGCATTGTAAACGAAAATTTTGTCCCTGTACCGCCCTCGATGCTTTCTTGCCTTGTCAAGCTTTTTGGTGAAAATATATCTTAACACGCTTTCCTCAACAAGCTTATCAATTGTCTTTTCCACCCTCCTGAAGTTTCTTGACCCATAAACTACGAAGTCGATGTCAGACTTTGCTGTGTGCATGTTCAATGCGATGGATCCGTGGATTCCAAAGTCTTCAAGGGGTATTCTGGATTCGGTGGAGAGAAGGGATATCAGCTTCAAGGCTAGTTTCTGTAAAGGATCCTTGTTTTTCTGTTCAAAGAGCCTCTGCAAACTTTCTTTTGGCACATAAACTTTCTCTATATACTCTAATGGAACGCTTATGACTTCTTTTCCACGGTATGGACAGAAATAGATGTATTGAGGAAACGTGCTCCGAAAGGTTTCTAGGAGCCTTTGATAGTTTTGCGCTGTATAGAGTTTTTCTGGTCTGGTAAGCTCCAGGTTTCCGAATTTCCATTTATGTACAAGAAAGCGGATAGGGAAATGTCGTCTCAACCGGGAGGGGATGTATTTTAGAAAAGATAGGATCCGATTTTCTGGATGTTCATAACCAAAAACATAGAAGACAAAGCCCTCTTTTGTGACAAAGGTGTCGCCGTCTCTGGGAGCCCATGCTTTCATGGCAGTGCTTTCCTTGGATAAGACTTCATTTAAAAATGGAAAAAAGGGAATTATGTTTTCTCGCTGTCCCTACTTGCCTTACATACTTTGTAGGATGGCGAACTGGTTGCCCTCTGGGTCGAGGGCTAGAGCCCACCAGCCTATTCCGGGGACCTCCATTTTAGGAACAATGACTTTGCCGCCTAGAGCTTCAATCTTCTTGGTATATTCGTCTACAGACTCCACGGCGATGTAGTTTACTGGTTTATGTTCTGGCTGTTGCCTCTTCATCATTCCTCCGTTGACGCCCGGCCTGATGGGCATCCCCTTCTTGTCAACGGGAACCGTCTGTATCATCCAGTACTCCATTGATCCTGGGAATTTCTCAATCTTCCATCCGAAGAGTTTGCTGTAGAATTTCCTCAGTTTCTCCACGTCGTCAGCAGGAATTTCGAAATGCACGATTGTGTGGTCAACCATATCTCACACATCCAATTTAGGAATTAAAGCTAAGCACTTAATAAAACTTTAAACGTCAAAAAGTGCGGGGGTTTAGGTTTAAAACTCGGTTTAAATTCACGGAATTTTATGTGCGGAGACATCTCAGTAAACACCCATTTTTCTATTATTCTCTTCTCTGCGCAAGCTATGCTTCACAGGAAGGCTTTACTTAGCTAGGGTTCTTTCTTCGCAATGAATGGTATCAGTAAGCCATACAGCGGGATTAGAATCAAAGGTATGTGAAGTATTAACACGTAAAGAGTGTATCCAGCCATCACAAAAAACGCCATCACATTGAACAGACCTACCAAAAGGCTCACGAAACTTGTAACATTGAGAAGACGTTCGTTTACCCTCGGGTAAACCAGAGTCAGAACAGCGATAACTACTGGTGCCGTGGGACAGAACATTACACCAAAGTCCGATGTGAGTAGTAGAAGGGGATTGAAGTTCGGACTCGCGTCTGGGTTTATTGGAAACCAGAAGGCTAAGATGGAAAGAGGTATCACCCAGTATCTCCATAAAGGTAGTCGTCGAAACACGTACTCGTTCAAGGGGTTGTAGACTTCCCACATCCAAAACAGAGCAACAACTAAGATGATAACTAGGTTCCCGGTTACCACGGCAAGTCCATAGTTTTCAGTCACGGCGATGTTCTGACCTAAAGCAAAGAATAGAAACAAAATTGCGAAGAAGGCATCAGCTATTCTGCCTAGCTTGTTTCCGTACAGGTAAAGAGCAACAAGCAGTATAATTGTAGCGACATGAACCATGGGACTAAGCCACAAGTATGTGGTTTGAGTGATAACGTCTCTGATCACAAGGGGCGTCTCTTGTGAAGTAAAGGGTTTAGAAGCGATTGGTGGAAGAAAGATGCAGAGAAAAAGCGCAATGAAGAGCAATAGAATTTTCCTATCCCGCATGATTCTCGCTATGTCCAGCATGACTTTATTAGACTTGTGACACGCGCAAAGAGTCTAGTTGAAACTTATCAGAGTGTGGATATGTGTGCATCTTCTGCAAAAGTCCGGGCGGGGGGTGGGATTTGAACCCACCGAGAGCTGGCGATGTCTCCCGCAACACCCCCTTCTTTTTTTGTTTTTGTTGGTTTTAGAGGCTTTTCATGGGTATGAGCGTTGTTTTGGATGTTCGAAAGGCGTTTGATGATTCTCTGCAGAGGATTGATGAGCTTATCGAGGCATGCCTGACGAGCGTGACAGGATTAAGGCTGAATGTGAGCGTCGCTTGAAGCTGGTTCACCCTGGGCAGGTTGATTTGAGTCTATTTGAGGAGTTATTTGATGAGCCTTACGTGATTGTTGCGAAGAGTCCTAAGAATACCTGGTTTTAGAGCGCGGAGTTCTTCAGAAGAATTGAGAAGAGAGAAAGCTGAAACCAGGACATAATTCATGCTTGATACCATATTCAATCCAAAAAAGAGAGAAAGAAATAGGTCTGATTCCGTGGTTTCCTTTCCCTTAATACTAATCAATCCTAAGGATACATTATTGTGCCTGTTGCATCAAGCGTGTATGGTATTGACGCCATATTTACATTGAATGAACCCATTTTCCTTACGCCTTCAAATATACCTGTGCCATGTGGGCCCGCGAATGTGCCTGAGCCTAGCACATACCCTGTGATGGTGCCTCTACCACTACCGGTCATAGTATCATGAGGAGTAATTGTGACCAACCAGCTTCCGCTGAGAGTTCCCTCTCCAGTTGCCAGGTCAAGAGATATATGTTCAAACCATACGTCCATTGTCCCGGTGCCTAATGTGCCTTCATATGACCCTACCCAATGCCAGTCCTTGATGTGCAGGATCCCTTCTTCACTAATCCATTGTTTGCCAGGCTGATCAAAATCTGCAGGATCGAATTCTACATGCTCCCAGTAAGGCGCTTTGGTTATTGCCTTTGCTGGCGAGATTATCATTATGGCTAGTGTTAATAGGGCTATGATTGACCCTAATAATTCTTTCTTCACTTCCTCACCTCCTTTCTCAATCAGTGACAACTTATTGTATCATTCGAAGTGACATTTATAACTTGTGAAGAACCATTATATGAGTGTATTCTATCATTTCAGCTGGCATTATCAATTCAAGGATCGCTCTTCTTGAAACGTTTCAAAACTGATGGAAGGCTCTTGCGCTGCACAATGCCTTGTTAACCAGACACTCCAGCAAGCATCTTCGTGTTATTTTCCGGACCCCCTGCATATTTTCCCATAGGTGGTGCGGGGGATTAGGTTTAAAACTCGGTTTAAATTCTCGGAATTTTAATCCACGCCTATTGAAACATTACCACGCAAACTCTCATTTTTTCCTGATTCCATGCCATACATTTGAAGAATGCTTTGTGCTCGTCATAGCGGATTAGCCAACTCCACAACCTTGCCTTCTATCTGTGTGAATGTTTTCTCAGCGTATTCTTATGCGAGAAGTGCGGATCGTCGATGTTCCATACTATAATTTTATAAAATACTAAAGTTATAACTGGATGGAGAGAGAGGAATTGTTTTGACCAGAATTGAAAAGTCGATTGTGATAGAGGCTCCTGTGGAAAAGGTCTTTGACTTTGTGAACGACTTCGACAACTTCGTAAAGACTCAGCCTCCCGAGATGGAGATGACGGTTCTGAGTCGGGATAAAGGCCCAGCTAGAGTAGGGTTCAAAGTAAAGGTGAGAGCTAAGTTTGGGGGCAAGGTGTGGGAAGGCGAAGAAGAAACCACAGAGCTGGTGAAGAACAAAAGGCGTGTCGGGCGTATGAAGAGCGGAACCTTGAAAAAGTATGAGAGCACGGACCTCTTCGATCCCACGGAAAAGGGGACTAAGTGGACAGTGATATTGGAATATGAACTGCCATACTCCCTGCTTGGCAAGGTAGTGGACAAGCTGAAGGCTCGCAAGGACATGGAGAAGTCCATGGACTACTCGATGAAAAAGACAAAGGAACTCATAGAGAAGGGATAAAAAGCACTCCGTATAGTTGTGAGCCCACACCTTTCCTTCTTTGTATTCTATGAGGTTTATGAAACGCGACAAGGCATCTTGATTTAAATAATCTCTACTGAACTACTCAAAATTACCGGTAGATAGAACTCAAGAAAACCGAGAATTTAAACCTCGACTAAAAAGTTTGGTGCGGGGGGTGGGATTTGAACCCACGCATGAGGAGTCATACCCCAAGCGATCTCCCCTTCTTTTTGGGTACCAAACAATTTTTTCCATTGGCACCCAAAACACTACTATCTTCCAGAGGCCCCAAAAGTCTAATCTGATCCCCACCGTTATAGAAGACATGGTCACCGCGTGAAGGAGGATAAAACATGTATAAGTTAATCTATGCATCGGCAACAGCCCTGGCGCGAGCCATTCGTGCCAAAGAAGTCTCTTCGGAAGAAGTTGTAGACGCATATCTACAGCGCATTGAAGAGGTGAATCCCAAGCTAAACGCAGTAGTGCAACTGACAGCAGATGCGGCCCGTGCTCAAGCCCGAGAAGCCGACGCCGCCCTCGCCCGGGGACACATCAAAGGGCCACTTCACGGCGTCCCCATAACCATAAAGGATAATATAGAGACAGCGGGCGTGATCTGCACAGGAGGCACCAAAGGCCGCGCTTCCTTTGTGCCAACGCAGGACGAAACTGTTGCGGCTCGAATGCGTGCCGCTGGAGCGATCATGCTGGGCAAGACTAACCTCCCAGAGTTAGGCCTCGCCCTCGAGACCGACAACCTAGTGTATGGACGTACGAACAATCCCTATGACCTTTCGCGCACCCCAGGTGGCAGCAGTGGTGGTGAGGCAGCCATCATCGCGGCGGGAGGGTCGCCCATGGGCCTAGGCAACGACATGGGAGGAAGCATACGTTTGCCAGCCCACTTCTGTGGCATCGCTGGCATCAGGCCGACCACGGGGCGAGTTCCAAGAACGGGCCACTTTACGTGGCCTGGGAACTGGCTAGACATGCTGTGGGAGCATGGGCCAATGGCCAGGTTCGTAGAAGACCTGATCTTGGCACTTTCGATCATTTCTGGAGTAGACTGGCGCGATCCGATGGTTATCCCGATGCCTCTTGGCGACCCCAAGACAGTTGACCTCAAAAGCTTGCGGGTAGCTTTCCACACGGATAATGGTATTCTGACACCCACATCCAAAACGGTTGAAGTGGTGAGAAAAACCGCAAAAGCACTCTCTGAGTCAGGCATGACCGTGGAGGAAGATCGACCCGAAGGCATCGAGCAGTCCCAAGAGATCTACCTCAGCCTCTTAGCAGCCGACGGCGGTGCTGAAGTGCAAAGGGCGCTCCAGACGGCTGGAACAACTGAAATGCATCCGTTGACGCGGGGACTTTTAGAGTTCAGTCGTGCGACCGTGATGACGACCGCTGAGTTCGACGGTTTGATGGTTAAGTGGGCCATGTTCCGGAGTTCCATGCTTTCCTTCCTAGAAAAATATGATGTGATTGTATGTCCAGTTTGCGCGTACCCTGCTTTGCCCCACGGTGCCACAACAGATTTCGACAAGGTCCCCGGCTTCAGTTACACCATGACTTATAACTTGACTGGGTGGCCAAGCGTGGTCGTTCGTGGCGGGGCTTCGCCTGAGGGTTTGCCCATCGGTGTACAGGTGGTGGCTCGTCCTTGGCGTGAAGACGTAGCCTTGGCTGTGGCTCAATATATCGAGACCGTTTTAGGCGGCTGGCAACGTCCACCGCTTTAAGCTCCTTTTTCTTTACCCTAGACAGGAACTGTGAAGGTTATGCGAAGGTTTAGGGACCGCGATTTCCTACAAACCAAAGAGGGATTCTTCTTCTGTGCGGTTGGCCCATCCCATCCGCCGCATAGAGTCATCTCATACCTAAAGTATGTTCCATCAAAGTTCGGAGTTTGGGGAAAGGACGAAAAAAGATTTAGGAGAGTTATGCGAAGCTACACGATTCCCAACTTACTAGAAACCTTCAGCTTTTTAGAAAGAAACTATCCTCACTATCTGTTTCATTCCTCTTTCTACAACATCACCATGACCGCGGTTCCACAACGATCCATATCAGAACATTTTAAACCAGAAAAAAAACTGGCTCAACTGCTCCAAACTTCACGCTTAGACGCTTTACAGAAAAAATTGACAAGATTTACATCCTTATTAGCAAAAGCAAGTAACGTACGTCACTCCTTTTTTGGAGTGACTGGTTCCATCCTTCTCGACATTCATCAACCAGAGTTTTCAGACATAGACATAACAGTCTATGGCTTAAAAAACAGTTTGGCAGTGAGAAATGCTCTAGACGAAAACTATGCTTTGTCAAGTTCCCCTGTTAAACGTCTTGAAGGAAAAACTCTCAAAACTTGGTGTGCTAAAAAGGCTCGACGGTATCCGTTAACGTATGCCGAAGCCGTAAAACTCTACGAACGAAAATGGAACCTAGGGGTATTTGAGACCACTTTATTTTCCATTCATCCGGTAAAGTTGGAACAGGAGATTACTGAAGAATATGGCGAGAAGACCTACTACCCTGTGGGCCAAGCAATTATCCGCGCTGTTGTTTGCGATAACACTGACTACCTGTTTCTTCCCTGTGTCTACCGCATTGAAGAAGCAAAGATTGTGGAAGGTCCTCAGGTAACGGATATTGTAGAAGTGGTTTCTTACGAAAGCCTCTACGACAGTTTGGCTGAAGTTGGAGAATCAATTGTGGTTAGGGGTAAACTTGAGCGCGTTGTACACAGGAAAACCAGCCGGGAATACTACCGCATTCTTGTTGGATCCCCGGAAGGAAAGGGTATGGAGTATATTAAATTGTCAAATTAATTGGCTGAGCTACTTTAGTTCCAAGACCTCTTTCAAATAGGCTCGAAATGGACCAAGCTTACCTCCGAAATTTCCCGCCGAAATTTTCACGATGCCTGGAACTTTCACCGCTGCCTTTATCCCTTCAGCCATTGCCTTTTTCACAACCTCCTGATTTAAACCGTTTATCACTATTTCGTAAACGCTGTTAACGTTGTCTGGAACTTGCGAATCGGGTGAGAGTTTCTTGAGTCTGGGGCAGAAGGGATGGTTTGTGGATGCGGCGAGTTTGTATTTCAGAGAGCCTACCTTGGACCCTGATCTGCAGACGCCGCCTGGGAAGGGCATAATCACTCCCCGAACCTTTTGGTTAATAACCTTTGTAGCTTCCTCTGCTGCTTGAAGACCAGCTTTTTGGTTTTCTGCTAAAATTAGGAAGTTTCCGCTGGCAACAGCCTTTATGGCACCGAAGCTATCTTCAACCATGAATTCTCCTTCCATAACAGGTATGCGCCAGACTTTTCTACCTGCAATTACATCTCTTTTTTGAAAACCGTCGCCAAATAGGCGAAGACTTCTGCCCACTTTCAGTTTCCTTTTCGCCGTGGGTAAGGCGTCGAAGGCTGCCGTGGTGGGGCACGTCATGATGCATTGTCCAATTCTCAAGCCCATTTGGTTTTTTAGGTCCCTTCGTGTTGTGTGGTAGATTTGAATTAGGGCTCCAATGCGTCCGTCCGGGGTTTCCTTGGTAGGCGCTATGCCTTCTACTCCGGCTTCTGCCGGCGACATGATTATGGAAGCGGCGAAGCCCGTTGCTGTTGTTGCCGCGGTCAGGGCCCACTTCTCATTGTCAGCTGTTATCAAGATTCTACCTGCCCACATTGGAAACATTTCGGCGAATGTATCCTCTACGGTGCAAATGTTTCCCGTCTGGCGATGTTGAACCTTGAACCATCCTTCCCCGCTTTCCACGACCTCTAACTCACTTGCGCTTCCGGTAGATTTTGGCTCCATTTCTTTCCGTGACATACTTGAACCCAGCTTTAAGGAGTTCTTCATCTTCCTTTAGACTTTTAGATGTTGCGGTGTGGTATTCGTCGCCTTCAAAGTTCACTGATATGGTTTTGATTTACTAATGAGAAATTACTATTCTGTGAACTTGAGGCAAATTTTACAGGCTTCGATAATGTCTAGGCCTTTTTCTGTTGTTCTATAAAGTTTGCCTTCTTTCTTGATGAAATTCTTGGATAACAAATGCTTCAAGTAATATTCTGTTTGTTTGAAACTTAGGTTAACTTCGTTCATTATATGAGTCTTTAGTGCTCCCTGCCGTGCGGCTTCCAGAATCTCCATTATTATGTCGTGTCTAACTCTCCGCCTTGCTGGCTTTTTGCTTCTGTATTTCATTTTCAGGCTTAATGTGTTCTTCTAACGCCTAAAAAGCTTGTGTCATTCACGCCATCTTGTATTTTCGTCTAAACCATCACGAAATTTTGGTTTCCGCTCTTTTTCTAGGCATGGGACAGGGCTATCGATTTTGCAATCTCGTAGGCAACCTTGTGGTCAAGTATTCCCTTTGAAGACTCCACTGCTCGTTTGAAAAGCTCGGCTTCAATCTGGCTTTTGAAAGGTCCTATCGCTAGGGCGCCTATTCCTCGGACGCCAGGCAGAAACTCAACCCCATCATCGGCGGGTTTTAATCCTTCAACGCCCAGCGGGGGAACAGCGTTGATGTCTCCAACAACCTTGCATTGCTTTCCATAGTCCTTGAGTACGTTCAGAGGCAATAATTGAATTCCAGCGGTTCCAGCTGCCAAAATGATGTCGGCTTGTTTAATGGCTTCGCCGATTTCATCAGGCGCGGTGGCTTGCACGCCGCAGGCTCTCTCTGCTCCAATTTCCTCATTGATCTTGCTTGCAACTGCTGTTGATCTTTCTAGTTTCCGTGATGTAACCACTACGTTGCCGCCCTCCATAGCGTATAAGCTGGCTGCAACCATTCCGACTGGTCCGGTGCCTGCCAAAACGGTGGCGGTCTTTCCTTTGAAGTCGCCGAATCCTTTTTCCTTGAAGAGGGCTAGGGTTTTTGCCACTGCTGCTGAGGCGGTTGTGTTGGCTCCTCTGGGGTCTACAATAACGGCGAGTTCAAAAGGTGGAAACATGGATTTCTTTAGGACTTCCAGAATTTTGAGGGCCTTTTCCATGTCTTGTCCTCCGATGAAAATTTTGGTGTATTTTACTCCTTTTGGACCCCGTGGAAACATGGCGTCTTGAATAATTCTTCTCGCGTCGTCGGGCTCTACGTTACTGTAGGGAAGGATTTGGGCGTCTGGATAGAGGTCGATGGCTGTCAGCATGTCGAAAGGACTCGTGTGTTTATCTGTGTCTAGGAATATTAAAACGGTTTTTTTAGTCGGTTTGGACATGTGGTTCACCCCAAACATTTTGACAGATTATTTCATTACATACGTGGTTTGTTTTAAAACTTACTGACGCGACACTCGTATGTAAAACGGGAGTTCGAAGCTCTCCCGGGCTACCATTGTACCCTAGTCAGGACGACGTTCAAACTCGCGGTTCAGTAAAATGAGAAGGGGAGTTGAACCCACTACATCGTGGAGATATCTCCCGCAAATTGACGAAAGAAGTTAGTTATCGTTCTTCTTCTCTGAGAACCAACGGGTCAAAACTGGCTTAAAAAGAATATGTCGAAAGCGTAGAACAGAAAAACAAGAAGAGACAGGAAAAGAAAGTGATGGTGTGATGTTTTTGCTATTCTTTGGTCTTTGCAGAAGGCGTATGCATCGAACCCAAGTATAGCCCTATGAAACTAAGCGCCAACGCGAGGAGAATGTTCATAGAGGTGTTAAGAGCCCCCACCACCGTCTCATAAGCAACCCAATCCATGTTTGTCCACGAACTAGTGTCGTACATATTCTGAAGATTTTCATCAACCAGAGCGCCAGAATGTCCCACAGCCCCAGAAGCAATAACGATTAACATAATCACAAATGCAAACAAAACAACCACTTTGCCCATCGAAACCATCCTAGATTCTTCTCGTATCTTGCCAGCAAAGACATAACCAACGATTGAGGCAGAAACTAAAACAGACACAACAAAAGCAACATTGAGACCCCAAACGGAATTCATCGGAACCAACGCAATACCCAACACAGAATAAATCAAAATGTATACCACAGTCAAAGAAGCCACAGCAGTAACAATATCTCCAAACTTCAACCTATCACCTCCTCTAAAGCCAAAAACACATATTTGTTCCCAGTTCACCTATAACTTTTCCGCAAAATCAGAAAACTGGATTATTAAGGACTGATGGAAGCGGCACCCTTCACCCAAACCCAAAATTAAAATAGACAGTTTTTTGCCTCCTTTGGGTTTAGCTTCCCAGTTTGAGAAATTTAAACGAGATAAGTCACGTATCCCGGGCTACCATTACATGTGTAAGAGAATACTTCCCCCAATTTTTTGCGTGTGCGCGCGTCAGTCATCCGAGATGAGGCTGAAGCTAGGAAACTGGCAGATCAACATTATAAATGCGCGCGCTTAAAATTATATATAATAGAAGTTGATAGCAATTAGCGGGTAATTTGTCATGTCAGCAAAAGAAAATAAGGGGCTTATGCGTCGTTTGTTTGAGGAGTTGAACAAGGGGAAGGCAGCCGCCATGGCAGCAATCGATCGATCGATATGCGCGGCGACCTCAAGAACATCAAACAAACAATCAGCGAGGAATTCAGCGCGTTTCCAGACCTGCATTATACCATTGATGACATGGTCG
>Ga0315308_1001544_pt1 | contig 13159 bp, 13 predicted proteins | sample TDP3_MG_FD_203078 | JGI IMG/M metagenome (GOLD analysis project Ga0315308, IMG submission 203078) | Freshwater sediment microbial communities from Lake Towuti, South Sulawesi, Indonesia - TDP3 | ecosystem: Environmental > Aquatic > Freshwater > Lake > Sediment | place: Indonesia: South Sulawesi... | reverse complement strand
GACTCGATTCACCAGGGTTGGATCAAATACTTGAAGAGGCAAGGACAACCTTGGATACTGTAAAGAGACATGAGCTATACTTGAAGGCGCTCGACGTAGCGATACCTGCCAGTCAATATGTCTATCTAGTGACCCGACAACTGGCCCAGCCAACAAGGAAGAACGTTCACAACTTCTACTCTAGACCGAAGGAGAACTTCTACCAATTCGACGAAGTATATCTAAGCGAATAAACCTCCCACTTTCCTTTTTTCTCTTACCAAGAAGCTGCGGTCGCCTTGTGAGGACCGCTGCTCAACGAGCTTCTCAGCCGTTGAAGAACAGGAAAAACCCGAATTGGGACATTTCTCGGCATTAACAAGGCGAAAACAACTAACACTCAGGCGCCAACATCTTAATATTGGCGGGTCTTTATTGGGTAGTGTTTCATATGGACGCAGTAGTAGCGAGAAACATAGAGCGGCTTTGCACAGTTGAAATGCGGACCAAAGGAATGCCGCGGGGATTCATTCATAAGCTGAACATGGCAGTAGAAGAAAGATTCGGCGCTCCTACGACACTTCTAGCGGCTGAGAAAATTATCGAAAGAGTAGCTGAGAATGAGAACGTCCTTATCTCTGCTGGCGCAGGAATACTCCCTCACGTACCGAAAGGGGAGACCGACGGCCCACTAGGTGCAGCCGCCTTAGCCAAAGCATTGAATAAAGGCTTGGGTTTAAAGCCAATTCTCTTGACAGAAGAAAGAAATATTGAACCTATCAAAGCGTCATGTGAGTCGCTAGGATTAAAAATATCCGATTATGAAAGCTTTAGGAAGAAAAACAGGATCGGATTCATAAGAAGCTATCCTTACAATGACGATGAATCGAGAAAGATAGCTCCCGAGATTCTTGATGATTATGAACCTTCGCTAGTGATCACAATTGAAAAACTAAGTCCTAATGAAAAAGGAGTCATTCATACAGTACGTGGGTTCGATCATACACATTCACACGCCAAATTGCATCATCTCGTCAATGAGGCTAGAAAAAGGAATATTTTGACAGTGGGGATCGGTGACGGAGGCAATGAGATAGGTTTTGGAGTGATAAGAAAGGAAGTGAAAGATATCGTCCCCTACGGAAGGAAATGTCAATGCCCTTGCCAATCAGGGATAGCATCTGACACCGAGACGGATTTATTGATAGTGGCATCTATTTCGAATTGGGGTGCATACGGCTTGGAAGCCTGCCTTGCCGGCCTTCTCAATAATCTCAATCTTATCCACAGCTCAACAGATGAACGGCATATGCTGCAAGAATGTGTCAAAGCAGGTGGAAGAGACGGCTTGCATCTCAAGCGGATTCCTTACGTTGATGGAGTGCCATTAGAAGTGAATCAATCAGTAATAACCATGTTAAGAGAAATTGTTAGAAACGGCTCAAGAGAGACGTCTAGAATATTCTAAGTGAATATCAAAACGGCGTTAGACATGAGTAATCAAATACTAAAGGTGGAAAACCTTCGAACCTACTTCGATACCTACTTAGGCAAGCTGAAAGCAGTTGACGGCGTATCATTTGAGATCGGAGGAAGAGAGATCTTCGGTCTAGTCGGAGAATCCGGATGTGGAAAGAGTGTTACCGCTCTTTCGATAATGCGATTAGTAAAATATCCGGGAAAAATTGTCAGCGGGAAGGTCTTCTTCAAAGACGAGGATCTCCTCGAGAAAGACGATGCGGCCATGCAGAAGATTAGAGGGAAGGAGATCTCAATGATTTTTCAAGACCCTTTGAGTTCCCTGAATCCTGTCTTAAAGACTGGCGAACAGGTTTCTGAGGTTTATAGATTTCATCAAAGGTTTCCTAGAAAAAAGTCGAAACAAGAATCTATTGTAATGATGGAGTTGGTTGGGATACCGTCCTCCAAGTCGAGATACAGTGATTACCCTCATCAATTCAGTGGTGGAATGAGGCAGAGGATTATGACGGCGATGGCGTTGTCATGTACACCTTCTCTTCTGATAGCAGATGAACCGACCACCGCACTTGACGTAACCATTCAAGCTCAAATACTGGATTTGATCTCTCAACTTTCGAAGAGATTCGGGACATCCATCCTATTGATAACTCACAACCTCGGCATCATCGCAAGACACGCTAATAAGGTGGGAGTAATGTATGCGGGTAAACTTGTAGAGATTGCAGATGTAGAAAGTATTTTCTACAGTCCGCTTCATCCTTACACGGCAGGTCTTCTCAAATCTATTCCAAAGGTTGGTCATAAAGAAAGACTGAACACAATAGAGGGTGTTGTTCCATCATTAATCGGCGATTTCAAAGGTTGCAGATTCTACTCCAGATGTGACAGAAGAAAGGATCTATGCGCAAGCGAGGAACCGTCTTTAGTCGAGGTCGAGCCCAACCACAAGGTATGTTGCCACATATGTGATTGATGGGGATAGCTGATGCCTGAAACGCTCTTAGAAGCTTCGAATTTAAGAATGTATTTTGATACTCGAGAGGGAGCGGTTCACGCTGTTGACGGTGTAACTTTCAAGATATTAGAGAACGAGATCTTCGGTTTGGTCGGTGAAAGCGGGTGTGGAAAAACCACTGTTGCGAGAATCTTGATGGGGCTATATAAACCCACAGAAGGCTCGGTATTCTACAAAGGAAGGAACATATTCTCATTAAAGAAAGAAGAGATGAGAAGACTCAGACGCTATGTGCAAATGATCTTCCAAGATCCATATTCATCACTAGATCCATTGATGAATATTGAAAGACTGCTCATCGAACCGCTCGACGTTCATTTCGACGTATCAAAAGATCAAAAAAGGGAAAGAGTATTCGAGATCTTGGAGAAGGTGGGTCTATCGAGATATCACGCAAATAGGTATCCGTATGAATTCAGCGGTGGACAGCGACAGAGAATAGCGATAGCTCGTGCACTCATAACAAAGCCTGAGTTCGTAGTTGCAGATGAACCTGTGTCAGCGTTAGACATTTCCATTCAAGCCCAAATATTGAATTTGATGCAAGATCTGCAGCGGGATCTATCTCTAACCTGTATGATAATCGCGCACGACCTCAACGTAATATATCATATTTGCGACAGAGTCGCAGTGATGTATCTCGGGAAGATCGTTGAGTTAGCCTCAGTCAAGAGCATTTTTGAAAACCCATTGCATCCCTATACAAAGGCGCTTTTTTCAGCTATTCCAATACCCGATCCTAAAGTGAAGACACATGGAATTATACTAGGAGGAGAAGTTCCAAGCCCGCTGAACCCTCCTCATGGTTGCAGATTCAATCCGAGATGCCCTTTTAAACAGTCGATATGTACTGAACGAGAACCGGAATTCATGGAAGCAGGAGATGACCATTTTGTTGCATGCCATTTCTTCAAGGAAATTCAGGAAAAAGGTGGGAATCGGATTTGAGTCTCGTTGGAAAAATCAGACGGACCCTGCATTATTTGGATAAGAAAGTCTTGGGGAAAGGCATAAGAAGATTCATCATAAAGCGGCTAATATACGCTATTCCAGTTTTCTTCATAGTTTCTTTGGTTACATGGGGTTTCATGTATCTGGCAAAAGGAGATCCAATAATTATTCTAACAGGACCACATGCTCAGAAAGAGTTGATAGAAGAATTTAGAAGGCAATACGGGCTAGACCAGCCACTACATATCCAATACATCAGATGGCTAGGAAGACTACTCAATGGAGACCTTGGAAGGTCAATAATAACCAACGAGCCAGTTACAAAGATGATAGCCGACAGGCTGCCGACAACCATCACGTTGGCAGTATCAGCCATGCTATTTGCTTTGATCGTTGCAATCCCAGCCGGGGTAATAGCTTCCACGAAGAGAAACACCATACTTGATTACGGTGCGATGTCCTTAGCAATTGCAGGCCAGTCAATACCCGACTTCTTCCTGGCAATACTGTTGATAATAGTATTTGGAATATACTTGAAAGTCCTCCCAATTACAGGTTATACCGATTTCAATCTCTTCATATCAAATCCTGTTGAAGGAGTGAGACATTTCCTATTGCCCGTTATTTCTTTGGGAGCGATGTTCTCAGCCTTGGCTGCGAGACTTGTTAAATCAGGTATGATTGAGGTTCTCGATCAAGACTACATAACTACTGCAAGAGCCAAGGGTCTGCCGGAAAGATATTTAGTTATCAAACACGCTCTCATCAATACTTTGATTCCTTTGATAACAGTTACAGCAACAAATTTCGCTACTTTGCTCGGAGGTGCGATAATAATTGAAGAGATATTTGCATTGCCAGGAGTCGGAAGGCTACTAATGCGGTCAATTCTGTATAGAGACTTCCCAACTATGCAAGGCATCGCGCTGTTCATGGCTTTGGTCTACACGGTGACAAATATGGTGTCGGATGTCTTGTATGGCCTCGTTGATCCGAGGATCAGAGTTGAATGAAGGAGGCAACCGAAACGAAGGATACGTCGAAAGCTGGTTCTGGAGAAAAGACGACAAGCGAACTTCGACTTGCGCTCCGCCAACTTAAGAAGGACAAAATGTCTATGTTCGGTCTAATCGTGATTGCCGCTATGGTATTTCTAGCGATTTTCTCTGAATATCTGACCCCCTATGATCCTACTGAACAGGATTTCGATATTGCGTTATCACCTCCTTCCGGAGCACATCTTCTCGGAACAGACTCTCTGGGGAGAGATATGTTCAGCCGAGTGATCACTGGCGCAAGAGTATCAATCTTTGTTGGAATAGTATCATGTGCAATAGCCATGTCCATAGGCGTACCGATGGGGATTCTAGCGGGATATGGTGGGCCTAGGGCTGATAATGTAGTTTCGAGAATCATAGATGGTATAATGGCTTTCCCACCGCTGTTGCTGGCGATAGCGTTGATGGCTGTTTTGGGCGCTAGCATGACGAACGTTATGATGGCATTGGGCTTCACAATATCTACACATTATGCAAGGTTGACAAGAGGGGTAACGCTGAAAGCTAAAGAGCAAACATATGTGATGGCTGCAAAAACGATAGGGCTTAAAGAGTATCAAATTGTTTTGAAGCACATCCTGCCAAACATTATCGCACCTATAATAATCCAGACCACTGTTACCTTCGCCTACGCTATCATCGCTGAAGCATCTCTGAGCTTCTTAGGGTTGGGAGTTAAACCGCCGACGCCCAGCTGGGGTTTGGATCTAAGTGATGCTAGAAAGTACGTCTTAGAAGCTCCTTGGTTGCCTCTCTTCCCGGGCTTCGCCATTTTCATCGCGGTCTTGGCAGTCAATATGTTTGGTGATGGGTTGAACTCAGCTTTGAATCCGAGAGAGAGAAGGCGATTATGAAAGACAGGGAAGATTTTGAAAAATGGTGTCTAAGAGGAACTGTTCCTCTCACACTGTTCATTTGATGTCCAGAATCGCCGCCATATTCTTGCCCAATATCAACTCTCTGCCCTTAGGATCTGGAACCGCCATTTCCACTTTCTTGATCTGGGCTTCATAATCGCCATATGGACCGTCGGTTCCAAAAACCCATTTTTCAGGTCCGCACATCTCTATACCTTCCTTCAAATCGCCAGTGAAGATGGCCGTCGTATCTCCGTACAGGTTTTCATGTTTCTTAATCATTCTCCGGGCCTGTCCTACTGAAAACATGTAGCCTGCATGAGCCATTATCAGTTTTACTTCAGGAAAAGTTTCGGCCATTTCAGCAAACTGAATAGGCATAGTGAAAGGATTGTCGCCCATGCCGTGCGAAATGATGGGTATTCTGTACTTAGCGCACAAATCGAAGATAGGGTCCACAATCTCATGCTCGTCCAGTGGATATCCGTGAACAAACGGATGCAGTTTTATCCCCTTCAGCCCTAAATCCTCAACGCATCTTCTCAATTCCTCTTTTGCATCACGCCACCAAGCGCTTACACAACCGAAGCCTATGATCCTGTCGGGGTACTTCTTAACTGAATCTGCTATGTAGTCGTTATCAAGGTAGCCCTCTCGTCCCCCTTCCGGCCATGGGAGGGCGCATGCCTTATCAACTCCTGCTCTATCCATTCGCTCAATCAGATCTTCAGCCATCAACTTGAAATATTTTCCTCCGGGTCGTTTGCCTATATGCACATGCGCATCTATGATCAATCTTTCACATCTCTTTCGAGTAAGTCATATTCATACGGTATTTGAATCTTCTGCGCAACTTTTTTTAAGAGAAGCCATTCACAGTTAGAGTTCTAAGGTGATGAAAAATGGGTTTACCACCTGAGAAATGGGGTTTCAGCAATCCTATAATTGCGCCGTTGTATCCGCCGCCTCCGATCCGTTGGATCGGAATGAAGGCCCAGCTTGTCCTCTACGAAACCGCCAAGGAAAACGTAGGTCAAGTCATTCCTGAACCGCTTGAGCCTAACGGAAACAAAGTCATCGCATGGGTTTCGTACTGTGATTTTTCAACGCAAGGAGCATTCCACGAAGCCGCGCTTTATGTTCAAGTCAAATACGGCAAATACTCTGGGCTATACGAACCTTTCCTCTACGTCGACAGCGAAGAGCCACTCACAGGAGGCAGAGAGATATGGGGATACCAAAAGAAACTCGCAAAGATCTCTCTCACAGCTGAGCGGGAGACAGTCAAGGGTGAAGTCGAGAGAGTAGGAACAAAGATCATGCGCACCCTCTCCATAGTCGAGAGACCGGCGAAACTCGAAGAACTGCCCTTCGGACCAGGGTTCTCGCTGAAAAACATTCCTTCAGCGGAAGAGAGAGAAAAACCATTAAGGCAACTTGTTTTTGTAGACGGGGGAGATTTGACGCCGAGACCAGGGCAGTTCTTCGGTGGAAGAGGCTCCATAGACTTTGAGAAGTCAGAGATAGACCCCCTCTATAAATTGGAGCCGACGAAAGTGATAGCCGGTTACTATGGCATCTTCGACGCATCCCTGCCCTACGGAAAGATAATACACAGATACTAACTTCTTTCCTTTTTTTGCGCGCTGGCCATTTCCAGTTCATCTGAATAGACTCATACCTGATCTTGTCTCAAACTGCCACGGACCCTAATCGCGGTTGCAGTCGAGATAAAGGCTTTTGAGCTCACATGCCGATTATGACATTGGTGTTCGAGTTTGGAGGCTAAGCTTGCTGACTTCCTTAAGTCGGGTAAGGATTGGGAGAGGAAGCCTACTTCTGTTGCAGGAGTCTTCGTGCTTAAGATGCCGCCCTTCAAAGGTAGTCCGGCCAGATTGGCTGTTGAGTTGAATCCAACTGATGAAGCTGGTAGGCCTACTAGGAAGAGAGGGGTTCTCCTAAGGTCTTCTACAGAGTTGTCTGAGTACAAGAAGCTGATTGAAGACGAGAGGCTTACCGCCCTACTTAAGAGCATAGATAGCTTAAGCCCAAAGCCTGTCAAGAAGGAAGAACGTGAACCCGAGATAATCGAGATTTAATCAGCTGAACTATCTGATGTCGCTTGAAAGGTACATCGAGCAGAGATACGTTAAAGCTCCCTTAGTTTGGCCTAACAAGGTTGAGGCTAGACTATATCAGCAAGCCATAGCGAAGAAGGCTTGCAAGAAGAATACACTTGTGGTTCTGCCGACCGCTTTAGGAAAGACGATAATCTCAGCATTGGCGGCAGCCCGTCTCCTCTATAACCATAAGCAGATGCGAGTCTTAGTTATGGCTCCTACGAGGCCTCTCGTTCTACAGCATAGAGAGACCTACATGAGCATCCTGCAGCTTTCGGATGAAGATGCTGTATCATTGACTGGGAAGACGCCTTCGGCGTATAGGAAGCAGATCTGGGATGGGAAGGCTCGAATAATATTTGCGACGCCTCAAGTCGTCAAGAACGACCTTGAGAGTGGAATCCTCTCATTGAAGAATTTCAGTCTCCTCGTATTCGATGAATGCCATAGAGCTAGGAAGGAGTATGCGTACACCGATGTTGCGAAGAAGTATGTCGAGGAAGCATCATGGCCTGTCATACTTGGGATGACAGCCAGCCCAGGCGCAGATAAGAAGAAGATAGAGGAGATATGCGAAGCTCTGTTTATCGAGCAGATCGAGTACAGATCGGAAGAAGACCCAGACGTAGTTCCCTACATCAATCCGATTGAGGTCGAATGGAAGTACGTCGATCTACCGAGCGAGTACAGAGGCCTCAGTCGGACGATTCGATCCATGCTGAACGACCGATTGGATTGGCTTAATAGAATAGGAGTCGTCAGCAGGAGACCTGAGTATGTAACTAGGAGAGACCTTCTCGAAGCTGGAGAGGAGCTTAGATACAGACTGGAAGAGACGATCGAGGAGGAGAGAGGCCCAATCTACAGCGCCATTATAGCGCAATCCGCCTCCCTAACCCTATTTCATGCACTAGAACTCCTAGAGACACAAGGAATACCTACACTCACATCCTTCTTGGATCGAATGGAGCAAGAGAGCGAGGAGAAGAGAAGCTACAAGACGATAATAAACGATCCACAATACGTCGAGCTCAAGAGGCTCCTCAACCAGAACATGAAGCTAGAGCATCCGAAGACGCCTCTTCTAAAAGATGAGATTGAGAATCAGCTTAAACAGCATCCGAACTCAAAGGTGCTTGTCTTCACACAGTATAGAGACACAGCATCTCATCTTGTCGATCGACTCAGCGAGACTGGTCAGCTGTCGGTTGAAAGGTTCGTCGGTCAAGCCTCGAAGCAGGATGATCCAGGATTGAGTCAAGACGAGCAGGCTGAGATGCTGAGAGACTTCCGAGATGGGGGCACAAGCGTTCTCGTTGCAACATGCATAGCAGAGGAAGGCTTGGACATACCAGCCGTAGACCTGGTCGTCTTCTATGAGCCGATACCGAGCGAGATCAGATACATACAGAGGAAGGGAAGAACCGGAAGGAAGACAGCTGGTAAAGCTGTGATCTTAGCTGCTAACGATACATTCGACATAGCCTACCTTTACGCGAGCAGGCGTAGAGTCGAAAGGATGAGGAAGATCACGGCCAGCCTCAATCAGGAACTGAATCCGTTGATAAGGCTTGGACCCAAACCAGAGCCTACCCCGCTGACGATAGAGGAAATGAGAGAGATAGAGAAGCATGCAAGGGCAACTCTTCTCGAACCGCAACTCATCAAGCCTGAAGAGGAGAAGGTCAAGAAGTTTCTGAGGGACGTCGATAAGGCTTCAAGATACATATGGACGAGAGCAATGAAGGCTGGAAGCCAAGGGCTTCTCATAGAGGACTTAGCGGACCAGGTTGCTGAGGAGGGTGTAACACCAGCCATCCTCAAGGCTGCTGTGGAGAAGCTCCAAGACTTAGGGCAGCTGCAGAGGATCGGGTGGGACCGCGTAGCTCCTGTACCGAGCAAGCCGACTCCGCAGAAAGACGTGTACGACATCTTAGTGGAGAAGATCTATCCGGGAAAGGCTGTCGTATTGATAAATGATAAGTGGAGAGCTAGGATAACACCTCAAGACTTCGAAGGTCCAACCAACTTGATCAAGAAGGATGCGCGATTCAAGGCTAGAGGAACGTTCTACCATGACGGAGAGACATTATGCTTCAGAGTTCGAGAAGTCATCCAGCTCTTATGATGAAAGGATTGAAGCTACTCCGACACCTGCTCCTTCGGTATAATGAACTTGCTCGCCTTCCCAGCGCTGAAGTAGTGGCCTCCAGCAAGCTTCACAACCTCAGATACGGCTGAAAAAGCCTTCCTTCCCAAGTAGACCTTAGGCTTAAGAGTGTAAGCCTTCGAGGTCTCACCAAACTCCAACATCTCAAGCTCACCGGCTGAGAATAGCCGCTTAACCTCATCGAGGCTTGAAGGAGGTTCAGGAGCTAAAGAAGCAGCTGATTCACCTGAAAGGTCTATGAGAGTTCCACATTTAGGGCAGACAATTCTACGTGGAACAGAGCGATCCTTCACATACCTGTATGCCAATCCTACATCACTCTTGGAAAGTAAGCTCAAACATCAAGATAAAACCCATCCTATCAGAGTTTCATTTGAGCCGGAAGCTCGAAGTTCTAGGAGGTAACGCTTCCTGCTAACACATAATGCGGTACCAAGCACCGCTTTGTTTAAAGATTTCACGTTGTCCTCGACGGAGGTGTATATGGACTTAATTCAGTGTTGCCTCCAGTTCTTGTCTTTGGGAGAGAGGGAAGCAGCTCTTGCAAGACACTTCCAAGAACTTCTGTCCAATCCATCGTACAGCATTAACGGAATCACCATGCAAGAAGAATGAAATATGCTTCTCTAGGAGGGTGAAAACGAATGGGAAACCGCTTCGAATACCAACATAGAAAATATCGTGCCCGGCAATCCGATGAAATGAAAAAAGAACAACTTGGCAGTGTACCGACTGAACAAGAAACAGCAGTACTAACGCTGGTTGATGAATATCTGAAAAAGAAAAAGAAAGAGTCAACAGGTCTCGCTGAAGTTCAAACTGGTGTTCGAAGATGAGTTTTCTGGAGATAATTTGCAGTGGGATCGGCCACAAGTTGAGGAATACGCTTTTGATCACAGAGTCTGAAGACTTTTACGAAGTTGATTGGGCTAAGTACTGCGTCCGCTGCGGGGATATCGTGGAGTAAACAGAATTGCTTGGGAAAGCCGAGGTTCCATATTCGTTTTAAGCCTCGTCAGGCACACATTTGGCCCTCTCTTCCTCTTATCGGGCAAGAGCCAGTATTACATTCTTTGGTGACGTAGTCATCGAAGATGAAGACACGACAACATTAAGTAGATCTTTACTGGAGCTTAAGTCTGTGAAATCTTATGCCTTGGGGAATTCCTGAAGCAGTGAAAGAGGAGCATGAGGAGCTTCACCGCGAATTAGCGAAAGCCACGAAGATACGGGGCAAGGTTGGCGAGGCGGCAAAGAAAGTTGCGCGAATTCTGCATCCGCACTTCGAAAAGGAGAACCAGCTGGCTCTGCCGGTAATAGGTGTGGTAAGGGAACTCGCAGAAGGCAAGGCGTCCCAAGACTTTCCTAGAGCGCTGGAGCTGCATGAGAAATTCAAGAGTGAGTACGAGAGTATGCTTCAAGAACACATGGAAATTGTAAAGGCTTTAGAAGCACTTGAGAAGGCTGCCAAGGCATCGAAGAAAAGGGAAGCAGTTGAGTTCGCGAGAAAACTTAGGCTTCATGCTAAGACTGAGGAAGACCTCACCTACCCTGCAGTGTTGATGGTGGGGAAGTTGCTCAAAACTGCAAAGTCGAATTGCAAATTCTGTGGAGCACAAATGTCAGACTCGCCTTTCTGCCCGAGATGCGGCAAATCCAACATTTAAGAGACTGTGTCAGACGGCTGAAATCTCTCTTAGCGCAATACTGTTCGAGGCTCATCTATACAGCCTCTATGAAACCAGAGATCTTGAGGAATAAGCTCAAAACATTAACACAAAAAATTCATCCCATCAGAGTTTAGGGTAGACCCATAGTCAAAGCTACGTTATCTTCGAGGATATTGGAGGGACCAAGAATCAGGTAGCCTTGGTTCGAAGGTATGCACTTATGCTCTTTTGAATTTTCTCTTCTTCATCTCTGCCACGAAGTACTTTCCGTATATGTGATTCAGGGGCTTTGCTTTCTTCACGTTTATGACCTCTTCCATGTAATCATCCTTCACCTCGCTTGCCAATATCTTTCCTACAATCCATATGTGGTCTGCTATCCGAAAGTGTTTCTCCATCTTGCACTCAAGCCATCCGAATGCTTCCTTCATCCTCGGAGGCTTGATCTTGGCGGATCTCACTTCGGTTAGACCGGCCTTTTCTATCTCGTTCACTTCGTATGGAAAGTCTTGCTCTAGGATGTGCATTAGTGGGCCGAATTCTCCTCCCACAAGGTTGACTACGAACTCTCCATTCGCCTTGATGTTTCTCCATGTGTCGTGCTTTGGGTTGCAGGAGAATCCGAATAAAGGTGGGTTTGTGGTGATGGGTGAGGTCCAGCTGAAAGGAGCGGCGTTACGGCTCCCGTTTCTAGATATAGTTGTTACAACAACTGTGGGTCTTACAAGGACCTTGTAGAATTCTTCCTTACTCAGCCTCATTAAGACACCCTAGTCATTTTATGTTGATTAAGTCCTTAAGATTTTAGCGAGTGAAATCATAATCTGTTCTCGCGAGAATGTTACTTGCTGCAACTCCCGGTAGAAATAGGTATATTTATGAAGAATAACTCGTAACTAGTCGTGGCGAATAGTGGAATGATGAGAATACTTGCATTTGACAAACAGAGTGTCCGAGAGTTTGATCGAGGATCTTTAGAAGAGGCTCTGAACTATCCGGCGACATGGATTGATCTTGTTAATCCTTCGGAGCTGGAGTTACAGCTCATTCAGGAAAGGTTCAAGCTTCACCATCTTGCAGTTGAAGATGTAATCCATAGAGGCCAGAGTCCCAAGGTAGATGACTACAGCGACTATCTTTTCACTGTTGTCCACTCTATGAAGTTCGCTGAAAAGAAAATAATCATTGAAGAGGTCTTCTTGTTCGTAAGTGATCGATGGCTGATAAGTGTTCATAGCGATAATAAACAGATGAGCGAGACCTTCACTAGGATGTTAAAGATGACAGGCCCACCCGCCCAAGTCAGAGGCCCCGACTTTCTCTACTACTTCCTAGTTGACAAGATCGCCGACGACTATACAACGATTCTCAACGAAATCGAAGAGAAAATCGCAGTTTTAGAGGAACAAGTCGAAGAGCATCCGACGAAGGAGATGCTGCATGAGATGGATGGTTTGAGAAGAGACCTCATAACTATTAGAAGGTCGATCTGGCCGACTCTAAAACTTGTGGGAGACATCTTGAGGGGAATCTACCCTTTGGTGACCGATCAGAATATGGTCTACTTCAGAGATATTCGAGACCATCTCAACCAGCTAATCGAACTCGTCGAGGTTTATCACGGTAGAGTCAACAGTGTCGGACAGCTCTACCTCGCATCTGTCGCTGCATCAACAAACGAAGTGATGAAAGTCTTTACAGTGCTTGCGACGATCTTCCTCCCTCCGACACTAATAGCGAGCATATATGGAATGAACTTCGCTCATATGCCAGAGCTTCGCTGGGAGATCGGCTACCAAATTTCACTAATACTAATGTTTCTCGTTTCAGTAATCCCTTTGGCATACCTTAAGAAGA
>Ga0315308_1001542_pt1 | contig 13160 bp, 10 predicted proteins | sample TDP3_MG_FD_203078 | JGI IMG/M metagenome (GOLD analysis project Ga0315308, IMG submission 203078) | Freshwater sediment microbial communities from Lake Towuti, South Sulawesi, Indonesia - TDP3 | ecosystem: Environmental > Aquatic > Freshwater > Lake > Sediment | place: Indonesia: South Sulawesi... | reverse complement strand
CCATCACCAAGATGATCGAAAAGAGATCTGAATCTATATTCGGACTCTCTGAGTTCTTGCTCAATCTTCTTGCGTTGAGTGATGTCGCGGTTACTGGAACGCACACCTATGTATTTGTGATTATCATCATAAACTGCATTGCAGACGTGCTCAATCCAGGTCACTCCGCCATCTCTACGTCGGATTCGAAACTCAATTGACCCCTGCTTCAGTTGAGTGATGCTTTCATGATGATGCACGGTCCACGCTTCCTTATCTTCAGGTAATATGAGGTCATCAAGAAGAATTGGCTTGTTAACAAACTCCGCGGCGGTATATCCTGTAATGCGTTCGCATGAAGGTGAGACGTAGTTCAGAGAACCATCAGGCCTCTCCCACGCCTCCCAATCATAGGTGAAATCTGCTGCAATACGGTATCTTTCCTCCGACTCGTGGAGGCTTCTGGTTCTTTCATCCACCAACCTCTCCAAATGCTCAGAGTATCGCCTAAGCTCTTTCTCCATCTGCTTGCGCTCAGTAATGTCACGGGCGATGAAGCAATTGAGTTCTCTATCGCCAAACTCAAGATGGTTGACAGTGATCTCTACGGGGTATTCTCTGCCATCTTTGGCACGGTGGATTGATTCGAAGGCGAAGGAGCCTCTCTCCTTGACCTTTTTCCAGTGAGCCGGCCAAGCTGCTTTCGAAAAGTTTGGATCTATATCGTACACCGCCATCGAAAGCAGTTCGCTGCTTGAGTAGCCGAGAGACTGGCAAACCCTCTCGTTCACGTATACAAGTCGCGCATCCGGCCTGATTACGGCAATTTCGTCGCCGGCGTGGTCTAACGCGAATTGGGTGAGATGCAGTACCTCCTCTGCCTCCTTGCGTTGAGTGATGTTACGGTCTATGCCTCGGTAACCAAGAAGCTCTCCACTCCTACTAAGAATTGGCACGGCGCTGGTTTCAAGCACAACTTTTCGTCCGTTCTTGTGTAGGTTTATGTTTTCGAGTCCTGAGAATGATTCCACATTCTTCGTCAGATCAGCGAATTTTGCTCCGACACGTCTCGCCTCTTCAGGAGACATGAAATCATAAGGTGTTTTGCCGACAATATCCTTAGGGTCGTATCCCAGCAGATCCTTCACTTTCGGACTACTATAGGTGTAGATGCCGTTCGCGTCTACCTCCCAAATCCAATCACTCGTATTCTCAACCAGAGATCGAAAACGTTCCTCATTTCTTCTAAGCTCCTCCTCCATTCGTTTCCGATCGGTGATGTCTCTCCCGTAAAGATTGACGTAACTTGCATCTTTGATTGGTGTAACCGTGAATAGGATTACTTTCTCGCCGAGCTCAACGTCGACATTTCTCAGTGACTGGCTCGCAAACACCTCAGCAACTATATCGCGCCAATACTTCGGAGCTTCCTCGCCAACTTTGCACCCCCAGCTCTGCAACAGTAGCTCGCTCGCGGGGTTTGCATGAAGAATGAGACCGTCTTTATTTATTCGCAGAACAGGGTTAGGATTCTCCGAGGGGTATCTTGCCAGATCCTTAATCTTCTCCTCAGCCCTCGTGCGCTCTGTGACGTCTTTAACAATGATGGAGATTCCGTCTCTTGTTGGATACGTGTCGATTTCAAAGATGAAGTTCTTGTCACCGAGCCGGTACTCGTTGATGAAGCTCTTGTGTTGCCGTGTCTTCAGCACCTCTTGGTATATCGCAGCGGCTCGTCTAGTGTCTTCGGTATCTGGGAATACATCTAAAATGGACTTTCCAACGGCGTCTTTCGCTGAAATCCCGGTGAGGTTCTCAGATGCTTTGTTCCAGTACGTGTACTTCAAGTTGCTGTCCATCGCGAAGAAGACGTCACTGATACTCTCAGCAAGCTCCATGTAACGTTTCTCAGAGCTCTGTAGTGTCTTCTCCATCTGCTTGCGTTCAGTGATGTCTCGGATGTTGCACTGAATCACTTGCCTATCTTTGAATTTGTAGGTGACGCTGGAGAATTCTACGTTGATGCTTCCCTTTTCCTTGACTTTAATGAGCAATGGCTCTATGTGGACGAACTCTTTCTTTCTCAACTCCTCGAAATCAATATGGTGCTTAACATCTTTGAATGATTCTATCTCCCGCAGTTGCTTCCCCACAAGCTGTTCAAGGGAATAACCTGACAACCTCTGCATGTAGGGATTAGCATCAATGATTCTTTGTGTCTCCGCGTCGAGAATTACTATGCCTTCTTGACTTGTCTCAAAGAGACGACGATACAACGCCTCGGTTTTTCTGAGATCGCTCTTCACCTGCTTGTGTTCAGTGACGTCACGGACAGTAGCAAGATGATTTCTTGATACCTTTCTTGGTCTCTTCGCTTTTGTAACGTGCTTCTTTACCAATCAGGTCCAACTCCCATCGACAGAATCAGATTGATGAATCACCTAGTCATTCTCCTTTCAGTCTAGGTATGGTGAATGTGAATGTGGCTCCTTTCCCTTCGCCGTCAGATTCAGCCCATATCTTGCCTCCGTGAGCTTCGATTATTCCTTTAGTTACGCTGAGGCCTAGGCCTGTGCTCTGAATGTTGCTGGCCTTTCTAATGTTTGCGAAGGGCTCAAAAACCTTCGGGAGGTCTTCTTTTCGGATGCCGATACCTGTATCAGAGATCCTACACTTGATCGTATCTCCGTCGCCATCCACCTTAATTGTTATTGCACCTCCCTCCGGGGTGTACTTGGAGGCGTTGACAACAAGATTCGCTAACACTTGACCAAGTCTGACTGGGTCTGCATAAACAGGTAAAGATCCTTCAGTAGCTTCTAGGTGAACGCGTTGCTTCTTCTGATCAGTTTGGGCTTCTATTTCCCCGATAGTCCCATCCAAGATCTCTCGGAAATTCATTGACTCAAGATTCAGCTGGAGCCTTCCCGCCTGAATGCGGCGGAGGTCCAACAGTTCATTAGTCAATCCATGAAGCCGATCTACACTCCGCTTCATAGTTCCCAGACTTGACTTCAGTTTCTCTGGTACTGGTCCAAGCTTTCCTGCAACGGCATAGTCCAAGTGTACCTTTATAGGCCCAAGAGGCGTCCGCAACTCATGAGTGACAGCGGATAGGAACTGTTCCCATTCCTTCGCCTGTTTGCGTTCCACAGAGATATCGTAGATGCGATCGAGGCTGAACTGGACGCTGTCACGAAACCGCATTAGCAAATCACGAATCAATTGCGAATAGGCGTTTTCCTGTCTATCAAGGATGCAGATTGTGCCGAAAATCTCGCCTCCGGGCCAAGTCACTGGCAACCCGAAATAGGAAATCATCCCTAGCGCAATATCCGGGTTCTTGTCCCATAAGGGATCTTTCAAGGCATTTGGCACCAGAAGCTCGCGCTGTGTGCTCATCACTGTTTCGCAGTAGAGACCGGAATCGAGCGGCGCCTTTTCCCCATGATGGTAGACATTGCCCGTGCTATGGCTACTGACAAAGACCTCGATTTCGTCACTATGGACACGCATAATCAGCGCCGCCGGCGTATTGGCAATCTTCGACAGAAGATCAACGGTGATCTGCCAGTTCTCGATCTCCTTCTCGGGCACCTCAATATCATCCAATATCGGGTATTTTGGTGCTTTTACTTCGTCTGACATCATTCGCTCCTCTCATTGAATAGCGCGCGTGCCTTTGTGCGGAATAACAATCATGCCTGAGCTTTTTCTATAGCGTAGGAAACAATTCATGTATGTCTTAGACCTCTATTTTTCCGTCTCTTTTATCAACGGAGACCCTACTGGCAGCTCAATTCCCATGACTGCTGACAAATTAACTGCCATAGCATAGAGGCCCCATCCCAGACCAGGAATAAGAAAAACCCATCCAGCTATCGTACTTAATGTGCTACTTTCAAGTATCATTGAAAGGCCCATTAAAGTTAAGGCAACAATCATTATGGGGCTAATCGCGAAAGCAAATATGGGTGCTCGACTTAATGGTATTCCCCAAATAGTCATAAAGGCGGCCAAAAGGAGGTTCCAAGCACCTAAAACGACCAATGGCAGCTCTATAAGTCCCACTGCGGCCGCCCATGTTTCGAGGGCTGGGCCAAAAACAAACAACATACCGAAAGCTGCTAGCATACAACCGTCAAGAGTGTTCCCGTTTCTCAAGGTAATCAAACCACCTGTAAACAGGACTATCGCGATCGCTATGCATGCGATTGAAAGAAAAGCGATATTCTTTGACTCAACAAATCCCAAATTGGTAAGCCCGAAAAGCAAACAGGCTAAGCAATAGCCTGTAAGCCCAAGAGGAACCGCGTTTCCCCACGGTGTTGCTCTCTCAGTGCCTAACCTCTCGCAATGCGTCAAAACAAAGCCTCCGGCCACTGCATATAGATGCAGGCTTCCTCATCAACTTGTCGGCTACGATCCCCGGGCAAGAGCCAACGACATTAGGCTCGTGTCAGTCCAGACAGTTGTCTCAAGGCTGCGAGTACGTAGGTCGCCATGCAGCCACAAACGGATCTCCGACGTCGGCAAGATGAAAGATCGAGTAACCCACGGGAAGATTCGGAGCAATCTTCGAGAAATCACTGCCTAGAATCTTACCTATCGCATCCAAGTCTCCTCCATACTTGGTTCTAAAGAAGATACTTACGTTCATCGAGGATCTCATAGCTGGATCGAAATCACTTATCTTGTGCGACACAAGCATGACTCCAACCCCTTTCTTCCTTAGCATTCTAACTGCCTTGTCCAAGAATCGGATGGCATCTTTGCTCACATCCTTTAACGTCCACAGATGAGCTTCCTCCACTACAATTAGCAGCCTCAGCTTGTCAGAGTCTTTCTGAGAATCGAAGTATTCCAGGATGCTGTCCAGAGCGAAGGCCACCTTCTCAACTCTATCAGCCTCTTCAGAAACGTCAGAGAGATCGAAGATTGTTGCACCCTGATAGTCTACAATCTCGTTAATGCCGATCATATGCTGGATAGACTGCACTTTGTATCCTTTCGAGTTCTGTCTCATTCCGAATAGTCTGTAGCGCTTGAGCATCTCATCATCGGTATTCTTCTCTTTCAGCCGTTCCCACTGTCTGGTGGCATCAAAGACTAGGACTGGAATATCGTCATCTAACAATTCTTCAACTATCACTTTGGCTGCGACTGTTTTTCCGCTGCCGCTCGCTCCGGAAACTAGGATGCCTTTCTGCGCATGCTTCCTCAAAGGCAGATAGAAGAATTCGCCAAGCTTCCAGTCATCCAGAGTTATTCTTCCAAGCATGTTGCCTTCTGCCGGTATCCTAAGATCTGATTTCGGAAGCGAGATGTGACCCACATAATCCGTTTCTTCGGAGAAATTATGACGATTATGTGTATGCAGGAAGCTATGCACGTCTTTCAGATTGTAGATGAAGGTCTTGCCCTCCTTCCTAGCAGCGATTATGCCGGTTTGGATGAGTGGGTTGACGAACTTCGATAGATTTCTGACATCAATCTCAAGCAAGGAGGCAAGTTGGCCCGAGTTGACCTTTCCGAGCACTTTCAGGTATCTGAGAGCCTGTTCTCTCTTTGTTCCTGAGGACGGGGTTTGATCTGGCGATTCGGTTTCGCTTACCTCTTCCTGAGGAGACCTACTTGTGATAGCGTAATCAAAGGCGAATAGTACCGAGAAGAAACCGAACAACAGTGCATCAGCTAGGGCGGATCCCGTAATCCAAACACTGTGGCTTGCCAGGTATGCGAGATAGGTGAATAGGAGAAACGTGATCTCTACACTGAAAATTAGAAAGGCCCTTTTGAGATTTCCCGCTACTCCCACTAGCTCACCTTAGGTGTGGATATGACCTTCTTCCTTCCGATGACTCTGCTAGACACCCAAATTGTCAGAATGACGAAGATAATCAGGATCGCCGTGGAAAACGAGATGTTGAACAATGCTGAGAGCGCATCTATCTCTCCACGCTGAGAAGTTGACCCCCTCTGTACGAGAGTGGTGAAGATAGCCATCCATGTCAGAAAGACAGCGAAACCTCTGAACCGTTTCCAGAACGGAGCCACAACAATAGCCGCAATCGCAGCCATCCACAGCAACACCGTGAAGTTGTAGAAGGGAGCGAAGTACGGTATCGCCTGATCTGACGGAATTGTCCCGAGTATGTTATTGATGAAGTCAAGAGGCAGGCTCAGCAGGTCAGACATAATGATATTTGAATTTCAAGAAGCATAAAGCTGATGGATACCGACAACCTGCATAACTCAACTTATGCGGGCTTCCTCAGAATTATGAGATACTCATGATTATGGTTGTAGGTGTTGTGCCTGATGCTGAACCAGTTAGCGAAGGCTTGCTTGTGCATTATGCCGGTGTCACGTCCCGACACTGATGATGAGTAGCCCACGTAGTCAGCAAGGAACGCAAGAACTATCTCATCCTCGAACACGAAACCGAGATCCAACGCATGTTGCAGGAGGAAATGGTGCAAGGGCAGATTTCTAGCTGCAAATGGGCCTATCTGGAAACAGCAGAACCTTCCAGACCTCAAGACTCGGATGGATTCTGAAAGGATCTCTCGCAAGAACCGATGAAAACCGGAAACGTCCTTGATTGTGGCAGCTGGACCGTAGTCCATCATATCCAGATACGGCGGATGACCGACCATCAGGTCAACCGAACCATCGTCGAGAAAACGGAGATCCCTTGCGTCCCCAAGGATGAACCTTTGCCGATCAAGCTCCGGCCTGAGCCCAGGGGTCTTCTTTTCAACGATCGCGAAACGTTTATTCTTGGCTCGTTCAGCTTCAGGATTCACATCGACCCCTAACCCAAGACGATTCAGCATAGCGCAAGCAACAAGAGTGGTTCCGCTGCCGGCCATTGGATCAAGAACTAGGTCTCCCTCTCGGGAGTATCTCAGGATACAGTTGATCGGGACCATTATTGGAAACGTGCCGGGATAGATTGTTCCATTCACGCCAAAGAACGGATCATGGCGCCTGCTCATCTGCCAGACGGAATGAAACTGCAACGAGAACTTGTCAGCGTACTCCTTCCAACGGTTAGAATCGAGATCATTAGTCTCGGACCATTTACCATTATCGTTCTGCTTTTCTGGACTGCCAAGCTTCAGCTCGTGTTGAGAAGCATCAGGTATTCTCGCTCGTCTGACGACCATCTCGGTCTCGCGAGTCGTGAGATTTCGTTCGATTACGAGGTTTGCGATGCGAACTTGCTCTTTCTTGTCCAATCCGAACAGATGCCTTGCGTGACCTTCCGTAAAGCCGTTGACACGTGTCAACGATTCCCTGACCGGCTTGGGCAGATCGAGAAGCTGAATGTGTCTGTTGACCCATGCCACATCTTTGCCAAGCTTTTTCGCCAGTCCCCTTTGACTCAACTTGAACTTTCTCATGCCTTCGGTGAGGGCAGTTCCGATTTCCAAAGGTGAGAGGTTCTCTCGTTGTAGATTCTCTGTCAGGGAGATCTCAAATGCTCTCTCATCGGAAACGTCCATAACGATGACTGGTACGGTGTTCAGACCAACTTTCTCTGCCGCTTGTAGCCTTCTTGAGCCAGCTAGCACCTCGTAGAATGCCCCCCTCTTCCTTACTAGGAGAGGTTCCAGAATTCCTGTCTCGCGGATCGACTGGGTCAGTTCTTCTAGGTTAGTCTCACTCTTTCGCAGGTTACCTCTGCGAATTCTGTTCAGTTCGACTTTCTGAAGGCCTTCATTCACGCAAACACCGTCTCGACGATAGCCAGGCCGCTCGGGTCATTGGCTGACTCATATTCAATGAATTGGTTTTCAAAGTTCAAATAGATTGAGTCGACTCGACCGTGCGATTATTTATGCTATGGCAACCAACAATGAATTGTGAATCTCACAGAACTCTTGCAGAAGCAGTCATCCTTCGAACAATTCTGCAGCCAGTTTGACTGGTATGACTTCAAGATACTGAGCTCTTTCTTGACGATGCGAGACTACCCGCTTGACACTACAACGCAGTCACTGCACTCGATATGGCAGCTGTTCAAAAGCAGGGGAGTTGATATCTCGAAGATGACAGTCTGCAGACGACTGAGACGCCTCGCAATCCTTGGCCTTCTAAGAAGGCTGCCCAAGACAAATCCTGCTTTCTACGAGATCACGAAAGGTCAAGAGGCGCTTGTCAAGAAGGTCGTCTACTTCAAGCACACGCACACAAATTTATTAAGCGGTACTTGAATATATGTCGTCGCTGTATACTTATGTATCCAAAGTGATGAAAAATGAGTCTCGCAAAGAAATATGCTGACTTGGTAGACAAAGAGGATTTGAACTATCTCGTTTCATCCCTGCCTGGAGGGATTTCTGAGATATCGCGAAGATGCAAGCTAACCAGGAGAACACTTTACAGGCTTCAACAAGAGGAGAATATAAGGCAAGAAACAAAGACTAAGGTTTTAGAAGCATGTCTAGAAACAAGTCCAAGTGAGACCCTGCGATACCTAGTAAGAAGAAGTAAAGACAGGTCTACCAGCATATTGCTGACTTGTCTTTCTTCGATCTATGAAAATGCTGTTAGTGCAAGAAGCGCTGAAGAATTCAAGACCTGCTTAGACAACTTCATTGAGGCAAGAAGTCAACATTTTGGACTCATATCTGACGAGATTGAGGACGAGGTTAGTTCAATGCTTAGGTTCCTTGACGAAAAAGCTTCCGAGCTCACGGTTGAGTTGCCAGTGGAAACTCTACGAACGACTAAATGCTCTCAACTTGTTGAAACTATTCCGAGACTAATTCAAGACATCTATGCCGGACGTACTGCTGAGGGCCTGTCCAAGACATATAATGTGCCAGTTGAGTTGACTAGAGTGCTTTCAGATTCTCTGGTAGCACCGCCAAAACTCGAGTTGAAGGAAATCTTCTTGACATCAGGGACCATAACGCGGCCGGCGGAGGAAAAACCGGTTCCACCAATACGCACGTTCCCCTCTGAGATTAGTCGACTCATAACAACAATCGGCACACCGACTTGGGAGCTTTGAAGATGTCCAGCCCTACAAAAGAAGTGAAGGCAGAGGCGAACCTTCGCATCAACAGATTTAGGTTCAGCACTCGACTTAACTACTTGATTTTTCCAATAGACGGACGGACACTTGCCGAAGCCCTTGAGAGGGCAGGATTCACTGTTCCCAAGATTCTCCCAGCGCCGCCCCGAGCAAGGATAGGGTTCTCCGGAGAGATGGGTCGTAAAGGCGATCTTGTTCTTGACGGAAACTCTGAAACTCAAGTGCTTGGAGTTACCGCAAAATCCTATGAATCGGCCATGAATGGATTCGCTGAGCTAAAAGAAGCCGTAAGCACTTGTTCTGGTGTGGACTTGGATCAAGAAGGACGCTTCTATGAGATTATAGTCGAGTTTGAAATTAATTCCGCCAAGAGCCCTCTAGGAAGCGTTGAACAAGTATTTCGCGAGAACCAGCTACTCAAGAATGCAGGTTCCATACTAGGAGAGGACGTCTCTCTATTTACGGTCAGACTCGTGTCAAAAGGAAAGGTCCCAAATCAAGAGGAGTGGCTGGACGTGACTCTTGAGCCAGATATACTAATGCCCACAAAGAAGTACCTCGTCTCTGTCATCTTTAGGAGCAAAGACAAATCTAAGGTTCAGGCATTCGGCAGTGATGTAGATCAAAAGTTAGTGAAGCTAATCGGAGCAATCGAAGGGCCTGCAAACGCCTAGACTACACTAAACTCTTGGTGCAATGACCTTACGGTTGGGAGAAGTCGTATGGCTCGAAAGTGGATAGTAGGCATTGGCTTATTCTTAGTCATCTTGAGTTTATCTCTAATAGTCTCACTTACTTTCCCACAAACTACGCAAGGATCTAGTGAGCCGCATGAACAGAATTTGATTTCGATTTCGCAACAGACAGTAAAGGCCAGTGGCTATTTCAGTCAGAAGATTTTCATCGACATCCAAGGGAAGAACGACTACATCGTAACTGGACGCATGACTGAGATTACAGGAAATAAAATTACGTTCATAGTATTTGATGACAGCAACTTCCGATCTTGGGAGGAAGGCGCGGCATCACTTCCACTACTGACGTTTCAAGACATTACAGGTCAGAGTTTTTCGTTTAGCCCGCAAATGTCAGGCTATTATGTGTTTGTCTTCGATAATAGATACTCGCCTATTGAGAAAAAGATCAGTGCTTCCGCGACATCATCTTGGAAGGAGATCAGAACTGAGACCACGGTGCCATGGGTGGGAATTGGGCCCCCATTACCGATTACGTGGGCGTATATGGGCTTTCTTATTCTTTTGCCCTTCGGTGCTATGATTGTACTTTGGGGAGTGACTGCTCCTACAAGGTACCGGCGACGGGTATAGAGCGGGTCAGAAGATTCTATATAAAAGGATACAAGTCAGCGTCGAGTTTCGCAGATCATGTCTGGACATGCATTTATTGAGACATTCGAGACTGATCCACTGTCGACTCTTCTTCAACCTCATTCAATTCATGGCCTTATTTGATCAACCTCTCGGAGGACAACTGCATTCTGGTTAAAGCGCCTCCTCCACTTTCTTGATTAGGGCCTCAAGCTCAGGGTCCCGGGTTTCTCTAGCCAAGGTTACCGCGGTTGGAAGAATCTTCCCTATCTCCTTCATGAATTGAAGCTTGCTTTCTTCAGGGGCCCTCTCGAAGTTTTCTAAGGCTTGGCGGAACTCAGCTTTCACTATGTTTAGCTGTGTCTTGATTAGAGTGATGTTTTGGAAGATGATGGGTCGCGATTCGGTTTTAAGGTAGTTTTCAAGGCTGGCTTGACCTCGATTCTTGTCCAGCCACGCTTTAAGAGCCTGCTCCGCCGCATCCTTCTGCCGAACACCTAGCAGGGTGCATACTCGCTCGAACTCGCCCGCGAGCATTCGCGGCAGCCTGAAGATCTTCTTTTTAGTAGCCATCTCTCAGCCATCTAGCCATCTTGTAGCCATCTTGTCTGTTAGAGTAGGAGTAGAGGTAGAGGTATCTCCATTCCAATGGAAATGTAGGTCATGCTTTCTTCACTCGCTCCTTGAACTCTTCAGTCGCGAAATAAACCCATTGCCCGGACTCCTGCCTTCGATCCAGAATCCCTTTATCCACAAGCATGGCGAGCCGATCATTAACCGTGGTTCGATTGCCTCCGCTATCGCCGACATTGTAGCGCCTGACAAGCTCCTGCATGATCTTGCCGATTCCTTTCGGCTCGTCGAAGAAGCCTTCCAATCCACGGGCTAGAAGCTTCCCCTCCCAAGTCGATTCATCGATCTCGACCCTCTCCTTGTTGACGGAGACGTTGAACTCCGACAGGGTCCTCCTCAAGGTGACATCGACCGGCATTCCACTTCGCGCCGAGAGCTCTTCCCTAACGATCTCACGGATCCTAGTTTCATCGATACTAGGTGCGATCGCACCTACCGTAGTAGAAGGTGCAGGAGGGATTCGAACCTTCGACTCCGCTTCCTTCAGCTTCTTTGCGATTTCATCTCTCTCTTTGATGGTGATCTGGAGGTCCCGGTTCAGCTTAGCGTAATCAGCGTTGACCGTTTGGATTGTGTTCTTAAGATCCACGGTCTCCTTCATTCGATCAGCCAGTTGGGCTCGGAGCGATTCGATCTCTCTGGCTTCAGCTTTCAACTCCTCTGTGACCGGAAAGAGTTTGGCTAGTCGGCTGACATAGCGGCCCTGAACATTCTCAATCAATCCTGGCAGCGCCTTATTCGCGGTGCTGACGACTACGCTTACGCTCTTCGGCTTAACGCCCAAGAATAATCCGATCTGCTCAGGGCCTTGAGGTCCCTTCCTTTCAAGCAATTCAACGAGGCTTCGTTCTTGCGGTGAAAGCTTTTCTTCGAGACGCCCTTTTACCAATGGGTGCGTTAGAAGATCCTCGATCGGGCCTTCTTTCAGAGCTAAGGCTTTCTGAAGTTCGTCGATCTTCCGTCTGAGATCCGCGTTTTCAACTTCATACTTGGCCTCGACCTTTCTCTTGATAGCGTCCCTTTCCTTCTCTACCCGCTGAACTCGCGCTTGCCAAGCGCCTTCAAGCTTCTCCTTGATCCGCGCCTCGATCTCAGCAACTTTCGGCACAGCTGGCGCAAGCTTCTCCTGGACAATCTTGGGAAGGGCCTCACTTAACTTCGCGAGAGTCTCTTTAAGCTCACGCGGCGCCGGAGGCACAACTTCTGGAGTAGCGCCTAGATGCTTGGTTTCGACGGGACCTACTTTCACGAAGGTTTCTTTCGCTATGAAGTCGCCGGAGACGTAGAACTCTCCCTTCTCGACTTTGCTGAGTTTACCGCTGATCCTATCTGAGATTCGGAGATAACGTTTGATAACGGCGATATCGTCAGGCCACTCCATACGCCCGACAAGCTTGTTGCTACATTGACTGATAACGTACTTCGACACGAAAGCCGGCCGCTGCGTAAGGACTAGGACGCCAAGCCCTCGCTTCCCTCCCTTCTTCGTCAACTTAATGACTGATTGAAGGCTGGCTGATTTGAACGTGCCTTTCTCCGGGGCAAACTCATCGCACTCCTCGAGAATCCAGAGATAAGGCCTCCTCATCTTGGTCTCAAGTGCTATGAAGCGGTCGATGAAGCGGCTGACAAATTCCTGTCCACTCAAAATTTCCAGTTGAGGATCGCTGAGGTCCACGATCGCGCTTAACTCATGCTCGAGAATTTGATCGGCAAGATACTCGGCGGCCTCAGGGACCAAAGGAACATCCTTGCCAATGATGAGTAGCGGATACTTGTCTCGAAGCGTCGAGTATTCGCCCTCCGGGTCCAGGATGATGACGCCGGTTCTCCCGAAGACTCGCTCAACTATTCGCCGAGCAGTCCAGGACTTGCCGTATCTGCTGATGCTGCTTAGAAAAGTACGTCCAGTAATGAGCTCCTGCAAATCGAGCTTTACATTCTCACCCAACAAAATCTTGTCAGTCAATCTTCCTTCTCCTCCAATACTCGTGAACGAATAAACTTCGACACATTCATCTTCGCGTCTTCAGCTCTCGATCGTAGCAGACGCTTCTTCTCACTTGGAACTCGGAAAACGACGAAGGCATTCATCCTGGAACTCTCAGCCAGCTTCTGAGCCCGCTCTTCAATCTTAACGCGGAGCCTCTGCTGCTGAGGAAAAGTCTTAT
>Ga0315308_1001541_pt1 | contig 13167 bp, 10 predicted proteins | sample TDP3_MG_FD_203078 | JGI IMG/M metagenome (GOLD analysis project Ga0315308, IMG submission 203078) | Freshwater sediment microbial communities from Lake Towuti, South Sulawesi, Indonesia - TDP3 | ecosystem: Environmental > Aquatic > Freshwater > Lake > Sediment | place: Indonesia: South Sulawesi... | reverse complement strand
CGCGTAGAGGTCAGATCGCTTCGTGATGATGTGGTCAAACGACGATTTCCACTTACGATACGGTCAATGTCCCGTCAGGATGGCCTGACTGGCTAGTTCTCGGCAGAAGCCTCTCACATCATCTATTCTCTCTATCGCGTGCATCTTTTGAACCAGTCTGTAAACGTCGTCACCCGCTAGAATCCTCAAGGCGCTTTTTCTGAACTTGCTTTCCAATTCCTGAATGGTCATCGGGTTCGTTGGATCACCCTTCGGGCGAAGAACAGTCGACTCGTACCTCTTGCCCTGTTTCGTCAGAACTTCTACACGAGAAGGCCAGGTCCCGTAGTCAAGCGTACGTGCTCGATAGAGATCGTCAAATTCAGGTGAACTCACGACTTTCGTCTTCTTGATGAGTTCACTAACTAAGCTGTTCTGCATCTTTTCTTTCCATGAGGTGGGCAGATCAGGTTGTCCTTCAGCCAATACAACCGCGACTTGATATTGGTGGCTGAAAATGGCAGATACGTGAGACACTATGTTGTATGTACTCCTTCTTGCTGAGGAGGAATTTGTAGTAATTCTGACCTCCTCGATGCCCTTCACATCAATAGCGTTGTCTTGAATAATGCTCATGGCAGCCTCGATGGAGGCATGAAGATACTTGCAGGCAGGATATGGTTTGAAGTAACATTCCTCGATCTTGAACGTTTCTCCCAAGCCGTCTGTGAGGCTGTTAAGATCCAGCGTTCCTCCGACGGCCTGATGGAGTCCTCTATCTCCCTCCAAAATGTCTTTGGAGCCGAAGACACCTTTCTGGGCCATCAATGCTGAAAAGACCGCTCTCCTAGACTCATGACCGGAGCATAGATCCTTCTCATGGCCTCCCGAGATTGTGTACTGACCTGCAGAAATCTGCATGGAAGCTGCCAAACCCATCGCCCCTGCCATCTGCTCATTCGTCAATCCAAGCAACTTCCCGGCCGAGATGGAACCTGCCAACGGTCCGAGATCCACAAATGTAGGCGCCTTGACTGAGGCTGGCTCCGCCTTCTTGAAGAGAGCGTATCCCATCCGTATGTAAGCCTCGTAACCCGCTAGTACTGCCGAGATGAATTCGCTTCCGGTCGCGCCTACACTTTCGGCCACGGCTAAAGCCGATGGGACTATACGATCGTTAACATGGCCGCCCATGAAATGTCCGTCACTAAAATCTAGGAAGTTACCCAAGACCCCGTGCACCAAAGCCGCTTCCAGACAACTGGTTCGTCTACCCAATCCCAGAGCTGTGGATTCAGCCCTTCCTCCTGATTCCGAGGCAAGGCCCAGAAGCGCGCATAGAAGATCGTGATGTGTTCCCAAAGCTCCCAAAGTATTGCCGAAGAAGTCCAAAATCGCAAGCTTCGTTCGTCTAGCCACATCTGTCGATAGATCCTCGAAAGAAATGTCTGACAAAGATTCTATCAACTGTTGAACATGCCTTTCCCCACTCATCTGCTCAACATTCCTCTCGACAGTGGATGTCTGGATCACGTCATTCGAGGGTCCAAGGCGTCCCTCAACCCGTCGCCAATCATATTCAATGATAGGACAGAGATCACTATTGCAAAGCCAGGATAAACTGTCACGTGAGGCGCGACCATAAGATAGATTCTACCTTTGCTCAGCATTGCACCCCACTCTGGGAGGGGCGGCTGGGCGCCCAAGCCGAGAAAGCCTAGGGCTGCGGCCGAGAGAATGGCGGTTGCTATGTTAAGCGTTGATTGGACAATCAGCGGAGCAAACGAGTTTGGCAATATGTGCCTGAAGATTATTCTAGCATCGCTCGCTCCCACCATCTTCGCCGCTTGGACAAAGTCAAGTTCTCTCAGATACAGAAACGTGCTTCTTGTCAACCTTGCGTACTCTGGGATCAAAGAGATTCCAACAGCAAGCATCGCATTTGTCAAGCCGGGGCCGAGAATTGCCACGATCATTATCGCCAACAGTAGAGTCGGAAAAGAGAGCACAATGTCAACGCCTCTCATCACGATTTGGTCCAGCGCCCCTCCGTAGTACCCTGTAGATGCTCCTATGATTATTCCAAAGACTAGAGCAGTTCCTACTGAGATTACTCCTAGACTTAGCGAGATCCGGGCACCGTGGACTATTCTACTCAGAAGATCCCTTCCCAGCTCATCTGTTCCGAGCAGATGCGTTGATGACGGAGGCGCCAAGTTGTTTGCAAGATCCGCTTCCAGAGGATCATATGGAGCCAAGTAGTCAGCGAAAATCGCACAGATCACAAAAAGGCCGAGCAGAAACGCCCCTACAACAGCGAGTCTATTTCTCTTGAATTTGAGGAAAATGAGCTTTCTTTGACTCATGATCTGACTTCCATGATCTCCTTGCTCTGAAGATATGATTCACTCATAGTGAATTCTAGGATCCACGTAAGCGTATGTCAAGTCGACTAGTAGATTCAGAAATGTGAAGACCAACGCATATACCAATACGGTGCCTTGAATGATCGGGTAGTCCCTTGCAAATATGCCGTCTATCAGCAGCTTTCCTATTCCTGGATATGCAAATACCGTCTCGGTGACGATAGATCCTCCGAGCAATCGCCCAAATGAGATCCCAGCCACAGTTATTACTGGTATCAGAGCGTTTCGCACTGCATGTCCGTAGGTGATGGCCCTCTCTGAGAGTCCTTTCGACCTTGCTGTTCTTATGTAGTCCTGTCTTAGAACCTCAAGCATGCTAGATCTTGTCTGTCTGGCAAGCACCGGAGTTGTGAAGCCGGTGAGAGCTATTGATGGGAGGACAAGGTGTGCTGCAGTTCCTACTCCAACTGCGGGTAACCATCCGAGTTTGACAGCGAATACCCACATTAGCATCAAGCCAGTCCAAAAGGCTGGAGCTGAGACCCCGACAAGTGCAAGGAACATACTGACATTGTCAACTATCGAGTACGGCCGCGTGCTTGAGACTATGCCTGCAAATATCCCAAGCGCCATAGATAGCGTCATTGCGATTACGGAGAGAAGTATTGTGTGAGGAAGCCTTAGTGAAATCTCATAGGATACTGGAAGTCCACTTCTTATTGAGACGCCGAGGTTTCCTTCTACTATGTTCTTCATGAATACTAGATACTGTACTGGTAGGGGCTCTTCGAGTCCCCACTGTTTCCTAAGGGCTTGGATGATTTCTGGTTTGGGATCTTCCCCAGCCATTAGTAGCGCTGGGTCCCCCGGTATGAACCGAAGCATGAGAAAGACTATGGCTGAGGCTACAAGTACTGTTGGAACTGTCATCATTATTCTTCTTAGAGCGTAGCGTAACATGACATATCATTGCAGAGAAAGGAAAAAAGAGGGTTGGAAACTGCTGGATCGGCTGCTAGGCTAGATCCTTGCTTAGTACTGGTATGAGCTGGAATAGGCTGGCTGCCTTTGCCGCTGCCGCTTTGACCTCCACATAAGCGCCCTTTACCCATATAGTTTCGTCATGTCTCACGCCGACTCCTTGTACTGACTTCTTTGCCGCGTATATTTGAGGCTCAAAGTACAGGAAGATGCGAGGTGCATCCTCCCAAGCGATCTCCATAGCCTCTTTGTAGTACGCTTTCCTTGCTTCAGAGTCTACAGTGCTTCTCGCCTTTTGGAATAGCTCGTCGAATCTTGAGTTCTCATAGAACATTCCCTCGAGACCATTGGGTGGCCATGCGGCTTTCGTTAGCTCGTTTAGGCTTCTGTCTGCGTCAAGTGTTACCCCGCCTAGTCCGCCGAAAGATATCTGCGCATCTGTCTTCTCAAGCGGCAAGCTCTCCTTCGCACGGTATGCTGCCCATTCAAGAGCCTCTACTTTGGCTTTGACGCCAACCGCAGCGAGGTAAGACTGAAGCGCCTCGACTACCTCATCTCCCATGAGCCATCTTCCCTTGCCATATCGTATGGTGACTTCGAATCCATCGGCGTATCCAGCATCCTTCAGAAGTTGCTTGGCCTTTGCTGGGTCGTATGGATAGGGACCTACCTTATAGTAGCCAAATGATCTGTCGTTTATGGGTGCGTCCATTATCTGAGCCCTGCCTTTGAAGAGCCTCTCGTTCATTGTGACCTTGTCCACTGCGTAGTTGAGTGCCTGTCTTACTCTCTTGTCTTTGAGTGGGCCCCATTTTGTATTCAGCGGTGCGTGCATAGCTCGCGTCGGGATGCCATAGATCATTTGGATGTTCGGGTTCTTCTCCAGTCTCGGTATATCAGCAGGGGGAACGTGGTACACGAAGTCAACTTCTCCAGCTTCCAGAGCCATCAGCCTAGCTCCTGCTTCAGTGATAGGCTTCACGATGATCGTGTCTATCTTGGGTTTTCCACCCCAGTAATCCTTGTTTGCAGCAAGTTTGATGTGGCTACCTCTGACATGTTCAACAAGCTTGTACGGGCCGGTGCCCGCCATTTCCTTAGTGAAAGCATCTCCTAGCTTCTTCACCTGAGTAGGGCTTACAATGGCGGATGGACCGTACCACCACAGTCTCATGAAAGGTGGATGCGGGTCGGTCTTGATGACGACAGTGTAGGTGTCCTTGATGTCAACGGACTTGATCATAGCATATGCGCCTCCGACTGCGGCTCCGATCTTGGGATCCATTATTCGGTCTATGGTGAACTTGACTGCTGTGGCGTTGAAGGGCGTCCCGTCATGAAATTTTACTCCCTGTTTCAGATACAAGGTCCAAGTTGTCGCGTCAGGTGAAGCATCCCATCGTTCCGCAAGGTTGGGTATTAGCTCACCAGTCTTATAGTCTGCGTCAGTCAGAGTTTCCGTGATCAGCCGGATAATTCCCAGATTGGGCATGCCTGTGCACTTCTGAGGGTCGAGAGTCGGTGGTTCCATACCCATAGTTATCGTTAGAGTCGTTGGTGGAGGTGGGGGCGGTGGAGGAGGTGTTGGAGGTGGAAGTGTGAGGTAATAGCCGACCGAAAGAAGAACTACTAGTGCAATGCCGAGTGCAATGTATTTCAAGTTAGATTTCTTTTCTATTTTTCCCATAACTGGTTCATCCAACTAGAAGCTCAAGGTGAGCGAATAAAAACCTAACGCTTTCTGGGCAAAGATCGTTGCGAACTATGCCCCAACATAGAAGAGAAGGGGCTCAGCGCCGCGTTGGTCGCAACTCTAATTGAGGTCATCCCGAGTGGGGAGAATGCGGACTCCACTCTGGCGCTTCAAAACGCGATGTTGAGCATTGTGGATCATGTGCGGAGTTTCCCTGCAACCTCTTCGTTGGCCATCTCGATTCTGATGATCCTGAAGGCCAAAGAGACGCTATGGTGAGGATTGGCTCTTGCCCTATAGAAAAAAACATGGCGATAGGAAATGGCCAGATCTTGTCAAGAAGTTAGGTTCTCGGAAAGGGATCAGGAAGCCTGAGTGGAAGTACGTGCTTCCCATATTGGCCCGCAGGAGTAGAAGAAACATCGATCGAGGATATGTTCTATGCTCGGCCTGTCCTTGTAGTGCCCAAAGTGAGTTGTGTCGGTCACTGACATGTTTCAATCATCTTCAAGACTTCTTCCGTCGTTCTTATCGGGCGTTGTCTTGCCTTGTATTTTGCGATAGTGTAGTCGTGGGCTTTCCTTGTTAGAGTCGTACACGCATCTTCAACCAACAGGCAGTTGTAGCCGTAATCCGCCCCGCTCTGATATGCTGCCTCAACACACCAGTCGGTGTTGAATCCTATTACTATCAAGTTCTCTATCTCCATGTTTCGTAGTACTCTATCAAGGTTGGTTCCGATGAATGCACTGCTATGGGTCTTGGTAAGTACTATTTCTCCTTCCTCGGGGGCTACTTCGTCAAAGATCTTGGCCCACTTTGAACCCCGAGGAACGATGAAGCCAACTGTTCTATACAATCGTCCGGTATCGCGAGCATCTTTCGAGAGGGCCTCCACCTTGACGTGTATTGGAACGATACCTTTCTTTCTGCATGCCTTCAATATCTTCCGGCCGTTCACCAAGACCGCTTTGACTCTCGCCTCATGATCCATCAATGCATCTTTGGCGTCCTTCTCAGGGAGACCTGCCTCGACAGCCTCCTCCAATAGGCGAGATGTTCCCGCGAACTCCTGCATGTCAATAAGCAACAGTGCAGTGTTCTTTGGCTTGATTGCATAGTCGAACCTCAGTTGTGCGGCAGTTTTTGTGAGCACTTCCTCAAGGGTCAGTTTGCCCATTTGAATCAAGCCCGAAATGGATTCTTTGTGGACGGTTAAAAAGGCTTCCGCCAGTTACACGCGCACAAACATGCATCTGCAAACTGCTGGGTTACGAATGCTCCAATGACACCCGATTGCGAATGGAATTGTTAAGTGTTCTCTACGCTTCGATCCATGCGTCAGGTCTCAATATCATCGTTTCATCGTGTCTAAGCCCGATTCCATGAACCTTGGCTGAAGCTGCATTCGTGTTCGGAAGGAAGAGCAAGAAGCAGACTGGCGCCTCCTCCATGACAATACCCTGTAGCTCCCTGTAGATAGCAGTACGCTTTGCCGGATCTGTTTCCGTTCGTCCGAGCATGTGGAGCTCATCGAATCGTTCACTCTTCCAGAACAATGGGATCGAGCCTCTTGGCGGCCATTGATCAGAGCGTAAGCGCTCCATTCCTATGTCCGCGTCCATGTACAAACCTACCGCCCACCCACAGAGTGATAGCTGCATCGGATTCTTCTCAACCGACTCTCTTAGAAGAGTGGAAAATTTCGGCCAATCCGTTTCAATTATTCTCACTCTGACCCCTACTTCTTTCAAGTAGGACTGAACTGCCTCGACTGTCTCTGTGTCTAGCAGAAGTACACCCTTTCCGTAGTGGAGAGTTACTTCGAATCCGTCGGGATAGCCCGCCTCAGCCAAAAGTTTCTTTGCTTTGGCTGGGTCGTACTGGTAATCCTTGCCTTTGGAATAGCCGAAAACGTTCGGGGGTATCCATGAATCCATGACTTGCCCTTTGCCCATGAAGATGCGGTCCAAGATGGCTTTCTTGTCGATCGCGTAGTTAAGTGCCTGTCTCACCCTCACATCCTTCAATGGACCCCACGCGCAGTTCAGCTGTATGATGAAGTTACGCGTAGAAATCCCCTCAATAATCGTCATCTTTGGGTTCGTTCCTAGTCGCTTCGCCTCGTGGGGTGGCACATAGAAAATTACATCGAAATCTCCCGCTTCCAGTGCCATGACTCGCGCGGCGGTTTCCACAACTGGTTTGGCTACTATCTGCTTTATCTTCGGAGAACCTCCCCAATACTCCTCGTTGGCTACCAGCTTGATCTGTTTGCCTGAGATATGCTCAACAAACTTGTACGGACCTGTTCCTATCGGCTGTCTGTGGAAATCAAGGCCAAGTTTCTCGCCCTGTGTAGGGCTGATCATGCCTGCCGGAGGATAGTCCAGAAGGGCTGGAAATGCCGGGCATGGAGAGGTATTGAACACCACCGTGTAGTCGTCGACCACTTCAATTGACTTTATTATGTCCATCCACAGCCCCCGAGTTCCCGCCTTCGTTTCCGGATTCATGAGCCTATCGAAATTGTATTTCACAGCTCGTGCACTGAAGGGTGTACCATCGTGGAACTTCACTCCCTTCCTCAGACGGAATGTCCACTTTGTTGCACCCGAAGCCTCCCATGATTCAGCCAAAACAGGAATGGATTTGCCCGTCTGTTGGTCGACATCTGTCAAGGTCTCACAGACGAGGCGAATTATTCCCATTTGAGGCAAGCCCATAGCCCTGTGAGGGTCGAATATGTTCAAGTCAGCATTCATACCAATTGTCAAAGTATCCTTGTAACGCGGCTTAGTCATCTCGATGTATAAGTATGTACCTGCACCAGCTGCAGCGATTACCGCAACCAGTATTATGGCTAAGGCCGTTCTGCTAATTGCTCTTGAATTCATGACTAGCATCCCCACTTGCATATACTTCAGCACTGAGATTAGACATTTTCGCTTGAACCTATTGAGACTTACCAATCCAGCACAGGCAAGCGAACTCGTGATCAGATCCAAAGTCTAATAAGGTATGTGAAAGGTAGGTCAAATCCGAACTCTCATGTTATCACAGAAGTATTTCAGTCCAAAATACCTCAGCCGCGAAGAGTATGTGAAACTGCCGTTAGAGAAACGTCTCATTCCGCTAGGTAAGTCGGAGGACGAGAGAGCCAGACAGCTTCAAGAGAAGCTTTTGAAGATCGATATGCACTGTCACGGAGTTCTGGAGTTTCCATATACCGGTTTGCCTACCTTACCGCTCTCGCCACCAGTCATGGAGGGCGCAAGGGTTTTCTTGAACGGACAGATACCAGACCCACTCCCAAAGGAAGTCGCGGATTTCTTGTTCGCTTTGAGGCAATACCCTTTGGAAACCTACGTGAAATACTACAAGATCCACTGGGAAGGGTTAAGGCAAGCCGACGTAACGGGGATCCAACTGATAGTCGGCGCAGCAGTCGAGGACTTCTTGAAAACCATGTATCTACTAGGTTTCAGCTTTGCAGATATTCAGAAGCACCCTCTTGGGAAGATAGCATACTGCGCCGAGGACATTAGAACGGCAAAGAGGGAAGGAAAGATTGCCTTCATGGCAGCAAGTGAAGCCAATCCCTTCTCGAACGTCTTGGACAGAGTAACAATACTCTACGGGCTCGGCCTCAGACAAGCCGGAATGACGTTTGAGCAAGGCAACTACTCTGGTAGCGGGGCTTCCGACCAGAGAAACACAGGTCTCAGCCAGTGGGGGATTCAGATTGTTGAGAAGATGAATGAACTAGGTATGATAATCGATCTGTCACATTCCGGCAGAAATACAACTATGGAAACCGTAGAAAGATCCGGTGACCCGGTGACGCTAAGCCATAATGGAGCGAAGGGTGTCTTCCCAAAGGGCAGAAGATGCAGAGATGACGAGGTGCTGAAGGCCCTAGCTGAGAAGGGTGGAGTCATCGGCATAACTGCCGTACCAAACGCCTTGAGCGAGGCCCCTAGGCAAGGCATTAAGCATTGGTTTGATCATGCGGACTACTGTGTGAAGCTGCTCGGGATCGACCATGTTGGTGTAGGACTGGACAATACGTGGGCAGATCATGTGGGATTCCACAAAATGTACTTCCGCACACCAGACGAAGAGCTGCCCGCCTACTACATGGAGGGAATTGAAGGCCCTACCGAGGCGTGGCACAACATAATCCGGGTCTTTGTAGCGGAAGGCTACTCTGACCAAGAGATAGAGAAGATAACAGGCGCCAACGCTCTACGTCTCATTGAGAAAGTAGTAGGCTAGTATCTAACCACGGAATCGATAGTCGCCCCCTGCGGCACTTCTTACGTTGATCAGTTGCACGTTTCAATTTGAGATTAGAGAAGCGGTCATCTAACGACTTGTTCGATGATTCTAAGAGAGTTTCCGCCGATGATCTTCTCTATCTCTTGATCTGAATAACCTCGCGACACGAGCCCTCGAGTGATGTTCGGCCACTCTTCCGGACTTTCAATGCCCTCCATGTAGTCTGCGTTCAACTCTTGGCCTATCCGGGAGAGTAGAAACACAGTCTTGGAGCCTGCCCGGTGATGAGCAACTTGGTCTCCGAAGACATTGTCGAGGCCTATCGCAACGTGATCGACTCCGATGAGTTTCACTGCATAGTCGATATGGTTCATCATATCCTGTATGCCTTGTCTCTTAGCGTTCGAGAGCTGGTTCGGAACTGCTGAGATTCCCATCAAGCCCCCTTTCTCCGCCAAGGCCTTCATCGCCTCATCAGTCTTCAGTCTCTTGCATTTTGAGTGTAGAGTTCTGGCGCCCGTGTGATTGAAGAGAACGGGGTCCTTCGACGCCTCAATCGTATCCAGTGTAGTTCTGTCGCCACAATGAGAAAGATCGATCATCATTCCGACTTTGTTCATGCGATCTACTACATCGAGACCAAAGTAGCTTAGGCCGCTGTCAGTTCGTTCACCACAGCCGTCTCCAACATAGTTCCTAGAGTTGAAGGTAAGCATCATCATACGGACCCCCAGCCCGTAGAGCGTGTCTATTCTATCAAGCTGTAGCCCTATAGTCTGAGGCTCGAACTGTGCCATCACGAGCTGCTTTTCACTTTTCTTCGCTTTTCTGATGTCTTCCGCACAGAATCCAACCTGCATATCGGGTTGTGTCTGTACAAAGTGGAACAGGGATCCTAGCTCTCTAGTTGACTCCTCGAAGATCTCCGGGATCACTGCAACTGCCTCGAACATGCAGGTCAAGCCAGAGTTTCTGAGCCTCTGCCTATCATACTCGTCAGTGATGTGGGTGTGAAGGTCTATCGGCATTAGTCTCTCATGAAGTTGTGCAGCCCGTTCTTCTTCACGGTCTGAAAGCTGAAGCGTTCTTCTGAGTCTCTCTTTCAGAGGGAGCTTCAGATATTCAGATCTTGGTAAGAATGATGTGCTCAAGTTCCGTCAGCACCATGAGCCGTATCAGCAGTTGATTATTCATAAAAGAATTTCCATGGAAGCTGTGGACAAGAAGAACGTGTTGGATTTGTTTGCACTATGATTCTTCTCTGTTCCATATCTCTGCAGTGCGGGTATCTTGTGCCAATTGACCGAAGACTCCGAGAGAAAATGTGTTCTGTAAATGCCGTTCATAGATGCCGGTTTCAGTAGGAACGGCGTCCGACCGCTCGCTAGTGAACGGCCTTGGATCTTGTTATGGCTTCATCTAGTGCGCCGTAGCCGACGACTGCGAATTCGCTTTTCTGAGGAGGATTTTCGCAAAGCCACTTCACCGTGATCTCCATCGCGTCTCGAACCGGCACCAAGTCACGGTAGCCCAATTGCGCCTTGATCTTGCCAATATCCAAGAGTAGATGGGGCTCAATGTCAAAGGGGTCACATGAGAACGGCAAGCCTTGTGTCTGAGCAATCTTTGGCATCAGCGTTCTGGGAACGGACACGATTTCCCACTCGTGATCCATGATCTCTCCAATCATCTGGACTATTTGTCGCACACTCAGAGTCTGCTCATCCGAAGCGTTGTAGATTTCTCCTTCTGCCTTCCGGTTCTCTAGCGTAAGAACGATAGAGTGGGCCATATGCTGGAGGTAACCTCTGGAAAATAGTGCCGCTCCCCCATTGGCGACCGGGATTTCCTTTCGTCCATCAAGAGCTTGCCTCACGTAGTACCATAGGCGCGGCGTTGGGTCTCTAGGGCCATAGAGTGCCGGCCAGCGTAGAATCGTCGTTGAGAAATCTCCTCCTTTGTGGGCTTCGAGAGTCTTTTCTTCCACAGGAATCTTATCATAGTCGGAATCGTACAGACGCGACGGCCTTTTCTTCGGCGCATCCTCAGAGATAGGCACAGGTTGGAGGCTCGGGCGATGGTTCCACGCATCCTCATAGGCTTGATAAACATCGTAACTGCTTATGCATACGTACCTCCGGATTTTGTTGCGAAATGTCTCTGCAACCGTGTCAACATCCGCCTCACTGACCGCGATCATGTCGATGACCGCTTCAGGATCTAGCCTGCTCATCTGCTTTCTGAATGTTTCACGATCTCTTCTGTCACCAAGTACATGCTTGGCTCTTGTGGAGAAGGTAATGTTGGTCTGCCCTCGATGATAACAGGTGACTTCATGGCCTCTGTCCAGAAGCTCTTCGACAAGGTATGGGCCGCAGCGTCGTGTACCCCCAATAATCAACACTCTCATGGTTGGTCATTCCTTCGCGTCAAAGAGCTTTCCTAATAAGCCTTGGGCATAGTGTCTAGAATTGGTCAAGAGATCTTGATTGTCATGCCAAGAGCATTCTATCAAGTTATGTCTTCCAAGAGATTCGCGAATGTGGGTGAATATATCTTGGCGGCTTGAATCACTTCGTTCATCGCACCATGTTCGTCGACAACATAAGCCTGGCTTGTATTTCTCGATCCAAACATGCATACTTCTTTGAGTCAGATTTTGTCCTCTCAATCATCTAGTTGCGTTTAGATCATCAAATTTGAAGTTCGTATCTGCAATGCGTATATCAACAAGTTGGGCGTTTCTATATCACAGGACAAGCCTTCACTAATCATAGCGGTTCACAAAAGACTTGGAGAGAGTGCAAGTCATGAAAACGCCACAAGAAAATCAAAAGAAAATACAGATACGTTCCGTTCTTCGACCCGGAGACATTGGTTATGTCACCTATCTTCATGGTGTCTTGTATGCCGAGGAGTATGGATGGGATCATACGTTTGAGGGGTATGTCGCTGCAGGCTTAGCGCAGTTTGCTCAATCATATGCCCCTCGCAAGAACTGCCTGTGGATTGCCGAAATGGATAGGCGGATTGTTGGCTCAATCGGTATTGTCGGTCAACAAGATTCGGAAGCACAATTGCGCTGGTTTCTTGTGCATCCCATGTGCCGTGGCAGGGGCCTTGGGCGCACGCTCTTACACGAGGCCCTGCAGTTTTGCCATGACCGAGAGTTCAAGTCCATTTTTCTATGGACGGTGAGCGACCTCAAAGCGTCTGCTCACTTATATCAATCGGTCGGATTTCGCAAAACTGAGCAGAAGACACATCAGATATGGGGCCAAACACTCACAGAAGAAAGGCATGATCTATCTCTATGAACTGCGTCTAGCACGCGGTTGCAGCATCTGACTGGCTGTGACGTACAAGAAAGAAGTATGCTCCCGTAACCTTAGCCAAGGACAGTCAACGCAATTCCGAGAAGAGAGAATCCCGATCCTCGTCCTAGCTTTGTAAGAGATCACGGAGATTTCGACGAAAGACCTCGAAAGTATTGGGGTCGTAGAGGCAGAAGACAACTCTCTCTATTGCCGTTTTGTCGTGAAGATAAGAAATTGTGGTGGATAGCATGATGCTGGCGCACCTGTCTACAGGGAACCCGAATATGCCCGTGCTTATCGCAGGAAGCGCGATCGATCTCAAACCATGTCTGTCAGCCAACTTTAGGCTGTTCAAGGTCGCCGAAGCAAGCTTATTGTCTTCATTTTCCTCGCCAAACCTCGGGCCGACAGCGTGAATCACATATTTCGCCTTGAGGTTTCCGCCAGTGGTTATCACGGTTTCACCGACCTTTATCCTTCCTATCTTGCTACACTCTTCTTGAATCGTAGGTCCACCTTTCCTTCGTATGGCCCCAGCGACACCGCCTCC
>Ga0315308_1001540_pt1 | contig 13168 bp, 11 predicted proteins | sample TDP3_MG_FD_203078 | JGI IMG/M metagenome (GOLD analysis project Ga0315308, IMG submission 203078) | Freshwater sediment microbial communities from Lake Towuti, South Sulawesi, Indonesia - TDP3 | ecosystem: Environmental > Aquatic > Freshwater > Lake > Sediment | place: Indonesia: South Sulawesi... | reverse complement strand
TGCACCGAGCCTTTAGACTCGTTGATGTCGCCCGGAACACTCTTACGACGATGTCCACACAGCTTCAGCCAGATTCATGCGTGATGATGAAACCAGTTCTAACATTGTATGCCCTCTGGCTTCTCCGGCAAATAATGCAGTAGGAATCGCAAGAAAGAATACTACAAAAAAAGAAGAACTAGAGAGGCTACTCGCCTTCTTCGACAGCCTCTGCTTCAGGTGGCAAGCCTTTTGCAGCTCTTTTGGCGATCTCACCAAGCTTGGTTGTAGGCGTGTAGGCTCCGCCCGTGAAGGTTGCGCCGCATTTTCCGCATTTCCAAAGGCCTACGCTTTGACGCCTAACCGAGGTTGAACCGCATTGTGGGCAGTCATGTGCTTTCTTGAGACCTGAGATCGCAGCGATGTAACGTTTCCGCACGGTTGCGCCGTAACGAGCCTCAAAGCCCCTAGTTGATCCAATCTTCTTCATTCGTTTCTTGCCCATCGTTTACTCCTTCACAACCAGTGCTCGAAGTTCTGCTGCTTTCTGCTGAGCTATCTTGCTGGCTTCCAGAATTTGCTGTGTTGTGAACGTGCCATAACCGCCCTTCTGCATGGCGCAGATTTTGCCGTCCTTTTCAAACGCCATCGTTAGTCTAGCATCCATCACCTGCTCCTCTTCCAGCCACGGATCAACAATCAGTTGGTCATTGATCTTGGCAAACGTAACCGCTACTGGATAGTTCCTCATAGGCAACGGCTTGTAGCCTGGCTTGATCTTCACTTCGCCCTCCTTCACTTCATAATTGAACATCTTCGTGTTCATAAGTGCAGCCAGTGCCGCCAGAGCTGAGGCATCGATCAGGTTGCCGTCATGATTGAGAACGTAAACATCAATGAACACGACGAAAACTTTCTTGCCAGGCTCTATGACCAGATCATCGGTTGCAATGGCTTTGGACTCTCGTATGCCACGATCCACTACGCGAGCTAATTCAATGGAATTCTCATCAGGCGGACCAGCTTCAAATGTGGGCGAAGCCAGTGGGACGAGCTCAGCGTTAACAGTTAAGACTCCTTCATTCGGAGTGTCAAGGAAGGGCTCGCCTATTTCAATTTTGACTCCAACTAAGACTTCGGTTTTGCCTAAGCGAACTCGAGCTGATCCTTCAGCGCGTTCAATGAGCCCAGACTCGATCTGAACTTCTCGGTAACTGTTGAGTTCTCGACCGTCTAACCGTTTGCCGCCTGCGATCAGTTGTGCAACTCTTTTCGCTCTGACTTTAGCAGCCATTATTGAAGCCATTATTCCATCTCCTCCTCTTCAGCTTCCCCTTCTTTCTCGGCACCTGCCTCCTTGACAGCCGTGTATTTAGCTTTCAAGGCTTCTCTCTGAAGCTGATTGATCTGTTTGCACCCTTCTATTCCCATGTTCAAGACTTGCTCGAACTCTTCATTCGTGAGCATGCCGTCCATCTGTAGCAACGTTATAGCGTTCAAGCTGGGCATGTAGGCAACGGGCACATCAGCCCCCTCACTCTTGTCTTCCATGTCGTCCAAATCCACTATAAGGTGGCCTTCTACCTTTCCAGCTGCACATGCACTTACGAGGTCACGCATAGGTATGCCAGCGTCAGCTAACGCTAGAGAAGCCACTGTTATGCCTGCACAGCGAGTGCCGCCGTCTGCCTGCAACACTTCAACAAAGAGATCAATAGCCGTCCTAGGGTAGTATTCAGTGAATATCGACGGCTCCAAGGCTTCTCGCATCACCTTCGAAAGCTCCAGTTCTCTTCTCGACGGTGCTGGCGACTTTCTTTCCTGAACTGAGAAGGGCGCCATGTGATATCGACATCGCAAAGCTGCACGATCAGGCAACGCTTGGTGTTTAGGATGTATCTCTCTAGGACCGTAAACAGCTGCTAGAATCCTGTTCTTCCCCTGTTCAATGTACGCTGAGCCGTCAGCGTTGCCCAGAACGCCAACTTCAATTTTGACTGGGCGCATCTCGTTTAATTTCCTGCCGTCGTATCGAATGCCTTTTTCATCTATCAGCTTCTCAGGTTTCTTTTGGGACATTTTCAACAACCTCCTTCGAAGATTTCTCACCTTTCTCTTTTCTCAACATTTCAGTGACTCTGTCAGTCAGCCCACTGGTGTGGGCTTCCTGCTCAATCATGCGAATAGCCATAATGGCTAAGCGCTCGTCTTCAGGCGTCTTGCCAATGATCACAACCCTGCCGTTTTGTCCAATCACTACTTGGCAGCCAGTTTCATTCTTGATCATTGTTATCATCGAACCCTTCTTTCCGATGACCCGTGGGATCTTTGTGGGCGTGATCTCTATTATTTGACCTCTTGTAACTTTGCCTAGCCCTCGTTCCAAGACCGTGAGCAACGGGTCACGTGTTCGGTCATAAGCCACGATTTTGGCGATCATCATGTCGCCTACGTCGAATAGTGCAGGCAAGTCGTCTCTCTGCGGTCTGACAGGTCGTTCGAGCGCATCTGAAGCCCGTAGCATGGCTACGTACGGCGCTCTTACATCAACAACCCATCCGCCCAACGTGACTTCTAGCACTTTGCCGATGACGGTGTCGCCGACCATAGGAATGTAAAACGACTTCAAGGCTACAACATGGATTCGTTTTTGATCATGATCGCACAGTCCGACTCTTGTAGCGTAGATCTTTCCGTTTTCTCGGTAGGTGTTTTCTCCGTTCATGTAGTCGTTTTCAGCCAGCAAGTCGCCTGGCGTAACGAGTTGTCTCTTTTCACAGAAAATTGGCACTGTTTTTTCGCCTCCTTTATTCTTTCCAGTTTACATGTTTTTCAGCTGATTTTTGCTTCTGCGGCGCCTTTGGTTAATTCTCCCAGTTTTTCGAGAAAGGGTCCGTACAAGCCTGCAGGCATTTCCACGACTGCGAACCATGAACCGTCAGCACGCCATTCTTCACGCTTTATTGTACCGAAGCCCTTGACTGATCCGTATGCTTTGCTTGCGTATGTTGCTGGTATGCGAACATTGACTGACACCTGCTCTGTTTTCAACGGCAATATGGGTCGGAGAAGTTTGATGATTTCCTTGGCTTGGTCTTCGGTTTCCTTGAAGGGATCGATTGAATAGTGAATCTGCTGCATCGCTTGTTCAATGCGCATAGGTGGGTGTGGCAGGTTTGTGCGCGGGTCAACGCTGTAACGAGATATGAAAGCTACTATTTGTTTCCGTTTTTCTTCAATCATGTGACGGCGCTGCTCTGTTGTTAACTGCAGCATTCCATGTCGAAGAATTTGCTCAGCGATTTTGGCTGTGTCGGTTGTGCCAAACGCTTTTTTCAATTTGTCCTCAGACGGTTTCGTGCCTTTGTTGGCGTCTGTGTATATTATGTCTCCTGCCAAGGCTTCAGACAACGTCTTGATCTTGCCGAGTCGATAGTCTAGGGCTTGATCAGGTTTGACTAGGATTTCGAAGTGTTCGCCTTCATGGGTTAGGCGTGCAATCGTGTAGCGCTGCTGACTCATCGGACTCTCAGCTGCTCTTCATATGCTTCTCGATTTCATTGTCCGCTAAGGTTTCCATCTTCTTTGTAGCTGCCGGAATGACTGCGATTTTGACTCCGGGTTTTTCTCCTCGTGCTTCCTGAGCCTTCACCAAGGATTTAATAGCCAGCTGAGTAGCGCTTTGAAGGTCCATGTCCTCTTTGTAATCGGTTTTGAGTATGCCTTCCACTGTTTCTCTCCCAACACCGAAGGCTATGGCTTTCCAGCCTCTTATTGAACCACTGGGATCAGTTACAAACAGTCGATTGCCAGTCTTGTCTATTCCGCCAAATATTATGGAAACGCCGAATGGTCTAACGCCAGCGTGTTGAGTGTAGAGCTGCTTGATGTCTCCGACTCGTTTGGCCACAACTTCAACGTCGATCGGTTCATCGTACATGAGCCTGTTGCTTTGAGCATAGACTCTGGCCTGATCGATCAATATACGGGCATCTGAGCCTAAGCCTACAACCGCAGCGCCTAAGTGTTGGTCAACTTCGAACAATTTCCACATGAATCTCTCATCTTGCAGAGTGGATTCTTTTCTTTCCTCAGCTCCGAGCACTATTCCTTCGGAGCACGCTATGCCTAAGATTGTTGCTCCACGATTAACCGTTTCAAGCGCGTATTCAACTTGGAACAATCGTCCGTCAGGTGAGAACACTGTTATGGCGCGGTCGTAGGCTCCAGGCGCCGCAAACACGGACATTTTTTCATTGTCACCTCTTACATACTCGAATCAAATACATTTTGCTTGTTTCAGTTGTGGAGACGAAACTAAAAACCTTTTCGTATAGGTTTTGGCATAATAGTTACAGTTTTTTACTTGCGCTTTCTGAAGATTTTGGCTCCATCCATCTCTGTGACGAATTCGAAGCCGCTCTTCACGAATTTGCAAGCTTCTTCCAAATTTCAATGCAGAATGGATGAGAATAAACAATGATACTCTTTTAGAGCTGGATATTGTCACTGGAAGACTTGAACCTGTATGAACTTCTTGAAAAAGGGGGATTCGCAGGGTATATCTCCACTGCGCGCATAGTGAGGTCAACGATACCTACGAAATCATCCGTGTTTATGTCATAACACTCATTCCAACGAGAGTCTTTTGAAGTAGTTGCACATGCTAAACCTATCATAGTCAAGTGGGGTAGGTCAACAACGCATCTCTATTAGGGTCACCTGGAAGTAACACTCTGATCGTGTCTGTTCCTTCAAACTGTGTTCGATCAAAGAGCCATCCTGTTATGGTCAAGGTTACATTGCCATGAGTGATGTCTTCAGAAAGTATCAACTCTGAAGCCATTGTTCTGTCGAACTTCACCATCAAATCTGGGATACCATCACTATCATAATCTCCAATTTCTGCAGGAATAGGCTCTGGAGCTGGTACTTTAAGAAGAGAGACGGGAACGGTTTCATTAAGCATAACTGTAGAAACATCTATGTTCCCCACGTTGAGGTCTTCGGGGATCTCAATGTAGCAGGTAATCCATTTCCCCATGCTCTTCAAGTTGAGTGTATCTGGTTTGAGATCCGCAGTTGCTTGCACGGGTTTCCAGAAAATCCTTGCCGACGTAGCTTCATCGTTGAAGTCCTTCTCTGATATTTCATCTCCTAACCAGCTTACCATGCTCGGAAGATTTCTAACATCATGAACAAGAACCACGCTGCCTGTTCCGGGACATTCTAAATACCCTGCATCACCGTCCGGATCGTAGTTGTCGTCATCGTAAATCCGCAGAACAGAACCAGGAGGTCCACACCAGATGAAAGAGGTCAGATCATCGCTGAATCCATTTATTCCATCAAGTCCTTTGAAATCGTTATAGTTATCCAAGTCCTGGTCTCGAAAGTCCATCGTCACGCTAATGCCTCGGAAGTTATCATGTTGAAACATCATCACCCAAGGCTCTATGACATAAATAGGGCCTCCGAGATGATTCTCTCTGAACTGCGGTCCACAGGTTCCTGTTCTGGATACATATATGTGTCTAAGCTCAGCCATCTTTACCCAGGTTTCCCCCCAATGGTGAGTACTATAATAGAGAAGTTCACCTGAAGGACTGATGTATACTCCCCCGGAAGCCGCGAAGTTGCTCTGCATGGACCACTCCACGAGAGATTCGGGACAGGATAGCATCTTGTGGATTTCACCACGAACACCCTTGACATTGGGTTTCTGGGTTGCATTGAAATTCACAACCTCCCAAAGGTACATCTGGTCCTCCCCGTTTACTACTGGAGCCAAAGGACTCGAATTCCTGGATCCGACGAGAAAGACTTTCCCATCTTTTTGAGTTACGAAATTTAAGCTCTGAGGCGAGTTCTTTCCAAATTCCCAGAAGTGGTTGGCTTCTAGATCATTCAGGTAGTCTTCGGATATGCTTGAAACCAGCGTGAAATTAAAGCCTGCATCAAAGAAGCTTTTTTTACTTGAGCGGTAGAAATCAAGGTCTTTGCTGTCTCCCCAGCTCATTACAAGAAGAAAGTAGCCATCAGGCAGCTTTGTGATACCAACAACACCGATCTTGTGGGATGGTGTGTTCAACTCATACGTTAGTTTAACAGGGTTTGTCGGTTCTGAGCAGTCATAAAACACCACTTTGCCTTCCGGTAATGCGGGGTTATCTATTTTGTCTTCTAGAGGGACTGCCAGAATGTCTCCCACCATCTGAATTCCACCTACATGCCCATATTCACTGAAAGGAATATTCTTGATGCAGGCGTCTATCGAGGGCGGCTTTGTGTCAGGTGTCTCTTCAGCCTTGCTTAAGCGGTTTGAACGAAGTCTTTCTCCATGTTGGGGACGCGAGTTCATCTGCACTACCATTATGCTTCCGTAGTAGTCAGGGTTATCCTTATTTCCGCTCCGCATCGCATAGAAAATGGGCGGAATGCCCGTACGTGGTGACCTGGCAATGCCTTGAAAATGCTCAGTGGTAGGTGGGGGATTTGTGGCAGGAGCTGGTCCCATATGAAAGCCAAGCCATTCTCCCTGAAATGTTAGCTGGTCAAATGCCAAGATTATGTTGTCCAACGCGAGATTTTCTTCACTGATATTGTTGCTTGCACAGGCTACAGAAGACAAATCGCTTTCTCTGATTGAATTGTCCACTGTAGAATTCTCTTCAACAACATTGTCGTTTGCAGAGCTTGCGCTGTAGGAAGAGGGGGATTCAGATTTGAAGATCATGAATGCCATGCTTGGCACGCTTATTAAGAAAAGTGTTAGCAGGATTGTAGCAACAAGCTTCTTGTTCATTTTTATTGTTTCACTTTCTCCACCCTTTTAGGGATACTCGTCTGCACTTCTAATATATTAATGAACAGCCTTCGTCACTATTAAAGACAAAAGCATGTGGGTAATAGAACAAATCTCCATTTCCAAGATTCCAAAGGCCGAAAAGATACAGCAGATACGGCAGACATAGCGTAGGAATCAGAAAAAAGGGGAATTTGCGGGGGATATCGCCAATTGTTGTTTTATAAACCTTTTCGTATGGGTTTCGGGACAATAGTTATGTAAGGCTGATAAACGTCTGAAGAGCCTTGTCTATTAGCCTTTAGAACTTCGTTCTAACCATAAGTCGGTCGTTTCTTTCTGTGTTTCGAAGACCATGCAGGTCAAGGTTTTTTCTATTCCCTCCACCATCCTAAGTTTGTCTATGACGAACTTGCCGATTGTGTCCACGTCTTTTTCCTTGACCTTTATCAAAAGGTCCCAGTCGCCAGTGATGATGTGCACTTCTTGAACCTCTGGAAACCCCGCGATTCCCTGCGCGATTCTCCTTTGAGACACCTGACTTCCCTGCTTTAGCCTGTAGGAAACAGAAGCCAGAATAAAGGCTATTGCCGCCTTGTCAAGTTTTTCGGCATTCAAGATTGCCTTATAATCCTTTATGATTCCCAACTCTTCCATTCTCTTTATCTTAGCAAAGACCGTTGTAACCGGAGAATCTATGATCTGAGCTATCTCCCTAGAGGTTGCTCTACAGTTCTTCTGAAGCAAAGTCAGGATTTTTAGATCCTTTTCATCGAGCTTAGTCTGCATAATTGCAATAATTACAAGATTCTAAATATAAAGCTTAACATTTTTGAAAATTTGTCGAATATTTCTGTAAAAAACTTATTATGAAGTTTCCTCTCATATGTTTTTGTTGATGTTTCATTCGCTCTCACATCTTGCCTTGAGGTGGGCACATGGTTAGGCAACATGTAATCTCTCAAGAAAGTCTTTTAGTTGCAGTAGATACGCGTGTTGAAGTGCCGAAGTCTTTGGAACAGCTGTCCAAAAGTGAAATTGAAAGGAAACTTTGCACAAGCAGAGTGATGACACTTGTATTGAGGCACCTCACCCTTGAATTTATGAACAGAGGATTTGAATGGCTGTTGCCAGTAATCTTCTCCAAGTCAACCGATCCATTGTGGCCAGACACAGGAGCATCGATAGAGAAACGAATTGAGGTGGAAATCTACGGAGAGACTGTCAAGCCAACCTTGAGTATGATAGTTCACAAGATGGTTGCCTGCTCCCTGGCTCACCCAAAAATATTCATACTTTCGCCAAACGTAAGGATTGAAAGAACAGATAGGGCGAGTAGTGGAATACACGCCTACGAATTTACCCAACTAGATTTCGAGGTAGGAGATGGTACTTCCAAGGACATCAGAAGACTTGTTGAAGAAATCATTTGCAGGTTAATAGGCGTCGTCAAGAAGCGCATGCACGAGGAGTTGACCCAAATAGGGAGATGGTACAGTTTGTCGATTCCGAACGCGCCATTCCAAGTCTACGACAGACAAGAGCTAGAGAATAAGTATGGAAAAAACTGGGAAAGCAAAATAGTATCTAGAGTCAATGCTCCCATTTGGATTACTAACATTCCAAGAGAATTCTATGACTTTGAAGATTTTGAAAATGGCACGTGGGATAACTATGATTTGATGCTGCCCAATTACGGAGAAGTTCTATCTGGCGCTAGAAGAGAGACGGAGTACAACAAACTAGCCATGAAAATGGAGAGAGATGGCGTGAGGAAGGAGAGCTATAAAACATTGCTAAAGCTTGCAAGAGAGGGAAGACTGAAGCCTTCTGCTGGTGCTGGAATTGGTGTAGAGAGGTTGGTTGCTTGGGTAGCCGGAGCCAAACACATAGGAGAGACTCAACTGTTTCCCAAGATACCTGGTCTAGTTTATGACTTGTAATGACAATGCAAAGGGTTCTGACTAATTCCGAAAAAGTCTAAGCTCAGAACATTCATCATGTGCGGAAGCTGATCCGGTTCATGTAGAATGATCCATTCCTTCCCTTCGTCCTGAATTAGGAGTGCACAGCATTGCGATTTGTGATTTACGGTTCACGCAGTCTAGGCTTTGCGGGTTCCCTTTCCTACCCCTCGATAGGTGAAGCCTGCTTTGGTCGCGGCGTCGCTGCTGAACGCGTTTCTGCCATCAATCAAGACTGGGGTAGCAAGCTTGTTCTTCATCGCTTTGAGATCGAGTTTCAGATACTCCTTGTGTTTGGTTGAAAGAACAACTGCGTCCGCGTTCAAGAGCGCTTCATCCAGATCTTTGGTAAAAGGCAAATCGAAGTCCCGAACAAGTGGGTCGTGAAGCATGGGTTTCGCTCCTCGCTTTCTTAACTCGGAGTAAATCGCAGCCGAGTGTGTATTCCGGGCATCGTCACAGTTTTCAAGAAAAGCCACGCCTAGAATGGCTACCTTTGCTCCTTTCAGCTTCTTGCCATGTTCAGCTAAAGCATCCTCTACTAGATCAGCCACGTGTGCTGGCATGGAGTCGTTGACTTCTCTGGTGCTGACTATGATCTTAGGGAAGAACTTGAACCTTCCAAAAGTGTCCAAGCCATACTTGAGCAACCAGCCATCTTTCGGGAGACAGTGTCCGCCGACTCCTCCGCCCGGGTAGTGCATGTTCCTGATTGGGTTTGATGCTGGGTTCGTCGGATCATTGGGCAGTGTGTTAACCAGTTCGCGCACCTTGAAGACGTCGACTCCGAGGCTCTCACAGATCAGCGCCACCTCGTTTGCGAATGCGATGTTGACGTCTCTGTAGGTGTTCTCCACAACTTTCGTCACCTCTGCTGTGAGAGTGTCAGTGGGATACAGCTTTGCCTTAACAACGTGAGAGTACAGTTCTATGGCGCGTTTTGTGCTCTCTTCATCAACGCCTCCAACTATTCTTGGAAGCTCAACCATGTTCTTGATCAGACGTCCAACCATGACGCGCTCGTAGCAGAAGGCAAGATAGAAGTCTTTGCCAGCTTTCATGCCTGATGATTTCTCCAATATGGATTTGACAATGTTGTCTGTTGTGCCAGGTGCAACCGTAGATTCGACGACAACAAGTGTTCCCGGTTTCATGAACCTGCCGACGGCTTCGCAGACTTCTTCAAGCGAGTTGTAGTTAGGAGTTTTATTGGAGTCAGTGGGCGTCTGCACATCAATCAAAACTGCTTCGGCGTCCCTGCATGTGGAAATGTCGTCTACAACCTTGAATGTTCCTTTTTTCACCGCACGCGCAATGAGTTCAGACAGTCCCGGCTCGTCTCCACCGATGGGATTCTTGCCCTTGTTCAGCCAGTCTATCTTCCAACCCGAGCGTTTGGATCTGCGTTGCACTCCTACAACCGTGTATCCAGGTGTATCTGCGAAAAGGGCGGCAGCGGGTATGCCCACGTATCCCATGCCTACAACGACTATCTTTCTTAGCATGTGAGCATGCAAACAACGGTCGAATATATCATGTTTTCGCCTCGATGGTTTTCAATGATTGAAGTAGTGATTAGCAAAAGTTAATAGCGGGCAGTTCACTGATAACTTGCTTCTGAACGCTAACACGTTCATAAGGTCGTAACCGGGATTACTCCCATATAACAACATATCACTAGGAGGTGCATGCTAATGGGATCATCACAGACGGTTACCGTAAAGTATGTAATTCGCGCCAAATTTGAGATTGAGGGCGTGGTTGAAAAACCAGACGTGATAGGAGCAGTTTTCGGACAAACAGAAGGATTATTCGGCAGCGAACTCGACCTGCGAGAACTGCAAAAATCAGGACGAATCGGAAGAATAGAGATAGAGCTGCAGTCTAAACAGGACAGAACAACGGGCACAATTGTCATTCCAACAAGCCTTGATAGAGTATCGACTGCTATAATCGCTGCTAGTATAGAGAGCATAAACCGTGTTGGACCATGCGAAGCAAAAGTCACGATAGAAAAGCTGGAAGACATACGCGATTCAAGACGCAGAGTTATCATTGACCGAGCCAAGAACATCTTGCAGCAATGGCAGATCGAATCCATGCCTAGCACTGAGGAAGTATTCCGAGAGGTGTCAGAAACCCTCAGAGTGCCCAAAGTGGAAAAGTACGGGCCAGACGAATTGTCAGCTGGACCAGATGTAGACAGTTCCAACGAAGTGATAATCGTAGAAGGCAGAGCTGATGTCATCAATCTGCTCAGATGCGGAATTGAAAACGTTGTCGCACTTGAAGGCGCGAAAGTTCCTGAAACCATCATCAAGCTGACTAAGGAAAAAAATACGACCGCGCTTTTGGACGGTGATAGAGGCGGTGACCTTATCCTCAAAGAACTCCTGCAAGTGACAGATGTCAAGTACGTTGCGAGAGCACCGACAGGTAAGGAAATTGAAGAGTGCACATCGAAGGAAATTTTCAGCGCTCTGAGAAACAAGGTACCCATCGAAGAGTTCAAGGCTCGAAAGCCACGTGAACGACCGAAAGTCTTGGTGCCCAAGCAGATTAAAGAAGCACGAAAAGAGCTGGAAGGCACCTTGGAAGCCGTGCTGTTCAACGAAAAAATGGAGCAGATAGATCGCCTCCCTGTCAGCGCACTGGCTGAAAAGCTTCAGCAAACCGAAGCTGTTGACACGCTGGTGTTCGACGGCGTCATAACGCAGCGGCTTGTGGACATAGCCAGCGAGAAGGGCATCAAGTTTGTGGTGGCAGCCCGAGTCTCAGACCAAGTTAAACAACCACTGAAAGTGCACTTGCTAACATTCGCAGAAATGGAAAGCTGAAAAGCAGCGCTATTGAGTGAACTCTGCGAGCGTCTTCGGTCTAGGTCGAGCGGTTGCCAACAGTTCTTCTTCAGTTATGTTGAACATTGCCAATATGCGTGAAGCTGCTGGCACAATCTGGTTCGTGACGTAGTATTCTGTGTCAACTTCGTCGTAAGAGGCTAACACGTACGGTTTAGCCTTCTCGCAGAGTTTACCAGCGCCCAGCGTGATGACGTAGCCTATCTTGTCGCCCATTGACAACTCGTAACCTTCTTTCAAAAGTCGCTTTGCAGCTTCTACATGAGGTGCTTTGACCTCATACGCCTCCACTGGCTTGGTCAAGGTTTTCCAGATTATTAGGTCTCGGTACGGCACCTTCTTCTGCCTCAAGTCCACGATATAGTTGCGCACGAATTCAGCTGCTTTCTTGGGCACCTGTTCCTTTAGAACAATCTCCAGCACTTTTTCTTGTACGTTTTTGGCGCAGTTAGCCCAGTCTCCACGCACGACTTCTAAGCCTACTATGTCGAGTCGTCCATCTGGCAATAAGCCGCAGTATTTCTTCTTGGCTTCTGTAAACAAAATTCGTGTGTAGACTTTGTCGGGCTTTATTTCCAAGCCGACTTCTTTGCCGACTTTCTCGGAAACCTCAGCGATTTTGTTTGAGATGTTGTTGACGAAGACGCTGTCGGTGTCGCTGTAGACGACTTCTAACCCGATTTTCTCAGCCGTGTCCACCGTGCTCTGTATTACGTGTCTGCCCCAAGCCGTTGCTGCTTCTGCGACTGGCTTAATGTACCATCGAGCGCCTATCCAACCAGTGTAGCCGTAGGCAGCGTTTGTTATGACTTTCACCGCCTTTTGCCGCGCGTCTAACATGCGATATTCAGGGCTTTTAGGGTCAAGCTTACTCAGCTTTGGGCGGATTTCGTCTCGCGAGGTAATGAGGCGAGAAAGAACCTCTTTGTAGAAGCCTGGCGGCTCCTTGCGGAAACGATGTCCAACCTCTGGAGCCACGCTTACGCCACTTGAAGGTTCAGGCTCAGAGGGCGTAACGTAAGTGTCAGGTGAAACGTTCCTAGTGATCATAATGTTGGGATACATAGCCTTGAAGTCCAAGACTGCGATGTTTTCGTGTACACCTGGCTTAGGCTCTGAAACAATTGCGCCAGTGTATGGAATGTAGGGTCGCTCCACTCTCTTCGGCATTAACTCACCGATTCTGTAGGCTTCGCGCATCAGGAACCATTCAATTCGGAATCCTACGGCTGCGGTGCCGACATGATCAAGTGGCAACCCAACAAGATCGGAGAGCTGGACGGCGAAGTCAAGCATGGCTTCGGCTATCCCCATTATTGACTGAGTGTTTTCTTTCGAAAATTGTAGCAGGCTTGGGCGTTTTTTGGAGTCTTCCCAATATGCAGCGTGGTCGACGTCTTCAATCAACGTACGTTCCTTAAGTTTCATGACGCCGAGGAAATCAGCTACATTTTCCAGTGTTTTCACTTTGACTTCGGGCAATTCGTCAGAGAAGTCGAAGAGGTCCATGTTGACTCTGCCTGTGATGGAAACGTGTCCGTACACGCTCATGTGTGGCTCAG
>Ga0315308_1001538_pt1 | contig 13183 bp, 9 predicted proteins | sample TDP3_MG_FD_203078 | JGI IMG/M metagenome (GOLD analysis project Ga0315308, IMG submission 203078) | Freshwater sediment microbial communities from Lake Towuti, South Sulawesi, Indonesia - TDP3 | ecosystem: Environmental > Aquatic > Freshwater > Lake > Sediment | place: Indonesia: South Sulawesi... | reverse complement strand
GGTAGCAGACACAGACGTCGAGGTTGTGGCGAAGGCTGTTGGCATGGACCACAGGATAAACCCCCGCTTCCTGCGAGCGGGTTTGGGTTGGGGTGGTTCATGCTTCCCCAAGGACGTGAAGGCGCTCATCTCATTCTCCAAGTCTCTGGGCTACGAGGCCCCCATCTTGGAGGCTGCTCTAAGGGTGAACGATGCGCAGCCGCTTCACGCCGTGGAGCTTGCTAGGAGCAAGCTCGGCTCCCTAAGAGGGAAGGGGATAGCGGTCCTTGGTCTAGCCTTCAAGCCGGACACCGATGATATGCGCGAGTCTCGCGCCACTGTCTTGATAGATGCGCTGCTGCGGGAGGGAGCTAGGGTCACGGCATACGATCCCAAATCAGTTGGGACCGCCCGCAGCATGATAGGTGACAGGATAGAGTACGCGGAGTCAGCCAAGAGCTGCCTCAAGGGAGCCGACTGCTGCATCGTGGCGACAGAGTGGCGAGAATTTGAGAAGCTTCAGCCAGAAGACTTCGTCTCCCTCATGAGGAAGCCCGTGGTCATCGACGGTCGCAGAGTCTTCAAACCGGATGAGTTCAGGGGGAAGGTAGAGTTCGCGGCGATAGGTCTCGGAGAGATGCCCACCTCCGAGAAGCACTGACAGTAGTTTGAAGAGGGGCAGTATACGGATCGGATCGATCGGGCTGTGTGATCACTTAAATTGAGCTGCGCGCAGCGAGGCAATCTGGTTGTTGACGGGAATGAAGGCTAGGCGTGTGGAGAGCGTTCTTGTTACGGGGGGGGCCGGTTTCATCGGGTCCCACACAGTTGATGTCCTCCTCGCCAAGGGCTACGGGGTGACCGTGCTGGACAACCTGGAAGCTCAGGTCCACGGGAGGATCAGGAAGCCTCCTCCGTACCTGACAAGGGACGCCGCCTTCGTCAGGGGAAGCGTGCAGGACCGTGGGTTGGTGAAGAAGCTCGTGCTCAAGGCTGACGCGGTGATTCATCTCGCGGCCATTGTTGGCGTGGGCCAGTCAATGTATCAGGTTGAGCGGTACGTGGACGCCAACACTAGGGGCACATCCGTTCTCTTGGACGTCTTGGCGAACGAGGATCACGGCGTGAAGAAGATGGTCGTCGCTTCTTCCATGAGCATCTACGGAGAGGGTAAGTATCGATGCCAGAAATGCGAGATCGATGTCTTCCCAAGCCTCAGGCCCGAGAAACAGTTGGATGAGAACAAGTGGGAGCACATGTGTCCCCAGTGCGGGTCCCCTGTGGTTCCCGTTGCAACGGATGAGTCGAAGCCGCTGCAACCCACGTCTGTTTACGCTCAGTCGAAGAGACACCAGGAGGAGATGAGCCTCCTCATAGGCGAGACCTATGGTATCCCAGCTGTAGCACTTCGTTATTTCAACGTCTACGGATCCAGGCAAGCTCTCTCCAACCCCTACACAGGTGCGTGCGCCATTTTCTCCAACCGAGTACTGAACCGAAAGCCCCCTTACATCTTTGAGGACGGGAACCAGGTGAGAGACTTCATCCACGTGACGGACATTGCCCAAGCCAACCTGCTCGCCCTTGAAAGCACCTCAGCGGATTACATGGCCCTGAACATAGGCACTGGCAAACCAACCAGCATCCTCGACCTCGCCAACGCCCTCATCCAGCTGTACGGCTACGACATGAAAACCGAGATTCCAGGCACTTACCGCAAGGGTGACATTAGGCACTGCTTCGCCGACGTTACCAAGGCGGCCAAGCACCTGAGATTCGAAGCGAAGACAGGCCTCAACGAGGGTTTGTTGGAGCTCTCTCACTGGGCCAAGGAACAGGGCTGGGGTGCAACTGACCTCTTCGACAGGGCCCTTGAGGAGCTCAAGCAGAGAAGGCTAAGCAAGTAGAGATCTCAGACCGGACGGCTTCAATTCAAGAGGTATCGAGATCGTCGATCGATAGCGTTATCTATGGCTGCCCGGATGTGTCGGGCGCTCCGGCGATTGGCTTGAAAGCGGTGATTCTGGCTGGAGGGAAGGGCAAGCGGCTTCGCCCTTTGACAGACGCCACCCCGAAGTCGCTTCTCGACGTGAACGGGAAGCCGATTCTTCTCTGGCAGTTCGAGTGGCTCATCAAGCACGGGGCCGAAGACATCGTTCTCTGCGCAGGCTACCTGAGAGACAAGTTGATCGAGGAAGTTGGTAGCGGGTCGACGCACGGTGTGCGGGTTGCCTACGTCGTCGAGGACAAGCCTCTGGGGACAGGGGGCGCGTTGGCGAACGCCAAGCACCTGTGTGAAAAGGAGGATGTCTTCTACGTGTTGAACGGCGACGTGATCACCGACCTCGACCCCTCGGCGCTCAGGGCGAAGGTGGAGGGAGGCGCTGTGGGAGCCATCGCTTTGACCCCGCTCCCGTCGCCATACGGGATCATAGACTTTGATGTGGAGTCGGGGGTAATCAAGAGGTTCACGGAGAAGCCTAGCATCGAGGAGTACTGGATCAACGCGGGGGTGTACGCCTTTTCTCCTGAGATCTTTGGGTATCTCCCGCGTGAGGGAGATATTGAGAAAACAGCTTTCCCGGCTCTCGCTCGCCTAGGGCTCTTGAAGGCAGTTGCGTACCCGGACGCTGTGTGGAAGAGCATAGACAGTCATAAGGACTTGGAGGAAGCCGGCAAGCTCCTCTCAAAGGGTCAGATGCCGTAGAGAGATCCCGATCGATCGATCGATTCAACCTCACTCTGCCGACCGTCTCGACCTAGCATCCGTCCGCATCATCGATCTAAGTCGATCAATCATCTCCGCGGCCAGTTGTTGTCAGAGCGTGTTTCCAGTCTGTCTTTGACTGGTTCCTATCGCTGATTTCATCCCTTGGAAATGGTGGACGCCGCTTCTCTGTCGAGCAGAAAGGTGCAGTCTCGGTGTCGCTGAAGTATAGAGGCTGGAACCTTGACGGTGACCGGTCCCTTGATTGCCTGTTCGACGGCCCAAGCCTTGTTGACGCCGCTCGCCAGCAGCAGGATCCTCCGCGCATCCATTATGGTGGCGAGCCCCATCGTTATGGCTTGACGAGGAACCTGGTCTATCGAGCCGAAGAACCTGCAGTTGTCCCTCCTGGTCTCTTCGCTGAGGTCTACCGCCCTCGTCCTCGAGTCGAGGGGTGAGCCGGGCTCATTGAAGCCTATGTGACCGTTTCTGCCAATTCCCAGAAGCTGGAGGTCGATGCCTCCTGACGACTTGATCAGTTTTTCGTAGGCATCGCACAACTCTTTGGGTACAGGGGCAAGGCCGTCCGGTATGTGTACCCTCTTCTTGTCGATGTTGATGTGGTTGAAGAGCTTGTCGTTCATATAGTAATGATAGCTCTGTTCGTGTGACGGCGGCAGCCCCACGTATTCATCTAGGTTGAACGTCGTGATGAGGTGGAAGTCCAGCCCTTCTTCCCCGTGCATGCGCACCAGCTCGGCGTAGCATCCCTCAGGCGTCCCACCCGTCGCGAGACCCAGAACGGCTTGTGGCTTCGCTGCGATCATTTCGGCAATGATCTGCGCGGCCCTTCTGCCCAAATCCCCGTAGCTCTTCTCAACCAACACCCGCATCTACGTCGACCCCATCTTCTCGTGTTCTCTCACGGGTGGCTTCTATATCTGCACGTCTTTTTCTCCTACCCACAGTGGTTCGCTGACCCAGGATTTTCCTCACTCCTGGGGGACGGTGCAGGGGATCGGCATGAGTCTGTGCGGCGGTGACGTCGGGGCACGATCGATCAGTCGATTGTCTCTCCAGACCTTCCAAGTGGATGGCAGCCCTTCCTCTACGCCTCTGTATCATCTCCTCTCTTTCAACTCTGGTCATGCTGTGAAGTTTCAGGTAGAGGCTCTTCTCTTCCTGCGTCATCGTGACGTTCCTCCGAGCCATGGCTTTCTCCGCTGTGTCGATCATCCTTGTTATGCCGAGACCTCTGCTCAGCTTTCCTCCGAAGTACCAGCAGAATGGAGGGATGTACTTTGGCAGTGAGTCTCCGGTGGAGAGGATGTTGCTCATCACTCCCGCGACGACGCCTGTGTTGAGGAGAACGCCTATGCCTGTCTTGACGTGGTCTCCCAGGAAGCAGCCTACCTTCATCTCCCCGGCGTCAACCAGCTTTCCTTGCACGTAGACTTGGACGTTGGTGTAGTCGTTCTTGAGGTCGCTGTTGGTGGTGAGCGCTCCCAGGTTGACCCATTCGCCCATGTAGCTGTGCCCGAGGAATCCGGTGTGCCGCATGTTGCTGTGTCCGTGTATTATGGATTCCTCGATCTCCGAGCCTATCCTGCAGTTGGGCCCGATCGATGTCCCCTCCCGGATCTTCCCTTCGAAGACCTGGGTGTCTCTGCCTATGCAGGAGGGACCCTCGATCCTCGTGAAGGGGTATATCTTCACGCGGTCCTCGATTATTATGGGCCCTCGGGTCGCGTCGAGCACCGTGGGCCGATGAACCTCGGCTGTCTCGGCGATGACTATGTTCTCGGGGTCCCCCTCGACTTCGATCTTCTTCGGAATCTCGGCTCTTGGCTTGATGCCCTTGACGTGATCGAAGTCTTCTTTGATCGCCTGTGAATTCTGTGCTACTAGGTCCCATGGATAGGAGAGAACGGTCGCCTCGACCTCTCTCGCCCCGATCTCCTCGCTCAAGTTGTCTAGGAGTTGACCCAGGCTTGGAGCCATGTTCCTCTTGATGGTGTCCCTTCTCGCCCTGGCGAACAGAACCTCTCCTCGGTGCGTTCGGACCTCCTCTTCACTCTCAGGCGGCTTCCCCTCCTCCACCATCCATTTCCCGTTGACAAATGTGAAGCCGTCGGTCTGCAGGATGCCCATGTCGTTCACCGCGTCGGCGCGGACTCTCTGTGCCAGAACTTCGGCGAGATAGTCTCGGACAAAGTAACACGCGTCCAGGGCAGGGTGTCTTCTTTGAATCTTCTCCAGCAGCGTTGTGTCGCCGCACCGAAGTTCATACGTTGCACGGGTCATTGTCAGCGGGAAGAGTCGCTCAACGTTTCGGCCTTCAAAGACACAGAGCTTCAACGTTGTGTCCCCTGGCCTCTCCGTTATGCGTTGCCCTGATCGGCCTTCCGACTACGGCGACGTCGAACCGCTACTCCTGAAGGTTCAGGGGCTTTTAGCCCACTCGTATATTCCCAGGAGGCCGTGCCTCATCATCGACTTCAAGGCCATGTCGGCGTGGTATCTCGCGTACTGTAGGTCGTATTCGTCGTCCAAGTCCATCCAGATCCCCGGGTTAGGCCCTCGGGTGAAGCCCCAGTGCTTCAGCTTCTCCACGTCCTGCAGCCAACAGACTATGTCCTCGTAAAGCATCCTCCTCAACGCATACCTGTCAAGCCCATCCGTGGGGTGCACAAAGACCCCGATCCGGTGGGCGCTGTTTCTCGGCCTCTCTGTCACAAGCCGGTTCGCCTTGATCTCTGGATAAAAAGCCCCTTGAAAGTATCGTTCAACCACTAAAACAAAGTTTAGAGTGGCTCTGGACCCCAATCGATTGATCGTCGATCAGTCATTCGTAGGGTCTTGGTCTTCGTCGAGATTATCTAAACTGCTTAGTAACTTCCTCTGGTTCCTCTTGTTTGCGTCTCTCTGTCAGCTGGTCTTCGATTTCGATTCGTTGTAAGGAGTTCGCGATGGAGCGCGCGTGCGCTTCTTGATTGTGAGCCATAGGAGCTCTGCGTCACCGTGCTTGAACCTGAGAACGGCGTGAGCATGGTTGCGAACGAGGCCCTCGACAAATCCGACTGTATCGGTGTGGCAGGAAAAAACCGCTATCCCCCCATCCCTTAACCCTTCAGCGACTCTTCTAGCGCCCTCGTAGAAGCCCAGCCCAGCTCTCTCAAGCCTGCCGAACTCGTCGACGAAGACGATGGCGTTTCGACTCAAGTCTTGGACAGATCGGGCGAGAATCTCATTGGCCCTCTCGAAGCCCTGAACAGAAAAAGCGTACTTCAGACAGCCGAACTCGAACCAGTCAGGCCCCTCACAGTTCTCCCTCAGCCTTACTAGGGGAAACATCTTGCCCGATGCCACTTCCTGACAGTCGTAGCCGATGAGCTCGCCCTTCCGAAACAGCCTTGGTGTAACGATGCCTCTGACCGCGACGCCCTCACAGTTTGCCCTCTCCGCCAGCCTTAGGCAGGTGTTCGTCTTGCCGCTCCCGATGGCACCGTGAACCACTATGGCGCAGGACATCTCAAGGGCACGCCGCAAGCATCTACTTGACTATCGAGGGGTAAGTGAAAAAGGGGAATAAGCTTTTGTTGAATTCTATACTGGAACTCAGGCATGTCCCCGGAAGATACTCAGAGTGCGGAGCTTCTAAGCCGACACAGGGTGTCTTCACATGGAGAGCTCTTGGTTATCATTATGCTGAGCGCCCTCGGGGGAGCAGTGAGCGTTCCCATCGGTTACGCTGGCAACCTGCTGAAATCGATACCTGTTCTTCCCTTTGGAACAGGCCAGGCCCTATCGGGCATACACGTTCTCTGGATACTCCTCGCGGGAGTCCTAGTGAAGAGGGCGGGAGCCGGTACAATGACCGGGATCTTGAAGGGACTGGTTGAGCTCTCCCTCTTCAGCGTCCACGGCTTCACGGTGCTCTTGGTTTCCGCTGTCGAGGGCGTATTCATCGACCTTGCCCTAGCTGCGCTGGGTAGGAGAAAAACTGTATCCCTGGCAGCTGCAGGAGGCCTGTCATCTTCTAGTAACGTTGTGGTGCTGTGGCTCACCCTTCTCCAGAGCCTTGCAGCCCCGGTCGTCATCTATATGTTCGCGGTCTCCTTCGTCTCGGGCTGCCTGTTCGCCGGCTATCTGGGTACAAGAGTTGTAAGCATAGCAGGATTCCTTGTTGAGAAGAAACAATAACACGCACCGCCACGATCGATCGATCCGCGCCACCTAAGTCCGACCGCTGGCTACCTCTCTGCGACGGTTTGAGAAGACATGACGGGGCGTCCCCGACCTATTGCCGCATGTGTCTAGTCTAGGACGAGGCTTTCAAGGGCGCTGTACCCCCTGTACGCCACGTAGAGGAGGGCGATGTGAAGAGCGAACCGAGCCAGGTAGAGGATTACCCCCCAGATCGCGCCTGACCAGCGAAAGGCGAAGAAGAGGACCCCTTGCTCGGGGAGTGGTTCGAAGGTGGGGAGTTCAACCACCATTCTGAATAGGCTTAGGGCCATCGCTCCCATGAATCCCCATGAGATTCTCGCGTAGCAGAGGGCGATCAACCCGACGTAGACAAGCAGGAACACTGCGTTCAGGTCAGGTGGCTTGCGGGCGGGTGAGGTGAAGAGATCGGAGAGCGTCCACACCAGCATCATCATCAGAAGTGCGATCGTCCCTCTTCGGAACACGCATGGACTTTGGGCCTATCAGGTAATAGACTTTCCCTCATCGACTGAGCGACGCGTCGGCCACTCGAAGGTGTGTCGGTGATCGATCAATCGATCGAACTCTTTCCCACGTTTTTGTCCAGCGGATAGACTGGCCCCGCTGATTAACCTGTGATCTGCTGTTGGTCGTTTTCTCAAAGAGCCTCGGATTTACCCTAGAGTTCAACTTTGTCCGAACGATGGTAGATTTAGGCAGGGACTTCGCCCTTCTGGGTCGGTTAGAGTCATGGGGATGAAGAGAGCAGTCCTAGGTCTGCCGTTGGTTCTCCTCGTTCTTTCGCTAATCCTATCCGCGGCTGCGGGCGAGAGAAGTGGCATCGACGCGGTGCCCTCGCCGGTTCAGCAGCAGCCGAGGATGCAGCCCTTCGTACACGGCTACTACCTGAACTGGGCCGGATACTCTGTAGAGAACTTGTCGGCGATCGAAGCCCTGCCTCCTGGTTCAGTCACACACGTGTACGCCCAGTTCAACGTTCCCACGGTGGTACAGTGTGAGGGAGTCGTCAGCTTCTGGGTTGGCATGGACGGCGCTAACAGCCCAACGGTTGAGCAGACTGGCGTCGCCGCCCTCTGGAACCCCAACACGAACGAGGCTTACTACTTCGCGTGGTGGGAGATGTACCCGAAGATGCCGTACACGATCCCAAGCATGAAGATGAAGGCTGGCGATGAAATGGAGGCTTCCGTCGGGTACGACGAAGGCACGCAGACTTTCACGTTCACCATAAGGGACCTGACAACAGGGAGCTCCTTCACCCAGATCCTGAAAGCCCCGTCGAAGGGAGCGAATGCTCCACTTCGCACATCGGCTGAATGGGTTGTCGAGCGACCGATGACTCGGTACCGCGGACAGACAATAGTTCTGCCCCTGGCAGAGTTTGCCGAACCGGTTGTCTTCAAGAAGTGCCTGGCGGTGGTAAGGGGTGAAAAGGTGGGCATCAAGGGGAGCGGTGATGGGACCTACGATGCGATGACGATGGTCGACCCATCGCAACCCAACGACAACCCGTCACCGGAGTTTCTACCTCTCACCTCGGTGAAGGCGCATGGGGAGTATAGCTTCAGCGTGACCTGGCTGAACTCCGGTGCACCGTACGTCGTGGGTAAGAAGACGCCGTTCGGCGAACGGATATCTCATCTGCTGTGGGGCTCTGGATTCGAGAGCTGACCGGCTGAACAATCAGGAAATCATCGACGATACTGGCTACGGCTGCACGTGGACGATCTGTTGGTTGCTCTGCGCCCGAGCATCGGTGCTGTACATGCTTGAGGCCTCCACCGGCTGCACGGCGGCTTTGACGGGGTGAGTTGCTTGTATGTTGAAGCTGAAGGCCACCGTTTCCCCCGGGTTCATCTGATCTATGAAGAACGCTGCCCTCCTGGGCTCGGGGATGTCGTACCTGACCAGCCTGGGGTCTTGCTTCAGAGCTTTCTCCAGGGACTCTGGGATGAATTCGAAGCCCGGCGGGATGGGTATGTCGACGATGACCCACGAGATGCGGTCGAAGCCCCCTGCGTAGAAGACCGTGACGTCGACCCTGGCTGTGTCTCCCACATGTAGGTTTGTTGTGTCGAGGGTTCTCGTGACGGCCAACCCTCTTTCGACCACTGAGAGCTGCGAGATCTCCGAGGCCCCGATGACTTCACCTGCCCGGGTGGCCACGGCTCCGGGGATGATGTGTTCACCTGTAACCATGGCTATCATTGTGTATTCGAGGTTCATGGTCTCGCCCTTCTTGATTTGGTTGATCTCGAAGATGATCCTGTTCCCGTCGGCCACGTAGCTCGGCGTGTGGTTAAGGGGCTGGAGGATGGGGTGGCGGATGACGAATCCAGCGGGAAGGTAGTCTTCCACAACGATGTCTCCGAGGTCTTCACCCTTGTTTGTGACCGCGATTGATACGTGGATGGGTGTTGCCGAGGCAACTATTGATCTGCCTGTCTCCGTTTCGATCGTCTTCTTCACCTCAACCTCCGCCGGCCTGGTCTGAGAGGGCTCAACATGTATCTGGAGAGTTGAACCGAAGGTGGTGATGATGCCCCCCATCGATCCGTTGTAGAGGAGCCCGTACTCGGCGGTGAATGGCCCGAGGACGAAGTCCCCCGGCTTGAGTGCTCTGAAGTAGAGGTCGACCACCTCTTCGTCTGTCAGGAGGTTGATGGCTCTTGTGTTCCCTCCGACAGGCTCGAATCCCTCGTGGCCTTGGGCAGAGATCTTGACGAGGACAGGGGTGATGTTTGACTCAGGCGGCGTGGCTGTGGCCTTGACCCTAACTATGTCTCCCTGCTTCACTCTCGGCTTGTCCGCTTCGACTTGGAGCATGAGTTCTGAGCGGAGTGTCTGCTTCGCCACGATCTGGTAGAAGACAACCCCCTTGCCGCTGGCTTTCACTCCTATGGTGTTGGGGCCTTGCTTCAGGTGGGGGAGGAGATCGAAGAAACGTACGAGATCGTAGGTCTCAGGTGTGACTGTGTCGCTGTAGACAGGTTGCCCGTTGACGCTGACCGTGACCTCAAGGTTGGCGTCTTCGGCTTGCTTCTCAGCCATGAGTGTGAGCACTTCGATGAGGACACATGTGTCGCTGGTGGTTTCGAGGCCGCCCCATCCGCCTCTCTGCTTCAGCATCCAGCTCACAGCCGCGTTCACGAGGTCCGGTGATCTGTTGGAGGCGATGAGAGCCATGGCCACATACCCGGTGGTCTCCGCGTCCCCCGAGAAGCTCGATCCGCCGGTCCAGTGTACCCCGCCCTGGGAATCGGTCTGAGCCGTTTTCTCCAGCCAGGCCAGGGCCTCCTGAATGGTCTGGTCGTCGTCGGGGGTCTCGGCCAGTCGCAGCGCAATCACTGCTAGAGCGACGCCGTATGGGTCCTTGAGCTCTTCCGACTTCAGCTTCTGGGCGAGGTAGCCGGCTGCCTTGCTCACCCTTTCGTCCTGCGTCGAGATGCCTGACTTCAGGAGGGACCTCAGTGCATAGGATGTCATGACAAGGTTGGTGGGCTTGTACTGCCCGTGTCCGAACCAGCCTTCGGGTGTCCAGGAGCCGTCGCTGTTCTGCCTGCTGAGTATGTAGTTCTGGAGTCGGCTGACCGCCGAGGGATCCAGGTAGAAGCCTGCTTTCTCTATCTCGGCCCATGTGTTGAGGACCCAGCTGCTCATGGCTGTGTTGGGCTCGTCGTCAACCCACCAGCCGAACGAGCCGTCGCCGTGCTGTAGGTACAGGAGCCGTTGGATTCCAACCTGTAGGTATGAGTCGAGCTTCGCCCTCAGCTCGGGTGTGAGCTTTCCCTTCAGCTCCATGTACCTCCAGACGAGTGCGTCTGGGATGAGCCGAGAAGACGTCTGCTCGACGCAGCCCCAGGGGTATCCAAGCATGGCTTCCAACCCTGTGAGGAGGGGGCCGACGTAGCCCGGCGTTATCCTGATGTAGGCTTTCTCCGATCTGGGGATCGCTTCAGGGTAGAGCGTGATCTGATACTCCCCTTCTCTATCTCCCTCTCCGTTGTACACGGCCTCGATCGGGACGCCATTCGGGAGAACCTTCACCTCCTTGCGAACGGCGTCAGTCCTGTCCCCTGCCGTGGCGTAGATTGTGACGTCGTGTGTTCCTGCTTCCAGGACCTTGATCCTCCACTCCGCCTTTGTGACGGAGTTGCCAGACACCGTGATCACTTTCAGCGCTTCATCCATGTTCTTGAGCCAGGGTTCGTCCTTCAGCACCATCCTGACTTGGAGCTCGTGGTCGACGTAGTTGTAGACCGCCGTCCTCAGGGTGATCTCGTCGTCCTGGGTTACCTTGAGGGGAATGTCGGGCTCAACGAAGAACTCCTTGAAGACGAGGATGTCTCCGTAGCCCACCCCTATCTCCCCGCCCTGGGTTGACGCTATCACCTTCGTTGACCACGTGGTTATGGTGTGAGCCAGGGGCAACGGTATGGTCGCCCTCCCGTTCTCCGCCAGTGTTTCAGGGGACCAGTAGAGCGTTTCAGGGAAGTACCACCTGACTTGCATCGTCTCAATCTGCTGAGCTAGTGACGGCGGGATTCCAGCTGTCCTGTCCCCTGCGAACTCTTCGACGAGGGCTTGGGTCATTGTTGCGGTGACCATCTTTTCTACCAGCGGCAGAAATGCTCCGTCGAAAAAGCTGGGGGGCTCAGGGCCCCTCAGGTTCTCGGGTTGCGGTGTGATGTATCGGAGCGCGCTCATTTCAGGTGGCTCTGGAGTGACCAGGATCAGCTGTGGGACCCCAACGGCAAAGAGTGCTGCGCCCTCCAGGTAGAAGCCTCCGGCGCCGAGCGCCAGCAACGCCTTCCCCCACCTCCTGCTCTTCTCCCTCTTCTTGCCGTAGAGAAGCGCTCCGCTGAGAAGGGCTGCGGGTGGGGCTGCGTAGAGGCTGAGGGCGAGGGTGAACCTGGCTCCCTGCATTATGTTCGTCTTGGCCACCCTGGCTTCAACGATGTTGTTGGACGCTGCGCTCGCCTCTCTGTTTCCCCACTCCATGTAGGGGACGGAGGGTGGGAGTCCGTGGATCTCCCACATCGGGGTCTGGTACTCTTGCTCGAGGGCGTAGAACGTCTTCTCGAACCCGGGTTTCTCCTCGGAGAGGTAGCGCACCGAGGAGTCGATCACCGAGATGCCGAGCATGGCGGTGACCGGTTTTCCGTCCTTGTCCTCCACTATGATTGTGAGTGTGGCGTTGTCTCCTGGAAGGTACTGCTTCTGATCGTTGACTATCGTGATTCTGATGCCTTCGGGGGGCGCCACCTTGATCTTTGCCCAGTCTGCCACGATGTCTCCCGCCGGCGTTATGATGTAGGAGCGTACCACGACGTGGGGGGTGAAGGTCTCCATGCTCGTTAAGTCGAATCCTGCCTCACCGTCCTGGGTCTTGATGGCTGTGGCGTAGAGCGTCACCTTGTCAACGGGGTTGATGACATCGAGGTAGACCCAGTCAGACCCAGCTCTGGCAAGGGGCTTCTTGACGTAGATCGTTCCCGTGATCCTATCTCCTGCATTGACAGACACCTCGTCTGGGAGCAGCGTGATGCTGTAGTCTCCTTGGAAGTATTCTCTGTACAGCAGGAGCTGAGCCTCGGATGCGTAGCCCTCCCTTCCAACAACACTCACGTAGATCACTGAGTAGTTGGAGTCTGGGGCTTGGAGAGCTGTCGTCACCACTCCAGCCTCGTTCGCGGTGTAGGTCTTTTCGAAGAAGGTGCGTCCCTCTGAGTAGGGATACGGAGATTCGCTGGCTCGAACCGAGACGGTGGCCTGGCTGGCTGGGGCTCCGTCTGGGAGCATCGCTGAGATGATCACCGGCATGACTGTTCCGGGCGCGTAGTGGTCCTTGGCCGCGAAGATCTTGATTTGGAAGGGCTGGTTAACGACTATGAGGTCCTTCGAGGTCCTCTCCACGTGGTCCGCCGAGTCTTTGACGGTTATGTTGAGTGTGACCTTGGATTGACAGCCGTAGTCAGGTCTTCCAACCAGGTAGTCGGGGATCTTTACCTCGAAACGCACTCTACCCCCTTCATCAGTCTGCGAGCTGTACCTCCAGAACTCCTTCATCTCGCCCACGTAGCCGAAGACCTCGATCTCCACGTTGGCTCGCGACACAGGTCTCCCGAAGAAGTAGGAGACGTTGAGGGCTCCGCTGACCGTTTCGCCGGGCATGTACCACTCTCTGTCAGTCCGGAGATCAACCCTCATCGTGGGCAGCTTGTACTCCTGGATGTTCAGCTCCACTTCCTGGGTCTCGTTTCCGAG
>Ga0315308_1001536_pt1 | contig 13186 bp, 10 predicted proteins | sample TDP3_MG_FD_203078 | JGI IMG/M metagenome (GOLD analysis project Ga0315308, IMG submission 203078) | Freshwater sediment microbial communities from Lake Towuti, South Sulawesi, Indonesia - TDP3 | ecosystem: Environmental > Aquatic > Freshwater > Lake > Sediment | place: Indonesia: South Sulawesi... | reverse complement strand
ATGTCATCGAACTTGCGATTGTTAGCGAACCAATCACTTCCTTGAATTTTACTGCTTTCCAACTCTACAGGGACTACTTGACGGTCATTATTCATCCTGACCATCCTTGGTGTAAGAAAAGGGGGATTACGTTCAATGATCTTTTTGCTGAGGATTTTATTTCACGGGAAGTTGGTTCTGGGACTAGAGAAGTGTATCTTCAAACCTTCCAAGCTCATGGGAATGGGAAGAAATTAAGGACAGCCATGGTTTTGGGGAATACCGAAGCTGTTAAAATGGCTGTCATAGGAAAAATGGGATTTTCAATTGTTTCGAGATTAGCTACCAAGTCTGAGGTGGAATTGGGACTATTAAAGGAAATTCGGCTAAAGAATGTAAACATGTCGAGGGACTTTTTCGTCGTATTTAAATCAGAGAAGAATTTAAGTGTTCCCTCCGCAAAATTAAAGGACTATTTAAAAAATAAGAAAAAAGATTTGGGTCAATTTAGCTTGAATAAAATCTGATTGAGATGGCCTGCAAGCTCGTCCTTTTATTTAAGGCACCTTTTGCAGAAGAATTTCCCTTCCGTCTTAATTAAGACAGAATATCTCCAACCAGTTGAAATACTTATTACTTCTCATCATGTGAAGCTCGCCGCCCATTCCGCTAGGACGGGACTGGGCACGCTCCGGTCAGGGCTATAAAATTTGTTTATACTCAACATAAATATTATGTGTTTGACATCGAAACGAAATATCCCTATCTATTTATCATAGAAAGGAAGGTATCCAGAATGACCCATCTGAACAACAAAGAAAAATTCTTAAAGGCCAGGGAATTTTTAACAAGGCCCGGAGTTGCCGTTGGCGTGGGAGCTGGGGACGCTCTCTGTGCCAAGTTAATCGAGAAGGCAGGGTTCGATTTTATTTGGTCAAGTAGTCTATGCATCTCGGCCTCCTACGCTGTTCCAGATGCCAATCTGATTTCAATGAGCCAATATTGCGAAGCTGCCCGAAGTATGAACGAGGTGGTATCCATTCCCATTATTGCAGATTGTGATACTGGTTATGGGAATGCAAATAATGTCATTTATGCGGTAAAAAAATTCGAAGAAGCTGGGATCGTGGGGATATCCATCGAAGACAAAAAATTTCCTAAGGATAATAGCCTGTTAGAAGGCGGACGCCAAGAATTAGCTCCAATCGAAGAATTTGTGGGAAAGATAAAGGCCGCCAAAGACCACCAGCGGAATAAAGAGTTCATTGTCATTGCTCGTGTTGAAGCCCTTATCGCAGGTTGGGGACAAATAGAGGCTATGAAGCGGGCTCTCCGCTATGTAGAAGCCGGGGCCGACTGCATTCTGATTCATTCCAAGTCGAAACAGCCTAACGAAATTCTGGAATTCATCCGTAATTGGGATCACCCTACCCCCCTCGTTTTGGTACCGACGAATTATCCTTCCTTGACACTTGAGGCAGTGGAAAAGTTGAAAAAGGTTAAACTATTTATTTATGCAAACCAACCCTTAAGGGCTTCAGTGAAGGCCCAGGAGGCTTTGCTTGAAGAGATCAGGAAAGCAGGGGGAATCCATACCATTGACCGCATGATGGTTCCGGTGGATCATATCTTTGAACTCCAAGGGGTCCCTGCGATGAAGGAGGATGAAAAGAAGTATCTGGTTTGATCATGGGAAAAGAAAAGAGAACAAAGAAGATCGGATTTATTGGGTTCGGGGAAGTGGGAAGAACCTTCTCCCAGGAGATGAAGGCAAAAGGGGCGGAGGTCTATTATTACGACATCGTGGATAAGAAACCGGAGGAATGGATTACTTTCCTTCCCATGAAGGACCTGCTTCAGACATGTGATATGATTTTGTCCGCAGTAGCGACCCACGTTGCAGTAGAGGTCGCTGAAAAAGCAATCTCCTATTTAAGACCGGGAAAAACTTACGCCGACATGAACTCAACCTCGGCATCCGTTAAGAAAAGAATAGCAGAAATTATTGAAGCGTCCGGTGCCAATTTTATTGAGGCCGCGATTTTGAGCGCTGTCGGGGAGACCGGTTCAAAAGCATCCATTTTGGTTTCGGGAAAAACCGCGCAAGAATTTTCCCGAATAATGAATCACTTAGGGCTGATCAATCTTAAATATTTTTCCCCGAACATAGGTGAAGCTTCCCTGGTAAAAATGATACGAAGCGTATTTTCAAAAGGAGTCGAGTGCCTTCTGCTAGAAATGTTGATCGCTGGAAAGCGCGCGGGTATTGCGGATTATCTCTGGAATGATATTGTTGATTTTATGACTAAAAATTCTTTTGCAAGGATAGCCGAAAATTGGATCAAAACCCATCCCCTTGCCTGCGAAAGACGATACCACGAGATGGTTCAAGTCTTAGAGACTCTGGAAGAGATCCATGTCGAACCTATCATGACCCGCGGGACAAGAGACTTTTTCCAAAGATCGAAGGGGATGGACCTGATGAAACTATTTGACCAAAAACCCGAGGACTTTTGGAGCGTCCCGAATTGCATGGAGGAAAGGCTAAGAGGGGAGAAGTTTTAAACTTCCGATCGAAAGAGGAACCTGAAGAAAAAACGGATCGATCATGTTTGAGAGTCTCATTGGTAAACACAAGACAGAAATCGATACTCCGGCCCTCCTACTCTACATGGATGCAGTGGAGAGAAATATCCATAAGATGGCCAACTTCTTTTCCAACAAAACCTGTAAACTCAGGCCCCACGTCAAGACTCATAAACTTCCTTTAATTGCCCACAAACAGATTGAGGCAGGAGCCATCGGTATTACCTGCGCTAAGCTTGAGGAGGCAAGAATATTCCTGGAATCCGGAATTGAGAATATTTTGATAGCCAATGAGATTGTTGGAAATACGAAGATTCAAAAACTGGTTCATCTTTCCACTTATGGCGATCTCATCGTCTGTGTGGATCAGTTTGAAAATGCAAGGGATATCTCCGAAGTAGCTGGGAAATTCGGAAAGAAGGTAAACGTTCTCGTTGAGGTGGATGTGGGGCTGAACAGATGTGGAGTGAAGCCTGGAAAACCTGCCTTGGAGCTGGTACAAGGGATCGCTCCGCTGAAGCATCTGGAATTTCGAGGCCTCATGGGTTACGAAGGGGGGCTATTTATCAAAGATCCGCGAGAGAAGAAGAGAAAATGCGAGGAATGCAATCATTTGTTGGTGGAAACGAAGGAATTGATCGAAAAGAATGGTTTCCCCGTTCAAATTGTCTCAGGTGGGGGATCCAACACGTTCAATCTAACGGGGCTCTATCCTGGAATCACTGACATCCAGGTTGGTTCCTATGTCACCATGGACAATCACAACAGGTCTTACGGATTGGATTTTGAGCAGGCCATCACGGTACTGACAATGGTCATCAGCAAACCCGACAAAGAAAGGGCCGTGGTGGATGCTGGAAAAAGATCCCTCTCATCTGACGAAGGAATGCCTGTCTGCAAACAGAGTGGAATTATCGTGTCCAAATTGAACGATGAACACGGGTATCTCTGGCTTGAAAACCCCGACCATGACCTCTCTGTCGGGAATAAGATCGAAATTGTCCCAAGTCATGGTTGCACCACAATCCCGCTTTATAACCGTTATGTAGTGATTCGTAATGACTATGTGGAATCTGTTTTAGAGATTTCCGCTCGAGGAGCCAGTCAATAACCAGAAAAGTTCGATGGGAGGAGAACGCCATGTCTCAAGTAAAAACCGCGGTGCTGACGAGGTTTGGCTGTATAGAGACCAAACTTTACCCTTATCCTGATGTGCAGAGTGACGGAATGCTGGTTAAAATGATCTCCTGTGGTGTATGTGGAACTGATAAACATCTTTTTGATGGCAGGGAGCCCAGCCTGGACCTTCCTATCATATTAGGACATGAGGTTTTAGGCGAAGTAGAAGGGGTGGGGAAACAGGCAGCCACCACTCTTGAAGTGCATGGTGAACGTTTGAAAAAAGGGGATCGGGTTACCTGGTTCGCTGCAATCCCATGCGGGGAATGTTGGTATTGCAAATGGGCAGCCAGCAATCATGTCGGCATTCTTTGCGAAGGCGGCAAGGCATACGGAGTTAGTATGAGTTCGAGAAATCCTCCCCATCTATTTGGTGGGTATGCCGAATATGTCTATATTCTACCCAAAACCTGGGTTTACAAGATCCCAGAGAGTCTTCCCGATAGAGTGGCTGTGCTAATCGATATCTTTGCATCTGTGGGGGGTATCAAAAAGGCCATGGCCCCAGCACCTGCACTTAAAGAAGGCTTTGGCCCCACAGATGTAGTGGTAATTCAAGGATCAGGACCCATCGGGCTAGCTGCGGGCATGACAGCTAAACTCAGCGGAGCCTATGAAATCATACTAGTAGGCGCTCCCAAGCACAGGTTGGATCTGGCGAGAACCTTTAGAATCTTCGATCATATAATCGATCTTGAGGAGGTACCCCATCCAAGGGATCGAGTCCAAGCAATCAAAGAACTCACGTCCGGGAGAGTGGGACCAGACATGGTCGTGGAGTGCACAGGTGTACCCTCTGCCGTGGCCGAAGGACTTGAGTATCTTCGCCGCGGAGGCACATTTGTTGAGTTAGGCTGTTTCACTGACACGGGAGAGGTTGTCTTAAATCCTTTCCGCCATATGTGTCACAAAGAGGTCAACCTCATTGGGCAATATGGTTGTCCACCCCAATATTATGACGTAGCCATAAAGCTGGTCGAAATGGCTTGGAAGATGGGTTGGCCTCTGGATAAGATGGTTACTCACGAATTCCCAGTCACCCGAGCTCAAGAGGCTATTGAGGCACACAAGAATTTGACCTGTATGAAAGCGATCATCAACCCAAGACTAGAAGGATGAGAGAGAAAGAGGGCGGATCATAATCCATTACAAGGAGGATGGTCAGGATAACTTAAGAGATCTTAACAGTAAGTCATCCATCGAAGATGGGTCAGGATTTACCACTTGAAAGGAGGGAACATTATGGCAAGACGACTTTTGATCCTCATAATAGTGGCCACCTTAATCTTGGCCACCTTTTCCGGAAAAAGTATGGCAGCAGAACCAAAACGCGGCGGCACTTTGACCTTTGCCGTTGCCACCACACCACCCACTCTGGATACCCACGTCAGTACGGCTAGAGCCATTGCGACATACGCAGGGATCTATATATGGGAAGGATTAGCTGCAATGGATGAGAAGTTTGTACCCCAGCCCATGCTGGCTGACAGCTGGAGGACAAGTAAAGATGGACTGGAGTGGACCTTCACCCTCCGAAAAGGCGTCCGTTTCCATAATGGGAAGGAGATGACCTCTGAGGATGTGGTCGCATCTTTGAAACGATGGCGTGAAGTATCAGCCCAAAAAGACTTGCTTTCAAGGGTTAAGGACCTAGTCGCGACTGACCGTTACACAGTACAATTTAAGCTCAACGCTCCTTTGGCCCCCTTACCCTTCATCCTTGCACAGGAGAGTTGTCAGCCGGTCATCCATCCCAAAGAGATTATTGAAGGGGCCGCTCCTAACAAACTGTCGGCGTATGTAGGGACAGGACCCTACAAGTTCGTTGAATGGATTCCGGGCCGCCATATCATCCTCGATCGATTTGACGATTATTCAGCACGAAAAGAAATCAAGGGCGGCTTGGCAGGGAGAAAGGTAGCCTACCTCGACCGGATCATATTCAAGAACATTCCCGAATCAGAGGTTCGGCTGGCTGGATTGAAAACGGGGGAGTTCGATTGTGCCGATCCTCTGCCACAGGAATACCTGAAGGAGCTTGAAAAGATCCCAAAGGTAAGGCCTGTCATTATAAAGTTTGACATGAAGCCCGCCCTTTATTTCAGCCTGGAAGGGATCATGAAGAATGTTAAGCTCCGGAAGGCGATTCGGGCAGCCCTCAACATGGACGAAATCATGTTTGGAGCTACTGGGAATGATAAATTTTATGAGCTTAATCCTGACCAACTGTGGTTCCGGTCTCAAGCGCTGTGGAGTGATACGGGGAAAGAAGCCTATAACCAGAACAATATGGCCTTGGCCAAGCAGGTGGCCAAGGAAGCAGGTTACAAAAATGAACCAATACGTTTCCTAGCCTCGGCGACCCAGTTTAGTCACCGTCGCCCCGCCATCATGATTACTGAGCAGCTCACTGCTGCTGGTTTCAACGTTCATCTTGATCTAAGAGACTGGCCTACGGTGGTCCAGCAGCGTACGGATCGGACGAAGTGGGATATCCTGTATACGCGGACGGTCCAGATGGTCCCCACCGACATCGTGAACATTAAGAATCACGGCTTTGATTCTCCGGAGACTCAGAAGCTATTCGATGTCTTAAGCACAGAGACGGATCTTGAGACAGCAAGGATAGCGATCGAGCAATTTAAACGGGACGTTATCGTTGAGCAGGTGCCGTGGATAACTTTAGGTGATATGTTCGGCTTGAGAGGTGAGAGGGAACGTGTTCGCGGCCTGCAACCGATCTACATTCATCCTTTGTGGAATGTATGGCTTGAGGAATAATGCTACATAAAGGGATGTCTTGCTGACCCTGGCAAATGCAGCGTGGGAGACACCCTACGAACTGGATCTATCCCTTGAATTTCATTGCTTACAACTACAGGTGTGAGCAATGAAAGAGTGGCATTGGAGACCGCAGCCAAATGGGGACTTACATTGGGAAGCGTATCGTTTTTGCCATTCTAATATTGTTCTTGGATATCGTGCTCGTCTTCAGCCTTATCCATCTGACCCCCGGCGATCCGGCGTTGATGATTGTCAGCGGAGAGATGACCGCTTCGACCGACACCATCGAAGCGGTGAGACGTGAACTGGGGCTTCAAAAGCCCTTGCCTGTGCAATTTTACGATTATCTGACCGGATTACTGAGAGGTGATATGGGCCGGTCTTTCTTCAATAACCAACCCGTCTTCGAGATGCTGGTTGCAAGGGTTCCCGTGACCTTTACGCTTGCCCTTCTTGCTATGTTGATTGGGCTAATCATCGCCATTCCCAGTGGAATACTAGCCGCAGTGAAGAGAGGCTCCATTTGGGATCAGTTCTTCATGTTTCTCGCTATGTTCGGTGTATCCATGCCAGCCTTTTGGCTGGCCTTGATCCTCATGCTCGTTTTTGCTGTTGAACTTAGATGGTTTCCCGTTGTGGGCTACGTAAGCTTTTTTGAGGATCCTGTCGGATGGATCCGGCATCTCGCGTTGCCTGCTCTGGCGATAGGTTTCGCCCAGTCCGCCCTGAAAGCTCGTATGACCCGATCGAGCCTTTTGGAGGTATTACGCCAGGACTATGTGGCCCTCACCGCCCGTGCCAAAGGGTTGCCCGCATGGAAGGTGATCCTGAAGCACGCTCTGCCCAATGCCGCTTTTCCCATTGTGACGGTGGTGGGGATGAGTTTCGCCTACCTGATCGGTGGGGTCGTCATCATCGAGATGGTTTTTGCCTTGCCAGGCGTGGGCAACCTGTTGATCGAATCAGTCGGAAGGCGGGATTACCATGTGATTCAGGGCGTCTTGCTCTTTATTGTGGCTGCGAACGTCATGATGAATTTACTGGTCGACATCTCCTATGCATTGATTGATAAGCGGGTCAGGTACAGGTGAATGGGTTGGGTTTTATGGGAACGAGGCAGATGAAGTGGGCCGGGCGGATGGTACGGAAAAGCAAAACGGAAGCCCGCTTCTGGTAGGTAAAGCGAAGACTAATTTTTCGAATGGAGGATAATGTTATGAAAAAGCGAATTCTTATTCTCATGGTGCTGATGATCGTTGGGATGGCTTTTGTTGAAAAGAGTAACGCGGCAGAACCAAAACGTGGTGGCACCCTTACCTTTGCAGTGGCTACAACCCCCCCTACCCTTGATTGGCACATCAACGCGGCCAGGGCAGTGGCCCTCTACGCAGGGATGTACATATGGGAAAGCCTTACCGCAGTGGATGAGAAGCTCGTACCCCAGCCCATGCTGGCCGACAGCTGGAAGGTGAGCAAGGACGGATTGGAATGGACCTTCATCCTTAGAAAAGGTGTCTATTTCCACAACGGAAAAGAGATGACCTCGGAGGATGTTGTGGCGTCTTTGAAGCGATGGCGGGAGGTCTCACCCCGAGCCGATCTGTTTGACCGTGTGAAAGAGATCGTCGCTACTGAGCGCTACACAGTCAACTTTAAGCTCAATGCTCCCATGGCTACCTTACCATACATCCTTGCGCAAGAAGGTTGTCAACCGATCATCCATCCCAAGGAGGTTATTCAAGGGGCTGCCCCTAACAAACTGCCGGCCTATATCGGGACAGGACCGTATAAGTTTGTTGAATGGGTTCCCGACCGACACATCATCCTTGAACGCTTCGACAATTATTCGTCCCGAACAGATATCAAGGGCGGTTTAGCGGGGAAGAAGGTGGCCTATCTCGATCGAATCATCTTCAAGAATATCCCTGAGGCTGAGGTCCGTCTAGCAGGGCTGAAGACCGGTGAGTTCGATGCCGCCCATCCTCTCCCACAAGAGTATGTTCAAGAACTTGAAAAAACCCCGAAAGCAAGACCCGTCATAATCAAATTTGACATGAAACCCGTCATCTACTTCAGCATGGAAGGGATTATGAAGAACGTGAAACTCCGGAAGGCGATCCGTGTTGCCCTCAATATGGACGAGATCATGTACTCAGCTACGGGAAACGAAAAGTTTTACGATCTCAATCCTGACCAATTGTGGTTCCGGTCCCAAGGGCTATGGAGTGATACGACAAAAATAATCTACAACCAGAAAGACGTTCCCTTAGCCAAAAAACTAGCTAAGGAAGCAGGCTACAAAAATGAACCGATCCGTTTCCTGGCATCGGCCACTCAATTTCACCATCGCAGGCCCGCCATTCAGATTACAGAGCAGCTCACGGCTGCTGGGTTCAACATACACCTCGACCTGCGAGACTGGGCGACTGTTGCCCGGACTCAACTCGAACCGGCTAAGTGGGATATCGCGTATTCAAGAACGATTGTCTATTTCCCATCTGAGGCCTCTCTCGTTAAATATATGGGCTTCAATTCCCCAGAAACTGAGAAACTTCTCGACATCGTCAATAGAGAGACAGATCTTGAGAAGCTGAGACAAGCATTCGAGGAGTTCAAACGGGACGTCATCATTGAACAGGTGCCGTGGGTCACCATGGGTGACATGTTCGCTCTCAGAGGGGAACGCGAACGGGTTCGTGGTATGCAGCCGATCTATCCCCATCCGCTTTGGAATGTTTGGCTTGAGGATTAAAGACCGTTAAAGGTCTTTAATCCTCAGGAAGGGAGGCCATGGCCCAGTGGGCGCTTATATTGCAAAGCGCATCATTTCAGCCCTAGGGATATTGTTACTGGATATCTTGCTGGTCTTCAGTCTAATCCATCTCACCCCTGGTGATCCAGCCGTGATGATGGTGGGAGGAGGGGAAGCAGGGATTTCAGCAAAGAATATCGAGTTGGTGAGGCAACAGTTGGGACTCGATAAACCATTACACCTCCAGTTTGTGAGCTACGTTAAGCGATTGCTCCAAGGCGACATGGGCGCATCCTATTTCAGTAATGAACCGGTGCTGAATATGATGCTAAACAGGATTCCCATGACCTTTGCTTTGGCCTTCATCTCGCTACTGATCGGGATGGTGATCGCCATCCCAAGCGGGATATTAGCGGCGGTCAAACGCGGATCCATATGGGATCAGGCCTTTATGTTTATTGCCATGTTTGGAGTTTCCATGCCTGCTTTCTGGCTTGCTTTAATCCTCATGCTTGTCTTCGCTGTAGAATTTGGATGGTTCCCTCTTGTCGGTTACATAAGTTTTCTCAAAAGCCCGGACGGTTGGATCCGTCATCTTACGTTGCCAGCCCTAACGATAGGGTTTGCTACATCAGCGCTCATTGCTCGGATGACCCGTTCGAGCCTTCTGGAGGTTTTGCGACAAGATTATGTTGCTTTGACCGCCCGGGCAAAAGGCCTTCCGGCGTGGAAGGTGATTATCAAACATGCATTGCCCAATGCAGCCTTTCCCATTGTGACGGTAGTGGGGATGAGTTTCGCCTACCTGATCGGTGGGGTCGTCATCATCGAGATGGTCTTTGCCCTGCCCGGTGTGGGCAGCCTTCTTATCAACTCGATCATGAGAAGGGACTACCTCGTGATCCAGGGTGTCTTGCTTTTCATCGCCGCCACAAATGTGGTGATGAATCTGCTCGTGGATATTTCGTATGCGTTTATCGATAAACGGGTCAGATATAGCCTAGAGGAAGGAAAGACATAGATGGATGTAAGTGCAAACGGGTTGCCTGAACGGTCCTCATGGGTCAAGCAGAGCAAGAGGATATTCTTTCGTAACCCCTTCATTGCTGCGGGGACGATCATCATCATTTTGGCCTTTTTGGTGGCAGCTATCGGTCCTATGTTTTGTAAGTATGATCCCATTAAGAGCAATATAAGACAGAGGCTTCTGGCACCTAATGCCAAGCATCCTTTCGGTACGGATGGTTTTGGCAGAGATGCCCTCACACGTATTGTCTATGCAGCAAGAATCTCTCTGAAAATTTCTTTCGTCATCGTTCTCATCACAACGATACTGGCTTCTTTGATAGGAGTCGGTGTTTCATGGTTTCGCTGGCTTGACAACCCTGTCATGCGAATAATGGATGTGCTGATGTCTGTGCCGTCGCTCATTTTGGCTATTGCCCTGATGGGATTTCTCGGAGCCAACCAGACGAATCTGGTGATTGCGATCGTGGTGACCCAATTGCCGAGGATGACCAGGGTGGTTCGTTCTGCGGCGATTGCCATCCGAGAAAACGAATATATTGAGGCAGCTCGTGCTTTAGGAGCAAGTGATCTCCGAATTATGTTTAAGTATATCTACCCCAATGCCTTGTCACCCATCGTGGTTCAGGCAACCTTTCTCTTCGCTCATGCCATTCTTGTGGAATCGGCTCTAAGCTTTATTGGAGTTGGGACGCCACCACCCACACCAAGTTGGGGAAACATGCTTGCAGAGGGACGGGAGCACATTAGTGTGGCTTGGTGGCTTACGGTGATCCCTGGCGGTTCGATCATGACCACAGTACTTGGCCTGAACTTGCTCGGAGATGGGTTAAGGGACTTGCTCGACCCACGCTTGAGAGGACAATAGAAACAGCATGAATGAGGGTTATTCAGGAAGGGCCAAAGCGTCGGCAAGGGAGATGAACTACACAATTTGGTGTCCGAGATGTGGCGAGGAAATTATCTCCAAAGGATATGTCTACCTGTGTCCGGAATGTGGCGGTATTTTAGAAATTGAATTTGACCTCTCAAGGTTGAAAAAGGAATTGCCTACCGACTGGCCACGCATCGGGATTGGAATGGAAACTTATAAAAAGTTGCTCCCCATAGATGAGGATTCCGAATGGGTGAGTTTAGGAGAGGGATTTACTCCTTTGGTTCCCTCTGTGACGTCTTTAGGGTGCAAAGTTTATTTCAAAAACGAAGGAACTAATCCCACCGGATCGTTCAAGGACCGTCCGATATCTATCGTCGTTACGAAAGCACGAAGCATGGGTGCACAAATCTTAATCACATCTTCCTCCGGTAATGCAGGTGTTTCTTTGGCGGCATATGCGGCTAGAGCAAATCTGACCGCCTATGTTCTTGTGGCGGGAAATACGTCCTTTGGGAAATTGAAGCAGATGTCGGCCCATGGTGCAAAGATTTTTCGCATAAAAGGGGATGTCAGTCGAGCTCTTGAGGCGGCCACAGCCGTCAGCAAAGAGCTTGGTTGGGTCAACGCGGCGACGACGTTCTTGAGCCCTTTTCCAACACAAGGGGATAAAACAGTCGCTTATGAATTGTTTGTTCAGTTGGGAAGGGATACCCCTGATTGGGTTTTTGTCCCCATTGGTGCGGGACCACTTTTGGCGGGCTGCTACCAGGGCTTTGATGAGTTGGTTCAACTGGGGATCTCTGATAAAGTGCCTCATAGGGCCGGGGTACAAGCCGAGGGTTGCTGCCCCATCGCTACTGCGTTTCAACAGAATGCTGCTCATGTGGTTCCTTGGGAGTCTCCTGTGAATACCCTGGCGACAGGCATTGCGGATCCGCTCACCGGCTACCTACAAGATGGGGAATATACACTCAATATCATCAGGCGAACACATGGGGTTGCAGTGGCCGTCAGTGAATCAGAGATCTTAAAGGCAACGAAACATTTGGCGGAAAGGGAGGGCATTTGGGCAGAACCCTCCGGCGCTGTCGGGCTTGCCGCCCTCTGGAAATTATTGAAAGAAGGAATCATCCAGGTAAATGAAAGGGTGGTGCTCTTGATCACAGGGCACGGTTTCAAAGAGCCTGTGGTGCCGGACTCAGAATATCCTCTAATCGAGGATCTCTCAAGTTTTATAAGGAGGAGGGAACATTCAGGATATACGGTTGAGCTTTAAAAAGATGGTTTCTACACACAGAAGAGATTGAAACGGAGGAGAAACATTTGCCACCACCTGGACAGATGCTGTATCAAAACAGGAGATCTCTGCTAGAGGTAGAAGGTCTCAAGACCTATTTCTACACAGAGGATGGGGTGGTTTTGGCAGTCGATGATGTCTCCTTTTCCATCCATAAAGAGGAAACTCTGGGAGTGGTGGGAGAAAGCGGCTGTGGAAAGAGTGTCACAGCCCTCTCCATCATGAAGCTTGTCCCCCATCCTCCGGGGAAGATCATGGCTGGAAGGGTCCTTTTTGAGAATGAGGACCTTCTCGTGAAAACCGAACCAGAGATGCAGCGTGTTCGGGGGAACCGTATTTCCATGATCTTTCAGGAACCGATGACAAGCTTGAACCCCATCTTCACCGTTGGCGGTCAGATTGTAGAGTCCATCATGCTCCATCAAAAAATGAAGAAAACAGAAGCCCGGGAGAGGTGCATCGAGATGTTGAGGCGGGTGGGGATCCCTTCGCCAGAGCGAAGGATTGACGAATATCCTCACCAGATGTCGGGAGGAATGAGACAGAGGGTGATGATCGCCATGGCCCTCTCCTGTAATCCACAGCTTCTCATAGCCGATGAACCCACAACAGCACTGGACGTCACCATTCAAGCCCAAATCCTCGACCTGATCCGAAAGCTCAAAGAGGAGTTTGGCATGGCCATGCTTCTCATCACCCATGATTT
>Ga0315308_1001535_pt1 | contig 13186 bp, 11 predicted proteins | sample TDP3_MG_FD_203078 | JGI IMG/M metagenome (GOLD analysis project Ga0315308, IMG submission 203078) | Freshwater sediment microbial communities from Lake Towuti, South Sulawesi, Indonesia - TDP3 | ecosystem: Environmental > Aquatic > Freshwater > Lake > Sediment | place: Indonesia: South Sulawesi... | reverse complement strand
CGTGTTAGTTCGGCTCAATATATTCTTTATTGTCTTCGGCAACCCGGCCATCATAGAGATGACTCCTTAGATCCGAGGTTTTGCGCCCCCCGATTTCTCGAGGTTTGCCTTTATCGGACAATATAAAACTACATATTATGTTGTCAAAAAACCGCTTGAGCCATTTATTATATTACCACAGAAACCCAGCTTTGTCAACCTAAAAAAAGGTGACAGGTACTTTTTTCTTTCCCCTTCCGCGCTAAAAAGGGGACAGGGCCAAAAAGTACCTGTCACCTTTTTTGTATGTGGAAAAGGAGAAAAAAGTACCTGTCACCTTTTTTTATAGGTGGATTATGTCGTTCTGTTCTTCAAGCGAAAGGAAAAGGAGGAGATAATCCCTCAAGTGTCTGATAAGGAGGAAATTCTGCTTAATATGCGCCTTCCCATTTTCGCCCAGCTTTTTCCCATATTCTGGACTGTGCAGGATCTGCCTGATCCAATAGGCAGTTCCCTGAACTGTATGGGAGAGTAGACCGGAGTACTTATGAGTAATTTGCAGGGGTATGCCTCCCACTGCGGAAGCCACGACCGGCTTAGCCTTCCACAAAGCCTCAGCCACCGTAAGCCCAAAACCTTCACGCAGGGACTTCTGGAGAATAACCGTGGAGGCTCTTTGTAAGGCATTGATTTCCAGGTCGCTTGCCGGAGGTAGAAGGAAAATGTGGATATCCGGGTCATTGCTTGCTTTCTCTACCACTTCCTGAAAGACTTTATCTCCCTCAGGGTCATCAATTGCGCCTCCCCCAGCCAAGACAAGCTGACAATCGACATACTTTTTGACCAGGCGAAAGGCTTCGATTACTCCAAAAGGGTCCTTGAGGTAATCGAAACGAGAAATTTGAGTAATGATTGGCTTATCTCTGTTTATCCTTAATTTCTCAAGCACACTGTTAATTACTTCCTCAGGTAACTCTTTGTTCTTATCACTTAAGGGGTCAATGGAAGGTGAAACCAAAAACTGCCTTATGGGTAGTTGCCGGGCGAAAGCGGGCGCTGAAAAAACGCTGGCGTCATATTGTTCCACAAAAGACTTAATGAAATTCCATATTTCGGGATCTGGACTGGTAAAATCGATATGGCACCGCCAGACCCACCTGTTTTTCAAGTATTTCTTCTTTTCCACCAAACCCACTGGCTGCGGGTCGTGAATGAAAACAATATCGCCGTAAAAGTCTATCTGTTCAATGTTTGCCCTGGTAGTTTCAAGAAAGATTTCGTAGTCATCTTTACTAATTTCCACTTTACTACCATGGAGAGCGTTATGAAACTTCTTAGTTACCTGAAAGTACTTTTCTCCTCCTTTTATCACGTCCCAGCGAGCGTCTACCCCCAAATCTCGTTGTAGTGGAACCATTCGGCCGAGAATCTCAGCTACTCCCCCACCCACTGAGGTGGAGTTAATATTCTGAATGACTCTCCCCTCGAGCTTCTCGGCGAGCATCTTTAATTCGTTGATTACTTCAGCTCCTACAATTGGCTCGTAATCACTTATTCTTGACATTCGTTGGTTTCTCCGGGATATGGTTCTTAATTAGCGTACAAAGTTCGGCGCGCAGGCCTTCCATAGTAAAAGTATAAGGGTCCAATTTTGCTATCTCCCTGGCAAGCTCCTGCTCTCCCAGCATATCTTCAATCCAACGAGAAAAATCGTTTTCTCCCTTCTCTAATCTTAGCCTCGCCTCAAACATATGGAAATAGATTGAATGGATGGTAATTTTCCTGAGAACGTCCAGAAACTCTAAAAGATCACTGGCAAAATAGGGAGTCGGCAGAATGAATGTAATAGTCTTAAAGAAATGGAATTCTCCGCCAGGAGGTGCCGTGCGTAAAGTTCCCGGGTTTTTGGCGAGATATTCTTCAATAGTCTGAATAATCTTTTCTCTCAGGGAGCGAATGGTAGAAAATTCACAGAGGTCGATACTGGCAATCCCTTCTCCCAGTTCCTCCTCCCGAAGAATGTAGGTGGTCCAGTAGGCAAAGTCGTTCGGAGGTTCGGGTGAGAGATAAAGGTGCTGTTGAAGGTAGTGGTGGGTATGGTGGTAGATAACCGAGCCTGGCACTTCTTTCATTATCTCTACCAGCTCAAGCAAATTGGTAGCTTTCTTACCAGTAAACTCGATTAAATTCAGCCTGGTATAAAAATGGAATGGCTCTTTAGCTTTGGTCAGAACAGGCATCTTCTTATTCACTTGGTTTGCGAGCTCCTATCTCTAAAGCAGAAAGCCTATTAAGGAACACCCCCACTTCACCAACATTTTTGAGAAAAAATTTCGCCTTCGACTTCCTGGGTTTTCCAACAAAAACAGTAATCCCTTTTCCATCCAGCGTAGAGAAAGCATCTTCGTCTGTCCTATCATCTCCCAAATATACGGAAAGTATGTCCTCTTGCCTAAAAGAATCGAGGAGCAAGGAAGCCGCTTTCCCTTTGTCCCAAATAATAGGAGGTCTTGCCTCAAGGAGTTTCTTTCCATGGGTAACTCTTATTTTCCCTTTTTCCAGGAATGGCCTGAAAATTTGTGCCACTGCCCTTTTCAATTCTGGCAGGTCAGAGCTCTTCACCAATTTATAATGGATAGCTAAACCTACTCTCTTATCTTCCAGGATCGTTCCTTCTATAGACCTGAGTTTTGCCTTCAGAGTTTTCTTTAATTTCTTCATCGTCTGGATTGATTTTGAGGCTTCGTGATAGATAAATGTTTTCTTTCCCCTCTCTATCTCCAATCCATGATTCCCGACATAGATGATGTCTCTTATCTTAATCCTTTCTTTCAAATCAGAAAGAGACCTTCCACTTATAATGGCAACCTTAAATCCTCTCTTCCTGGTTAGTAATTTCAGAATTTTTTCCATCTCTGAAGAGAGTTTAGCTTCCTCAGGACGATCGACAATTGGGGTCAGCGTCCCGTCGAAGTCGAGGAGAAGTAGAACCTGTTTAGCCGACCCTAATCTTCTCTCAATGTTTTGCCAAACATCGAAAACGTGTTGCACAATAGTTATCCTTTTCGGAGTGTCAAACGAAAGTTTGACTTAGTAAAGCTGTCACTTTACACTCCATTTTCTACAATTCGCTTAATTGAAGGATAAATTTCCCTGCCCATTTATAAATATTATTTTCCAGGACAACCTTCTGCATCTTTCTTAATCGCCTTTTTCTCTCCTTCTCCGACATTTTGATAGCTGAGAAAATCGCATTAGCAAACCCTTCAGTATCGAAAGGATTTATCAGGACAGCATCTTTTAGCTCTCTTGCCGCGCCGGTAAACTGGCTCAGAATGAGCATTCCTTTAAGGTCTACATTACTCATAATGTACTCTTTTGCAACCAGGTTCATTCCGTCATGGAGAGAGCCGACCAGAAAGAGGTTGCAAGCGCGATAGTAGGCGAGGTGCATCGAATAATCGAGCCGGCGATTAACCAGGACAATTGGATACCAGTAGCCAGAGCGGTATTTCCAGTTCACCTCTTCCGCCAGGGATTGAATATCATCTATTAATTGCTTGTAAGTCTTGATGTGTAGTCGGCTCAGTGCCCCCAGCTCAAGGAAGACGAACCTTCCCTGGTATTCAGGATACTTCTCTAAAAATCTATCCACTGCCCTAATTTTTTCCAGAATTCCTTTAGTGTAATCAACTCTGTCTATACTCAAGCAAAGGATTTCATAGGGAGGGTCTATCTCTTCCGGAATGGTTTTCATTTTGTCTTCCACTGCTTTAGCCCGAGCCATCTCAGAGATAGCCTCACCATCCACGCTGATGGGAAATGGCCTTACCAGAGTCTTGTGGTTATGGTAGGTAACAGAAGATTCTTCACGGTTGACTTTGGCTTCCAGTTCCTGGCTTATGGTATCCAGAAAGTTATGGCAATGGTAGCGGAGGTGGAATCCTAAAAGGTCGTTAGCCAAAAGTCCTTCCAGGAGTTTCTTCTTCTGGGGGCATATTCTGAAGACCTCGGGGTTTGGCCAGGGAATATGCCAGAATAGAGCAACAATCGCATTTGGATTTTTCTTCTTAATAATTTCGGCACATAAACTTAAATGGTAATCCTGGAGCCAGACAAACAATTTCTTATCTCTTTTGCCTTCCAGTACAGCCTGAGCAAATTTCGCGTTGATTTTCTGGTAGTACTCCCAGTGGGAGGCATCAAAAACTGGCTGGCGATAAGCGATATGGGATAGCGGCCAGAGAACCTGATTCGCATAGCCATAATAGAAACCATTCTCCTCCTCTTTACTCATCCATATCCGCTTTAAAGTGTACTTCGGGTCTTCGGGAGGAACCATAATTTTATTATCTTTATCCACAACATCCTTATCGGCATCTCCGCTTCCATGCGCAACCCAAACGCCTTTAGAAGCCTGCATTATCGGATCCAGGGCAGTGGTGAGTCCCCCGATCGACTTAACGCATCTGATTCTTTTTCCTGAATATTCATGAGCATAGGGCTCTCGGTTGGAAACAACGATAAAATCGTAACCGCCAAATTTATTTTTAATTGTGTCTTCCAGACTCTCTCGGTTCCACATTTTTATTCTGCCTTTTCATTTCTGTAGTTAGGGAACAGTACTCCCCATATCTTTTAAGTATTATACACTTAATATCCTTCCCCTGTCAACTTTTAACCCTCCCGCGGTGTAGCTTGCCCCATAAATAGGGAGTAGAAGAAGCAAAACTTCGGCCTTGCTGCTGCATAAAACAGATTTGCAAAATCATGGTGGGGTTACGGAAAGGCTGTTTAAGGAAAACCTACGGGGATTGCATCTAAGGTCTTGTAAATACCGCCACTCAATTACCTTATTCTTTTTGCTCTTTGTCTTTCTAACTTAGTTACCACACTTATCAATTGATTAATTTTTCTATTTTCCATATTATCATACTTCTGCTTCAATAGCTCTTTTTGCCGATGGCTAATCTTCCACCTATCAATGGTACCGCCGAACAAGTCACTCAATTCCCAGAAGAAACTGTGGAGAAGCTCGTGAAGGACCAGTTTCCTCAGGTCCCTTCGGCACATTTTAATAGAATCCCAGGTATTAAACCTGAGATATATGTTCTTATTCTGGTTATCCACGCGGACTAACGCATAACATCCCCTCAAGTCATTATCTTCACGAGTTGTCTTAAAGCGAGAAGTAATCCTGTACTCACCCAGGTTAAGTAATCTCTTATAATCCCTTATCATATTCTTTATCTCGTTCCTTTTTCTCTCTCCTATCATCGCCGCACCTCCTGTTGAAAAAGGGGACAGGCTACTTTTTTTGCCCTTCCCTGCATTTCTTATGGATTTTCCCGTCGGTCTGCGGGTAGATTCCAACCCCAACTCTTTACCTGCCTGTGTTTGCCCCTTTGACGTGCAATACCCGAATTGCCCATTGACACTCTAATGAAGCTGTTCTAACTCCTTTCTTGTTAAAGGAGATATACCAGGTAAATAATATGGAGTTTAGGTCAACATAATTTTAGAAAATTCCTTCTTTTATTTATTAACACATACCGTTCGTATCATTGCTCAGCAAAGCGGCGAGCGCGAAAAAGTAGCCTGTCCCCTTTTTCAAAAAAAATTGCCGAATCCCTGTCTGGTCGTCGGCATTTATATTTAAGCTGGTGGCGGGGGGCCGATTTGAACGGCCGACCTCCGGGTTATGAGCCCGACGAGCTACCAGACTGCTCCACCCCGCGTCCTTTTACCCTATATTAATTTTGAAACGCAGACTGAAGTCTGCTACTCCAGACGCTCCGATGAATCGGAGCTACTCCACATATCTTCCGTGCCGGAGGCCGGACTCGAACCGGCACGGGTATTAAATACCCATTGGATTTTAAGTCCAAGGCGTCTGCCAATTCCGCCACTCCGGCAAAGCGCCACTCTATTTTAAAAAAATAATTAGATTCAGTCAAGTCATTTTTCTTCTTGAGATTCGATGAATTTATACTTGGTTTCCCCTGGCTTAATCAATCCCAGCTCTCTTCGCGCCATGCTCTCAAGATATTCCGGGTCATTTTTCATTGCTTCCAGTTCTTCCTTTAGTCCTTTATTTTCCTCCTGCAAACCTATTATTCTTTGCTTTAACTGAGCGATCTCTTTTTTCAAAATTAACAAAGTTTGAAAATTCTTGTTTGCAAAAAGAAATATGATTACACCAGTTATAACAATTAGGATTATTATCTTCCTATGAACTTTCTTTTTCTGGATACTTATGCGCATCTTCTAAACCCCATATTTTTCACCGGCTCTTTATTTGCCACTTATAAAATTCTGCTTCTTCTCCCAATTCCTCTTCTATTCTCATTAGTCGGTTATACTTGCATAGCCGTTCCGACCTCGCAGGCGCACCACTTTTAATCTGTCCAGCATTGGTTGCCACCGCTATATCGGCTAATATGTCGTCCTCTGTCTCGCCAGAGCGGTGGGAGAATAGGCAGGCATATCTTGCTCGTTTGGCCATCTCCACAGTATCCAGCGTCTCGGTCAAAGTTCCAATCTGGTTCGGCTTAATAAGAATAGAATTTGCTGTCTTTAGCTCAATTCCCTTCTTCAGCCTCTTCCTATTTGTGACAAACAGGTCATCGCCAGTCAACTGTATCTTTTCACCCAATCTCTTAGTCAAAAGTTTCCAGCCATCCCAATCGTCTTCAGCCAAACCATCCTCAATTAAAATTACAGGATATCTTTCAATCAGCGACTCATAGAAATCGACCATCCCTGAAGCATCTTTTTCTTTTCCTTCTCCTCTAAGAATATATTTACCACCATCATAAAAAGAGGATGCTGCAGCATCAATGCCTATGTAGATTTCTTCTCCCGGTTTATACCCCGCTTTCTTAATACCCTGAACAATTAGTTGCAGAGCCTCCTCATTAGACCTTAAATCAGGAGCAAATCCACCTTCATCTCCCAGAGCTGTGGATAGATTCTTTTCCTTTAAGATTGCCTTTAAGTGGTGGTAGGTTTCAACAGCATACCTCATCGCTTCGCTAAAAGAAGGCGCACCAGCAGGTATAATCATAAATTCTTGAAGGTCGAGATTATTGTCAGCATGTTTGCCGCCATTCAGAATATTTAAGCAGGGAACAGGAATGGTTTTGGCATTGGGACCACCTATGTACTGATACAGAGGCAGTTCCACTGCCTCGCTGGCAGCCTTGGCTGAGGCAAGAGAGACGCCCAGAATAGCATTTGCTCCCAATTTTGACTTATTTTCCGTCCCATCTAACTCAATCATTCTTTTATCGATGGACACCTGTTCAGTAGCGTCTAAACCATACAGGGCGGGACCAATCACGTCGTTTACATTCGCTACTGCCTTCTGAACCCCTTTGCCCAGATATCTTTTCATATCGCCATCCCTGAGTTCTATTGCTTCATGTTCTCCCGTTGACGCTCCGGAGGGAACAGCCGCCCTGCCCATTACACCCCCTTCCAAAACCACATCCACTTCAATAGTGGGATTTCCCCGGGAGTCCAAAATCTCTCGCGCCCAGACATCAGTAATTGTAGTCATAACTTACCTCCCAAAGCTTGCTTTTAGCAGAGCTGTCGCTCTGCAGCTACATTCCTTCTCGTAGCAGCAAAGCGGAAGCTTTGCCTTCTTGTGTAGGGGACGGACTCCGTGCCGTCCTTTCTCTCTTTGAATTAAAAGATAGTTTTGAAAAGCAATTCTAATGCGAGGGCATTTGGTGAAGCGAGCATTAGAATTCTTAGCCAAAATCGAAGATTGTAGGGGCTGAATTTATTGAGCCCGTGTAGGCGGGTTCGATAAATCGAACCCCTACAAGCAAAAAAATTATCAGCGAGCAAACCAAAACCCGAGCATATTCCCCAAAAGATAAAAAACTACCTTTTGATTCTATCTTGCCACGCCATTATATAAATATTTGCCAATAAATACCCTAACCCCGCCCCAAATATAACATCGGCAGGAAAATGTGCTCCCACATAGATTCTGGAGAAACCAATTAATATAGCCACTATCCAGAGAAGCGTTTGCAGTTTAGGAAACTCTCCAGAAACAAAACTGACCAGACCAAATGTCGAAGCGGCGTGTCCTGAAGGAAAGGAGCCTGCTTTGAGAACAGGGCCTAAAATATGAATATTAGAAAAGACCAGACTCGGACGAGGCGAAGGGAAAAAGTACTTAATTATCTGAACCAGAATTCCCGCACTTATCAGGATTAAAACCAACTTGAGGAACTTTCTCCACCCGCGCAATCTCCACAAACCAAGCGCCACAAGAGACAGCACTGTCCCGTCACCACAATAAGTGATGGGAAGCATTATAGTATCCAGCCAACGGAAATGGAAACCGTTTATGTGGTAGAAGAGGAATCTATTTAGTGTTGGCAAAAGATGGATGATGAGTGCCACACCCAATAATCCAATAGCGAGGAGAATCTGCCCTTTTTTCACTTCAGACCCTCAAAATTCTGACAATAGTAGAGGTAGAAAGTGCGCATTTCCCTCCCACCACGAACCAGTCTTACTTCCTTCAGAAGGTCAATTTTTTGAAATCTATATATATCGTTTGGGTCCTTAAAGTACCGACTGTGCGTTATATAGATTGCATTCTTCCCTTCAAGCGTCTCTATATCCTGCCAGAAATCGAACTGGCTCAAGCGACGAGGTCGAAAAGTATACACTTTTTTCCTGGTAGCAAAGCTCAAATGGGCTCCATTCTGGTATCTATCGGTCAAAAGAAACGCAGGGTTGGGGAGTCCCTTCTCTATCTCCTCTATTGCCTGATTAACTCTGTCCCATCCATAAAGGTCATTAGTGATATCCTGTTTGGGCGGAATGGGAAGAAAAGGATAAAATGTATGACCAATCATTATACTCATAAGTAAAATACAGACCAAGAAGTTTACTTTTAGAAAATTTTTCTCTTTCTTGATAAGCCCTCCGGTTGCAACTCCTCCTAATATTCCTCCGATATAACCAAGTGCAGGCCAGTGGGGCTTAAATGAACGCGAAATGAAACTGTTCATAGCAAATAGAGCTACTAAGGGAAAAGAGGTCAAAAATAGATATTGGTATTCCCATCTCTTCTTTGCAAAGCCTATTTTCGCTAAGCGATAGAAACCCAGGCACGCATAGACAAAGGCTAAGGGAGCCAGATAAGTAAACTGGGCAGCTACAAACTGGACAAAACGAATAAAAGAGAATCCTCCTCGATGGCGGGAAAGAAACTGGAACTGAAAAGATACCCAATTATGTTGATAATTCCAGATGATTACAGGAGAAAAAATGATTAGCCCAATTAACAGCGCAAGATAGGGTTCCTTTCGCAAAAGCCAGAATCTGTGCTCCCGTGAAAATATCAAGTAGAGAAATATGAGTCCTGGCAGAAGGAGCCCATTATATTTACTCAGGCTACTCAATCCCATTGCCAATCCTGCAAGATACCAGTATTGGGATTTCCTCTCTTTTAAAGCCCTGTATACCAACCATAGTGTTAGAACCCAGAAAAGCCCCAAAGGAGCGTCCGGGACAGTTACGGTTCCACCTATAAAAAAGATGGGGATGAAGAGCACGATAGCCGCCGCCCAGAGTGCTTCTCTCGGGAAAAACATCTCCTCTGCCCACTGATATATGATTATAATGAATAGCGTGACACAGACTAAAGCTCCCAGGTGCACCGTAAAATAGCTTGTGCCAAAAATCCGCGTAAAGAACCAGATGACATAAGCTACCATTGGAGGATGGTCATAATAACTGAGTGCTAAGTGATTACTCCAGACCCAGTGGTAAGCCTCATCGTCTCCCAGGCCCGTAAATAGATTTATCAAACCATGAATAACTGTTACAACGCCGAGGATAATCCAGAATTTTCTTTTTGTCACCTTCTCTTAACCGTCATTAGATTTAACAAATGGCCCAGGTTTTCTGAAGCATCGACTAAGAGGCTTCTACTTTCTCCCAGGGCCTGTTGAAGACTCATCGGCATTTTGATAATGCTGAGGAGCCCCTTCACTCCAAGTCTATATAAATCCTTAGCTTCGGGCATAATAGACCCTGCAATGCATACAATAGGAACCTTATATTTTCTAGCCGTCTTTATGACTCCCATTACCGCTTTGCCGTAGAGAGTCTGACGATCGAGCTTTCCTTCGCCAGTAACAACCAGGTCGGCTCTCTTGATTCGGTCTTCCAATCCCGCTATTCTCATTACAAGTTCGACACCGCTCTCCATCTTTGCACCCAGAAAAGCATAGAGCCCTGCTCCCAGCCCGCCAGCTGCGCCAGAGCCGGGAAGATTCTCCACCGAAATGGAGAATTCCTTCCTTATCACCCTGGCAAGATTGGAAAGTCCTCTCTCCAGCCTTTCAACCATCTTTGGCGTCGCTCCCTTTTGTGGCCCATAAACACGGGCAGCTCCTCTGGGTCCTAAAAGGGGATTTCTCACATCAGAGGCAATAACGAACTCTGTCCTGGCAATTCTCTTATCCATAAATTTGAGGTCTATCTTCTTAACTTTCTCTATCTCTCCTCCGCCAAAACCGATCTCTTGTCCCTTACCATCTAAAAGTTTCGCTCCTAGCGCCTGTGCCATTCCAGCTCCCCCATCCACTGTCGCTGAGCCGCCTATTCCGACAATAATCTTCCGACATCTGCGGTCTAAAGCATTTGCAATCATCTCGCCCGTGCCATAAGTAGTAGTGACTAAAGGATTTCTTTTTTTCACTGAAACTAAAGCCAATCCCGAAGCAGCCGCCATCTCAATTATTGCTGTCTTCCCGTCACCCAGGATTCCGTATCTTGCCCAAATTTTCCTTCCCAGCGGGTCGCTTACTCTACACTTCAAAGAACGGCCATGCGTGGCCAGAACCAGTGCTTTAACAGTTCCTTCCCCGCCATCAGCCAGGGGTATCCTTTCGATTTTGAATCTGGAATCTGCTTTTTTCAGACCACGCTCGACGCAATCACAGACCTCTATCGCTGAAAGACTCTCCTTAAAAGAATCGGGACAGATAAGAATCTTCATCTTTTCCCAACCAGCTTCTTTCCTGCTTCTTTCAGTTTCTCCAGTTCTCCTGCTCCATGAGCCTCAACATAAAGCCTGGCCACAGGTTCTGTGCCGGATAATCTAATTCCCAGCCAGCTTCCATCAGCCAGTATGAACTTTAGCCCATCGAGGTCAATTATTTTCTCCACTTTTAACCCAGCAATCTCTCTGGGTAAATCCTTTCCGAGTCTTGCTTTGAGAGTTTCCATCTCATCTTCTCTTAAATGGAAATTTATTCTCTCACTCAAAAAAAGTCCCACCTTTCTATATAAACCATCGAGAATTTCTGTGATAGACTTGCCTTCACAAGCTACCATCTCTGCGATTAGAAGACAGGCCAGAATACCGTCTTTCTCCGGTACATGCCCGCGGATTGTCAATCCTCCACTTTCCTCTCCTCCAATAACCATACCATTCTGGCGCATAACCTGGGCGATATATTTGAAGCCGACCGGCGTTTCCTTCACCTCGATATCGTAAATCTTGGCAATAGCGTCAATGAATGAAGTGGTCATAACCGAACGGGCAACCACACCTTTCCAGTTTCTGCTCTTCGCCAGGTGATTCAAAAGAAGCGCGAGAACCTGATTTGGCGAAATGAACGTGCCATCTCTATCTACAATGCCAAACCTGTCAGAGTCCCCATCCGTAGCCAACCCCAAATCGCACTTTTCCTCCTTGACCGTGTTGACCAACTCTCTTAGATAGGCCAAAGAAGGTTCGGGCGGAGAACCGCCAAAGAGCACATCCCTCCAGTTATGGAGAACTTTAACTTCACATCCGGCTTCTTTAAGAACGGCCTCCAGATAGTCTCGCCCCGTCCCATGCATCAGGTCAACGGCAACTTTCAGTCTCGCTCTCTTTATTTCTTGCAAGTTTACAAGTTGACTAACTCTCTTTATATACCCCGGTCGGGGGTCGACATATTCAATCAGACCTTCCTCTTTACCCTCTTCCCAGGAGATATCCCTTATAGGAGACTTACCTCCCATAAGCAAAACACAATTCTCCTCAATAGCGTCGGTAGTCTCGGGCAGCGCCGGGCCGCCCCATGAAGGAGAGAACTTTATCCCGTTATACTCTGGAGGGTTGTGGGAAGCTGTAAAATTAATCCCTCCACTCGTTCGCCTCTCCAAAATCTCATAGGCAAAAGCCGGGGTGGGAACATCCCGTATTGTAATAAGCGCCTTTATACCGTTAGCTGCCAAAACCCTGCACGACACTTTTGCAAAATTTTCAGACATAAAGCGCGTGTCGTACCCAACAACAACCTGTTGCTTATCGCCTATCGTTTCTTCTTTGAGATAGTTAGCTATGGCCTGAGTTACTAATTTAACATTATCAATTGTGAACTCGTCGGAAATAACTGCACGCCAACCAGCAGTGCCAAATTTTATCATCACCATTTTTCTCCGCCACCAAATTAGTGCAACTGATTATACCACATCCCGTCCAAAAATTCAACTACAGACAATTTATGGTTAGTGTCAAGAACTTTGGGGAGAGAAGTTACCCAGGATATCCCCTCTCCCCTTTGGGGAGAGCGTTAAGGGTGAGGGGAAATCTATGTTACCGCTTACAGGATGGCTGCCATTCTTCATTAATCTTTGACGCCGAAAGTTCTCTGAAAATGCTCCAGAGCCCTCCGCCGGGCGTATCTAAAGGCAAGAAACGAGCCAGTATGTGTAAACGGTAGCCAGATTAACTCAGGTTCGCCAATACTGGACCAGAATTCTAAAGTGCAGTCGCGAGGAACAACAACATCATTCACTGTATTGACCATCAAAACAGTTTCCGGAGATAGCCTTCGGGCGTAAGTAAGTGGGTCAATATCCTTAAACTTCTCAGAAACCAACTGGAAGAATTGCTCCTGGGTGAGTTTTTCTTTTTTCATAACCACTTTTCTAAAGGAGTGAATCGTCCTCTCTCTCGACTCGGAAAAAAGTTTAGCCAAATTACCTCCGCCCAAAATAAAGACAGAGCTCTTCACCCTCGGGTCAGTCTCAGCCACGAGAGAGCTTAAGAAGGCACCCAGGCTTGCTCCTGTAATCCCAATCCTTTCTGGGTCTGTCTCTTTCTGGCTGATTAACCAATCGATACTCCTTCGAACATCAATAATAGTCTTTATGAAACTTCTCCGGGTAATTT
>Ga0315308_1001534_pt1 | contig 13187 bp, 13 predicted proteins | sample TDP3_MG_FD_203078 | JGI IMG/M metagenome (GOLD analysis project Ga0315308, IMG submission 203078) | Freshwater sediment microbial communities from Lake Towuti, South Sulawesi, Indonesia - TDP3 | ecosystem: Environmental > Aquatic > Freshwater > Lake > Sediment | place: Indonesia: South Sulawesi... | reverse complement strand
GCCTCTTGTATGGAACTCCCGGCCTCCTGGGATAAGTATCTGGCGTCTTCTCCACCTTATCAATCAGGACCAACTTCATCGCTAATTCCTCTTTTCTCACTCGAAGTCTATACGGTATGACCTGGGCCAACTTCCCGCCCAGAACTCGAATCGCCTTTTCCGCCTCCCTCAGTTCCTGGTCGATTTCTCCACCCTTCTGCGAGATGAATATCCCGCCAGGCCTAACGAAAGGAAGGGAGTATTCCGCAAGGATAGCCAATTCACTCACCGCCCTGGAGACAGCCAAATCGTACTTCTCCCTGTAGTCCAGATTCTTCCCGCAATCTTCCGCTCTACCGTGAATTACTTCTAAACTATTCTCAAATCCGAGTTTCGCGGAGATGAAACGCAAGAATTCCACCTTCTTTCCTGTAGCCTCAAGCAATGCCATCTCCAATAGTGGCCTATAGATTTTTATTGGTATCCCGGGAAATCCTGCTCCCGAACCTATATCTATTACTTTTCCTATCTTTTTCTGAATCTCTGGTGGAATCCGCACCACGCAAAAGAGGGAATCTATGAAATGCCTAACCAGGATTTCTTCTTCATCATCGATGGCTGTGAGATTAAACTTTCGATTCCATTCCTTGAGTTCTCCCAGGAAAAGGAGAAACTTCCCCACCTGGCCTTGAGTTAGCTCTATTCCTGCCTCTTTCGCCCTCTCTTGAAAAAGGTTAGCCAATAGACCCATCCCCATATCCTATCATTTCCTGCATAGATTTTTCCTATGCAAAACGAGAAAGCCTCCAAAATGTTTCACGTGAAACAATTTTCCCTTAGTAGGGATAGAAGATAAAGAAGAGAAGTGAGAGAGCTCCCAGGACCCAAATCGGGCTCATAATTTAGAATAGAAATAATCACCTCCTTGCCAAAAAGCTAAGAAGAATCTATCCTAAGTCGGCGGTTACATACTGCCACGACTTTGCCAGAAGACTTGCAGCCTTGGCCAGGTAGTTTCTACCCCTTAGCCAAGTATTTACCGAACCGACCGCCACCACCATTCCACCTCTTGCTTCCACTTTTCCCCTCAGAATATCAATAGCCTGGCGATACCCCACCCCTCTGGAAGTAACAAATATGATGACCTTCTTACCTTTAAGATTATGGGTATGGAGAAAGGTGCTAATTGCAGGGGTTGGGCTGTCTGCCCAAACCGGCGTTCCCAATAGAATCAATTCGTATCTGTCCAGGTCGAAGCTCTTGGGAGCCACTTCGGTCTTCAAACCCAAGCGGGCATCTCGCGCTCCCCTGAGGAAGCCAAAAGGGCCACCTCGCTTCCTGAGGTCCCTCACCTCGGCTATATCTATACCTATTATCTCGCTGAGTTTTTCTGCCAGGAATCTTGTCTTCCCTGTCCGGGAATAGTAAATAATCAAACCCTTCATCCCCAATTCTCCCAGCTCTCTATCCCTTTATGAGACTTCTCTTACCCTCCTCGAATGGCTCCGGAACCGATTCCATTTCTAATGGAGTCACATACTCTACGGGTTCACCTTCAACCACTCTCCACACCCCATCCTCCTCCTTAACCAGAGAAATCCTTAAGTATTCTCTTCCCTTCAAGTAACCAAATTCCCTATGGGAGGTCTCAATTATTGCCAGTAGATAGACCTCACAGCTCTTGCCCTTGAACTTCTTCCTTTTCCCCAGGATTGTAATTTTGAAATCTCCAAAATCTTTGAGAAAATCCTGTATATCTATCTTCAACGCCTCATAGTCGTGGCCGTATTTGTCCCGATAGTTTCTGGAGACATAGGAGAAAGCCTGTTCAAAATTCCTCTCCTCTATCAACCGTTTTGCTTCCTTAATCCCCCTATCTATTAGCCAGCGCTCCTTAATGAGCGAATCGTATATGATGAAAAGGAAAGAAAGGAGAACAAGGAAAACTAGCATCCCCTTCATCCCAATATCCCCCTCGTATATTAGTCACGGCGACAAGAAAACAGTAAACTTCTATGTTGTTACTTTTCTCCTCAATAGTGCGAGTTGCTTCTATTTACCAACACAGAATTTGGAGAATATCCTGTTAAGGATATCTTCGGTAGCAGTCTCGCCAACAATTTCTCCCAGGGCTTCAAGCGCCTTACGCAAGTCAAAAGCTATGAATTCTTCCGACTTGCCACTCTTACAAGCCTCCACCCCTTTCTTCAAGGACTCTTCTGCCCTTGCCAGGCCATCCTGGTGTCTAATATTCGTAACCAGAAGGGCATCCGATATACTCACTTCTCCCTTCATAAATAGATGGTAAATCAGTTCTTGTAATTCCTTTATCCCTATCCTTTCAGTTGCTGACGCTTTGATTAAAGGTGGGTTCTCCAAGAGAGATGGGTTGTCATAAGCCCGAGACGAAGGGTTGGATGAACCTACCAAAACTGTTTCCCCTTCCCCCTTTGAACCAGCGAGGCAAGAAGCCCATAGCTCTCTTATCTCTATCTCGGATACCACTTGTGAAAGGTCGCACTTATTAGCAACAATGATTACCTTCTTTCCAACGAGATTCTCTCCAATATGGCGATCTTCGTCGCTTAAGGGTACTGATAAATCGATTACAAAAAGGACAAGGTCAGCAAGCCCAATAGACTTTCTCGTCCGTTCTATACCTGCCATCTCGATTTCGTCGCGGGCGTGTCTGATACCGGCGGTATCCATAATATTCATGGGAATACCAAATATGTTGACCATATCTTCAACTACATCCCTTGTGGTTCCAGGAATTGGCGTTACAATTGCCTTATCCTCCTCAAGGAGGGTGTTTAGAAGGGACGACTTGCCCACATTGGGCTTGCCCACGATAGCTGTCTTCAAACCCTCTCGCAAAATTCTTCCCGATTTCGCAGATTTAAGGAGCTCCCCTATCTCTCCCGATATCTCCTCAAGCTTTTCCATTACTTCCTTCCGGGAAAATTGAGGAATGTCGTCCTCAGAATAGTCGAGCGAGGCTTCAATCTGCGCCAGAAGGTCCACTAACTCCTCCCGGATCCTCCCTACCATCTTGGACAGATGGCCTTCCAGCTGGTGAATAGCACAATTTAGCCCAGCTTCTGTCTGGGCCCTGATTATATCGCAGACTGCCTCGGCCTGTACGAGGTCGATTCTCCCGTTCAGAAATGCTCTCAATGTGAACTCGCCGGGCTGTGCAAGCCTTGCCCCTTCTCCAAGACATAGCTCCAGAACCCTTCTCAGAGGCACTATCCCGCCGTGACAAGAGATCTCCACCACATCTTCCCGAGTATAGGTATAGGGCGAGCGCATCACGCTGACGAGGACTTCCTCTACTATCTTTCCCTTATCTAAGATGTGCCCATAATGTATGGTGAACGTACTTACTGTGGTTAGATTCTTCTCTCGTTTGGGAATGAAGAGTCTGGAAACAATCGCAATAGCTTCCTTCCCACTCAGCCGCACAATACCAATCCCTCCCTCTCCCATGGGCGTGGAGATGGCCACAATTGTATCCTCACTATCTATCTTCAAGTTGAACCCATACCCTCCTTCTTCTTTGGGGAGATTACTACTCTTCTGTAATTCCCTTCCCCTTTTGAGACAGTTTCCACATCCTTATCGTCCTTTAAGGCAAGGTGCACCACCCTTCGCTCCTCGGGACCCATCGGTTCCAGCTCGCGAGGCTCACCCTTCCTCTTCACTTCGTCAGCAACTTCTCTGGCCATATTCACCAGCACCTTTTCCCGGCGCTCCCGGTAGTTCCCACTATCCACAACTATCCTTGTCCTTGTCTTTTCATCTCTACTTACAATTAGATTTACAATTAGCTGGAGAGCATTTAATGTTTGGCCCTTCTTCCCGATTAGTATTGCCCCGCTATCACTTCTTATGTCGGCCACAACCTTTTCCCCTCTTAGCGAACTGGTAACCTCCGCTTCAAATCCCATTAGTTTTAAGATTTCACCCAATTCTTCATTCGTCTTTTTCTGACAGGAGAGAAGGTCTACAGCTGAAGCCTCCTCCCGGACTGCTTCGCCTCCTTCTCTTTCTTCTAAAACTTTGGAGGACTTAACTATCAGTTTTACTTTGGCCGGACTTGCTCCCATCAGGCCAAATAGTCCTGCCTTGCCTTCATCCAGAATCTTTATTTCCACATCCTCACGAGAAAGACCGAGCTCTTTCAATCCTCGCTCAATCGCATCCTCCACATTCTTCCCGGTAAATTCCTTTTCCTCCACTGAAAATCTCCTCCCGAAAATAGAATTATAGTTTAACTTGTGACCTCTTCTGCATAATTAGCTGTGCACTTAAAGTAAGGATACTATTCACTAGCCAGTAGAGAACTAGGCCCGAAGGGAAGTTCAGGAAAATAACTGTAAACAGTACTGGCATAAACATCATCATTTTCGATTGGACTGGGTCAGCAGTAGTCAACTTCTGTTGCAAGAACATTGTAACTCCCATCAGAATTGGTAGAACATATACGGGGTCCTTTGCTGAGAGGTCCCTTATCCAGAAAATGAAAGGCGAACGTCGAAGTTCAACTGCGCTTCTTAGCATTGTGAACAGTGCCCAGAAGATAGGAATCTGTAAGAGCATGGGAAGACAACCACTGAAAGGGTTCATTTTTCGCGAACGGTAAAGGTTCATTATCTCCGCATTCAATCTCTGTGGGTCATTCTTATACTTTATTCTCAATTCATTTATCTTCGGCTGTACAGTCTTCATTGCCTCCATAGACTTGAAACTCTTCCTTGTCAAAGGAAATGTAAAGATCTGCAGAATACAGGTCAAAATAACTATGGATAGCCCGTAGTTGTATGTGAGTCTATAGAAGAAGTTCAGAATATTTAAGAAGACAATGCTCAGGAAGCCGAAAAGTCCAAAATCGAGCGTCCTTTCTAAGCCCATACCAAAATTCTTTAGATACCTGTACTGTTTGGGACCTACAAGAAGGTCGAGCTTGTAGCTCCTAACCTCCTGGGGTCCTAAGATGGAAGAAGGAGCACTCAGACTGACAACAGGTATATTCTTATCAATGGTTCCTACGGTGGCCATGGTGAAATCGTTCCCACTGTTAATAAATGCAGCAAGGAAGTAGCGGTTAGTGATTCCTATCCAATCTATCTTCCCTTTATAGGTCTCAGTCTTCAATCTTGTAGTGGCTATCCCTTCCACCTTCCCCTGGGCTCTCATCATCTTCAGGTTCTCTCTCAGCAAAGCCGCATCAGTCCCGAGACCTGCCTGCCAGGATATGGTTATCCCTCCCACCTCTTTGGGAGACTTAGACTGATTATGAATTCTCACTTCCAGACCTTGCAAATAACCCCCGTAGGAGAAACTGAATATCTTGGAAAGGAGGAGCCCTTCTCCCAGCCGATAATTGAACATAACTTCCGTCCTTCTTCCTTCTTCTAATACGACCTCTTCCTCTTCTGTCTCAAAATTGGCCTGGGGAAGGCCGGGCAAACCCTCTATCTCGAAAGCGAGAGGCAAAATCCCCTCACTGCGAAAGCTTTCCAGGACGAGGTCGACGGTATCTTCTTTTTCCTTGATCGACCACTCCAGAACCCTTCCACCCTGGCTGGTCAATAGAATCCTGGAAGTGCCCGTGATTACCACTACCTGCTTTGCTTCTCTTTCGAGTCGCGGGAACTCTGGTGTAACCCCTCCTTCACTCTCTATTTCGGCCTCGCCCTTCACCTTCTCCGGGAGAGAAACAACTTTCTTCTCCGGGGGAGGGGGCCTGCGAGGAACAAAGTATCTCGACCAGACAAAAAGAATTAGTAACGAAATGATGAATGCAACTATCGTTCTCTTCTCCATTTGATTATCCTTAAGTAAATGAAAATTGGCCTCATATTACAGGGTCGTAGCCTCCGGGATGGAAAGGGTGACATTTCAAAATTCTCTTTATTCCTAAGAATACACCCTTAACCAGTCCATATTTTCTTAGAGCTTGAATTGTGTACTCCGAACATGTGGGATAGAACCGACAAACTCTCGGGGAAAAAGACGAAATCTTCTGATAAAGCCTCACCGCAATTACAATCGATTTTACTAACACATACCTCAACTCCTAATTACGCTTCCCCTCGCCCAAATAGCCAGGACTCTCTTTTCCATCTCCATATAGTCTTCCAACTCCCTCGTAGCAGGACGGGCGATGAGAAGAATATCTATCCCTTCTTTCAAGCGAGATTGATGGAGCCGAAAAGTCTCTCGGATCCAGCGTTTAATTCTGTTTCGGACCACCGCCTTACCCACCTTCCTGTCCACGGATATCCCTAGCCTCGACAAATGGAGTTTCCTAAGTGATGCGGTTTTTTTAATTCCCGAACCGGCCAGATTTCGCTCTACATTCCCTTTGAACACATACATAACTAAGTAGCGGTCAGCATAAGACCGCCCTTCTTTAATTATCATTCTAAAATCGGCTTCACTTCTTATCTTCTGATATTTCCCGAGCCCGAATCTTTTCATAAAGCAAGAATTTTCTTCCTTTTTAGGGAGTGAGCTTTCTTCTCCCCTTCTTCCTTCTTGCCTTCAAGACTCTCCGTCCCCCCGGACTGGAAATCTTCTTCCTGAAGCCGTGAGTCTTTTTCATTCTTCCAATTTTCGGTTGGTAAGTTCTCTTCATTCTATTGACACCAATCTCCAATTTTTTTAATTTTAACTTTTATTCTTTCCCCTGTCAAGAATTCATTCAAAGGTCTCTCAAAAAGTACCACTTTCTTTTATAGGAATTCCCATAAATCGGAACCCGTTATCGTCGGACTCAACAAATTGAGCTCCCACTCTCAGCCCCTTGATCAGCGATTTCCATCCCTGTCTTGCTTTTGGAAAAATTTGCCCCCAAAAAAATGTTGACACGGTTTGGGGAAGAATAATATAATATCACCGAAAATTTTTTTACACTAGGGAAGGGCTCTCAAAATTCTATCCATATACCTCAATATTACCTGACGTTATCCCCAGCCTCAGGATTGACGACAGGCCATTTATTTCCCTTACCAAGAAAGATTCATATTTTCTGATATAGGTACCAAACCAAAACAATTATTCTCACCAAGTTATGCACACCTGTGAAAAACCTGTTAGTAACTCTTCCAAGAATAGTGGAAAAGGGGGAAACGCATGGTCTTGTCCGCGGAAAAGTTATGGGATGAAATTTTGAATAAACTAAAGAAAGAAATGGCCAACGAGAGCTATGAGCTGTGGTTCAAACCAACAAAAGCCGTATCTTTTGAGAATAATCTTCTCAATATCTGTGTGCCGAACAGGTTCTTTTCCAAATGTCTGCAAGAGAGATATAAGGCAAAGATCGAAGAATTGCTGAGAGAAGCTACTGGCCCGGAAGGAGCCGTCGCTTTTACCGTCGATTCTTCCCAGGTCCAGGAAAAGGAGAGGAAGGAGGAGGAAATTCAACCCACATCGATTGCCGCCCCGGAGACTACTTTCGCCACAATGGAATTCAATCCGAAGTACACTTTTGACAATTTCGTGGTTGGTCCCTCCAACCGTTTCGCTCACGCAACCGCTGAAGCTGTAGCCAATGACCCGGGAAAGGCCTATAACCCTCTATTCATCTATGGAGGAGTGGGCTTGGGCAAAACGCATCTATTGCAAGCTATCGGGCACCACAATAAGAAACATAACGCCAGACTCTCCGTTCTCTACATCACATCGGAAAGGTTTACCAACGAGCTTATCGAATCGATACGGAATGACCGGATGATAGGATTCCGCAACAAATATCGTAATTTGGATGTGCTCCTGATAGACGACATCCAGTTTCTCGCCGGTAAGGAGAGCACACAGGAGGAGTTCTTCCACATCTTTAACACCCTTTACGAGGCACATAAACAAATTGTTATTTCCTCTGACTCAACCCCTAAAGAGATACCCACTCTTGAAGAGAGACTTCGCTCCAGGTTCCAGTGGGGAGTGATCGCCGACATTCAGCCACCTGATATAGAAACGAGAATTGCCATCCTGAGGAAAAAAGCAGAGGCAGAAAAAATTTTCATCCCCGACGATGTAGTCCTGTTTCTCGCCAGCCAGATAAAATCGAACATCAGAGAACTTGAAGGGTCTTTGATTAGAATTGTTGCCTTTTCTTCCCTAACCGGAACCGAGGTCACCGTGGACCGGGCAAAGGAAATTTTGAAAGATATAATTACCAAGGATGCGATTATAGCGCCGATAACCATAGAACTAATCCAGAAGGTGGTGAGTAAACATTTCCACCTTGATGCCAAGGATATGAAAAGTAAGAAGAGAACCGATGCTGTCGCGTTTCCCAGACAAGTGGCCATGTATCTGGCAAGAACGTTGACCGAGTATTCGACTACTGAGATAGGAATGGAGTTCGGTGGAAGAGACCACACTACAGTAATGTATGCTTGCGAAAAGATAAAGATGAAACTCGCAGGTGATCCGTTCTTTTCTGCACTGGTAAATCGGATAACCCAGGAGGTAAAAACCGGGGTATAACATGTTAAGAGCCTGTGGAAAAAATGGGAAAAATTGTGGAGAATTTGAGAATACACTCTTTTCTGTGAGCCATGTTAATAGTTTCTAATTCTTCTCAACATCATATTTCCCTTTAAGGATTGGAAAAAAGAATAGAGAATGGTTCGACTTTACATTTCAATCGAATTTTGTTAACATACTAACAACCCTATATTAATTTCTACTACTAATAGATTTTATAAGGAGGAATAGAATGGAATTAAGATGTAACCGAGATGAGTTGTTTAGAGGAATTCAGACAGTGCAATCTGTGATAGCCACCAAGAGTACTCTTCCCGTTCTAGCAAATCTACTTTTGGAGGCTAAGGGGAAAAAGATGGAAATGGTAGCTACAGACTTGGAGGTAGGAGTAAAGTGCTCGGTGGATGTGGAAGTGGTGGAGCCCGGGGCAATAACTGTGCCGGCAAGAACTCTCTCGGAAGTTGTGCGGGAGCTACCCTCCGAAGAGGTTATGATAAAGGTTGGAGAGAAAGGTCGCTTGGAAATAAATAGTGGTCAAGCAGTATTCAATCTCATGGGTCTTCCCAAGGAAGATTATCCGGTTCTACCAAGGGTTAGGGCTGACGGAGACTTGGTAATAGATGGCCCAGCCTTAAGCGATATGATAAAGAAAACAATCTTCTCCGTTTCCCAGGATGAAACCCGCTATGTTCTCTGCGGAATATACCTGTGCATAGAGAAAGGGAAGGTCAGGATGGTTTCCACAGATGGGAGACGCCTGTCCTGTATTACAAAAGAGATTGCTGCGGAAAAAAAGAAGGAAGCGAAGGTAATAATACCCACAAAGGCTGTAAACGAGATAAATAGAATCTTGGGCCAGGTCGCGGGAAGGGAGGAGACTGAAGAAGCGTACAAGGTAAAAGTAAGCGTTGAAGAGAATCAGGTTAGTTTTATCATTGAGGATACTGTTGTCATTTCCAGGCTAATTGAGGGCCATTTCCCTGATTATGAACAGGTTATCCCCAGATCTAGCGAGATCAAGCTTAAGATAAAGACAGATGAATTACTACAGGCTACAAGGAGAGTTGCTCTCCTAACTACGGAGAAGTCGAGTTCGATAAGGTATTCCCTGAAAAAGAATAAGCTCCTAATCAGCGCTATCACAGAAGGACTGGGAGAGGCAAGGGATGTGGTTGGAATCGACTATTCTGGAGAAGAAATGGAGATTGCATATAATGCACAATTTCTTATTGATGTGCTAAGAAACATTGGCTGTGATGAAATCTCTTTGGAACTGACCAATTCCCTTAATCCCTGTTTGATCAGGCCTGTAAGCGGCGAAGACTACATTTCCATTATAATGCCGATGAGAATATGATATTATATTGATTGGGGTCGTTTTTGCTTCTAAATAGGGAGAAGGCCTCTGTTTTTGATATCGACAGGAGAAAACGGTTGCAATGACCGGGTTGCGTCAGATAAGAGAGATAATCGAGGAGACTCTAAGGAAGTTTAATCTCTGCGAGGAAAGTCGCAAGTTATTTGCTATTTGGCAAGAAGAGCTGGGTGACTTGGCAAAACATGCGCAGATTGGTAGTTATAGTGGAGGGAGGCTGGTTATAGAAGTGGACAATCCCGTCTATATGCAAGAATTATCAGCGAGAAGGAAGGCTATGATAGAGAGAGTTAATAGAAGGATGGGTAAGAAGTCGGTAGTGGAGGTTCGTTTTAGGCTCGGTAGAATAGATAGGGGGAAAGGTGAAGATTAAGACAATGTTCGTTCTTTTTGCAAGCCTTTTCTTGTCTATAATGGCGGGAGCAATGATTTTGGCCGAATTTCTTTGGGGGAGAACTACGCTCATCGGTTTAGGCGTGGTGGGGATAATCTTGGGGGCCATTGGTGCGTCTCTTGTTGCTCGTCGAATATGGGGAAGGATAGAGAAGCTGGCTGGCCCGATAAGAGGTATTGCTGAAGACCAATCTGAAACCACTCAAAAGACGAGGAACGATGAGCTCAGTCGGTTATCAGAAGCAATCAATAGGATTAGAGAAAAGGAGGGAGAACTGGAGCGTTTAAAGAGTGATTTCATCTCCAGTATCTCCCATCAATTTAAATCTCCTCTCACGGCCATAGAAGGTTATATCGATTTTTTCATTGAGGGGATTGATAGTGGAATTAACAGGGAGAAACAGGTTAAGGCTTTAAATATAATGAAGAATAACGCTTCCCGGCTTGGCAAGCTCATCAATGACCTACTCGATTTGGCCAGGATAGAAGCAGGACAGCTTGAAGTGAAAAGGCAACCTCTGAAATTAGTTGAGATACTGGGCGAGGTTGTGGGAGAGTTCCAATTCCTTGCCAGGCAGAACAGTATTGAAATCGAGATGAAAGTGGAAGAAAAGATTGGGCAGGTTCTCGGAGATAGAGAGAAGGTGAAAAAAGTTCTGAATAACCTCTTAAGTAATGCTCTGAAGTTTAACCGTAAGAACGGCAGGGTGACTATTGAGGCAAGAGAGATGGGAAGTCAGGAAGGGGAATCTAATTTCGTTGAGGTCATTGTCAGCGACACAGGTCGCGGCATACCGATTGGGGAACTCCCGAGAATATTCGATAAGTTCCGTAGGCTTGAGCCAGAAGATGAGACAGTGATGGAAGAATTGAAGGGGCCGGGTCTAGGTCTGGCCATTGCCAAAGGCATTGTTGAGGCACATGGTGGTAAGATACGGGCAGAAAGTGAGGAAGGAAAAGGTAGTAAGTTCGTCTTCACTCTACCTAAAGCTTAGGCAGGAAAATTCCAATTGCTTTTGAACGGGAGGCTCTATGGCAAGAAGAAAGATTCTGGTTGTTGACGATGAAAAGTATGTGGCGGAACTCATAAAAGACATTTTGGAATCGGCAGGATATAAGGTTGTTCCAGCCTACAATGCCAAGGAGGCGTTGGAAAAAGTATATACCGAATCTCCCGACTTAATCCTTCTTGACATCTTGATGCCTAAGATGGATGGATACCAAGTCTGCCGGAAGATAAGAGAAGACCTTATCCTGGCAAACATTCCCATAATTATGCTCACGGTGAAAGGTGGAGAGAAGGATGAGATTGAAGGGCTGGGCGTTGGGGCAGATGACTATATAGTGAAGCCTTTTAGACCGGGAGTTCTTTTGGCCAGGGTAAAGATGGTGCTTAAAAGGACTCTGAGAGGTCTGGAGGCGAATCCTCTCACCCGTCTTCCTGGCAATACCGCAATCATTGATGAGATAGAGGAAAGAATTGAAGGTGAGAAACTTTTCGCAGTCCTCTATATTGACCTTGACAACTTCAAGGCTTTTAACGATAGATATGGCTTCGAGCGCGGCGATAAAGTGATTCAGCAGACAGCAAGGATAGTTATTAAGAATATAAAGGAACTTGGGAATAGTGACGATTTTGTGGGGCACATTGGAGGAGACGATTTTATTACGATTACTACTCCGGAGAAGGTGGATCCAGTCTGTTCGCACATCATTAAGTCTTTTGATAGAGAGATTCTTAAATTCTATTCAGCAAGAGACCGGGCTAGGGGATATATTTCCAGCGAAGACAGACAGGGCAAGATAAATAAGTTCCCCATAATGACCATAACTATTGGTGTAGTGACCAACGTAAAGAGGAAGTTTGGCCATAAAGGACAAGTGGCAGCGGTAGGGGCTGAACTGAAGAAATACGGGAAGTCTCTTCCGGGAAGCAATTATGTGATAGATAGAAGGACGAAGTGAAATTGTCCAAACAGGACGGGGAGGAAAGTTGTGGCAAAACAGAAGATTTTGGTTGTAGATGATGAACCAGACCTTGTGGAACTGGTCAAGGATATTCTGGAAAGGAACGATTACTCGGTCATTTCGGCAGGGAATGCAGATCTTGCCATCAAGAAAGTTCGAGAATCGAAGCCTGACCTCATAATTCTAGACTTGAACCTTCCCGGTATTGGCGGGATAGAGGTTTGTCGAATTTTGAAAAAGGACAAGAAGACAAGTTCCATTCCCATTATAATGTTGACTGTGAAATCTGCTGAGAGTGACAAGATTGCCGGGTTGGAAGCAGGGGCTGATGACTATGTTACTAAGCCTTTCAGCACCGGAGAACTTGTGGCCAGAGTGCGGGCTGTCTTGAGGAGGCTTCTCTATGTGGGCGAGCAAGGAGAGGTTCTGGTTTCCGGAAATATCCGGCTCGATTCAACTGAACATACAGTGTATGTCAAGAATAAAGAGATAAATCTCACCCCAAAAGAGTTTAATCTCCTCTATGTCTTAATGAAGAAAAAAGGTAAAGTATTGAGCAGGACTTTCCTTATGGAAACAATCTGGGGATACGAATACCTTGGCGCTACGAGGACTGTGGATGTGCATGTGCGCCATTTAAGGGAGAAGTTGGGTGAAGAGGCTGAGAGGATAGAGACGATAGAAGGGGTAGGATATAAGTTAGGCGACGAAGATTGATCCCCGATTCTCCATTTCTTCTTTTTTTTCAAGTTTGCAGGTCCCTGAAAAATCCCGCAGTAATCATAATTTACAAAAATTTTACAATTCCTTAACTTAAACTTTACATGTTTAGAATATAATTTATTTATGGGAGAAGATGGGCATGAAGGTAAAAGTCCTGATTGTAGACGACGATCCAGATATTACGAATTTGATCAAGAGCATTCTGGAGGCGGAAAACTACACAGTCTATTCTGCGGAGAGTGGAGAAGAG
>Ga0315308_1001532_pt1 | contig 13200 bp, 7 predicted proteins | sample TDP3_MG_FD_203078 | JGI IMG/M metagenome (GOLD analysis project Ga0315308, IMG submission 203078) | Freshwater sediment microbial communities from Lake Towuti, South Sulawesi, Indonesia - TDP3 | ecosystem: Environmental > Aquatic > Freshwater > Lake > Sediment | place: Indonesia: South Sulawesi... | reverse complement strand
TAGGCTTGACATCTCCCACTTCCGGAGACTAACCCTGTCGGAAATACATGAAATTGAAAGGTTGGCAAACCAAGCAATCGCGCAGAACATACCAGTTGAAACGGCTTGGATGCCCAGAGAAGAGGCGGAAAAACTCTACGGCTTTAGACTCTATCAAGGAGGCGTTGTGCCAGGAAGAGAAATACGCGTTGTGAAATCTGGAGACTGGGAAGTTGAAGCCTGCGGAGGAACTCACCTGAAAAACACTGGAGAAATAGGGTTCATAAAAATCCTTCACACAGAAAGAATTCAGGACGGCGTAGAAAGAATCATTTTTAGCGCGGGGCTCCCAGCCCTCAAAGCCGTGCAGGAAAACGAGAAATCGCTGTGGAAGGTTTCTGAATTGCTGAATGCACCTATCGAGAAACTGGAAGAAACCGCGGAACGCCTTGTCAGGGAGTGGAAAGAAGCCCGACGTGAAAGGGAGCGCCTTATCGAACAGATTGCCGTCAGCGAAAGGGGACTTGCACTTGACGTGCGTCGAGCAGAGGAAATAGCAGCAATTGATGGAATAAACTGCGTCCGAAAAAAGTTCGAGCCAGTTAATGTTGACCTCATGATCAAAACAGCCAGTGAACTAACCAAAAAGAATCCAGAAGTGGTTGCTATCTTTCATGGGGTGGACAAGGAAACAGCGAGAATTGTGGTGATGGCTGGGAAAGAAGCGGTAAACCGCGGCATAAACTCAGCTGAAATCGCAGGTGAGGCGGCTTCCGTGCTAGGTGGCGGGGGCAGCGGCAGACCAGACTTTGCTCAAGGGGGCGGAACCTTGGTCAAGAAGATGTCAGATGCACTAGCGAAGGCTGAGGAAATCATAAGAAAACAAGTAAAAGGGGCAACACATTAAAGCAAGTTTGCTTCATTAGTTGGCGGTGCCAATATGAGGGATAGTTTTCTCTTTAGAGACTGACAAAACCTTTAATAGTCGTCAAAATACTCCAATGGCTGTCATGGAAGTTTTAAGCCAGATCGAAGAAAAATGGCGAAAAGCATGGGAAAACGCTAGAATATTTGAAGCTAATCCAGACCCAACTCAAAAAAAATGTATGGTCACCTTTCCCTTCTCCTACATGAACGGCCCACTACACGTGGGACACGGCTTCACAGCCACCCGCGTTGACGCCTACGCCAGATTCAAAAGAATGCAAGGCTACAACGTTTTGTTTCCGTGGGCTTGGCACTGGACCGGCGAAACCATAGCCGGAGCAAGCGAAAGAGTAAAAACCGGAGACGAAGATTTCATTCGAGCCTTAAGAGAAGTTGACGGCGTTTCAGAGGAAGACCTGAAAAAATTCGTTGATCCAGCTTACATGGCTTCATACTACACGAAGGAGAGCCGAGAAGCCGTAAAACGCCTAGGTTTCTCAATAGATTGGAGAAGAGAATTCCATACGACTTCCTTGTGCCCAACCTTCAGCAAGTTTGTCGAGTGGCAATGTGAGCGGCTGCGAGAGAAAGGGTACATCATAAAAGGAACGTATCCTGTGGTTTGGTGTCCCCACGATGAAAGTCCTACAGGCGACCATGACCGCCAAGTAGGAGAAGGAGTCGTACCTGAAGAGTACACTCTCATGAAATTCAAAATGGACGACGCTTTCCTTCCCGCAGCCACCTTCAGACCTGAAACCATCTACGGCGTAACAAACATGTGGATACATCCAGACGCCGACTACGTTAAAGCCCGCGTCAACGGCGAGAAATGGATCATCAGCGAAATCGCCGCCAACAAACTGAAAGAGCAGCAAAGAAAAGTTGAAATTATCAGTAGATTCAAGGGCAGGGAAATCATTGGAAAACATTTTGTAAGCCCCATCAGCGACAGAAAAATGCTAATCTTGCCAGGATGGTTTGTAGATCCTGCCAACGCAACTGGAGTCGTTTACAGTGTTCCCGCCCACGCCCCCTATGATTGGCTAGCGTTAAATGACCTGCAGAAAAAACCTGAGTTGCTAAAGGAGTTTGGCATCGACCCCGACGAAGTGAAGAAAATAGAGTCCATTTCCATGATTCGCGTTGAGGGCTTTGGACAGTACCCCGCCATAGAACTCGTCGAACGAATGGGAGCAAAGGACCAGTACGATCCTAAGGCTGAAGAAGCAACGAAATTGCTTTACAAAAAAGAGTTTCACAGTGGTGTTTTGAAAGACATCTGTGGAGAGTACTCAGGAAGAATGGTCTATGAAGTAAAAGAGAGTTTGATTCAAGACTTTAAGCAAAAGGGCATAGCCGACTCTATGTACGATTTGCCCCAGCCAGTCGTCTGCAGGTGTCTAACCCCATGCATAGTTAAGGTTCTTGAGGAACAGTGGTTTCTAAGATACTCAGACAAGGCTTGGAAGGAAAAGACTAAGGAAGCCCTGAATCAAGCCTCCATTTATCCAGAAGCAGCAAAACAATGGTTCCTTAACATCATTGACTGGCTGAGAGAGTGGCCTTGCGCAAGAAAAAGCGGTTTAGGTACACCACTGCCTTGGAGCCCAGGATGGATCGTCGAAACACTAACAGACTCAACAGTTTACATGGCTTTCTACACAATAAACAAACACATAAGCCAGTATAACATAAAGGCAGAGCAACTCACCAGCGAAGTTTTCGACCACATATTCTACGGCAAAGGTGATGTTCAAAGAATAGTCCAACAGTCACGCATAAGTCGTAGACTCTTAGAGGAGATGCGAAGCGAGTTCCTTTACTGGTATCCATTTGACCTGAGAATCTCAGCTAAAGAACTGGTTCCGAACCACCTGACCTTCTGCCTTTTCCAGCACGTAGCGCTGTTTCCGGACCACCTACCCAAGGGCATCGGCGTAAACGGTGTTTTAAGCATCGAGGGGATGAAAATGTCAAAGTCTAAAGGCAACTTCGTAACGCTGAGAGGCGCCATCGACCAATACGGAGCGGATGCCACTCGCTGCGCGTTACTGTTAGGCGGAGAAGGAATGGATGACCCAGACTGGAGAAGAGAAAATGTTCGCGATGTTAAGGGCAAGCTTCAAGGCTTCTACAACCTAGCCACCAGCATAATCGAAACGGCAAAAGAAGAGAAAATGGGCCATCTGGAACAATGGCTGATTAGCATGTTGCAGCATAGAGTCAAAAACGTAACGGAAAGCATGGAAACACTGAAAACTAGAACAGCCACAGAAAACGCCTTCTTCGAGGTTTGGAACGACTTTCGCTGGTACGCTCGGAGAAAAGAAAAAACTGACTCAAAGGTTCTGAAAGAGGCTTTAGAAATCTGGATACACCTGCTAGCCCCCTTCGCACCCTACATCTGCGAGGAAATCTGGAACAAAATAGGAAAAGAGGGTTTCGTTTCCTTGGCCGAGTGGCCGAAGTACGATGAAAAGAAAGTTGACATTCAAGCCGAAGAAACTGAAAACTTAATCAAAAACGTACTGGAGGACACTTCGAACATACTTCGAGCAACAAAAATGGTGCCGAAGAAAATCTGCTACTATTCCGCTGCACCTTGGAAATGGAAAGTCTACTTAACAGCGCTAGAAAAGTCGACTTCCACCAAAATCACCCTAAGCGACTTGATGAAAGAATTGATGACCGACTCAGAGTTCAAAAAGATGTCAGAAAAGGTTGCTAAATTCGCTCGCCAAATCATGGAAGAAATTAACCAGATGCCTGGAGACAAAAAGCAAAGGCAACTGCAGACTGGACCTATAGACGAGAATAAGACCGTAAAAGAAGCCGAAAACTTCTTCGAAAGAGAATTCAACGCAAAAATCCACACCTACCGCGAAGATGATCCAAAACGCCACGACCCGAAGAGAAAGGCCGAACTGGCCAGACCATATCGCCCCGCAATCTACATCGAATAGACAAGGGGAAAACTCAAAACACAAGTTGAATGAAAGATTATATTTAGGCAATTCTTAGACTATGAGGGCTTGGGCCCGTGGCCTAGCATGGATAAGGCGTCGGCCTTCTATTACCTAGAGAAGGAGAAAGCCGGAGATCCGGGGTTCAAATCCCCGCGGGCCCGCCAAAAGGGTAAGCTACGGTTTCCATTCTTTCCCTTGTTTTGTAATCAGAAGCGGTTGCGCGCTGGATTGCCCGTTTTAGGATTTGATATGGGCGGTCTTGGAACTTGCTCTGTTTGGATTCCTCATTTCTTTCATGGAAACTCCTTCCGTTGATCCTTATGGGCATCTGCCTGACTGAACGGGCTTGAAGCCTTCCATGTTGCTTACTCAATATGCTTAAGAAGTGATCGAAAGTAAAAAAAGAGGGAGTTTTCTTTTTGTAGGGATTCCCTAAGCTGTGACTATTTGTCGGCGCATCATTTCGTTGTCTTCGTGTTCTAGGATGTGGCAGTGCCAGACGTAGCCTGGCCCAATCCAGGGGCTAAAGGGATATAGGTTAGTCCCTGATGTGGGAGCACTTGGACCAGTTGTTGGAGCATCTTGAGGTGCGTAGCGGACTCTAATTGTGGTGACTTCGCCGGGGTTCATTTGGATTGTGTCCTTCCATCCCAGTTCGTTGGGGGCAGGAGGCATCACTGGACCCTTCAAGTAGACTGCAAGGTTGGCAACATTGTTGGTGGGTTGTTGCAATGGCAGAGTGAAGACACTGCCTGGCGTGTTAACCCTCATCCACTCAGCCATGTAGCCCGTGACGTCAAACTTTTGGCGGCTGACGAGCTGGAACTGTACCAGATGCAGGTGTATGGGGTGCGTGTCTGCCGTTGGGTTAATGATAACCCAGTCCTGAGTTGAACCGACTCGAGTCACTTCAGATGCTGGAGCGCTCCACTCCTGTCCGTCTAAGAGAAGCTGTGCTGGAACCATGTTTGGACCCATGACTTCGATGAGAGTCAATTGCTTTGGTGTGGCAATGTTGGGAACCAACGCTGGAATGGTGATTGGCCACGGTGTTGGCAAAGTCTTGGGAGCTGGAGTCGTCGGCGTAGGCGCTACGACGGTGAACTGCATGATTTGACCAAGCGTTGATCCATCTGGTGGAGCACCCATCGGGAAGGGAGCTTTTGCGTTGTTTCGAAGAAGTATCTTAGTTCCTACAGGCAGTCCTGAGAAGTCGACAATTATGTCGGCTCTTTCACCGGGTGAAATGGTCAATGAGGTCAAGGGGACGGGTGCTGCGAGGTAGCCGCCGTCAGTTCCGATTTGGGTGAACGGGAGTACGGCTTTGGTCACTTTGTCCACGAAGAAAAGACTATAGAATCGGGCGTTTGAGCCGTCAAGGAGTCTGAAGCGATACGTTGTGGGTTCCACGTTTAAGTTGGGCCATACTTTTCCGTTGACCATGATGACGTTGCCGAAGAACTCAGGCTGCCAGTACGGGTGGACGGTTGGGTCGATGCCTACAGGTGGGTACCAGAGCTCATTGAGGCCAGTTGCTAGATCCTTGGCCAAGAACCCTCTATCTTGAATCGCTATAGGTATCTCGTATTGTCCGCTTGGCAAGGATGAAGCGACAGGATCATTAGCGTCTCTAAGTAAGTAGAAGCCGGCGAGCCCCGACATCACATTGATGCGAGTGATGCCTAAGGCGTGATCGTGGTACCAAAGGGTCGTGGGCAACTGTCCGTTGGGGTAATAATAGACCGCTGCATTAGGATCAGTGGCTATGGTTGAACTGTAGTTAGCGCCGTGTATTCCGTTTTGGGTCCACCATTGTTCAGGACCGCCGTCAGAGCCTGAAGGGACTTCACCACCGTGCAGGTGGGTAACTATGGGAATTGGTGTCTGTGCATCTGGGAAGCCTGGTGGGAACTGTGGTGGCGTCGCTGGGAAGCCCCCTGGGGGTGGCATCATCATGCCTAAGTTATTTGGGTCTGCCCAGTGAACGCTTGGGTCAACCGGAAACAGGTGGGATAGCATTTGTCCACTTGAATCGTTTAGGTTGTTAACCCATTTGACCATGATTGGGGTTCCTCTTGTGACTTCGAAAGTTGCGCCAGGTGAATTCCGGAAGTAAACCGGCCCTGTAGCGGTTTGAACCAGGCCTCCATAACCCCAAACCGTCGTTGGACCAAATCCTGTGGGGTTACCCTTTGCATCAACGGTTGGCAATATCTGTTCGGTGAACTGTGTCACATCCACAACGTACAGGGGGATTGTTCGGCTGCTGTCAAACGGATCTGTCACATAAGCGGTGGGCGCGTACACTGGAGGAATAACCAATTGGTTAGTGAACTTAGGTATTGCTTTGGGATCTAAGGTCGGAGCTAAGGGCATCACAGCGGGAGGCGTCACTGCATATGCCCGAGCCGTGAGTGATGAAACAACGAGGCCAGCCATTACCATTAGAGTTGTCAACACAACAAAAGCTGCAATTTTGCTTTTCATTTAGTATTCTCCTCAATTTTTCAACGATTAACAGATTCCACCTAAGAAACACTTAAACATGTGTGACTGTATAACAACAGTCACAGCAATCTAAAATGAAGCATAGAGTAACATATCCTAAAGTGGAATACGCATGACTTCTTTGGAAAACGTTCGGCTCTTGCCCAGTTTCGTTGAGTCACTTGAGAAGGCTGTTGAAAATAGAACAAAGCTCCGTTTAGTTTTGTAGATGTACAAGCATTAAGACTCAATCTTGAACAGCATAACATGAAGAATCTCTTGGCTTAAAGTATGTTTATACGCCCAAAAGTCATTACCTCATCATTAATTGTAAGCAAGCGTTAATAGGGATAGAAAGTTAAGCCTGGGAATTTGAACAGAGACTTGAATCTATGCGGGCCCCTATGTTCGCGCAAAGGGCTGTGGAACTTTATGATTTTGTGGTCAACTTTCGCTTTTCTTTTTTTCTTCCATGAGGAACGCTGGAAATTCCCGTAGTTTTTCAGCCATTTCTTTAAGGCGTTTGTCTACTCTGTAGTTCACGGTTCCTTTCTCGAATGTTCCATCTTTTATTCTGGCACCCGCCTTTGCTCCAGTTAGGATCTCTATTCCCTGATCTACGGTTTTCACAGCGTATATGTGGAACTTCCTCCGCTTGACAGCTTCCACTATCTCCTCTTTCAGCATCAGGTTTTCCACGTTACTCTCCGGTATCATCACTCCTTGCTTGCCCGTTAGACCCTTGGCTTTGCACACTTCAAAGAAACCTTCAATTTTTTCGTTGACGCCTCCGATGGCTTGAACCTCGCCCTTTTGGTTTACGGAGCCTGTTACAGCGATGTTTTGCTTTATTGCTAGTTCCGAAAGGGCAGACAGTATGGCGTAGAGTTCGGTGCTCGAGGCGCTATCGCCCTCCACTCCTTCATAATTCTGTTCAAATACAAGGCGAGCTGAAAGGCTTAGGGGCTTATCCTGAGCGTACTTCTCATTTAGGAAGCCGCTTAAAATCAGTACGCCTTTGGTGTGTATTGGGCCTCCCATTTTGGCTTCTCTTTCAATGTCGACGACTCCTTCTCGCCCTAATCCAATGCTGGCTGTGACTCGCGAAGGACTACCGAAGGCAAAATCGCCTAGGCTCATAACAGAAAGGCCGTTGACTTGTCCAACGGTTTCCGCATCTGTGTCGATGAGGAGGATTCCCCGCTTGATCATTTCTTGAATCTTCTCTTGAATAAGTTTCGAGCGGTAAACCTTTTCTTCGATTGCCTTTTTCACGTGATTTCCAGTCACAAAGTTGGAGCTATCCTCCGCAGCGTAGAAGTTGGCTTCCCTTATGATATCGGCGATTTCAGCGAACCTCGTGGAAAGTTTGCTCTGGTCCTCGGCTAGTCTGGAGCTGTGCTCAACCAATTTGGCCACGCCAGAACCGTCTAGATGCTTAAGGTTCTCTTTTTGGCATATTGTGCAAACGAAAGCTGCGTATCGTTGCATGTTCTCCTCGGTGCGCTGCATGGTTGTGTCGAAATCCGCCTTAACCTTAAAAAGCTCGTTGAATTCCATGTCCAATACGTACAATTGTTGATAGAGGAACGGATTTCCGATGAGGATCACCTTAACACTTAGCGGGATCGATTCCGGCTTCAAACTCTTTGTTGTAATAAAACCTAAGCGCTCTTCTGCCTCTTCAATGACGATCCGCTCGTTTCTTAGGGCTCTTTTCAAACTGTCATATGAGAAAGGGTTGCGAAGCAACTCCTCAACTGGCAGCACTAAGTATCCGCCATTTGCCCTGTGCAAGGACCCACCGCGTATCATAGTAAAATCGGTAACAAGGGCACCAAACTGGGCTTCTTTCTCTATTCTACCAAAAAGGTTTGGGTGAGTGGGGTTGAACTCCATTATAACTGGGGAACCCTTAAGATCGGAGTTTTCCACTATAACATTTACCTCGTATTTCCTGAAGGCAGACTCCCTCATCCAAGGAACTGGAAAGGGAAATGGAGCTTCAGGGCGAGCTTCAGGGCCTTTAACAAACTGTGGGACATTATCCAAAATATCGTTTCGCACGTTTTCTAGGTAAGTCGTAACGTCTGGAAAGTCCTTATACTTCTCCATAATGTCGGAAACTGAATGACCAATAGCGAAAAGAGCAACATCTCTATCCACCTTCCCGAGTTCCTCATGGATCTTTCTGTCCATATCCACGAGCTGCCTCATGGCGCTCCTGAACTCTGATTTTAATTTTTCCCTCTTTTCTTGGATTTCCTCCCTAATTTTTTGAGGTAAAGTTAGAAATTCCTGATCGCCCACGGGTTTACCCCTTATCACTGGAATCAGAAGCAAACCAATTGGCGTGCTCTGGATGAGAAAACCCTCCTCTTGGGCTTTGCTGTTGATCTGATCAATAAGCTCTTTTCTCTGACTCTCCACAGCTTTGATTGTTGCCTCCCTTCTTGCTGCATAGTCTTCGCTTTCAAAAGCCTTTGGAAGAGTTCGTCGAGCGTCCTCCAAAAAATTCTTCATGTCCCTTTGGAATTCTTTCCCTTTGCCAGATGGCAGCTTTATTGCCTTCGGTTCATACGGGTTTGAAAAATTGTTTACGTAGCACCAGTCTGACGGCACAGGTTTGGTTCGCGCCATGTCCTCTAGGAAATCCTTAACCGCTGTGGTTCTGCCTGTTCCAGGATAGCCAGCCACGTAGATGTTAAACCCACGTTCCTTGATGCCCAAGCCGAATTTTAGGGCTCTCACCGCCCTTTCTTGGCCGATAATCTCTTCGAGGGGCATCATTTCCTGAGTGGTTTCGCAACGCATCAAGTTAGGGTCGCATTCCTTTCTCAACTTTTCTACAGGCAACTCATTCAAAATTCTCATTGCCTCCTTGACTTCCCATTAACTTTACCCGCTCTAAAAAGTTTCTATGCACTCACATTCCATCAAGAAGAATGCGCGCGCGTGAAAACCACTTGCCAAACTTAACCATCGTGCTTTCAGACTGAAAAGATCATCTTCCCTGGCGCATCTATGCAGTGAGCCCAACGCGCGGAATTCAAACGGGGATTTGAATCTACGTGGGCCCGTCACGTTTTTAGGGTTTCGACGAACAGAATTTCGAATTAAGTCTAAATGCTTAGTAGTGCATGGTTTGAGCTTTTTTCCGGAGACAGATAGTTTTTCAACCATTTCTATCCGCGAAGTGCTCTCGAAGTGTTCTGGGGCATACGGAAATTATAAATTGTATAAGTTAAAAATACTTAGGTGCCCTTTCACTGTTTGATTTGTTAATGTACATAGGAATGATGGATATGAGCACACATGCAGAGGATTTGAAGCTTCGGTTAATGACCGTAGAGTTGCTCCGAACAGCCAAGAAAGAGTTCACCTATCGAGAGTTATCCACCAAAACCAACTTGCCAGTGACTGTCTTAAGCAGGTACGCTAAGGGTCATGTTTTGCCAAACGCCTCGAGAGCCAGGGAACTTTGGAAAACCTTGACGAAAATCGTTGGTTTGCACGCTGAGCTTCGCAGGAGGATAAAGTTTAACGAGGATGGATATTTCAACAACACTTGGATCATAGGTGACCACAGCATACTTCAGCAGGCTGCGCATTATGCCCTTGCAACTTTTGCTGGGATGCGAGTAACGAAGGTTCTAACAGCGGCTGTAGATGGGATACCCCTCGCAACCTTGGTTGCAAACTCGTTGGGCGTCGATCTGATAATAGCGAAGAGAGGCAAGGAAGTGGGAGTTCCGGCGTTTTTGGAAGAAACGTACGTGTTAAGGGATTCAGGCGTAACCATGACATTGTACGTGCCGAGAGATGCCTTCAAGAGAAGGGACAGTGTCCTCATAGTCGACGACATGATAAAGACAGGGGAAACCCAGGCAGCCCTCATCAATATAGTTAAGAAGGCAAAGGCAGAGGTTTCCGGAGTATATTCCCTTATCGCTGTTGGCGACGATTGGCAGACTAAAATAAGCCTCCCAAAAGGAAGTCCAGTTGAAGTTGTAACCAAAATCAGCTCGAAACCATAATTAGGCAGTACTGTTTAAGCATGCACTCTCTGCAGTTCCTTTTCCTGCAGAAGTTTTTGCCAAGTCGAAGCAAAGCCGTTTCAAAGTTCACAAAAGTCTTTCCAGCAACCTTGTTTTTTCTCCAAAATTCTTCAAGTTCCACCAAAGCTTTTTCAGGCCTTTCCTCTTTTACTATTCCCAAGTTTTTTGCTGCTAGAATGACAAGAGGGGTGGGTTTTGAATCAGCTTTCTTCCAGAGGTCTCTCAGTTCTCGCAGGAAGATGCTTACGGTTACGTCTCCCACACCCTTTCCTAGGTCTTTTAAGCGTTTTTCTAGATCGTAGGGATCTGAAGCCTGCTCATGGATAAGGTTTAAACTGCCTTCGTATTTCTTCAGTAAATTGCCCATAACTTCCAAGAGTTTGTCGCTGGTCTTGAAGTCGTACCTTGTGTAGCCTCCCTCGTCAAGTATCTTAACTAGACCGTCCCACCCTGTTTCCAGAATCTTCTTAGGCGTTAGCACTCCGTACCTTTCAAAGCACTTGTAAGTCCGTATGACAGAGGTTTCGTTTATCGGAGCGCCAAACAGGACAGAAGCCAAAAACCATTTGAAAATCTCCACGTCATCTTTGGTTTCCAAATTTATCCCCAAAATATCCGAGTATTTTCGCCCAAATTTCTCAACCAATAGATTCACGGTTTTTCTATCCATGGAAGTCTCCCACATTATCATATTACGGAATACATTATTAAGAAGAATGAGAGTTTCAAGACAAAAATAAAATCAGTAGACAACGATAGTGGAAATGGCGGTGCAATGCGTGAGAACCATAGAGTGGAGAGACGGCGTAGTCGTTACGATAGATCAGACAAAGCTGCCTAACGAACTTGTGTTTTTGAAGATGGAGAAATGCAGCGATGTAGCCTCTGCAATCGAGAACATGAAGTTACGGGGAGCTCCCCTCATAGGCGTAGCAGCAGCCTACGGCTTGGCCCTTACAGCCTTCTATTCCAAAGCCAAGAAAAAGGAGGATTTAATGAAAGAAATTAGAGACTCAGCCGAAATTTTGAAGAAAACAAGACCAACCGCAGTGAATCTTTTCTGGGCAATCAACCGAGTCATGAAAAAGGCACAGAAAACTGCAGGAGATGCAAAAGCCGTGGCTAAGGCAGTAGTAGAAGAAGCTCAGAAAATGGCCGATGAAGATGTTGAAGTCAACCGCAAAATAGGCGAACATGGGTCCAAACTCATCGACGAGCGAGACGTCGTCCTCACCCACTGCAACGCAGGTAGCTTGGCTACCGTTGATTACGGCACCGCCCTAGGGGTCATAAGGGCTGCGTGGAATCAGGGCAAACAGATCAGGGTAATCGTCACTGAAACCAGGCCGAAGCTTCAGGGCGCCAGACTCACGGCCTATGAGCTGAAACGAGACGGCATTCCGGTGACTTTGATCACAGATAGTATGGTTGGCTATGTCATGTCTAAACGATTGGTTAACAAGGTTGTGGTTGGAGCGGATAGAATAGTTCGGGATGCTGTTATAAACAAGATAGGCACCTACAACATCGCTGTCTTAGCGCATGAGCATGGAATTCCATTTTATGTAGCGGCTCCCACCTCAACTATGGACCTAAGCCACACTTCAGAAAATGTAGTTATTGAAGAGAGGAACCCCCAAGAGGTTACGCATCTGGGCTCCGAAAGAATCGCACCAAAAGGCATCAAAGTAATGAACCCAGCCTTCGATGTTACGCCAATGAAATATGTAAGCGCCATCATAACTGAGGAGGGTCTCCTAGAATTAAAAGGAAATTCCGAGGATTAGGGTTGGTAAGAAACAAACTGTTGAGACTCTGATTAATGAGGAAATGTTGTTGGCTAAGTTTCTGATAAATGAAAGGAAGAATGGAATCCGAGAATAGCGCTTTTAAATTATTGCTGATTATTAAAAAGTCTAATGTTGCTGTTTTCTGGTGCGCGCGACTTGAATAGTTATATAAGTAGAACAAATACCAAGTACTATTATTGTTTTAGATTTGAAAGGAAGAGAAAATTTATGATGGCGGAAACTGGGTCAGAAAATGGTCACGGGATCTGGAAAAAATTCTTGAGAAAGCATTGGGAAATGCTTGTTTTATTTGTAGTAGGAGCTATTTTGGCATCGATCGGTGCAATTCTTGTCTTCTTATGGTTCGTAGGAGATGCTCAATCAACTGGTCTGGTACCTACGACTTTGGGTCTATGGACAATGGGGCATTTAGTGACTTTCTTATTGCATCTGATTCTCTGGGAAGTTCTCTTCATCGGAGTCCCGATAATTTTAGCAGCAGTAGCAGGTTGGCTATGGTGGAAAAAATTACCCGATGAGGAAAAGAAAGAATATCATTTCTTTGAGAAACGCTCACGCACGACAAGCGGAGGAGGAGGATTATCGCTATTGTTCTTTATTGCGTTCTGCATCAAGGTTTTCATCGACGGAAACTGGAATGTTGCTATCGCAGCTTGGACTTTGGACTACGTGGTAGGTTCTATGATTTCAATACTGGTCTGGACTGTAATCATCTTCGGAATTCCCGCAGCTATAGGAGTCATCTGGTGGGTACGCCATGAGATGAAAAAGAAACCCTAGAATCTTTTTCGCTTGCTTCTTACCCTTTGCTGAGAGAGAAGGTCAAATTTTGGGTTTGGGGTTAAAATTTAATCCTCTCTCTCTAAGTTTCTTCTTTCGGATCGGGAAACGCATATATCTCCATTGCCAAGATAATTGTTCGAGATGATTTGTTTGATTTTCATAATGCTAGGCAAGGTCAAGACAAAG
>Ga0315308_1001531_pt1 | contig 13208 bp, 14 predicted proteins | sample TDP3_MG_FD_203078 | JGI IMG/M metagenome (GOLD analysis project Ga0315308, IMG submission 203078) | Freshwater sediment microbial communities from Lake Towuti, South Sulawesi, Indonesia - TDP3 | ecosystem: Environmental > Aquatic > Freshwater > Lake > Sediment | place: Indonesia: South Sulawesi... | reverse complement strand
AAGCCCCTGCGAACGGTAGAACCAACCCTAGACGTGAAGGAGGCCGCAAGGAGAATGAAGCAACTGAAGGTCAAACGTTTCGCCGTGATGGAGGCCGGAAAACTCGTCGGGATCGTCACCGGAACCGACATCGTGGAGATTACCCCCGCATTGATCGACGTGATGGAAGAGAAATCGAGAATTAGACCACTTGCCGAACCACGCGAGACAAGCGCACTGGCAGGATACTGCGACCAATGCGGCGCGTGGTCGGACGACCTGAAACCGCGGGACGGCTCGTTCCTTTGCGCAGACTGCATTTCGGATCTGGAGAAAGAGACCTAGAACTAAACCCCCTGATCTTTTCTGCCAGATTGACCTCACACTATCTCGGCGTACGACCTAGGCCCGATGCTCCAGAGGACCGTTAGCAATGTCGCTCACAGTAACTGATGTGAAGATGCTTCTGGGAGGGAGGCTCGTTGAGGGAGGGATCTCAATCCAAGATGGCCGGATCAGCCGGGTCGGCAAGACACTGCTTCTGCCAAAGTCTGAAACAAACATCGACGGCAAAGGCTTGATCGCAATCCCAGGCCTGATCGACGCTCACGTACACCTTAGAGATATGGAGCTGGCCTACAAGGAGGACTTCTCAAGCGGGACGCTCGCCGCCGCCGCTGGCGGGTTCACGACTATCTTGGACATGCCTAACACCAAACCGCCAACGACTTCAGAGGAGAGGCTCCGCGAGAAGATAGAGAGAGCCAAGGCCACAATTCATGTGAATGTCGGGTTCTACGGGGCCTTGGCTGAATCAGTCATCGAACTGCGCAGGATGGTTCATGCTGGCGCAGTCGCGTTCAAACTCTACATGAACGAGCCGAACCCCGAGGCCTGGCATCATGATCCCCGAAGGCTACTCTCCTCGCTGGAGGAATGCGCATCACTCGGGGTACAGGTCGCCTGTCACGCAGAAACTGGGGCACAGGTCGCGAAGATCCAGAGAGAATGCCAAGCGGAAGGAAAGAACTCGGTACGCGATTTCCTCAGAGCTCACGCCCCTGAGTTCGAGGCGGAAGCTGTCCGCAGGATCACAAGCCTTTCTCGTCGTGTCCGTGCGAGTCTGCATCTATGTCACATGAGCACACAGCGAGCGCTCAAAGAGATCTCCATAGCCCGCAGGGCAGGCACAGCGGTCACTTGCGAGGCGGCCCCGCACCACCTACTTCTAGATCAGAAAGACTTGAGTCGGAAGGGAGGACTCGCGATCATGGTGCCGCCTCTCAGGAAGACAAGCGACGCAAGAGCTCTCTGGAGGTCGCTGGTAGAAGGGCGGGTCGACATAGTGGCGAGCGATCATGCGCCTCATAGCCTTGAGGAGAAGACGTCAAGTGACGTCTGGGCGGTCAAGCCGGGCGTACCCGGGCTTGAGACAACACTTCCTTTGCTGCTGACCAGAGTCAAACGCAGGGAAATCAGCTTGAATAGGATCGTTCAAGCCCTATCTGAGAATCCTGCTAGGATCTTTGGCCTTCAAGGCAAAGGAGGGTTTGCGGCTGGAATGGACGGCGATATCGTGCTCATCAACCCGAAAGAGCGATTCAAAATCGATTCGTCCACATTCTATTCGAAGGCCCGTTTCTCGCCCTTCGACGGGCTTGAATGCGTCGGTCGCCCCGTGACCACAATCGTCTCCGGCCACATCGTATATGATAGGGGAGAGATTGTTGAGAAGAATCGCGGAGAGGTCGTGACGAGCGAGGTGAGACCACGAGGTTCGTCCTCGACGGCATGCTAGGCAAGCTCACCAGGTGGTTACGCATGATGGGCCATGATGCCGTCTACCTGAACGACGCAAGAGACCAAGACCTCGTGGCCAAAGCGGTCAAGGACAATAGAGTTCTGCTCACCTCTGATGTTGCGTTGTTCCGTTATGCGACTGCAAGGGGCGCAGACGCCTATCTCGTGAAGGGTCGAACGGAAGCTGAGAGACTCGCAAGCTTGGCGAGCAGGTTCAAGCTGGACCTGACGGTGAACACGACCGAATCCAGATGCCCTACCTGCGGGGCTTCCCTATCAACAGCCTCCAAGGAAGATGTGAGAGGTAAGGTCCCCGCGACAACCTTTAATGTGTTCGACGAGTTCTGGATCTGCTCAAATCCGGAATGCGGCAAAGTGTACTGGCAAGGCAGCCATTGGGAGAACATCGGCGCCATACTGGAAAAGGCGAGAAAGATCCGAAGTGCAAACGAAAAGGAAAACCGAGACTGAGAAAACATGACAACCGCTTTCTCGATCAGCGATGGCACGTTTCTTGTGAATCTTGCCAGAACTGCGATCGCTGAGTACCTTTCGAAAGGAAGAGTAATCGAGCCTCCGGCGGAATGTCCGAAACACTTGCTTGAGAAGTCAGGCGTCTTTGTCACTCTGAACTCCACTAAGCCGACGAAGCAGCTGAGAGGCTGTATAGGCTACCCTCTTCCAACAGAACCACTAGCCGTCGCCACAATAAGATCCGCAATCGAAGCCGCCACGGGCGATCCACGCTTCGAACCCGTGGAACTTCCAGAGTTCAAAGATAGGGTTTCAGTCGAAGTAAGCGTACTGACCGTTCCGGAGGAATTAGCCGCCACGGAGCCTACAGAAAGACCGAAGCAGATACAGATCGGACGAGACGGACTAATAGTGGGACGCGGCGGCCGCCGTGGACTCCTCCTTCCCCAGGTCGCACCTGAATGGGAGTGGGACGCCGAAGAATTTCTAGGTCATTGCTGTCTCAAGGCGGGGCTGCCACCTGACGCGTGGCTAGAGAAGAACACCTGTGTTGAGAAATTCCAAGCCGTTGTCTTCGAGGAGAACAAGCCGAACGGCGAGGTACACCTGAAACAAGTCTAGAGCGGCTGACGTTGAGAGTCTACGTCGCGCCTTGCGGCATCGGGCTCGGCCACATCACGAGATGCGAGCCCATCGCCAACGCCCTAGCCTCGTCGGGGGCGGAAGTGGTCTACTCCACTTACCTCGACGGCCTTGACTACGCTCGAAAGAGAGGACTACCAACGCTTCCGACCGTTCCGATCGGATTCAGAGTCAAGGAAGACGGGACCGTCGATTTCAAGATGACCGCCGCCACGAGCGGGTTCTCGCTCGGTGTGAGAAGATTCCTTCGACAATTGACAGCGGAAATCAGAAACATCAAACGGTTCAGGCCTCAGGTTGTGCTGTCCGATTCAAGGGCCTCCTCTCTCATTGCAGCGAAGCTCCTGGGTGTGCCGGTTGCGCTCATCCTGAATCAGTTTCGTGTCGAGATCGTAAGGAAGCCATCCGCCAAGCGAATTCGTTTCGTTGACAGACTGTTTTTCCTGATTGCAAACATCTTCTGGACGTTCTTCAGAACAATCCTCGGCGGCGTTTGGGCTCGAAGCGACCTCATGCTCATACCTGACTTTCCTCCTCCCTACACGATCTCCGCAAGCAATCTCACAATCCCGAAACGCTACAGAAAGAAGGTGAAGCTCATCGGACCGATCGTTCCGGTCGCACCTTCAGGACCGCCGCCGCAAGACGCTTTAAAAGCATCACTTTTTTTCGCCTCGCGAAAACCCCTAATCTACGCAGCGGTGAGCGGCCCGAAGATGGAGCGGACCGTACTTTCGGGTTTACTTTCACAGTCCCTGAGCGGGTTCCCGAGCGAATACGAGGTCGTGCTATCCCGCGGGGAACCGAATGGATCATCTGACCCTGTTCGTAGCGGCAACCTGACTGTGTACGACTGGGTCGATAACCAGTACGACCTGCTGAAGGCGTCCAGCGTCGTGATCTCGCGTGCAGGCCACGGTACCATAATGAAGGCGATTATGCTGGGGAAGCCGATGATTCTGATACCAATTCCCGACCATACGGAGCAGTACGGGAACGCCAGACGTGCTTCACAGCTGGGGTCCGCAGAGGTGATTCCTCAAAGAGACGTTACTGCGGAACGCCTTCTCGAAGCTACGAAGCGACTGCTCGGCTCGCCGCTGCCTGGTTTGGAACGCCTGACCAGCAACACTCCGTTGACGGAAGGAATACCGATAGCGGCACATGAGATCACCTCATTGGCAACCGGCAAGACGGCAAGTTAGTTGAGTTATCCGTACAGGCGTTTCCTACACCGGTATCTTCTCCGATTTCGCAGCCAATTGGTGAGCCAGCTGTTCCACTTGCAGAGGCCCTTCCAGCTCTCTGATTTCCCCGATGATTCTCTCATAGGGAGTTGAAAGGCTCGCACTGCTCGGCTTCTTTGCCTCAAATTCTGCTAGGTCCAATTGTTTGAGTTGCTCGCTGACGCGCTTGTGTTCGAGAGTGAGTAGGGGACGGTAAACTGGGAACGCTGCGACCTCGTCGACCGCCCTAAGGTCCCTCAGGGACTCTACGCCGTCTCGGCCAAACCTGTCAGCTGTCACAAGCCCAAGAGCGCTCCGAGCGAGATGCTTGACCGCTCGGAACATCAAGCGCATAGAGAAGGCTCTCTGGAGCTCGGGACGCACGGATGTTAGAGTTCTCGTCGTGCCCTCGTCGAGCGTGATCAGCCGAGCCGAGTATTTGTTCTTTGGAACGTACGGCCTGAGCCGTTTCAGGCTTTGGAGTATCGTGTCTGGGGGGACCCCCCCTATAGGGGGGGGTAGGTCCGCTATCACAGGCCAGACCATGGCGCCCCGTTTCATGAGCAGGTAGAAGGCAAGCGGGGAGTACGCGGGGTCAGTTGCGAGTCCCAGAAGGCTTCCCTGCGAGCCAACAGGCAGCCCGCCGGGGCCGTTGAACCGTCTGGCCGAGATGTAGGCGTCACTGGCGCCGTAGAATACGCGGAACGTGTGGTCCGGACTATCCAGATTCACCCTCGCGCCGCCGCGTAAGCGGGACAGCATTTCGGAGCCTGCTCGGATCTCGACCTCCTTGCCTTTCAACGGTGAGGGCTCGAATCTGCGCGCCCTAACCGCAAACGTCTCCGCGTGCTTGACTGTTCGTTCGCCCAGTTTGGCTACGCACTCAACGATCAAGCTCAGTTCTGTGGGGGTTCGTTCACACGCATCTGCATGAGACACGCCAAGGACCCTAGCCAGACTGTTTGCCACTGAGTCGACGTTCCTGAGACCGTTAATGACTAGGAACCCGCCTGCTGATCTGATCTTGTAGTCTTCTTGCCCGATGCGTCTGAGGTTGAATCTGATGTGGCGTTTCAGTAGTCGGGTGAGTTGCTGGCGTACGGGCTGGCTTTTCAGAGCGAACTCGGCCGTTGAGATCAACACAACATCGGACAAGAGCGCTGATCGCCTACGGGGCTGTCTTAGCCGCTTGAGTAGTCAAGGAGGCTCTTGGCAGCGGAAGGCTTGCCACCAGTTGCGGCTGCTGGCTGGCCTCTTGACGCAGGCCTTAGCTCTTCCAGGATTATGATCGCCTCGCCGAGCGGTATGCCCATCAGTAACGCCATCTCTTTTGCGGAGATCTGGGGTTTCTCGGGGAGTATGGATCGTTCCACGTAGCGTTTGTGGAACTTGTACATGGGGAGCGCCCGGGCGGTCTCGGCGAGAATCTCCCAGAGCGCCACCGCATCGTAGCCAGGGTGAGTTGACATTCGATTGTCGCATCGTATCAGACGGGCGTGACTGTTTAAGGTTTCAACGACCAAGGGTGAGACGCCCAGCAGGCGTGAACGTCGGCACAGAATACCACAAGTTGTGGTTCAAGCAGGGCTGTTGGTACGAAGCGTGCGGGTTGATGCCGCTATAGATGTGGCGAGCGCCTCACCTAATGTGGGCCTCTGCCTTACTGAACCTTTGCTTAGCCTAGTTTTAATGGCACCCCTCCCATGTTAAGGTTGGAAATCACTTGGGTTATGTGAAAGTCAAAGCGACGGTCAGCGACCCCTACAAGAAACGGAGCGAGGAAATTGAGTTTCATGTCGACACGGGTGCAGCCTACATGGTGGTCCCACCGTCGCTAGCAAAGGAATTGGAGTTGCAACCCGTCCAGAAAACACGCGTCACACTCGCGGACAAACGCGAGATCGACGCAGCCTACGCCTTCGCATATGTCAATGTACTCGGAAGGGAGGCCCCCGTCGCAGTCCTGATCTTCGAATCCCCAATGCCACTTCTTGGCACCTTCACACTACAGGTCTTGGGCCTTGAGGTCGACCCGACGACAGAGAAGGTTAGACCTTCAAGACCCTTCGCGCTTGGCCTAATGTCAACGACACTCGTAGAACAAACGCGCAAGAATGTAGCGGGCCCGCCGGCAACTGCAACATTCTTGTCGCCAGGGCTGGTTTGCTAGTTCTTGGCTTCCTGATCCGATTCTTGCCGGACCCGCAACTGCAATTTGGCTACTCCTTCTACAGACGGTGTACAAGTCTGTAGCATTATGTCCTCAAACAGAAGAATCACACGGTTCTCTCTTCACCCACCTGATTGACGAACAGGACCGGATCGCCTACAGCCGAGTAAGTCAGATGAAAACCGACACATTCGCCCGTATGGTAGAAGACATATATGCATGTCGCGGAGAGACGCCTGCCATGTCCCCGAAATCTAGGGTGTATTTTGGCTCGGTCAGGTCTATCTCGGCAACCACGGAGCATTCGATTGTTGCGAAGTTCGACATGATACTCGACAAGCTAGGGCTGAAGGAAGCTGTCAGGGACAGGGACGTAGTAGTCAAGATGAACGTGGGAAACAACGTATGCTTCACCACGGTGCACCCATTCCTTGTCGGACGGCTTGTCAACGCCATAAGAGACGCGGGCGGCAGACCCTACATAGCTGACATAATGGAACAGCACGTCGAAGGATGCGAGCGGGAGATACACCTCAGGGCTGTCAAGAGGGGTTACACGACCGAGGTCTTGGGCTGCCCGATACTCCCCGTCGCCGGCCCGACTGACGGCTACTACGTTGAGAAGGAAGTCAACTACAAGGGCCTGAAGACGCTCCAGATGGGCGGACACGTGAAGGACGCCGACGTGATCGTAGGCCTAGCCCACTTCAAGGGACACAACACCGTAGGCTACGGCGGAGCCGTCAAGAACCTCGCCGTAGGCTGTTTCACGCGTAAGACCAGATGGGCGATGCATGATACCCAGCTGTGGGACACCTACTGGGACAAGGAGAGATCCAGAGACGCGGAGATGCTCGCCAGAGTTTGCCCGTTCGACGCCATCAAGTACAAGGACGGAAACGTCACCGTCAAGTTCGACGAGTGTAATCAGTGCATGAGATGCGTCGCAGCAGATACGGACGGCTGCATACAGATAAGGCCGGAGAATTTCCTCTCGTTCGCGGAGATAAACACCATAGCGACCGAGTTCGTGCTCTCGCACTTCGACGTGGACAAGAGGTTCTTCGTGAACGTGGCGACCGACATCACCCAGTACTGCGACTGCTGGGGCTTCACTACGGGGCCTATACTTCCTGACTTGGGCGTCTTAGGCTCTAGGGACATCGTCGCGGTGGACAAGGCCACCTTGGATCTGCTGGCTGACAAGCCTCTGATGAAGGAGAACGTGTCTCAGAGCCTTGAGATAGACGACGACCCGGAGCTGCACCCGCTCGCGAGGATCCACGGGCCCTACAAGGACCCGTACAACATGATACGGCTCGGCGAGAAATACGGCATTGGCTCTTCAGAGTATGAATTGGAGGAGGTCCTGCCTCCCGTTCCTGAGCCCAAGAGAACGCCAGCTCGGTTTCCCAAAGCGAAAAAGCAATTCTAGATCGTAGGACATCTACGTTAGGCATCCTTGCCAACAGACGCCCTGAGTGGCATCCATAAGCCAAGACAACGTAAGCGAATCCTGCCACCCGTTGAATCGTCAATGCCATCTTGACGTTGTGGCTGTCTAGTGTGCGGCTCCCATGGTGGGCGTGAACGTCCGCACAGAATATCATGTTGATCACCAGCACATCGTCCAGCCGGCCGCCATTCGAGGCCCCCTACCCCCAGAAGTAGCGTGAGCGGGGAGAAGCTCATCGATCTGTTGCGGCCCCTCTCAGTACGGTTGGCCCCCTTAAGATTTTGCAGTATTGCAGCGCTATCGATAGTCAGCCAGATGAACCAAGTCAGTGAGCTTTCCATCGCCCTCAAGGTCCTCTGAACACTGGGTGTGGGTGTAATACACCCTGCAAGACTGAGGATGGCGACCATATTGCGCAGGAAAGAACCGCGACCACCAGAGATAGTCGCGCCTGTACCAATAGACAGCGCAAGTTGAGACATGAGCAACAGAAAGCCTACGGACGTAGACGGCCACGAGCAAGCATTTCGAGATGCTCAAAGGGGAATCGCCGCGTGTACTTGGGTGGACCCCACCGAATACTCGAAGAGCGAATGCACCCGAAGCGTAAACGAGCACCTACTTCCCGAAGAGGCTTCAGTCAACTATGACTCTTGGCCTTCCAAGACCATTGCCAATACACACTCTGTGGATGAGCTCTTGATAGCCGTATCGAGAAACAAAAGGGAATCACTCGCTCCACGAGAGTTCAAATTTGGATGCACGCACCAAGAGCCCACGACGACATGAACAAGACTTATGTTGCGCAGATGAGACCAGAGTCGCTAAACCGAGAATATCCAAGGCGACATCAGTGACTGAAATCGCTTCAGCCTACAAGGTGACCTATCATAAAGAAAAGCTTGAGGCCTATCTGCGTAACGAACAGATCCTGCCGGCAACGCTCGAGTTGGACATCACAACCGAATGTACGAGAAGATGTCGCCTTTGTCCAAGCACAACTAGTCCGCGCTCCGCCACGCTTGACCTAGGTTTCGTCGAGCGATTGTTCGCTCGACTCAAAGGAGAGACAAGAGGGCTTCTCCTGTCAGGAGGAGAACCGACACTTGCACCAATTTTTCCTGACGTACTTCGTCTAGGTCGCCAATACGGGTTTATCGATATCGCCGTAGTGACAAATGGAACTCTATTGGACAGAGAGCAGGTCGCCGCAGCACTCTGCGCATACGCATCAACCATCCGAGTATCCATCTACGACTGGACCGAAAAAGGCTGTGAAGAAGACCTCCAAGCCACATTTCGCCGGATCGAAAAGCTGAGGGCGCGGGCAGATAGGGAGGGCAGTAAACTACAGATTGGGGTAAGCGCGCTGACATCAAAGGAAAATGCAAGTGTCGTCTGCTCCGTCGCTCGGAAAGCTGCTTCGTCGGGAGCTCACTGGATCTACTTCCATCCCATGTGTATCCGATGGGACATCGGGGCTCCAGAAAGAGTTGACCAATCGGGGGTACTGCCAAAGATCAAGGAATGCCAAGAACAGTTTTCCGACCCGTTCCGCATCTTCACCTTCGCCGATAGATACGTCGAACGCCAGATCAATTTCACAGGATACCACGCAGGCCACTTTCTTCTTGTGGTCGGCGCTGACGGAATGAACTACCTCGGAGCTGAGGTGAAGTACAACCCCCGGTACATTATTGCCGACCTGACCAGCTGGCATGATGACTTCCTGTCGAGAAGAGAACGATTGAAGCGGATCGAATCTGTCAGCAGTAGAACTTACGCGGCCTTGGCCAGTCGACATCGAGGCATAATGTACAGCCAAATCATTCAGAATCTGATGGAACAGGAAACCAGATCTGTAGAGGAGCCGTCGGCGGACATGTACCTTTTTCCCCACATCCTATGAGTTCCTGACTCAACTCACGCACAAATGTACGAAATGCAGCGAGAGATGCCCAACCTTTGGATCAACCAAACCGCTGTCCTGAGCTGAGACGGCGATTGAGGAATAGAAACTGAGGTCCGAGAACACTTCCTCCTCATTAGCACGGTTCTTATTATGGCATCCTGGCGTCGCCGACGTGCGGGATACTTTGTGGGGCATCGCTCAACATTACAAACATCATGTCCCTCCTCGCCCAAGACAGCTTCTCCAACACATGGCGTTATCCATCGCCAAACCGAGAGCTACAGATCTGGAACACCTAAGAGAGATTCTCGAGCGCCGCATCATGATTCTTACGATTGAGGTCACAAATATCTGTAACGCAAACTGCCGATTCTGCGCATATAGGCATCAAAAAAGAGCCAAAGGTATCATGCCCGATGAGCTATTCAAGTACGCTATGCATCGCTACGCAGAAGCTGGCGGCGGAATACTAAACCTTACGCCAGTTGTAGGCGATCCTCTGGTTGATCCGAACCTAATCCACAAGATCAGATTCGCCAAACAAATGAAAGAGATAACGTACGTTTTTCTCTACACTAACCTGATCGGACTAGACGGCTTCGAGCCAAGAGAGTTGCTCTCATCAGGACTCAATGCAATCAACGTCTCGACATGCCTTGGGGGCAAGGAGATGTACGCAAGAATATTCGGAGTAGATAGATACGACTCTGTCATGCAGAATCTGGAAGCCCTGTTGCGCGAAAATCGAAGACTCAATAATCCGGCGAAAGTCGCCATTCACGTGAGAGCCGATAAACCGCATAAACGGGTAAGATCAAACCCTGTCTATCGGCGCATAGTGAGACGCTACGGCAGAGGCGTATGTCACATTGACGATCAATATGACAATTGGACTGGGTTCATCAAAGAAGACGACCTGCCACAACATCATACGCTCACGCCTCTCCAAAACATGTCGCAGCCGTGTTCGGAGTTGTATGATGGCGTGATCACCTTCTTGAACGGAGATGTAGGCATCTGCTGGCGTCGAGATATTGAAGCAAAGTTGGTTATTGGGAATATCCATGATCGCTCTCTGACAGATATTTGGAGAGGAGAAAGGCTTCGCACAATAAGACAAGAGTGGGCGAAAGGCAATATTCCTACAATATGCAGAAAATGCTATTGCTACACGCCATTGTCGCACTTCATAACTTACAGCGGAAGCGGAATATTGAGTATGGAATAGAAAGGATAAATGGCCACTCCGTCCAAGAAGAACATGCAGAAGGAACACGTGGATGAGTGAGTCCCATAGACATGAAGTGGGAGGACTCCCCCTGCACAAGTCTATGGAGTCCATCCGAAATCGCATTCAAGAGATTCAGAAGCTCAAAGAGCCGGCACGAACGGGAGCCGAGGAACCGAGCAAGTGAAAGCTCTTGCTTGGATCTCTTCATGGACCTGACTTGCGAAAGAAAGAGGGCCTGCTAATAGGTTCTTTCCTTAACCGGTTCGGTTCCGTCGTGGTCGTCTCGCTCCCTCGCCCTTCAAGCTCTTTCCTGTTTGTTCAGAGCGGTTCAAATGCATCAAACGACACTCCGATTGGAGTTCAAATCTCTGTGGTCGCAGGCTGAAGACCTAATATCATGATTTGCAGAACTAAGACTGAAGCAGTCAGAAGAGCATTCTGTTCTGGTAGAATCAGATTGCGGGTAGTGCTATGTCCAGACCCCGGCCGACAGTGAGCGTAATCATTCCCACCTACAACAGTAGCGGGACCTTGGCGCTGACTCTGCAGACTGTACTGCGGCAGGATTTCACCAATTTCGAGGTCCTTGTTGTTGGAGATGGTTGTACGGATGACAGTGAAAAAGTGGTTGCCTCCTTTGGGGATGGGCGTCTCCATTGGGTAAACCTCCCGTCGAACTCAGGTGGTCCAAGCCTGCCTCGAAACGAAGGACTGCGTCTCGCCAAGGGTCGGCTCATCGCGTATGTTGCACACGACGATCTCTGGTTCCCTTGGCACTTGTCGGAACTGATTGACTGCATTGAAACTAGCAAAAGCGATTTCGTCTATTCGCTCGGTGTCGACTTAGGGCCTGACGGGGTTACTGGGGCATTTGCCCTTACTTCCCGGCCCAGGTCCCTGTTCGAGAATCTCTCTCCGAGCAACTGGCTCCATCAGAAACGCTTGATGGAGGTAGTGGGTTCTTGGTCGCAAGATGTGAAGGTGGGTCACGACAGAGAGTTCCTGGAGCGAGTACTGGCTGCGAATGCTAAACTCAAGTTTCGTAGACAGCTTACCGTCTTAAAGTTCCCTTCAGTCGTTTGGCGCACTTATTCGTCCGGAGCAGACTTACCTCAGACCCGGTACGTCAAGGCAATGCATCAAGACGGCGCAGGACTCCGTGACGAGCTCTTGCTCGAAATTGCGACGTTCATGTCGCGCAGAGGATTGCGCCAGTATGGACACAAGACCCAGCTCCGCAGATCTTTGATTTGGCTAGCGTCTAGCGCCATTTCGCTGTATGGTTACGATCGGTGGCCGGTGAGCACACTGTTGCATAGGAGATGGCGACTGAAAGCGGGACTTGGCCAGCTGTAGACCGGAAGCTATGCTCGACCCAGAACTTGCTGCAATGCTGGTTTGCGTCAGGCAAGCGTTTTTCTCGTTTCAGCTCCGAGAAATTCCTCGTCGTCAGGTCTTTCGGGATGTGAACCGTCATACGAGTGTAGGATGAGACCAAGGGAGATACCGGAAAGGACGAGGAAGTCGTCGGGTCTCGTGGTGCTGACCGCGCAATTTGAACCGTCATTTTGCGCGTGTGGCATGAGGGTTGGTGCCAATAGAGCGATTATCGAGAGGCTGGTGATGATCCCCAAGAAGAGTGTGGCTATCCTGTTCTTCTTGATAGACTCTTCGAATCTAGGGTTGGAAGCCATCATATAGGCTGTAATGAAAAGTACGAGGTATGCGAGGAGCTTCCAGCCTCCGTACCCACTGGGAAAGACAAAGAAAGGCGGCACCGCCGCTATGTTCACAATGATCAGGGGAACCGCGAGCAGAAGGATGCCTCCGCGCATGTTGCAGGCGGGGTATAGTTTCGAGAGCTTGTTGCGGTTTCGCTCTTTCGCGAGCCACTTGAATAACTGGAATGTGGCAAGGGAGAATACGAACAGCCAGAAAAGATACCAAAAGTACACGCCGTGGTTTGAGCTTGCGAAATAAGTGGGCGAGAAATCCAAGTCGAAGGGGAGAGCCTTCGTGAAGTACGGCCCAAGGTAAAAATGAAGGAAGTCTCCTGTAGGATAGCCGTGGAATGTTGCGTCATAGTAAACGTTCACGGATAGGACAACGAGCAAGCCGACGAAAAGGAAGAGAATCATGAGTCTCATGAATCTGTCCCTAACGAATTGGGAGGCACTCCGTTTTGCCAGAGAAGGGTACACTGCGATGCCCGAAATCACGAAGAACAGGGGCATAATCCATCCGGAAATGAAGATGTCGAACAGAGTAAACCCGAGGTTGGGCGTCGGGTTCATGACATGCCATGAAGGGAAATTGAC
>Ga0315308_1001530_pt1 | contig 13209 bp, 17 predicted proteins | sample TDP3_MG_FD_203078 | JGI IMG/M metagenome (GOLD analysis project Ga0315308, IMG submission 203078) | Freshwater sediment microbial communities from Lake Towuti, South Sulawesi, Indonesia - TDP3 | ecosystem: Environmental > Aquatic > Freshwater > Lake > Sediment | place: Indonesia: South Sulawesi... | reverse complement strand
GCTTACCTTAACGAATATGGAGTAGTCTTTGCCCTTCAAGGAAAACGGAAACATAGTGTCCTCAGCTAGGTCCAATGGTAGATAAATCAAGCATTTTTTGTCTTTCCTCCTAAAAATGCGTCCTCTTCCTTCATGTACCATTTTTCGCTCACCTCCTAATAGGCTCCAAATATAGACTTGATAGTTTAATCTAGAAGGCAATCTTATAAATACATAAGTAAGAAAAAACTAGAAGAAGCCTCTATGTTGTTAGTAGACTTGTAAAGATACCTTGGCTATTTTACTCTCTTTTATACTTGCGACTGTTTCCGATTTTCTTTTTAGTATTCTAGAATCTTTCTCCAATCCGCTTAACTGTTCCTTCAAGACCTCAAGAGCTTCCTCTTCATCTTTTTCCAACCAAATTCCTCCTTCAAAAGGGAAGTTAGGCTTTCTTAGCGAAGGCCCAATATTTGCCTAGCACACCAAAGTCGAGATCTAAGTCGGAGAATCTTTCGTAGCCATCGGGCGTGGCTGGTTCTGTTTGACTAAGCATCCACTTGAATTGTTTACTCTCTTTTGCTGTGACGGTTACGGTTTTCTCAAAACTCAAAGGCAACCCACCTCCTATCACAGTTATTGTCGTTGTTCGACCATTATTGCTCCAGGCACTAATATATTTTGAGTCTCCCAAGAAGTTGACGAATATCGTGTAACTTCCTGTCTTTGAGAACGCAAAGCTGAATGTGAATGTTCCATCTGGGTGGCTCATCAGTGTCTTAATTACTTGAAGCCTTCTTGTGCTGGTTGCATCGAACACCATTAAGTCTAAAGGTACAGGGTACATGGGCGCGTGTTTTGACCCGTCTGGTGCTATTGCATAGACTGTACCCGTTACCTCGATGGGAGTGAAGACAACTGAAGAAAGAGGGGTTGCTTGCATCACTATTTGTGTTCCAAGAAGGGTCGGGTCTATTGTTAGTGTTATTTCTTGGCTTTTGCATGGTTCAAAGTCTGTGTCGCCTTCAAAGGTAACATAGGTTATGTGTGTTCCTGCGCTTAGAGGGTTAATGTCAAAGGGTCCAGCATAACCAGTGTCTTTAGCGGTGTATTGAACACTAACGTTTACAGCGTCAAGATATGAGAGAAGCTTCTTTCCTCCAATTCCTTGTCCTGTGTCTTTTCGAGTTAGGTTAGCCCAGATGTTTGTTCGAAAAGTTCCTCGGCTTGAGCGCCTAGGAACACAGATATAGAGTTCTGTTGGTATCTTAGCCATATATGTATCACCTTGGTGCTGGTACCATTTTACTATTACATTTTGAACACTTAGGTCTTTTTGTAGCTGTTTTGGTTGCTCCACATCGAGGACAAAAATACACTATCTGACAACCTTGAAGCGTCGGTACTTCGAATCCACCGAATATTAATCTTGGTTTACCCGAACTAGGAGTCCCCATTTTCTATCACTTGTTGCTCGGAGTGGGGAGTCACCCCATCTCTTCGAGCAAGTGTAGATTATGCGCTCCCACCACTTTTCGGCTCTAAGTAATTCGTCAGTACCACAGGCGTTGGTGTCTGGAAACCTATGATTACGGTTTCGGTTTGTGTTTGTCCGCCCCAAACCCACGCGATAGTGTATGTGCCGGCTTTTAGGTCGGTAAAGACTACAAGGCCATTGTTATCAGTGATGCCCTCGTATCCGTTTAGTGTAACGTGTAGATGTGAAATTGGTTCCGGCGGTATAGTGTCATAGTAGAAGGTCTTCTCGACAGTCCAGTAAGGCACTTCATTATAGAATTCCCAGACAAGTTTTGAGCAGTCTATTCTCAATGTTTCTGTATAGTGTACACCTTGCCAGTCATACTCGGCTGTGTATGTACCGTCAGGTATACCTGCAAACACGACTTTGCCATCTGCGTCTGTATGGCAGGTCATTAGTGGTTGGCTGTTCCACAGCTCAACTTCTAAGCATTCTCCGATCGGCGTTCCGTCCGGGTAGACGAAGTACTTGATTATGGTTTTACCGAGTGGGGGATGGCGCGGAGGTCTATGCCTATGGCAAGCCTCAACATAACTATAACTATTTAAAAAATGGGGAACTAAAAAGGCGATCAGCATTAGAAACAAAAGAAAAGCGGTGGCAGCAATTTTCTTCTTTGTCGTTTTCTCACTCTCCTTAATTGATGAAGAAAACCTAACCGCAAGGTATAATATAAAACTAGCTAGTACTATTTTCTAGTACAATCTTCTATGTACTCAATCAAACTTTCTGTAGCAAAACCTTAAACTTTTTGACAGCAAAATATTAAATGTGGGAAGAGCCAAAAGAGTTCTGAGGCCTCCAGCGATGACACCCACCCCCTCGACAGACTCTCAGCCCAACCACAGCGCAAAAAACGACTATGCACTACTATCTACTACTACTACACTTTCTAAGCTTCGCGGGTTCACCCTGGAAGCGCTAAAACACCTAAAAACCGAGAACCTGACAAGCTGGCAACTCGCAGAAAAAGCCGAAAAACCCACCGTTTATGTGAATGTCTATCTTTTCAGGCTTCAAAAGTATGGTTTAGCTTCAAAACATGAAGATTTCTGGTTTTTAACCAAAGAAGGAACCTCTTTTCTTAACCTTATAGAGACTAGTAATAATAGGAATAACACAACAATAACACGAGAACAACACAACAATAACACAACAATAACACGAAATCAGTCAAAAGTCCCAAAACAAGTCACAATTTCTCTTTGGCTCCAAGACACTGACAGAAATGAGGCTGAGAAGGAAGTAGTAGAAGTACTAGTGAAGCATTATAACGAGACAGGAAGCAAGTTCCTCTATTTCACTGATGTCTACCAGTTTGCACATAAATTCAAAATTAGACCCGACCAGGTGAACACAATCCTCATGAACCTTAAACAGGACCGAGTCGTCTACAGCATCAAAGACAAACAGCACAACGCATGGAAGATTGGTCTATACAAAGCCTTCGTAGAGGGCTTAAAAACGTCGCAAGGGGTTACTTGACTAGAAGTATCTTCTATCAGTCTTTATATGTTAGATTGATATTCCCAACGTGGGTGGTATGATGGATACTCGTAGTATAGATACTCGTAGTATCGCCCAGACCCTACGGAGAGTATTCTCGCGCAAGGAAAGGTTCACCATAGATCTGAGCAAAGAAGACCCGTCAATTCTAAGGATGTGGGTTGTACGTGCGCAGCGGCACATACTTCTTAAGGGAAAAATGGGTGGACTACGCTACCTTCCCATGCAATGAGTGACATCCTCTGTTTCATGTCCGGATCTTTTAAGAAGTAATCGCAACTTCAAATTATGAACACCAAAGATTTGGATGCCCATCTTCTTAAGATAGCCACCATATTTATGTAGTTTCTTTATCCATGAAGCTCTATCCCATTTACTTCGGTGTACAATTTCAATGAGACAAATAACCCCTTGTTGATCCCGTCCAACCATGTCGATTCTACCTCGAAAAATTGGTAGTTCTTTAAGCAGTATTATCATCTTTGGTTCTATTTCTTCTGTATGCTCGTAGTAATAATCTAAGACCTGTTTATGTGATAGCCTAGTTAGATCAACTTCTTTCTTCGCGGGTACACCACAAGTGTGATTCTGAGGCCAGTCCTTAAGAGGAACAATATCCCCACACTTTTCACACCTAACCCAACCTTTAACCATTCTTCTCCCCAAGTTAAAGGGTAATAAACTTATATTAAATTATGTAGAGGTCCCAGTTTAAACTTAGAAAAGGTAGACAAAGATACATCTGCGATAGTTTTATATCATGCTAAAACTATCAAAATGAACATATGGCATATGAAAAAATTCATAGCCACTTTTTCGAGGTTTTGGGATTTTGGTGAAGAAGAAAAAGATAGAGAAGGATAAGCAACTAGAATGGAGGAAGCTTGGCAATTTAAAGATAACCGATTTGGCAGACGTCACTTTGAAGGGCGGTAGCTTATATGTTCTATTGCGGAAAGATGTAGCTGAGGTTCATGGCGTTGTTTCAGGCGATAAAGTCCGTGTTTCTTATCATGAACATTATCGCAAGATACCTGAAGGCTAATTACTTAAATTTGTTCTAGTCTATATTTACTACGAGGATGGGTGATGGAGCCCGAGAAGAGACGTTGTAAGTGGCGAGGAAAGCGAATTGCTTGGTGCAGAAAACTTAAGAAGTTTTGTGATGCCCCTGCGGAGTATTACACGTGCAAAGAATATGAGCCAACACAAACCGCCATCGTTGAAAAGGTTATGCATAACGTCGACGCGCTGAGGCGCCAAGTATTTCGAGTGGAAACTGGGGGGTCATACAGGCAAGAGATATCTTCTGAGGTTAAGGAGAGTATAAAGCGATTCTGGAGCTATTTCCTTCGCGCACGTGGATATCTGGCGGCTCCTGCAGGATATTTGGTGCCTCCAGTGGTCGCAGTAAATGTACCGAAGGCAATAGCAGAACTGCAAGGTGCCCTTTCAGAGCTCGAGTATCAGAAGGGGTACATGAGCCCCCAAGATTATGAAAATATAAAGACTCACCTCGAGTGGTCAATTGATTTTCTCAATAAGGGTTTGGTGTCTAGGGCCATTAATGAAATGAATGAATTGTTTTCTTTTCTTATTGAAAAGGCGGCTCAAGAAGAAATGTTCCAACTTCCACCGGAAATCGAGGGGTCTCATACAGAAGTATATAATGGTCGTAGTATGAAGGACGCTTTTGGAAGTGACCTTAGAAGTATGATCCTTGAGGGTGAAAGGGAAGGTAGAGAAGTTGGTGCCATGCTCTGCCAATCTCCATCTGGTGAGCTCCACTTAAGCCGGGTCTGCTGGGGTGCGAAAGGAAGGGTTGAAGTGGCAGACTGCCACGACCACCTTAAGCCCTATGGAAGCTTTCATGTGCACTTGCGCGGTTCAGAAGTGTTTAGTCCTCAGGACCTAGAACAGGCGATTGACCGAGAGGAGCTCTCATGTATAGGTTATATGAAGGCGGGGGTTCCCATGCTGAAATGCGTGGTTCCTCGGAAATACTACGAGCATACACCAGAGACTAAAACAGGAATTCGAATGGCGCTCAATAAAACTGCGAAGGAGCTAGTCCAGTTGAGCCATTCTGACCCACACACGCCAGAAGCTAGAATGTTGTCGGGAGAGGTTCAAAAGAAACTGCGTGAAGTAGAGCAATTGCTAGGTGTACATGAGATTCAGCTATAAAGAGAAGTGTTATAGAAGTATCTTCCATATAATTTTAAAAGGAAGTAACTTCTTTTGGAATTGAGGAGGCTGAAAGGCTTGAAAAGGCTGAAGCTGGCTTTAGCTGTTTTGATAGCAAGTCCATTAATTGTCAGTCTCGTAATCCACATACATCAAGCGGTGGGGACTGGCTTCTGGGTAGTGTTATAAAATGGCATCAATGGATTTGCTTCAATTCCCCTTTTTTTGGAGATGTTGAAGGATGGAAAGATTTCTGAAAGCTTTATTTTTAATGGCAACAGCATCATTGACACCAATATGGCTGTTCTTTCTTCCAACTGGATTGAATTGGCTTGTGGCTTTTGCTTTTCCAATAGGGTGCTGTTTCCTTGTTTTGAATCGAGAAGAAAAAAGGCGAGCTAAGATAAAATTGACTGAGGGTTGGGAAGTCGCAGTTGAGACAAGCAGAAAAGCTCTTGAATGGCTAGCAAGCCACTTTCCAAAAAGAGACTAGAATTAACCTCTCTTTTTTTTAAGCTACGACCCAACTTAGACCATCTCCGAGGGGGTTTGCTGCCGGGGGAGCTTCACCGCCTAGTCCAGTGGCTCCAGTTAGAATGTGAGAATGAGCTGCACCTGCTGAGGTTGAGGGGGCGGTGTGATCGTGATCGTAACCATAGTAGCATGTGGTGGAGTTGACTGTGATTGTGCCTATTGAGTGAGTGTGAGTGTCTCCTGTGTTGCTTGTGATGGTGAAAGTGTGACTGTGACTCTGGGGAGTTTGACCACTACTTGAGTTGTCTGTGTTTCCAGCTGGGAGAGTGTGAGTGTGAGCGCCTCCTCCGATTCCGAATGAGTATCCGCTTGTGGAATGGTAATGACGATTTATTGAGGGGATGAAGCAGGAAAGGTAGAAGCATCCGCCTAGAGTTGTATTCACTGTGGCTACATGAGTGTGAGCTACTCCTCCGTTTCCCCATGTGTTTAATGTTATTGGGTGGACGTGTTCCCACCAGTTCGGAGACCCGAGGTTAGCGGCTCCGAAGCTTAGGACTACGCTGTGATTGTGAGAGTCCGCAGTGCCCGCGGTTAAGCTGTGTCTATGGGATTCTCCGTCTGGGTTTCCGCAGTTAGTTAAAGAAATGCCTGTCGTATGAGTATGTGTGACGGTGTCAGAGGTTACTGTAGCGTCTGGGTGAGTGTGGCTGTGAAGTCGAAATTCTGCTTGAACTTGTTTAGGTAGATTGTCGAATGGAATGAAGAAGTATTTGTGGAAGCTAAGAAGTCGTCTTGAGACGTCGAGCCAGATGACGTTTCCTAGGTCGAGGTTCACTATTTGCACCTGCTATGGAATTGCTGAGTATTGAATGTTAAGTGTTGCGTCTGCTGGAACTTTATCTATGATGTTGGTCTTGACCCAGCCGATGACGGTGTCCATGGTGGTTCCGTTGAGGGTTGCAATGGTTTTAGTCACGGTTATGACGACTGTTATTGTTGCCATCAAATCACCTCCTATGCTTCCTTCACGTATCCAACATCATAAGGCATATTCGTTTCAGCTACGCTGCTATAGATGTAGAGGCTGTCTCCTGCATCGCCTACTCTCGGCTGCACAAAAGTTTTGTGCACCGGAAGAGCCTTATTAAGAGTGCAGAGACGCTTTGTTGTAGCTGTTGTCGTTGTTCCGAAGTAGAAGTAATGTAAACCGTCCGCTCCAGCATGGTAGCCTGCATCATAAACTTTGATTTTCTGCCCTGCTGTACCTGCAATGATTTGAACGCCTGCGGCACTAGGTGAAGCGACTCCGCCGAGGCTAATTAGGTCTTCACGTTCTGGCTTCGCGAGGAGGTTTGTTCTTGTGGCTTGGTATGGAGTGACCTCAGCCCTGCTACTAGTGTCTATCGCCAACATTTCAACGCCGTCGGTGATGGCAACGTGAATAGGATTACTCGTAGAAAGCTCGGAACCCGCTTGTCTTATAGCTACATACAAGTCACTGCTAGTTGCCCTCTGCTGCAAGCCAGCATATTGCGAGCCGAAGGGCACCGTCATCAAAGCGATGCCAGGAGCGATGCTCATTTGGCCAAGAAGACCGACGTTACCATACACTTTACCCAGCAAGCGAGCAGCACGGTCAGAAATGTCCGGAACGTCTGAAGAACTCAGATTCCAGGTTCGAGATCGAGGGTCTATCTCAATCCCTGCACTTCTCAACTGAACAATCAGGTCGTAGGTTGTCGCCCTTTGAAGAAGTGCTTGCGTTTGACTTCCGTAAACTGTTATGATGTCGCTCGAGGTTAACGCTCTGATGCTTCTGGGGTCAATTACAGCGCCACTAACTACAACTTGAGAATGTAAGGGATTAGCTACGCCTATTGCTGCGCCTAAGTAGCGTTGTATGTCAACTTGCCCAAGCTGTCTAGCCCACCTATCACTAACGTCAACGCTCCCAGAAATTGTTACAACGCCTTCAACTTTTACAGTACCATCGGACTTCACCAAAATTTTAGCGTAGGTTCCAGGCGCCCCTTCTATTTGTCCCCAAATCACAATTCCTAAAGTCTGATACCGTTCCAATAACTGCTCAAGTAGTTTCTCTTCTCGTTCAGACTTGTACATGTTTACTCCTAAAAACTCTTATGTATAAACATCCTTAAAGTTATTTGGTGAAATCATGCCCTTAGAAAAGAAATATATAATTGTGGGAGTTAGGTCAGAATCCAAAGAAGTCGTTGCCATGGAAATTCTAGACGAGTCCTCTGTGGCTCCGGTGATTAAAACTGCGGTTTTCCGTCTTGGAACTGAAGATTACAAAGCTTTGGGAAGACCGACCGTAAATGCAAATGAAAAACTAAAAGTTGTGCTAGAAGTAGAAAGATCAAGCTAGTAATGCCCTATCATTCGTATTGTTGCCGACTCGTCCGTGGCCACTCTAACCGTAATATATTCAATAGTTGGCTTAGGTCGCGTAATTCTTATAGACTCCCGATCCTCCACAGGTATCTCCTTCGTCTCCTCATTTATTCTAATATACGCAGTGTTAGGACCCTTATTGAAAATTGGGTCTAGACTCCGTATTTTACGATACGGATACTCCTTAACAAAATTGATAATAGTGATATTTGTCACAAGCACATCGGATATCGGAAAGTCAACCCCTTCTGGAGTAGTCTCTTTAATGTGATCCATTAAGTCAGCTAAACGTCCAGCGATCTCATCTAACATTATGGATTGATGCGCTTCCGGTGTGATTTTCCCTTTTTCCCGCTCTAGCTTGGCCAACCTATCACTTACTCTCTAACTTCTCTATGGATAACAAGTTCTCTCTTCTGACCCTTATAGTCAGTCCACGTCCACTTCTCTTCGTTCGCCATGGTAGGAGTTAGAGAACTACGTCCACGCACAGCCAAACCGGCGGACCTCCCCCGCATTTCAAAAAGTATGTTTATAAGAGGCCAAGGCCAAATTCCCAATCCAAAGCCAGAAAACCTTAAGGTTCTAACCGGTCGTTCCTTTTCAGACAAATGCTCACCCAATTAGACTATATAACAATCTATTTTAAATCCTTCGCTCTATAATTGAAAGTGTGGTCGAAATGCCTACAGTTATTGCTTGGGTTGGGGCGTCTTGTCCATATTGTGGATGGACGGGCAAGGCTGAGGTTACGGAGAAGGACTCTAAGGGCAAACTTGTTGTGCGCTGCCCTGACTGTAAGGAGAGGATAAATGTTGAGTGAGAAATGTCCTCTCTGCGAAACTGGACGTATCGAGAACTTGGGTAAAGTCGACGACTTCATAAGAACAGCTATACTTAAAGCTTCCAAAGAGAGAAGCGTCGACGAGATTTTGAAGCTGATCAAAGTAAAGTTTAAGGTGGAAGTCAAGCGCTGGAATCCACAAAAACACGAGTACAGTGAATGGATGTTGCATTATGACTCTGAGGAAAAAAGCCTAGACGACCTGCTGACCAACGCTGGTAGAGACTTAATCCACAACGCTTCGTTTATGACTGGCGCTCAACCAGCCGCCTTAACCTACTATGCCATCTGTAATCCAGCAACCTTCACTCCTGCCGTGGGAGACACAACCTTAAATGGAGAAATCATGACGCCAACGCAAATGGCTAGGCACCAGTGCACAGGCTCAGTTGACGGTGTAACAGAATCCTTCACGCACACGGCTGGAACAAACACTACGGTAGTGGTCTGTGGCTTCAAAAACAACGGTGGTTCACCAGTTACAGGAATCAAAGGATACGGAAACTTGAACGCCGCCTCAGATGGAACGCTAGGAACAGAATCCGCCTTCACAAGCCTAGACCTCAACGTAAACGAGATTCTTAAGCTCACTGTTACCCTGAGTCTAGGATGATTATTAAATGCCAGGCTTCAGCACCTACGACCAAATAATAAATGCTCTTACTACTGGAAAGGGTCAACTATTATTCTTTAATAAAGCAAGTATAACTTCAGTAGTCGCTTTTTTATATAGATTATGGAATGCGGCTGGAAATCCACCAGCAGGTTCAGACCCAACGGGTTTGGTAGGAGCAGCTTGCACAAAGGCTCTTACTGGGGCATTACCATTTAATAATCCAACTTCTCCCGCTACTTTGCACATGTTAAGTTTGGGAGTGGGTGGTCCAACAATGGGAGTTTTAATAATATATGACCGCCTTTGGCATGTAGGTGGAATAAGCCTTACTTCCACTACTACTCAAACATTTACTGGTGTGCAAGCTCCAACAAGACATGCTAACGGAGTTGGTAATAAATTGGCTCTTGAAATCACCACTGCTACAACTGGAACATCCGCCGTGACAATAACTGTTACTTATACCAATACGAATGATGTAACTGGAAGACAAGCAACTTTAACGACTCCAGCGGCAGCTCAACCAGTAAACCGAGTTCACCTCTTCAATTTGCAAGCTGGAGACGTAGGAGTTAAAAGCGTTCAAAGCATCATTTTAAGCGCTTCCATGACTGCTGGAGTAGCTAACCTCATCATGTTTAATGATGCTGAGTTAGCCGCAGTTCCTTGGATTGCAAACCAATGGACAGAAAGAGACTTAGTTCTTCAAATGAGCAACTTACCAAGAGTGTTAGATGATGCGTGTTTAGCCTTTATGATATTGCCGTCTGGAACTTCTACTGGGTTATTGTTTGGGCGACTTCAGTTGGCTGAGAACTGATGGTGAGGACTGATGGTCCTCAGAACTACTGATAATTTCAGGACATTAATTGATAGTTGCATGAATGACCCAAGTTTTTTCTGGAAAGCCGATAGATACAGAAACACAGGTAGCCCCACACCAGTAACAACTTCTAACCTTCCGTTGCCAATAAAGGCTATTGTTGTCGGATTTGAAGTAAGTGTGACGGAATCTCTTGGAACTGTAACTGATGCAACGGAAAGATTAGTTAGAAGGAGTATCTCAATTTCTGAGCCTAGTATTTCCATATCCGACTCAACCGAAAGAGCAATTAGAAGAATAGTAGGTGTCTTCGAACCCTCCATATCCGTTAGTGACTCTGTTATTGCGGTTCTCTTTAAGCAAGTAAGTGTTTTCGAGCCGTCAATCTCCGTGTCAGACTTAGTGAACTACATTTTAACTAGGGCTGTGGGGGTTTCTGAACCAAGCATCTCAGTTTCAGATGCTATTAGCCATATCCTTCAAAGGGTAGTCTCTATCTCAGAGCCGAGTATATCTGTAGTGGATGCCATATCTCTGGTTCTTAGAAGAATTAGGGATGTTTCTGAGCCAACTGTCTCGGTTTCAGATATTGTAAGCTACGTTCTAATGAAGAATAGAGAAATTTCAGAACCGTCCATCTCTGTAGCCGACATAGTTAGCATCATCCTTCAAAGAGCTATAGACCTTTCTGAACCTTCAATAACTATTTCTGATTTAGCTACCACGGAAAAGATTGTTCTTCTCGCAGAGAGAAGTGTTGATGAGCCGAGCATTTTGGTATACGATGATGTAGTCGTGGTTCTTGGACGAGTGATAGATGTTTCTGAACCTTCCATATCAGTTGACGATGCTCCTCTAGCACAGGTCTTCATAATTAAGGAAAGAAGTGCTTCAGAATTACCCATCTCTTTTTTCGACATTGTTTCCGCTCTCCGGATAAAAGAGTTCACGCTAGGAATCTCTAAAACGGACTCTGAGGTGGAAATTTCCCAAGCGGGTTCTGAAGCAACAGTTAAAAAAACAGAAGCCACAGTATTAGTTGAGAAGGCGAAGGCTCAGACATGAGTACTTTTGAAAGGGGCACAACAATAAGGTTCAGATTAATAGTAAAGGATTTCGACGGTAACATACCGACCCAACCGTTGCCAGAAACTCCAACATGCACGGTCTTTTCCGACAGTCCCACAAACCTAATGGCAGTCTTGGAAGTTGTGTCTTACGAGACAAATAAATTCCAAGCCTATTGGACGATTCCCAGTAGTGCACCAATTGGTAAAACGGTTACTTTATCTAAAATGTATTATGCAGAATGGAGTTGGAAGTGGGATGGCAAAGACTTTGTTGAAAGAGTTCCCTTTTACGTTTTACATGTGGAAAACAGGTGAAACGCTAGAAGAACTTTTGTTAATGCTTCGGTGTTATTTAAACTCCTAGATGGTCGTAGTATGTGCATGTTGGGTTTGTGTCGTCACCGATTATGCAATCTATCTCTGTTGCTAATGTTCCATCGTAGTCACAGAAAACAGCGAAAGCATCTATGTCAACATCCGGATTATTGCATGTTGTTGTTATTTCAAGCAAATCATCAAGCCAAACATTAAGTACCGCTCCGGTTCCTTTACTTATCTCGAATATGATGCAGTGCCATCCAACTATTAGCTCTGTTGTGCCTAATATAAAATTAGCAAGATAATCAGTAAGTCCAAGCACACGTTTGGAACCATCCCATTCCAAACTTACTGTGCCAAGAATGTTTACACCAGCGTAAATATCTATTAGTGCCCTCGAATAGATTTCTGCGTAACTTGAAATCTTGACTAAACAGCGGACAAAGTATGTGCCAACTGGTGAAGCAATCAAATGCTTTAAGTATGATAATCCCCCAGCTCCGGTAGGTCCAACTGCATAAGTGCCATGATGTACTGGTGACGTTATAACTTGTACACCATAAGTTTCATCAAATTTAGATAAGTCTCCTGATTCTAAGCCATCATAAAACTCGGGAGAGTACGGAAGTACACCTTTCCCCGCGCTTTGTAATCCACAGACGGCTCTACCACGGGCATACTCATTATCCACAGCTCCCCCGGATTTTAAAGGCATATACTCACCTTACTCTAAACAGGCAACTCGGAACCAGTTGAGACCACTAGCATCTCCCGCAGTGTACACTATCTCAGCTAGTCCATCAGCGTCTACATCGGCAACTGCAATGTTAAACATCATTATGCCAAGGCTTGCTCCGTTATTCTCAAAAGTCCAAAGAAGAGCACCTGTCACAGCATTAAAGCAATACACTGTGCCCAACCTTGAAATGAATATGGCTTCAAGATTTCCGTCGCCGTTAATGTCGGCAAGTACAACTCCTGACTCAGTTTGACCCGCTACCACGCTATAACTCCATAACAATGTTCCATCATATTTCAAAGCTAGAAATTCGCCTGCGGCATCGTATCTGCCAGCTAAGAAAATTTCCCCGTAGCCGTCGCCGTCCACATCGTACATTGCCGCTTGCCAGATGTCAAGCCCATAACCCGTATCGTAAGTCCAGAGAATGTTACCCTCAGAATCTATCAAGCCAATGTTCTCAGTAGTTGGTATGCCACCAGTATAACGTGCATAGTAGAGAACCTCCATTTTGCCGTCGCCATCTACGTCATGGGCGCATAGGGGATAGATTCCACGTCGAGAGATTGTTACCGTTACGAGTGTATCACCCTTATAGTCTAAATAGTGTATGTAGTTTGTAGCTGAGGCGCTGAATGTCTGTGTTATGATTTCGGGTCTACCATCGGCGTTGATGTCTGCTATGATAACGGTGG
>Ga0315308_1001529_pt1 | contig 13209 bp, 10 predicted proteins | sample TDP3_MG_FD_203078 | JGI IMG/M metagenome (GOLD analysis project Ga0315308, IMG submission 203078) | Freshwater sediment microbial communities from Lake Towuti, South Sulawesi, Indonesia - TDP3 | ecosystem: Environmental > Aquatic > Freshwater > Lake > Sediment | place: Indonesia: South Sulawesi... | reverse complement strand
TGAACATCTCAAACATCACTAATGTGGTAAATGCCATCGTTTGCGCTTTGACCAATGTTCCCCCTTTCCATGTCCAATAAAACAGCGGCAGGACCCCGATGAGTATTATCGCCGCCACGCCTATGATTAGGATCTTTATCGGGCGGGTGAACACGCTTTCCTTCGGGTCACGTGGGGGTCGCTCCATTATGTCCGGATCTGCTGGATCGACTCCTAATGCCAACGCCGGCAGCCCATCGGTGACGAGGTTCACCCACAAAAGCTGTACGGCTACGAGTGGTAAAGGTAGAGCTAACAAACCGACAGCTGTGAACATGATGAGTATTTCACCTATATTGCATGAAAGTAAGTATGCGAGATATTTTTTGATGTTGTCGTAAATTCCGCGTCCCTCTTCCACGGCTGCCACAATCGTTGCAAAATTATCATCCGTCAACACGATATCCGATGCCTCCTTTGCCACGTCGGTCCCTGTTATGCCCATTGCCACGCCGATGTCGGAATTTTTGAGCGCCGGTGCATCGTTGACCCCATCGCCGGTCATGGCCACGATGTGCCCTCTTTTTCTCAGCGCCTTCACTATCCGCGTCTTGTGCTCAGGGGAAACCCTAGCGTAAATCATTGTTTCTTCGACGATTTTTTCGAGATCCTCATCACTCATCGCGTCCAGCTCAGCTCCGGTCAGAACTCTTCCACTTTTTAGGCCCAACTCTCTGCCGACTGCGATGGCAGTATCCTTATGGTCCCCGGTGACCATGACGACCTTTATTCCAGAGCGTTCGCATTTTCTGACAGCTTCTATGGCTTCTTCCCTGGGCGCATCGATCATGCCCATTAAACCGACAAATATCAGGTTGCTCTCCACATCCTCCGGATTAAAGCTTTGAACAGTTTTTGGCATTTTTTTGTAAGCCATCCCGAGTATGCGCAGAGCTTCACTTGCCATCTTCCGATTGATTTCTAAAATAGCCTCTTTTTCTCCACCGCTCAGCCTCTTTACCTCACCATCCTTGAATATGAACGCACACCTCTCCAGGATTATTTCAGGCGCCCCTTTAACATAGGCCACCTTCTCCCCTTCGGGGGTGGTGTGGATGGTGCTCATCCGTTTTCTTTCTGAAGTGAATGGAACCTCACCTATGCGCGGATATTGCTCCCCTAACTTTTCCTGTAACATCCCCGCCTTCGCCGCGGTCACAACCAGAGCCCCCTCGGTGGGGTCGCCTTCGATGGTCCAAACACCATCCGTGCTCTTCAAACGGGCGTCATTACATAGGGTGGCTATCCTCAACAGCGACGAGATGTGGCCGTCCTTCTGAGGATCTAGGACAACCTTTTCAGTGGATTTTTCCACCCGAAATTCACCTTTTGGCTCATAGCCCTCGCCCGTAACCGCGATCGTTTTATCATTCACGAAAAGCTTACGCACCGTCATTTCATTTCGTGTCAACGTGCCAGTTTTATCCGAGCAGATGACCGTGGTGCATCCTAAAGTTTCCACCGCTGGAAGTTTTCGGACTATGGCATTACGCCTCGCCATCCGCTGCATTCCGATGGCCAGGGCTACGGTCACAACTGCGGGCAGGGCTTCTGGAACAGCAGCCACCGCCAAGGCAACGCCAAAAATAAGCATCTCTAGTGGTGGTCGGCCCCTGGCAACCCCAACGAGGGCGACTATCGCGCAGACGGCTATACAGATCACCCCAAGCCACTTGCCTATTTTTTCCAGCCTAGTTTCGAGGGGGGTTGGCGGCTCCTCCGCGGCCTGTACCATCTCTGCAATTTTTCCGAACTCCGTCCTCATCCCCGTATCTGCGACGACGGCTCTACCCCTCCCGTAGGTCGTGTTGGTGCCCATGAAAACCATATTGTTTCTATCGGCCACAGCAACCTCTCCCTGAATACTTTCCGTTTGCTTCTCCACGGGCACGGATTCCCCCGTCAAGGAGGCTTCATCCGCCTTCAGGTTAATGGCTTCGATGAGCCTCGAATCGGCGGGCACTCGATCCCCTGACCTCAGCACTATGATATCCCCTGGCACCAACTCCTTAGCTGGGATCTCCATTTCCTCGCCTCCTCGAATCACCCTCGCCCTCGCAGCGGCCATGCGCTTTAATGCCTCCATCGTTCTTTCGGCCCTGTATTCCTGGACGAAGCCCAAGATGGCGCAGGCGATGACTATGGCGAAGATAACGATCGCATCGACGAATTCACCTATCAATGCGGAAACGGCGACAGCTGCGAGAAGTATCAAAATCAAGAAGTTCTTAAATTGCGAAGCGAAAATTTCGAGGGGCGATATTTTCTTCTTCTCCACGAGCTCGTTGGGCCCAAATTCCATCAAACGGCGTTTAGCCTCCTCGTGGCTTAGCCCAACTGGGGAAGTCTGCAATTTCTGGAGCACTCCCCCTACATCCATTGCATGCCATGCAGCCTGAGAAATTGCTAGACTCGCCAATTCCATGCCCTCTGCTCGATAATATGGTTATTGTAATATAGAAAAATTACCTAGATGCAATTTTCATCGCAAGTTTGAGCCAGTGAACTTCACTTTTCTATTCGATCACCATCAATACCTCGCCATGTTTTACAGCCTTGCCCTCCGATACGTGAACCTCCTTGACCACGCCAGACTTCGGAGCATAGATCTCATTCTCCATCTTCATCGCCTCTAGGATCAGCAGCACATCGCCCTTATTGACCCTGTCGCCAGCCTTAACCTTCACGGATACTATCGTGCCCATAATCGGAGCAATTACCTTCTCCATCATTTCACCCTCCTACAGTGGGATGTTCCCATGCTTCTTCTGTGGTCTCGCTTCCCTCTTCCCTTCGGTCGCCTCCAGTGCTTTAATCAATTGCGGCCTCGTCTCCCTAGGGTCGATGACCGCGTCGATGTACCCCCTTGCAGCCGCAACATATGGGTTCGCGAATTTTTCACGATACTCTTGGATTTTCCGCTGCATTGCCTCCTCGGGCTTTTCCGCTTCCTCTATCTCCTTCTTAAACACTATCTCCACAGCTCCCTCTGGCCCCATCACCGCGATCTCAGCTGTGGGCCAAGCGAAAACCTGATCCGCTCCCAGGTGCCTGCTGCACATCCCTATGTAGGCGCCTCCGTAAGCCTTGCGCAGGATGACGGTGAGCTTGGGCACGGTTGCCTCGGAGTAGGCGAACAACATCTTAGCCCCGTGCCTTATTATCCCCCCATGTTCCTGCGCCGTACCTGGCAGGTATCCGGGCACATCGACCAAGGTAACGAGAGGTATGTTGAAGTCATCGCAGAATCTTATGAACCTAGCAGCTTTATCGGATGCATTGATGTCCAGGCACCCAGCTAGCATCTTGGGTTGATTTGCCAGTAAGCCCACGGTCTGTCCGTTCAACCGTGCAAAAGCAGTTATCATGTTCTGTGCGAAGTGGGGAAAGACCTCAAGGAATTCGCCCTTATCCACGACTCGAGCGATAACATCGTGCATATCATAGGGTTTACGAGGATCGGTGGGAATGATGTCCGCTAGGGATTCGTCCATGCGGTTTGGGTCATCACCTGTGTCGACTGTTGGAGGGCATTCTGAGTTGTTTGGTGGAAGATAGCTCAACAGTTTTTTGACAATCTGCATACACTCCTCCTCATTATCCGCGATGAAGTGCGCCGTCCCACTGACTTGACTATGAACCTCTGCCCCTCCAAGCTGTTCGACGGTGACATCTTCACCCATCACGGCCTTCACGACTTTAGGCCCCGTAATAAACATTAAACTGACATCCTTGACCATGAAGATGAAGTCCGTTATGGCCGGGGAATATACTGCCCCTCCGGCACATGGTCCAACGACGATCGTTATTTGCGGTATCACCCCCGACGCCAAGGTGTTCCTGTAAAAAATTTCGCCATAGCCAGCCAATGCATCGACGCCCTCTTGAATCCTCGCGCCACCTGAGTCGTTTATGCCCACGATCGGCGCTCCAGCCTTCATCGCCATGTCCATGACCTTACAGATCTTCTTTCCGTGCATTTCACCCAGGGTCCCGCCTATCACCGTGAAGTCCTGAGCGAAGATGTAGACCCGCCGCCCGTCTATTGTGCCGTACCCAGTAACCACTCCTTCCGCCGGCACTTCCCTCTTCTCCATGCCGAAATCTCTACATCGGTGGGCGACAAACACATCGGTTTCCACGAAGCTACCCGGGTCCAAAAGCAGCGCTATCCTTTCCCGCGCCGTCAGCTTGCCTTTCTTATGTTGTTCCTCGACCCGCTCCTTCCCTCCGCCCGCTTCCACTTTTTGCAGCCGTTCGCGAAGTTCCTTCAGTTTTTCCTCCATCGCCATGGGAATCACTTTTACTGACGATATCCTTGGACTTAAAACTTTACCGCGTCCGCTTTAAAAATGAGCTTTCCTAGATTTTTCTGGCACGAGCTTGCTGACGCCGAACAGCAAAATCAAACAGGCCGCCATACCAACTATGACGGGCTCAGGTGTCGACATTCCAAAGATTTTCCAGACGAGGGCTGCCGTCCCCCCTCCGATAACTCCAGCGAAAGCGCCGTTCGAATTCACGCGTAATTTTTCCCTGTGAAAACCCACCATTACCGGGATTATCAGACCGCCGCTGAACATGGTATAAGCGAAGACGAGCGCGCTTATCACCCCCTCCGCGAGTAGGGCGACGAGGAGGGCTAGCAGTCCGATGGCGATCATCATCCACCTGGACACCCTTATGACCTCTTTATCGTCGGCCTTCGGATTGATGTACTGTTTATAGATATCCCAGGCCGCTATCGTGCTAGTCGTCATCAACAGCGTATCCGCCATTATGGAAGCCACAAGAGCCGCGATCGCTATTCCACCCAACCCAATCGGCAATACTTCCCTGATAACCATCGGGATTGATTGCTCGGGTGATATTTGGGGCAACAGCGTTCTCGCGCACATGCCGATAAATACAACCGCGAGCGCGAAGGGCACCAAGCATATTGCAGTTGCAACCGCTGATTTTTTCGCAGTCCGTTCATCCTTCGCCAGGAATAGCCTCGAGTAGATGTCCGGCCCGACAACGTATGTCAAACCGACCATGAGAAATAGAGATACCACGCCGACAGCGCTCATCTCCGGCCCAGTCGGAAACGCGAAGTGGCCCGAGGGCAAGCCCGCTTGAAGTCCGGCCAGACCTCCAGCCCGAGCGATGGCGATGGGGGCCGTCAATAGGCATAACCCCACGACTACCATGACAAACTGGATGATATCAACCCGAACTAATGCGCGCTGTCCTCCTAAGACCGTGTACGCGAGGAAAATCGAAGTCGAGGCCATAGCTGAAGCGGCCATCGACCAACCCCAGAGGGTCGAGAAAATCGCCCCTATAGCGAGGATCTGACCAGCTATTACCCCCAGCCATGCTATCAAGATTAGAACCGAAGCCGCCAGCCTCGTCCTCCTGTCGTACAGCTTGCCCACGAGCTCCGGAAGCGTGTAAGCTGCCGATCTTCTGACCCTTCCACCAAAAGTTACCGCGAGTATTATGAGTCCAAAGGCGCCGACCAAGAGCCACCAAGCGCCGGTCAATCCCATTTTAAATCCTAGGCCAGCCATCCCTATCGTGGCCGAACCACCTATTATTGTTTCGCAGAGCGTTGCCGTGCATGCGGGCGTTCCAACCTTCCTGCCAGCCGCGAAAAAATCGTTCAATCTTCTCATCCCCCTTGCAGCGTAGGCGCCAACAGCAAGCATCCCGACCAAATAGAGGATGATGATGAAAGCGTCCAACATTTTCCAACCTCCTCACAACCGAGTGATTTATTTTTGTTAACCGATTGTAATATAAGGTTAACCAAAAGGATGAGACGATGAGAAGGGAAATTTTGAGAGCTCTGCGCGAGAGGCACGGCAGCCACGTTTCTGGGGCAGAATTGGCCGCAAGGCTAGGGGCATCAAAAGTCGCGATTTGGAAGCATATCCAGGCATTGAGGAAGGAAGGCTATGACATAGACTCAAAGCCCAAGATTGGATATCGATTAGTTGCTGCGCCAGATCTACTGCTGCCCTACGAAGTTGAGGATGGATTGCGGACGGATTTCATCGGAAAGGAGATCCATCATCACAGGCAGGTTAGTTCCACCCAAGAAGCGGCGAAGGGGCTAGCGGCGGAGGGAGCGAAGGAAGGAACCGCGGTCATTGCGGAAATTCAAGCGCGCGGCAAGGGGCGAAGGGGGCGGGAGTGGCATTCGCCAGCGGGCGGGGTGTACATGTCCGTGATCCTAATGCCGCAGATGAGTCCTGCTCGAGCTCCCCTGCTAACCCTGTTAGCCGGAGTGGCGGTAGCTAAAGTCTTAAGGCACCTCTATGATTTGAAAGCCGAGCTGAAATGGCCGAACGATGTGATGGTCGACGATAGAAAAATTTGCGGAATATTGACCGAGATGACCGCCGAAACGGAGGCGGTCGATTATTGCATCGTTGGCATCGGAATAAATGCAAATATTAAGTTGGCTGATTTCCCCTCAAAATTCCGGGAGACCACAACCTCCCTGAAGGAAGAACTCGGGAAAAACGTCTCGAGGGCGGAACTCGTGAGAAGGCTTTTGGAGGAGATGGAAAGGCTATATAACGTTTTCAGGGAGGGCGGCCCGGCCCCGATTTTAAAGGAATGGAAAGCTTTAACCAATACTCTAGGGGCTCTGGTGCGGATCACGGATACGGGGGTAATAGAGGGGCGGGCTGTGGATGTGGACCAAGATGGAGCATTGATTGTCGAGCTCGCCGACGGTTCCTCGAAAAGGGTAATCGCTGGGGATGTATCCCTGCGCAGGGACAAGCCCATCCTTTAGGGTGGGGTAGTTGACCTCGTCCGATAAAAGGCTAGAGGTAGAGGGCTGGGATCTCTCTCCCCATTCCCCTTTGCTCGGCCATCCTGAGGACGTGCCAGCCAGTTATCACATCCTGTATCGAGAGCCCGGTGGAGTCGAAGATCGTGATCTCGTCGTCCGAGGTCCTGCCTGGCCTTATACCCGCGACTATCTCCCCTAGCTCGCCGTAGATGTCCTCCCTAGTCATCTCACCTTTCGCAAGGGGCACGTTGACCTCGCCGCTGTGGCAGGCCTGCTCCCAATCGTCGACGATGATTTTAGCGCGCTTGAGTATCCTCGGGTCGAGTTCCTGCTTGCCTGGGGCATCAGCTCCGATCCCATTGATGTGCATGCCCTCGGCGACCCACTCATCCTTAACTACCGGCTCCCTAGAGGTCGTGACCGTCACCAAGACATCCGCACCCTTCACCGCGTCCTCGGCCGTATCCATGGCTTCCACGTCTAATCCTAACTTCACCCTCATTTCCTCGGCGAACTTCTCGACCCTCCCCTTCCGCCTGGCGTAGACCTTGACCAGCTCCACCTCCATCACCTCGCGCAGGGCCTCGAGCTGGAATGGGGCCTGGTAACCTGCGCCTATCATCCCCACGGTTTTTGCATCTTTCCTCGCCAAATATTTCGTGGCTATGCCCGTTGCAGCCGCGGTTCGCATGGCGGTGATCCAAGTTCCATCCATGATGCACACCGGCGCACCGGTTTTAGGGTCGAAGAGCAGGATCGTGGCCATGACCGTCGGGAGGCCGTACTTCTCGGGATTGTTCGGGTGGGCGTTGACGAGCTTTACCCCCGCTTCATCCAGCCCCTCGAGATACGAAGGCATGATCCTTAGGTCGCCGTTGTATTTTTTGAAGAACAGGTAGGGTTTCGGGGGCATCTGAACCCGCTTGAGCCCCTTCTCCAGAAATGCGGCCTCTATGAGCTCTATCGCATCCTTCATCGTCAATAGTTGCTTCACGTCCTCTATCGTCAAAATTTTCATTTTCAAATCCATTCAACCCCTATCATCCGAAATTTAAGACGGTTACCAACTCAAAAAGGTTAAGTTTTTAGATAACACATCTAGGGAGTTACCCGACAAAGTCCATATATCATGGAAGCGATATTGCGCGTGACAATTATGACGTGCAAAATAGTTAGCAAAAAGGAGCTAGCGCCGAACATCAAGATGTTTGAAATGGGGGCGCCCGTGGTCGCTCGAAAGGCAAAGGCGGGGCAGTTTGTAATTCTAAGGATATCGGAACGCGGGGAGAGGATACCGTTGACGATCGCCGATGCCGACCCTGAGAGGGGGACGATAACCCTTGTAGTCGAGGAGGTTGGCAAGACGACCAAAGAGCTCGGGCGCCTGAACGAGGGCGATTCAATCCTAGACCTCGTCGGACCCTTGGGCAACCCTATGAATATCGGAAAGTACGGGCACGTCGTCTGTATCGGCGGCGGGAGTGGGGTCGCCCCCGTCTACCCTCTAACTAAGGCGCTGAAAAAGGCGGGAAACAAGGTCACATCGATAATTGGGGCAAGAAATCGGGAACTGTTGATCTTGGAGGAGGAAATGCGGGAAACGAGCGACGAATTTTACATCACCACGGATGACGGTTCCAAAGGGCACCGCGGTTTCGTCACGGATATCCTTCGAAAGTTGTTGGACAAACGTGAACGGATAGATTTGGTGGTGGCGGTCGGACCCGTCCCCATGATGAAGGCGGTAGCGAATACCACCCGACCCAACAAAATAAGGACGCTCGTGAGCCTGAACCCGATCATGGTCGACGGGATGGGGATGTGCGGCGTGTGCAGGGTGAAGGTCGGGGGGGAGACCAAATTCACCTGCGTCGATGGCCCGTTGTTCGATGGGCACTTGGTCGATTTTGACGAGCTTGCGGCCAGAAGACAGCTTTACGAGCCGGAGGAGAAGCTGGCATTGAAGGCATACGAGGAAAAATTGGTGAGGGCGAATGATACCTAGACAGCCCATGCCTGAGCAGGACCCAAAGGAGCGCATCCGTAATTTCGATGAGGTGGCATTGGGTTACGACGAGGAGCAGGCTGTGCTCGAAGCCGGAAGATGCCTGCAGTGCGAAAATCCAACGTGCATGCAGGGATGTCCGGTCAATATCGATATACCCGGGTTCATCGCCCACATCAAGGAGGGAAATTTTGACCTAGCCATTCGGAAAATTAAGGAGAAAAATCATCTGCCCGCCATAATTGGCCGCGTCTGCCCCGTCAAGGATCAATGTGAGAAATTTTGCGTGCTCGCGAAAAAGGGAGAACCGGTTGCGATCGGAAATCTCGAGCGGTTTGCGGCCGATGTTGAGTGGAAAAAAGGGGTTGAAATTCCGGGGAGGGCAAAGGCTTCAGGCAAAAGGGTGGCTGTTGTCGGGTCCGGGCCTGCTGGGCTAACTGCGGCAACCGATTTGGTCAAACTCGGCCACGAGGCGATCATATTTGAAGCTCTCCATGTCCCAGGCGGGGTGCTGACTTACGGGATCCCCGAATTCAGGTTGCCTAAAAAAGTGGTCGAGAGGGAGGTCGAGTACATCAAAAGATTGGGGGTCGAAATCAGGACCGATATGGTAATTGGGCGAACGTTCACCATCGACGAACTCCTCGAGCAGGGATTCGACGCGATATTCATCGGGACCGGCGCTGGGCCACCCCAGTTTTTGGGCGTGCCGGGCGAGAACTTAGGGCTGGTGTATTCGGCGAACGAGTTCCTGACGAGGGTTAACCTGATGCGCGCGTACGAATTTCCCGAGTACGATACCCCGATCAAAGTTGGCGAGAAGGTAGCGGTCATCGGTGCGGGCAACGTGGCGTTCGACTCGGCGAGGACGGCTTTGAGATTGGGGGCGGGAAACGTATCCATAGTTTATCGCAGGTCGGGAGAGGAGATCCCGGCTAGGATAGAGGAGGTCCAGCACGCCGAGGAGGAAGGCGTCAAGCTCAGGTTGCTCACCCTCCCCACGCGGATGCTGGGCGAGGGGGGTCTCGTGAGGAGGATGGAGTGCATCAAGATGAGTTTGGGAAAGCCGGATGAGTCGGGGCGCAGGAGACCGATTCCCGTGGAGGGTTCCGAGTTCTATATCGATACCGATACGGTGATAGTGGCCATAGGCCGAAGACCGAACCCCCTGATTCAACAGACCACGGAGGGATTGAAGACCACTTCATGGGGCACCATCGTGGTGGATGATTTCGGTCAAACCTCCAGAAGCGACATATTCGCCGGAGGAGACGTGGTAACTGGGGAGGCGACGGTAATCGAGGCAATGGGGGCGGGGAGGAGGGCGGCGGATGCAATCGATCGCTTTATCAGGCGAGGAAAAAGGCGTTGATGATCGTCTGATGATGGGTTAAAAATTTTTACCGAAAATTAAAAGCCGATGCACAAGTTTATATATATTAAAGAAGAAAACAGTGAAACCGGAGGCACGGAGGAAGAATTTTGCGCCGAGGCAGGTTCGAGATCATCGGGGAAATCCTTTCTCTTGCTGCAGATGGAACGGACGGCGCAGCGAAGACCTCGATCGTCTATCGCGCAAACTTGAACTTCAACATTGTCAACAGGTACCTAAACCTGCTCCTCCAAGAAGGCCTGGTGCGTGTGGTCGGCGGCTCGACGGTGAAGTACAGGATCACGGAAAGGGGGCTCAAGTTCCTCGATGTGTACAAAAACCTGAAGGGCATGGCGAAAAACATATAGGCGGCGCTTCGGCCCCCACCCTAGACTGGCAGTTCGAGGAAATCGGACCCCAATTCAGTTATCTGCACCCCTTTTTTGACGAGCCCGGATTGCACGAGGAAGTCCAGGGCTTTTTCGACCTCCTTCTCTGATAAGTCGACCGCATTTGCAATTTCCCTTGGCTCGTGCAGCTCGCCATTGCCCAAAAATTCCAAGATGTCCTCGGCCACACCGGCTGCTGCACGCCCAGCTGGCACGGGCCCGAACATCCCCCTGCTCGGGAAGCCGGGCCTCCTCCCAAATTTCATCATGGTTTCATGGTCGAAAGCAAGGGTAATTAAACCTTGAGAAATTTAGTTCCTTAACCCCGTTACTGAACTTAGTTTCTGAACTGAAGATAGATGCGGGCCAAAACTGTATCCATGTAGAACACCACTTCACGACGAAAATCAGTAAGCCCTAAATAGTCACCTTCACATATTCGCTCGGAAACTAGGGGTTTGGCCATGGAAAGGGTAAGGAAGCTTTGGTCGGAGATCAAGTTCGTTGCCCTGCTCGCGGTCTTCGCTGGCTTGAGCTTGGCATCGATGGCGGGGGCATACTCCGCCTACTCGACGCCGGTTGAGGAGGAAAAAATCACCTCCTTAGCCACGTATAGGCACTTGGGCAGGTACGATTACATTGCGGAGCTCAAGCCGAACGAGATTTACGATAATCGCTTGACCATAGGGGCAGGGGAAAACCTTTACATCAAAATAGTTGAGAACCTGAACATCACTTTCACCTATAGGTTTAGTTGCGACCGCTCGACAGCCATTGTAACCGAGTATAAGGTTGACATGGACGTGGAGTCCCCTGGGAGATGGGTGAAGCACATCAATGCAGTCCCCGAGAAATCCGTCAGCTCCCAGGAGAATGTGGCAGAGTTCTCGACCGAGCTCTTCGTGAGCGTCCCTTGGTTCGAGGAGTTAAAAGGGACGATCGACTCCGAAACTGGGACCTCGTCGTCGAGCTACAACCTCAGGGTTAAGCCCAGCATTCATACAAGAGCTGAGACAGACATCGGCGCCGTGGACGAAAATTTCACCCCGGAGTTGGTGATGAATTTCAGCTATGGAGGGGCCACGGGGAGTCAAATCGTGATGAGCGGTTTGGAGAACAACTCCTCGGGATCGATTCGAAATGTGGATAAGCTCTACCATCCCGAGGTCTCGACGCAGAGGCAGGCGTTCGGCGCGTTGTTCTTGGTCGCTTTCGCTGGCCTAGTTTGCTCGCTTTGGCTGTTCCTGAGGGCTAGGCCCGAGAAGCCCGAGAAGCCCGAGAAGCTCCTTGAGGAGTTGGTCGCGCCGTTCGAGGAGATGATCATAGAGGTGGCTGAGGAGCCGTCGGAAAAGAGGCTGTGGACGACGATAGCGATGAAATCCTTGGAGGACCTCGCCAACTTTGCGAGCGTGATCGGTAAACCCATCTTCCACCTGGAGAGACCGCCCCGCACCACAGGGGCGAAGCCGACGCACGTCTTCTACGTGCTCGATGGACTAACGAGATATGAATATAGTTTCGAGAGATGAACGAGTTTCAAGTTGCGGAGTCGCTGGGTTAATCACCCCTTGGTAACTTTAACAATGGTCAATGTAAATCGTGCGCTAGAATTTTCCCACCTCCAAGCCGCCCAGCACGGCATCTAGGGGCTTTATCCCTGAGGTTAGGAATAACTATCACCAACTAATTATTCCCCTGAAGGGTTTTAGGATGCGGGAGGCGCGGCCCTTACCTCATCCGACGGATTAAAAGTAGAGATACCACGACGAGGAGCGCCACGGACGCCGCGAAGACGAGCTCAGGCAACCCAGAAGGAGGTGTCTGAGGTGTATATGGGGGTGGGGGCCCATTCTCTGGGGGCTCGTTCTCTGAGGGCTCGTCCTCGGGGGGCGGCGGCGTCCAAGGATGGATGTGAACGGTGATCTGATCCGACGCCATTCCCCCGTAACCGTCGCTCACCGTAAGGATGACGGTGTAATCGCCCGCGGCGGTGTAGGTGTGCTTCGGGATTAGATCGGGAGAGGTCCCGCCATCCCCAAAGTCCCATGCGTATACCAAGGGGTCTCCGTCCGGGTCTGAGGCCGAGCATACGAACTGGATTTCCATGCCCACTGTAAACTCGCTGCCGTCTGAGGGCGAGGTTATCGAGCAAGATGGGGCAAAATTGGGGTAAACGGGGGCGGGTGGAACTATTGAAAACTTCCAAGTGTTTTCGGAGCAGTTCTCCCCCTGAGCATTTATGGCCCACACTCTCCAGTAATAGGTTCCATCGACATATCCAGGAGATGACTTTGTCCAAGTATTGTCATTCGGTGATGCCACCACAACATTGTCTATTGGTGAAGAGAAATTTGAATCATTGTCGACCTCGATCCTGTGGTTGTCCGCGTTGGAGCCCTTTGTCCAAGTGAATGTTGGAGTATTATCGGAAGTCGAAGTGTTGTTTTCTAGGGATACCAATACAGGTTTTCCTGGATACTGAGGAAATACTGTAAACTTCCATGTATTTTCTGAAACATTCTCGCCAGCGGCATTCCGTGCCCACACTCGCCAATAGTATGTTCCTAATGCATATCCCGGAGATGGCTTCGTCCACGTGTTGTCGTTTGGTGAA
>Ga0315308_1001527_pt1 | contig 13220 bp, 10 predicted proteins | sample TDP3_MG_FD_203078 | JGI IMG/M metagenome (GOLD analysis project Ga0315308, IMG submission 203078) | Freshwater sediment microbial communities from Lake Towuti, South Sulawesi, Indonesia - TDP3 | ecosystem: Environmental > Aquatic > Freshwater > Lake > Sediment | place: Indonesia: South Sulawesi... | reverse complement strand
AAAGGCGTCATCCCGTATGTACGGAGAGGCGGCAGAGCTCTTCAAAGAGGCCAAAGAACATTCCCTTGACCAACGGACAAGTCTACTCGCCTTAGCCAACAGCAGCTTCTGTAAAGCTTTAGAAGCTGGGACAGAATTCGAAATTTCAAGAGAACAGACAATTTATTTAACGGCTAAGAAGCATATGGAAGCCGCCGCAAGCTACTACCTCAAGGCAGGCTTTAAAGCTGCCTCTGAATATGCTAAGGCTACCGAACTTCTCTTCGACGCTTATGTCTACATGGACAATGCCGAAATGGAAACAGATCCAGAAAGAAAGACAGTTTACTATGTGATGGCTGAGAAAGTCTTGCAGGCATCTGCTGAGCATTACAGGGAAGCAAAGCACCGCGAAAAAACAGAGCAGATTCAGCAATTTCTCGAGAAGGTGAGGGAAGAACGAAATCTAGCAGCCTCCTTGAGCAAAGTCTTGCACGTACCAGCTGTCACATCATCAACAGAGAGTTTCGCTATGTTGACTCCAGGTGAAGAAAGAGCGGTGGGACTGGAAAGATTTGAACGTGCAGATTTTGAAGCCAAACTAGTTCAAGACGCAAAGGAAATCAGAGTTGGAGAAGACCTCAACCTAGAAATGCAGATTGTAAACGTGGGAAAAGAAGCCGTTCAATTTACTAGGCTAGAAGAAATCATTCCTTCAGGCTTCCAGCTTGTTGCCAAACCCGACTACTGTAAGTTCGAAGATGCATACCTCGACATGAAAGGAAAACGGCTTGATCCATTGAAAACTGAAGAGATACGACTTGTCTTACGACCATTTGAAAAAGGCACTTTTAAGATAACGCCGAGGATTGTCTGCATGGACGAAACTGGGAATCAAATATTACGGGGACCTGACCCTGTAACAGTTAATGTATCAGAGCTTGTTCTTCCAGGTCGTGTCTCAACAGGATGCAAAGATCTCGATAATCTGCTGTTTGGAGGGATACCTGAAAACTATGCTGTTGTATTGACCTCACCTTCGTGCGATGAACGAGATTTGTTGATTAAGAAATTTCTTGAAAAAGGAGTGAAAGATGGTCAAACAACATTTTACATTACCATAGAGGCAAGTGGAGTAAGGACTCTTGCAGAACAATTTCAGTCAAACTTCTACCTGTTCATCTGCAATCCTCGAGCGGACACAATGATCAAGAGTCTACCTAATGTATTCAAACTAAAAGGCGTCGAAAACCTAACTGACATTGATATTGCCTTAACCTCAGCTTTTCGAAAATTAGAAACGTCAAAAAATGGTCCGAAAAGAGCTTGCATTGAAATTGTTTCAGATGTCTTGCTTCAGCATCATGCTGTTACCACGAGAAGGTGGTTGACTGGACTTATTCCAGACTTGAGGTCAAGAGGCTTCACCAGTTTAGCCGTGATGAATCCTTACATGCATTCTTCAGAAGAGGTTCACGCAATTCTAGGTCTTTTCGAAGGAGAAATCAACATCTATGAGAAAGAAGCCATGAAAGGTTTAGAAAAATTCCTCAAAGTTAAGAAGATGTATAATCAAAGATATTTAGAGAACGAACTGCCCTTGAGAAAAGACAGATTGGAAAAATGAGAGCAACATAAGGACAATGCCGAGAGCAGCAAAATGGACTGTGTGCTTGTAACTAGCAAACATTTCTGATGGATACAAGATTATCTGGGTACTGTATTCCTAAAAAAATACTTCGACCACCCTCGATTGATTACATCTTGAATCCTTCGCTATGCGGGAAATCTTTTTATATTTATTGCAAACCAAATATAGCGCTTTCAGAAAGGAGGAGATAAAAACGAGTTCCAGAGTGCCAACTGGTGTACCAGGGCTGGATCAGCTGGTCTCAGGGGGTTTTCCTAAGAGTTGGGTAGTGTTGCTGTCAGGCGGTCCAGGCTCTGGAAAGAGCATTATGTGCGCCCAGTTTCTGTATGAGGGCGTAACCAAACTTCACGAGAACAGCGTATATGTTATGTTAGAGGAGACAACGTCTCGTTTTCTCAAGAACATGGCTTCCATAGGCTTAGATTTTACTCCTCTGATAGGCACGAATAAGGTAAGGTTCATTAACGTCTCACCTTTGAGCTCAGAGAGGGAGGAGCGTTACAAAGCCCTACTTCAAGACTATGGTCTCTCTCCAATGACAACTTCCATCTCCTTCCAATTCTCCACAGAAAAGTTGGTGGAGACCATCAGAGCTACCGTGAAAGAGATTAACGCAAGTAGATTAGTTGTCGACTCGATAACTAGCTTCAAGATCCAATTTAGAGACGATTTCAGTGTAAGACGAAACATTTCTGAGCTTTTCAAAGGCCTTAATGAAACTGGTTGTACAAGTCTGGTTACGACGGAGATTAAGACAGGCGGCTTGACCGATTCGAAATTCGTCGCTGAGGAGTATCTAGCCGATGGTGTCATCAAGCTCCACCGCTTGGTCAAAGGTGAGAAAGTAGAAGGAGGAGGAAGTGAAGTAATCACAAGGACGATCGAAGTCCAGAAGATGCGCGGGGTCGGAATCGACAACGACCTGCATGTCTACAACATAACTGAGAAAGGAATAGTCGTATATCCAGAGGTTAAAGTGTACTAGTGATTGTCTGTGAAAGTCTAAGCCTGTGTAATCTACCTTTCTCCAAATAATGCCATGTTCGGAAAGACTTCAATTCCGTTCTTATCTATTGTGTATGGCACGAGGTTGGGATTGGCCTTGACACCCCTCATCTTTTCAACTTGTATGGCTCTTGTGGTAGTTCCTCCTGAAAATAGAGTCTGCATCATAATAACCCCGTGAACCAAATACTCTTCTTCTAAAGCGCTTCGTTCTAGACCAAGATGACCCAACTCTGTGGTTATGATGGTGGTGACCCCTAAATCCGACAAAGATTCAATCAGATCAACAACTGCATTTCTTCGTTCCATGGGATCTACAAATCGATAGAAAAGTGCTGCCAGTGTGTCCACAACAATTCTTTTGGCACCGATCCATTGGATTTTCGCCTGCAACTCCTCCACTAGCTGATCAATTGATAGTTGCTTGCCGCGTAAACTCTTAGTTTCTGTACCGTACAGCTTTTCTTTTAGCATGGACACTCGAGACATTCTTGTTGCATCTATGAAGGCAAACTTCCTTTCATCCTCTGCCTCCTTGAAATCCCATCCGAATTTCTTCATTTCAGAGTAAAAGTGATCTTTGCTTTCGTCTAAACTGACAAAGACTCCGTTTTCTTTGTGTTCATATATTCCTTTGTAGAGAAATTGAGCTGCAAAAATGGTTTTCCCAGTGCCGGGTCCTCCGACAACCAATATGGTTCTTCCATCAGGGAACCCCCCGCTTATCAGTTCATCTAATCCTTGAATTCCAGTTGCGACGTTTTCAGGCAAGACATTTCACCTTTGCAAGTTTTTTGAAGTATCTTCCATATTGCTTGCGCCTACATTTATAATTTGCGTAAATCATGGGAATTCATGGTTGGGTGAAGGATCTACATTAAAGGGGATTAGGTTATTTCCAAGATGGGACTTGAAAAAGAAAAAAGGGTAGAGGTTAAGAGGCTTCTAGCGTACACCGATTGAACTTACGGGCAGTTTTGAGCGTACTCCAATCGAAGAAAAGTACACTGTGGTGCTGAAGGTGTATTCGAAATTGCTGAAGGACTGAACCTGATCCATCGTCAGTGAACCGCTAATCTGATAGTCAATGTGCACGGTCACGAAGACTATTCCGGTGCTTGGCATATTTCCCTCAACTGTGACATGTTTTCCATCTGCTGTCGGAGTTATAGTGAATTGATTGGTGACGTCATTTGACCAGTCTGGAACCCATTGACCACTGAGTGGAGATGTCAGCATTCCTCCATAAACGTGAACATCAACAACAGATGTGCTACCAATGTATGTGTGGTGCAGTATGAAGTTCGGCGAATCGTAAGGCGCGTTTTCTTGATCAGGCGGCAGATCAACCTCAACTCTTACATGTGAGCCAGCTTCTCCATACTTCAACACGTTAGTGTAGAACGAACCAGGGTTTGTCGAAGACAATTTGTGCATATCTGGGTCCTCGTTTGAAGGCGTGAACACAAGGTCAAACGAGGACAATTCATATCTGTTGTCGCTAGTATCGGTTATCCGCAGCATCTTGTAATTGTAGAAGTCAAAGGTGCGGTCACCCGCGTCTCCAGTGAACTCATAGCTGGTTGGACCGTAAGGCGCCCAACCCTCGTCGGTTTTGTTGGTCTCCCAGATTTTGTAATTGCCTGGTCCTAGTCCAGTGAACTCGTAGTAACCGTCAGGACCTGTTGTAGTAATCCACACTTTTCCAGCGTCTGGTCCAGTCAAGGCTGTCAAAGTTATTGTCCATCCCTGTAGTCCAATGTTCTCAGGGTAGCTGTATTTATGACCCGAAACCTTGAACAGTTTGAAGTTGTAGAAGTCTAAGCCAGTTATGTTTTCACCGCTTAGTCCTTGGAACGGTCCAAGACTTGCAGAAGTTGTGTGCATCCATCCAGCCTTGTCTTCCTCAACAACCGTGTAGCTGCCTGGGCCTAGTCCACAGAACGAATATGCACCTTGGGAGTCCGTCAGTGTCCAAGCGACAATCCTGCTATCTTTGTAGAGCGTGATATTCCATCCTTCGATGGGCGTGTTTGTCCCTGCTGGTCCGTCGCCAGCTGCATCATCGTATTTGTGACCTTGTATGCAGAATTCCTTGAAGTTGCCGAAGTTTACGTTGGTAATTTCAACGGCTTGATTGGGTAAAATATTGATTGGACCATATATGGGGGGGCTGGTTGTTTGAACCCATCCGCTTTGAACTTCCTCGCTTACGTAGTATGTTCCAGTGAGCAAGAAGTCAAATTGGAAGTATCCATCGTTGTCTGTTTGCGTTGTGGCGATTGGTGTTCCCGTGGGAGAGTCTTTGAATATCTTGATGGTCCAACTGCCCAATCCGTGATCGTCGTTATCCCATATTCCATTTCCGTCGTGATCCTCAAACTTGTATCCAGATATCGAGCTAAGGTAGAAGGGATTCGTTACAGGTGTTGTTCCTGGTGATATGAGTTCGGGTCCTAATGTCTGTGACCTCCAAATCTCGGTGCCCTCCGAGTTCACTATGTAAAACTGCCACTTGATTATCCCAGCGATGTTGGTAGTTCCTGTGAAGGTTTCGTCAGTGCGTGTAGTTAGGGGTACAATATGTGAACTTCCTATCGGGTTGTCAAGTTCATTGTAATATGTGTAGTTGGCGAAGTAGTTGGCCCCTTCAATACGTGGTTTTATGGTTAAAGCGAAGGTCTTTACAGGACTGGGTGGTGTTTCCTTGTTCACCATGCCCCCTTGAGCTATCAGCTCTGGTCCATGCATGTCTGAGACCCAAGTGAAGGTGTTTTTGATGAAGAACTGCCAATAGATGTAGCTGCCTATGGGGAATGTTGTTTCGTAACGGTAGACATCATATATACCGTCAGTTCGATCATACCATAGTTGGCCGGTTGACCATGCATTGCCACTAATAGCGTAGTCGACATAGAAAGCCACGTTGTGCAGTCCAGATATTCCTTCAGTTACCCAAAGCTCGAAGTATTTGGGAACTTCAGCTAGTTTGACCTTGAAGTTGTCGGTCTTAGACAGTGACGAAATGAAGCCGAAAGTTCCTTGACCTAGAGTGTAAGATTCATTCTTAGTCACCCAAACCTTGTACACACCGCCCTTATTAGGCGTGGATGTGAATGGCCAAAGCTGCACCACTATGCCAAGCCCACGTGTCGTGTCATCGTTATTATTGTGTGTACCACCGTCGATGTCGTAGATGTATCCGTACTTAACCTCAAATCTTCTATCTGAAATATCATCTTTACTGAGCAGTGTCTTGCCTGGCGGGTCAGTAACTTGAAAGTAGTAGATGCCGTCTGGGAGTCCTGCAGCCCCCTTTTTGTGTGGTCCTCCTGCCAAGTAAACGTCTTTTGCATTGGCGTACAAGTTTCCATTAACTCGTTCTCCGTAGGGATCAGTTGTCCAAATGGCTCCTGTCACTTGATCTATTGCACGAGCGCTGAAGATAGTGCTTGTCAGCGAAAGCAATATTATAACGAACATGATGGTCGCAGAAGTTGTGAAAAGTTTAGCTGAACGTCTGTTTTTCATGTTTTCTTCTCCTTTCTTTCCTCAGTCAAAACTGAATGTTTATACGACTGTTTAAAAGTTGTGTAGAACAATTCTATAGAGAGCAATTCTAGCAAGAAATGGTTGAATGCACAAGGAAAATATGAATGTGCACGCATCTTTGGTTTCAGATTGCTATTATTGCTATTTGATCACTATTAGGATGTCGTCTGCATTTACCGTCTTGCCTTCCTGAATTGTAACTTCTAGGATTATTCCGTTTTTGGGCGCCGTGACTTCGTTCTCCATCTTCATGGCTTCTAGCGTGCAGAGGACATCGCCAGATTTCACGGTATCTCCCTTCTTGACCTTGACGGAGATTATTTTGCCAGCCATGGGCGCTGTGATTACCCCTTCTTCCGAGATCTTCTTGGTAGGTCGTTGGACAACGACAGACGCTTGAGATGTCGGAGTAACAAGCATTTTCTTGACTGTTGATTTCAACTCAACCTTCAAGAGGGTGTTGTTAACCTTGACTGAGAAAGGCGCTTGCCTGTCGATTCTGGTCAATTCTACTAAGTATGGCTTTCCGTGGACTTTGATGATGAAAGGTTTCTTGAATTCGGGTTCTTTTTCAAGCGTCACTTCAACTGGTTTGCCGTTGACCTTGATGGATAAGGCGGCTCCCACAGTGCAGTTATCAAATTCAACTCGGTAAGGTTTTCCGTCGACGGCGATTTCCCGCCTCAACAAACTACACCTGTTGTTTGTTTTATCCATGGAATTCCATTTGTTCTTGTCTGCCAGCGATGCTCCAAGGAGATTGTCTGTCATGTCTTCTGGATGGAATAACCGCAACAATCTCGCCCCTGCTGCTCTGATACTCAGCTAGGGCAGTTGAGATCGCCGCGACCTCTTCAAATTGTTCCTTCTCTAACGGTGTGAACAGGCTAGTCGTGGTCTCTTCTCGTTTTATTTGTCTTTTTTTGAAGAACTCCATGGCTGTTTGAGGAAACAGGGCATAAGTTAGGGTGTCTTCGTCGCTTTCGATATACTGTTTAGCCTCTTCAGGAATGGTGTCAAGTTCGGGTTTGAGCATGTCTGCGGGACGGCGAGTTATGACTTCTTCGTCTCCGATTATTTTTTTCTTTACTTCATTGTCGATTGGCGTTGAGGGCTTGCCGTACAATCCTTTGACGTAGTCTCTCACCTCTTTAGGCACCATGCTGTATCGTTTGCCTGAGAGCACGTTGAAGACTGCTTGAGTTCCAACGATTTGACTAGTCGGCGTCACCAAGGGAGGATAACCCAACTCACGGCGCACTCTGGGCACCTCTTCTAGAACGTCTTTGAGTTTTTCAAGCGCGTTCTGTTCCTTCAACTGCGCAATTAGGTTTGAGAACATTCCGCCTGGAATCTGATGCACAAGGATTGATGTGTCGAGGCGTTCAGCTATTGGGTCGATTAAATGAATTGGGTCATAGTATTTTTGCCTCAATTCGTTAAAGTATTGGGCTATTTCAACTAGCAACTCCATGTCTAAGCCCGGGTCGTAAGGGGTGTTACGCAAAGCCGCGACTAAGGTTTCGACAGGCGGCTGGGAGGTTCCGCCTCCCAAGGGAGAGAAGGCTGTGTCTAGGGTGTCGACTCCGGCGTCGCAGGCTCGCATGTAAGTCATGAGAGCCATACCACTGGTGTAGTGGCAGTGTAATTGAACGGGTAAGCCTATCTCTTTCTTGAGCGCTGAGACTAGGTCATATGCTTCTTTTGGAGCAAGCATTCCAGCCATGTCTTTGATGCATATGGAGTCGCAGTTGAGTTGAGCTAAACTCTCAGCAACTTTTAAGTAATATTCTATGGTATGCACCGGGCTGATTGTGTAACAGACTGTGCCTTGCGCGTGTTTGCCAACTTTTTTTACGGTTTTTATGGCGGTTTCTAAGTTGCGAGTGTCGTTTAATGCGTCGAACACACGAAATATGTCAATTCCATTTTCAGCTGCTTTTTCTACGAATTTTTTGACAAGGTCGTCGGGGTAGTTTCTGTATCCCACAAGGTTTTGTCCTCTGAGCAGCATTTGCAGGGGCGTCTTTTGAATGTGCTTCTTTAGTTGGCGTAAGCGTTCCCAAGGGTCTTCGCTTAAGTAGCGTATGCACACGTCAAATGTGGCGCCACCCCAAACTTCTAGGCTGTAGAAGCTCACTTGATCGATTTTTTGCGCTATGGGCAGCATTGATTCGGTTCGCATCCTTGTAGCCATCAGTGATTGATGGGCGTCTCGAAAAGTTGTGTCAGTTATTTTGACTGGTTTCATGAGCGTCTTGTCTCACCTGATAGAGAGGAATAACATCAAATTGAAGCCGATATTTTAAGTTACCTTAAAGTTTGCGCTCACATTGCCTATTTATTTTTTTAGAGGTCTCTATTGTCGACTAGGTTCTCTCTTTCTTTCGATTTCTTAAGTATTCTAGAACTACCATAGATAAGGGAATCATGAGGACCAGGAGAAGTAACAGCGCAACGGCAATTTGGCCTATTGCCAGAAAACCCATTATGGCGAACGCCCAAAGAACGCAAGTGTATATGACGAAGCCTTTGGTGAAATCTCCTAAGAGACCCATTCCTCGTTTTTCCCATCGTTTGATTTTTGGCTCTCTAAGAAAAACATTATGAATCCAGAATCTTAATGCAAGGGGCTGAAGAAAGAAATGGTGCAGTTCAAGAGTTAATGGATACGCAAACAATACTAGTCGGAAAAAACAGTATGTTATGGATTTGAAATGAATCTTAGGCGTCTTGAATTCACCTTAACAACAAAGTGTAACTCTCAGTGTATTCACTGCCAAGCAGATGCGTCTCCATCCAGAAATGAAGTGATGCATGTTCAAGACGCACACAACTATCTAGCTGAGGTTGTTGCTTTCTCAAACCTTGAATCTTTCATGGTGTTTGGTGGAGAACCAATGCTCTATCCAGAACGAGTAGTAGCCATATTTCAGAAGGCTCATGCGTTAGGGATTCCGCAGATTGAAATGATAACCAATGGGGTGTGGGGTAAAAACCGAGAAACCGCTGAAAAACTGGCAGTTGAGTTGAAGATGGCGGGACTCAACCATGTGGATATAAGCATCGACTCTTTCCATCTGCGACACATACCGTTTGAGTATCCAAAGAATGCAGCGTTGGCTTTGCTGAAGGCGGGAATAGAGAATGTTAAGTGGAATGTAGCAGTCATCGAGTCAGTAGACGCCAAAAACGAATATGATAAGAAAACAAAAGAACTGCTTAAGAAACTAAAGCCTATTGGAATAGGTGCTTCCTTCATTAAAATAATGCCAGTGGGACGCGCAATTCAGAATTTGTGCAAATTTTTTAAACGCACACCATTGGATGGTCCATGCGAAGGTGAACCAATTATAGGCAATTCCCTGAGAAATCCCGAAAGCGTTTGCATCGAGCCTTCTGGTTCAGTTGTCATCTGCTGGGGCTTAGCCATTGGAAACGCGAAGCAGAAGCCCTTAAGTCAGATATTACGCAGGTATGATTGGCGACAAAGTTCAGTTATCAGAACTTTAGTGGAAGAAGGTCCGACAGGACTACTCAAACTTCCTAAAGCACGCAATTTCAACTTTCAAGAAAACCATTACGTTGACAAGTGTCACCTGTGTATGGAGATCAGGAAGACCCTCTTCACTTCATAAAGGAGCAAAAGAGAAGTTCACACTGGAATTGGGATGAAGAGAATAAAGATAGTTGTCCACGAACCGTTAATTAACAAAGTCATAGGCAGTGAACTGAACCTCATGCTCTACGACAAAGCCAACCTTGTCGACGCAATTAACGAAGTGGACAAACTCATCAACAGCAAAGGAGGCTTCCCAATTCCAGATTATCGAAGCCTTCTTCACATGGTCTACAATCCCGTTGAAAACAGATTCTACAAACAGGTGGCTGTAGCAGCCTCTGACGCATTGGGACAGATGCTTAACGTGAGAGAAGACCCAAAGAAGGAGCTGCCTGAAGGAGCAACGGTCATTGTTATCCCAACTGGTGGATGCATAAGCGAGTGGGAAGAAGCCATGGACTACAAAGAATTTTTGAAAGCAAAATGAGGGTCAAATGATGCCTATCTCTTTGCAAGTTGTTGCATATTCACTGCTGATTGCTTATTCGGTGTGGAGTTGAGATATGACGCATCATTGGGGATACATAGGCGCCATCTCTGCTGCATTTTTGTTTGGATTAAGCTCCACTTTCAACAAGATTGCTCTGGTGGAAATTCACCCATTGATTGTAGCTGGACTAGTTTATTTCATCGCAGGCGTCTTTCTTCTTCTTGTTCGTCTCTCTCCACTGCATGGGCGAATTCTCGCTTTGATGGAGACTCCCTCAAAGACGGAACCAAGCATGGCGGCTAATGATTACCTGGTGCTTGGGCTAGTCACGATTTCTGGCGCTGTTGTTGCTCCTTTTCTTTTCCTTTACGGTCTCAATCAAACAACAGCTGTCAACGCCTCTCTGCTCTTGAACACTGAATCTTTGTTTACGATTTTCATTGCTTTTATCTTCTTCAAAGAACGAGGCGCGAAGAAGGACTATTTTGGCGTTCTTCTCTTGATTGTTGGAGCAGTGTTTATAACGACAAACGGTGAGTTTCAGAGTTTCACGTTGGCGCAAACCATTGGCGGCAATTTGTTAATAGTTTTCGCTTGTCTATTTTGGGGTGTAGACAATAATTTGAGCAGGTTGCTGAGCAAGAAGCGAGACCTACCGCATGTTGTGGCTCTGAAATGTCTCGGAGGTGGTGCACTCCTCTTACTTTTATCATTTTTTCTAGGGGTTGATTTCAGAATTCCCATATTCTCTGTACCCTACCTTATTTCTGTTGGTGCCTTCAGCATCGGCTTCTCCATTGTGCTGTTTGTCTTTGCACTCAGAGAGATAGGTTCCATGAAAACTGGGGTGATATATTCAACTTCATCGTTTTTCGGAGCTGCCTTCGCTTTTGTGATGCTCAGGGAACCCTTTACGGTAATTCAGCTGATTGCTGGATTACTCATGTTTTTGGGTGTTTACATCTTGTTCAGAAAGCCTTAACCTTTCACGAATTAGGGCATTTTACGCCTATGTTTTTGTGTGTTGTGATTTAGGGTTAAAGTGGTATGTTGGCGTGTTTTTTGCCGGGTCTAGGTTCTCTTTTGGTTATTAGCATCTCTAACGCCGTAATCAGTTTTGGTCTAGTGTGCGCTGGCTCAATAACATCATCTATGTAGGCTTTTTGAGCTGTTATGTAGGGGTTGGCGAACTTCTGCCTATACTCGCTGACAAGTTCCCTTCTCTTCTGCTTCGTGTCTTTCGCTGTCGCAATCTCTTTTCTAAATATTATGTTGATGGCGCCTTCGGGTCCCATGACCGCAATTTCGGCTGTGGGCCAAGCGTAGTTTATGTCTCCACCTGAGTGTTTGCTTCCCATAACGTCGTAGGCTCCTCCGTAGGCTTTTCTCAGAATCAAGGTGATTTTTGGCACAGTTGCTTCACAATAAGCGTACAGTAGTTTGGAGCCGTGGCGTATGATTCCTCCATGTTCTTGGTCAACTCCAGGCAAGAAGCCAGGTACGTCAACAAACGTGACAACTGGGATGTTGAAGCAGTCGCAGAAGCGCACAAAGCGTCCAGCTTTGGTTGAAGATTGGATGTCTAAGGCGCCTGCAAAGTATTTGGGTTGGTTGGCAACTATGCCCACGGGTCGTCCGTTTAAGCGTGCAAATCCTATAACTATGTTTGGTGCCCAAAAGGGGTGCACTTCCAGAAAGTCGCCGTTGTCAACCACGCTGGATATGATCTCTTTCACGTCGTAGGGTTTGTCTGGGTCGTCTGGAATAATTTCAGCCAGATGCTCGTCTGTGCGATTAGGGTCGTCTTGAGACTCCACAGCAGGCGGGTCTTCCATGTTGTTTGAGGGCAAGTAACTCAGCAGTTTCTTGATTACGGCTACGCCCTCCTCCTCGTTGCTGGCTAAGAAGTGCGCCACCCCGCTAGTTTGACTGTGAATCATTGCGCCTCCCAAATCCTCAAATGATACTTCCTGACCCAAAACCGTCTTGATAACCTCGGGTCCAGTTATGAACATGTGGCTGGTTTTGTCCACCATTACAATAAAGTCGGTAAGCGCAGGCGAATAAACAGCTCCTCCAGCGCAAGGTCCCATAATAGCTGAGATTTGCGGAACCACACCTGAAGCCAAAACATTTCGGAAGAAAATGTCACCGTAACCCGCAAGGCTGGCTACTCCTTCTTGTATTCTGGCTCCGCCTGAGTCGTTTATGCCAATCACCGGAGCGCCTATCTTCATGGCTAAGTCCATTATTTTACACACTTTTTTGGCGAACATCTCGCCGAGTGAACCGCCAAAAACTGTGAAGTCTTGGCTGAAAACGTAGACTAGGCGTCCGTCGATTGTTCCGTAGCCCGTGACAACACCGTCGCCTGGAATCTTGCGCTCTGCCATGCCGAAATCTGTGCATATGTGCACAACATAGGGGTCAAGTTCTACGAAAGAGTTCGTGTCAAGGAGAAGGTCTATTCTTTCTCTGGCGGTTAACTTGCCTCTCTTGTGCTGTTCTTCGATGCGTTCTTTTCCACCACCGTGTTTGGCTTGTTCGCGCAGTTCACGGAGTTTCTGGATTTTCTCTTTAACTGTTGGCTCTCTTGTCTTTGCCATGTTCTTTTTCACCTTGAGTTTTAGCATTATTTGTCTGTGGTTGCATATATTATATTAATCGCTATTTCTAGTGGCAAAAAGAAGGTTGGTTAGAATAATTTTTGTTCAGTTGCCTTTTTTCTGATTGAGAATGATTATGTCGCCAGAAATTATTTTTCTTGTAGTCTTGTCTCTGAGTTTTACAATTAGGGCACCGTTCTCGTCGATGTCTGTTGCCCAACCCTCAACTTTCTCGTCGAAACTCGTGACTTCGACGTAGGAGCCCAAAAACTTGGAGAGGTGTTTCCAATCAGCCCGAATGGCATTAAAGTTGCCTTGCATAAAAGTGTTGTAGTAATGCTCAGTTTTTTCCAGCAGAGAACGCAGAAAAGCTTC
>Ga0315308_1001526_pt1 | contig 13220 bp, 11 predicted proteins | sample TDP3_MG_FD_203078 | JGI IMG/M metagenome (GOLD analysis project Ga0315308, IMG submission 203078) | Freshwater sediment microbial communities from Lake Towuti, South Sulawesi, Indonesia - TDP3 | ecosystem: Environmental > Aquatic > Freshwater > Lake > Sediment | place: Indonesia: South Sulawesi... | reverse complement strand
AAACCATGTCAGACCTCTAGAGGAAAAGATCAGGATAAAGAGGGGAGCAAGCGACGAAGACGTTGCTCAAGCTTTAGCCAAAGCAGGTAAAGCCGAATTAGTCTCAAAGGCTGAGTAAAGTTTGGTTCCCAAACCTTTTTTACCAGCCATCCTCTCCTTTTAGCGGAAAGGAGTAAAGATGCAAGGAACATCAGCCCCATGGCAAATAGGACGTGAGCTCCTGCTCAGAGCCGAAGATAAAACCAACCCTGATTTCGGACATAAACCGGAAGAACGCCCGATTCAGGAGCACATAAGGTTTGGCATTATAGACCTTGATAAGCCTGCAGGACCCTCAAGCCACGAGGTTACTGCTTGGGTTAAACGTATCTTGAATGTCGAGCATGCTGGTCACGGCGGGACTCTAGAGGCTTAAGAATCCGGAGAAATCCCAAGGTGACCGGTGTCCTACCCGTAGCTTTGCAGGACGCCACAAAGGTAATTCAAGCATTGCTCTCAGCTGGGAAAGAGTATGTCGGTGTGATGAAGGCTCACACCGACGTATCGGAAGAACGTGTCAGAAACGTTCTACAGGAATTTCAGGGAAATATATATCAGAGGCCGCCGATACGTGCCTCAGTCAAGAGGAGAGTTCGCGTAAGGAAGATCTATTACCTTAACCTTCTTGAGGTTGACGGAAGGGATATACTCTTTGAGGTTGGATGCGAGGCCGGCACATACATTCGCAAATTGGTCCATGATGTTGGCGAAGCGTTGGGATGCGGCGCTCATATGCATGAACTTCGCAGAGTCAGAGCCGGCCCATTTACTGAGAATGAGAACATGGTTACGTTACATGACGTGACATATTTTTTCAGTCTGTGGCAAGAGACGGAAGATGAACGACTCCTCAGAAAGTTCATAATGCCCATGGAGAGAGCCCTTGACCTGCTTCCTAGGATTTATGTTCGAGACTCGGCTGTGGATGCGGTCTGCCACGGTGCCCATTTAACAGCTCCAGGCGTGGTTTCTCTCGAGACAGGGATAGAGACAGGTAGTATGGTTGCTGTGCTGACCTTGAAGGAAGAGGCTGTGGCCTTAGCCAAATCGATGGCAAGCACAGAGCAGATATTAAAGATGGATCACGGAATCGTCGCCAGAAACACCAGAGTCTTGATGCCGCGCGGGTTCTATCCTAAGCTTTGGCGGTCGAGCCGATAATTGCCGTCGACGGGACCCTACATCCTCCTAGTACGGTTGAGAGTAAGAGCGCAGACGTTGAAGGCTTAAGGAGGCAACATCGGAAAGCCCCGTATCCGACATGGCTTCTAGCGCTCAATATAACGGAAAACTTGGCATCATAGATCGCTGCGACAAAAAGTTAATATGTTTCATTCCTTCTCATCCATATAACTCATCTTCAAGGGCAAAAACTAGAATGTTTCACGAAGTCGGAATGAAAACCGGTGAGAGCAGCAGATGCATGGGGGATATTAGTTAGAGTGGAGAAGGTTCGATCATGGGACGGTACAGGCAGATTGAGGAAATTGTTAAGCTCATGAACAATCAAGAGATGGTGAGGAACACAAGCATAATCGCTCATGTGGATCATGGAAAGACCACGCTTTCAGACAGCCTCTTAGCTGCGGCGGGCATAATAAGCGAGCAAGTGGCTGGACAGAAGCTCTTCCTCGACTCTTGGGAACTTGAACAGAAGAGGCAGATGACGGTCTTTGCATCGAACATAAGCCTAGCCCACGATTACAATGGAAAGGAATATCTCATAAACCTCATAGATACGCCTGGACACATAGACTTTAGCGGAGCAGTAACCAGAAGCCTGCGGGCTGTGGACGGCGCGCTCGTCGTCGTAGACGCTGTGGAGGGACCTATGACCCAGACAGAAACGGTCTTGATGCAGGCGCTACGTGAAAGGGTCAAACCTCTCCTCTTCATAAACAAGGTTGACAGGCTCATAAAGGAACTACGTTTAACTCCCGAAGCCATGCAAAGCAAATTTGCAAAGATTATTATCAGAATAAATAACCTCATAGAAAAGTATGCGCCGCCTGAACATAAGGAAGACTGGCAAGTTAAAGTTGAAGATGGGCGCGTGGCATTCGGTTCAGCCCTTCACAAGTGGGGATTCAACCTCCCACACATGAAGGCAAAGGGTGTAACATTCAAGGAAGTCATTGATGCGTATGCGGGAGAACCGGACGAGGTTGGGAGAAAGGTTGATGCCTTAAGCAAGAAGGCACCGCTATACGAACCAATATTAGACATGTTCTGTGAACATTTGCCCAACCCATTCGATGCACAGCCCTATAGGCAAAGTCAGATCTGGCCTGGAGATTTATCGAGCCCCGTGGGCGTTGGCATGGCAAAGGTTGACCCGAATGGACCGGTTCTCATGTGTATAAGCACGATTGAGGTTGACTCTCACAGCGGCGTGGTTGCCATCGGACGGGTCTTCAGCGGCTCAGTTGAGAAGGGAAAGACTGTTCGCCTCGTAACAGCCCGCCAAAAGGGAACAATCCAGCAGGTTTACATGAGTATGGCTGCAGACCGAGTTATCGTCGACAGAGTGCCCGCTGGAAATATAGCTGCACTTTCCGGGTTGCCTTCAGTCCACGTGGGTGAAACCGTCGCAGAAGAACAGGTGGAGACGCAGCCATTCGAAGGGTTGAAGTACGTATCAGACCCAGTAGTCACGGTTGCGGTTGAGCCTGAAGATATTAAAGACTTGCCTCTTTTCGACAAGGTCATACATAAACTGACGCTTGAAGATCCAAACCTACATTTCACGATAGACAAGGAAAGCGGAGAATACCTATTGAGTGGCATGGGCGAACTCCACCTTGAGGTTACGGCCTACAGAATGCAGGAGGCAAATCTCAAGGTAAGAATCAGCGAACCCATCGTGATTTATCGTGAAACGATCAGCCACAGCTATAGAGGTCCGCCGGTCATGGGTAAGAGTCCCAACAAACATAACAAGCTTTGGGTGACTGTTGAAAAATTGTCAGATGAGATTATCGAGGGGATCAAGGAAGGAAAGATCTCGGAGATGCAAAAACGCGAAGAGAGACAAAGGACTCTCACACAAAAGTTCGGATGGGCAACAGATGACGCACGCAACGTCATCGCTATCGAAGGGACAAACCTGCTCGCTAATAGAATAAAAGGAAGACAATACGTCGAAGAGATACTGGATCACGTCAAGTCCGGCTTCCGTGAGGCCGTCCACACTTCGATCTTGACAAAAGAGCCAGCATACGGGCTAAAGGTGAACTTGGAAGACATCTCCATACATGAAGACCCTGTGCACAGGGGACCAGCTCAGATACTTCCAATGACTTGGCGTCCAATCTGGTGCTCTCTCCTCCTGAGCGAGCCTAGACTCCTAGAGCCGATACTAAGCTTCGAATGTAAAGTGCCGAATGAATTCGTGAGCTCCGTCATTGCGACAGTTCAGAAACGCCGAGGCAAGATCCTAGACATGGTAAGTGAGGAAGAGATGATAATCGTCAAGTCTGAGATGCCAGTAGCCGAGTCCTTCGGTCTTGCTGGTGAACTGAGATCGTCAACACAGGGCAGAGCATTCTGGGCGACACAGTTCAGCCGTTGGGCTCCTGTTCCAGAATCGATGCAGATGGACGTGATTAGGCAGATCCGCGAACGCAGAGGCTTAAGCCCCTCACCGCCAAGGGCAGAGGAATTCTACGAAGAAGAGTAATAGCTATCACTCTTCCATCTTCTGATCATCTCAAGCCGGAATACGTCATGAAAGCCCGCTTTGCTAGATTGCTGAAAGATCAAGATCGCTTTTATTCTGTCCCAAAGGATTCAACAGATATGTAGTAGCTAGGAAGCGATGTAACTGTTAAATATCGCCAAGAGTCAGAATATGCTAGATACGGAAGATGCCGGGGTCTCCTAGAGCCTACAAAGCGGGAAATCAGGTAGGGAGCAGATCACACAACATAAAGCTTAAGCCTGGAGTGGAAAAAGCAACAAACAGCCTGTGGCCCACCTCGGGCCGCGTGGGTTCAAATCCCACCCCCGGCGCCAAACATCAAAATCTCCGTTTAGATCTTTCCTCAAGGTTTTCAGAGCAATTTATAACGTGGCTCATTGACACCTCGACATCCACACTGTTTGATAACACTGTCGGCAACTATCATATTCATGCAGATAGGAATCTCACTTTCTGTTGAGGAATTTGGGAAAGAGGCAATCATTCTGGATGATTTAGTGGATTTCTTTGAGTTACATCTTACTGGCAGGGACGATATTTCAGGTCTTCTTGAAAGTGAACATAAACTACTCGCACACCTTGCCGAACTTGATCGCATGTGTTTTGGGTCTCTAGAGTTGGTAAAATGTCTTGGTGTTGATAAAGCCGTGGTACACTTCTATACGCGATGTGAGATAGCCTTTGACGAAAAAATAGCTATACTTGATAGGTTACACAAGAAAGCTGTTGAAGATGGCATCACACTATGTTTAGAAAATACGGAAGAGAGTGTTAACATATTGAAGAAAGTCTTTGCAAGAACACCTCGACTAGAGTTCTGTCTTGATGTGGGGCATGCAAATCTCTTTTCAAATAATCCTTTGGATTTTGTAGAGGTCTTTAGTGATAGGTTGGCGTACATTCATATCAGTGACAGTAGGGGTGGTGACTCAGAAGAAGATGATCTTCATCTACCACCCGGCGATGGCGCGATCGATTTTCAACGCATCTTTTCAGAGCTGAAGGCTATGAATTACGATGAAACATTAACGCTTGAACTGTGCCCTTTCTCTGATATAAATGTGAAAGTGGAGGGCCTACGTCTCTTGAGAAAAACTGGGACGGTGCCGAGCCGCGGCTCTAAATAATGCAAGAAAGACTATTCTATTTAAATGCAAATTGAAGCAAAAAACCGAAGGTACGGTTAGGTCAACTGGCTCAAAGGCAATATAATAAAATCAAGCTTTGAACCAAGCTTGTCATCTATCGCTAGGCGCTATTCCTTGTATCTTCCGAAATCGATATATCTTATCCTAATCTTTTGGTCATTTCCTGAGATGTCACGACCTCCAAGTATCGGTTCGCCTTCTCAAATTCTTCGTCATGCGTGACAACATACGTTGCGCCTTTTGCTAGTCCTGCAGCCACTATGATTGCGTCGGGCAGTCGGAGCCCTGTTTCAGCACGAATTCTCGCTGCAGCATCAGCTAGTCCCAGATCAACTTCCATAACGCTGAATGTTCTGGAAGACGCTAGGTGCGCAATAAGCTCCTGCTTCCCTTTCTCATCTCCGGCTAGGTAATAACCAACACAGATTTCAGCGACTGATACTACCGAGACAACGGCTTGTATTCTACCGTTGTCAACAGCATCAAGAACCTGTTTACAGAACTTATAGTGAGGCTCTTCCCTATTCTTGACGATCAGGAAGATGTTAGTATCTAAGACCGCTGTCATCGCCATTCTTCACGCAACCTCTTCTGAAAGGCCAAGCTGGTCTCAGCCCAGGGCGTCTGCCTAACAAGAATCTCTGACAGTTTTTCGCCGGAGGCTTTTCTGATCACTGCACGTTCACCCTCGATGATGAAGACTACTCTATCACCCTCTCGTAGACCTAACGCCTCCCTGATATGCTTAGGAATTGTTACCTGTCCTTTAGTGGTGACCGAAGCCACACTTACCTCCAACGCCTGCGCCTCCTACCATCAGGTAATGCAGCTCTTACCAATAAGCCTTACTGGTACCAGTTCTAAGGCGTCAACACAATTCATGAAGTCATTCTGAAAAGCCTCATATGCAAAACACGATGTTCCCTCCCCCGAGCATTGCTGAGACACTGGATACTGCAAGAAAGCCGCCTTGAACTCTTGGAAAAATCATCATTTAAATCAAGCTTGTCATCTATTCGCCGGCGCCATGTAACAGAAGTCCTTCTGATTCACTTTGAGCGTAAAGCTATTATACTCGTGATATTACGTGTAATATTTGGTGTAGCAATGTACGAAGATCATATCCTGTACATTTTAGAAGTCGCGCAGAGGCCCTTATCCATCGCTGAGGTTAGGGAGGCCCTGGCGGAGAAGCTTGAAGGTGAAGTATCCTATGAGACAACAAAGAGGGACCTTATAACTCTCTCTGCTAAGGGGCTAATCCACTCCAAGAGCATCGGAAAAGGGAAGAGGACAACTTGGGTCTTCTGGGCTGGAATAGGAGGGCAACCCGCAGCCAAGGCTCCATTTGAGAGAGTTGATCCGTTCAAGGTCTCCATTGCGGAGAGAGACTCCATGAGCCATGAAGAACTCGTAGCCCTATACGACTGCCTAGTCGAGGAGTATGGAAGCCTGATAAGGAGCCGCTTGGGAAAAGGCTCCCGGCACATAATACTCTGCGATGGAAAGGTTGTACAAGCGTCAAGCTATGAACCCTCTGACGAGGAGGTTAATGACTTGGAGAATAGGCTCGGCAGAGTCTGCTATGTGTTAACCGAGGATCCGATCGAGGAATCTTCATGGGGCATTCTTGGAGACGGAGACTATTACCCATCAATCGAAGTCTTAATCGGAGGCGCCGAGTGGAAAGAGATGGAGGTCTTCAACCATGGGCTCCGGATAGCCGCGGATTTTGACACGGGGAACCCAGACATAGCGGCCTTCAGCCACGAAGACCTTAACCTCATCAGGCCAGTAATGACACGCATAATGAGAAGAGCCTTCCACCTCGGCAGACCCTACGACTACTATTTAGTAACCCTCAAGATTGGTATCAAGGACTCCGTAGGCGCGACGCGATGCCTACAGAAGAAGAGCAGAAGCGTCCTTTCTTGGACCGAATTCGAAAGAAACCCATTCCTGCTCGCGAATCCCACGAGAAAAGGATTCGTAGGTAGAGATCTAATGCTTACTTTTCCATTCAACATTCTACTCTCGGGAAGAAACAAGCGGTCTAAAGTACTCCTAGAATAAAACCTAAACATGTGCCATCGACTTAGAAGCGCAAATTCTCGCCGTCAAAGATGCAACTGCACATCAGTTCTGGGCAAGAGTTTGCTTAAAACTTGCTTTTTTCATAGGCTATAAACATAGGTTATTACCTACCCCCGGCGCCACTGAAAACACGCACCGCCTGGGCGAAATCTTCAGCTTCTTGTGGCATTGTAGGAATGCTGGATACAGAGGTCCAACTTTAGACGGGTTCGGTAGAGTCTTAGGGCATCAGGCGAGGCATACCGACATTGACTATGCGGATGACGTGGCTGATTTCATAGCGAGGAAGCGCGTGGAAGTAGCCTGAAGGATTCGCTGATTACATTACGGAGTTGAGGAGTTTCCGCCTATACCGATTCACAACATCTCTGCCGCAAAAAATTCGTAGAAGTACGTGGCTATTTTCCATACAAGCAGAAGCTGAAATTACCTGCTTAAGCCGAAAAAAGCAAAAAGGCTTCAAACAGCCCAAGAAGATTCACGACCCATTTCGAAGAAAAGAACCAAGACATCTGAGAAGCTCTTCACTCGTGGAAAAAGTAATTCTGGCCACTTGATCCAGATCATGATGGTATCCCTCTTTCAGAGGACATGGTTGTGACATAAACATTTGGTGACAAAGAAGTCTCAAAGATTTTCAAAGGTACAAATAGGCTCTGATTTGTGACATAATGAGAAATCCGCTTTATGGCACAAAGGAGAACCGTGCTAATCTGACTGGCCAAATCAGATCTTGAGAAATGGCGGCGGCAACGCTATGGATAAACTCTTCAGCCTTTTCGGCTTATCTAATTCTAGTTGTCGAAGAATATCTTTCTTTTGAGTACCAGGATCGGACGCTTACCCTTTGATCCATATATTTCTCATATTATTCGGCTGCGGTTGGTCCATGCGAGATGGAAAGTTAAAGGCTCAAGGGAGACCATGAAATAGAGGAGGCGAACCACGAAATGGAGAAAGAAGAAACAACTGAAAAGGGAGCAAGCGTAGAACTAGAGTTGTCGCCGATGGTTCAAATCCACCGCGGTGCCAAACTTTTGGTCTAGATTCTCGGTTCTGCCTCGGATAAGCTTTGCTTGCTTTACTTGCTAGCTAGCTATGTTGCGATAGGCTTAAATATTGGGAACATGTTTGGGAAATTTGGTGGAAAAATGAAAGTGAAAATAATTGACCGAAAGATATACCTGCCAAAGGAGCTTCTGGAAAAGTCAAGCTTGCCAGAGAGGGGTTCATGCGAAGCGACAGTTGTAGGCGACGAAATCCGAATAAGACGTCCAGTTTCAGAGGAACTTAACTTGGTTAAGATTTTAAAGACCCCCACGCAGGAGAATATTGAGGAGATGATGAAGGCAGAGGAAGTGGAGGATGTCTAGCTTCGTTTTGATAGACACGAATATTTGGCATTTTGCCCTTGTAAAGCCGATTGAAGAGCTATTTGTAGAGGCCCACAATCTAGCAAGTACATTTCTGTCCTCCATTCTCTTCGATCCAAACCTAAGGATTGCTCTTAGCTGCTATCAAGTCAGTGAGATATTGGAGGTCCTTAGGAGATCGAAGCTAAGTGTCGATTCAAGGCTCAAGTTATTAGAGGATTTTGAGAAGGGAAAATTCTTTATAAAGCCCTTGGATTTTCCAGCCGTAATAAGTGCAGTGAGGGATAGCGCGAAATCAAATATACATATCTACGACTACTTGGTTGCCTACCCATTGAGAGGAATCGTTAACAGAATTTATTCGGCTGATGAACACTTTAAACATCCACATTTTCATAGAATCGCAGAGGTGAACAATCCCCTTAGCCCTTGGATCATTACTGAGGGAAAGAGACCTACAAAAACTTCATTATAAAAACAGGATTTAGAAGGAGCAACAAATGCGAAAATTATAGACGAAGATATGTATCTCTTCCGTGGCGCCAAACACTATGCATGCGGTCTACTGTCCTTATAGATCTTCTGCAGTCGTTGAAGAAGAAGGGTCATTAAGATACTACATTACTTAGCTATAGAAAAGCTTTGGATTAGGGACAGCACGGGATACCCTCAAGGATTATGAATAAAGGAGCTATTTATGTTTTATTCAACCTGATCCCTACACATTTTTTGCCAAAGATCGCTCTGAGCCCCATATTTTAGTGAGTTTACACACGGTTTTGCGTAACCTCTCTCATCGAAGAAAGACATTGGTCCCCAGCCAAACCCCAAAGGCATTTCTTTCGGTACTGACCACCTCCTAGCGTGATTCTTTGTTAAATACAGTTCTGGGCTCCAATAGAAAGCTCCATAAATGTTCAACTTTAGACACTGAGCTAAGAAATCTCTTATCCATAGCGATTGTCCCTCTAAGGTTAACGGATATCCTGGCGAAGGTTTATTCATATACCAAAACTGTCCCTTTACGAAATTACTCGGATATGCATATTCTGCAATTGCGACGTTTTTTCCTCTATCTTCTGCTGTTTCCTTGAATTGTCTTAGAGGTACGAAGTTTGCTCCGGACATTGTTGGATAAAATGAGAAACAGATAATCTCGTATTCGACGTTGAATTCGTCCATTGCGGACAGAAATGATGTTGCGAGAGGAATATCCCACCATTTCCCTAAATGGAGGGCGATAGGCGTTTCGTTGCCGTGAATCCTCAGGGCCCGGACTGCTTCTTTCAGGACTGCTGCTTCATATGACCATATGTGCTTCTTAAGCCATCTGCTATCCTTTCGTTTCTTCTTATCGTAGGCGAAGATGCCACATATTCCGTGATCAATCTCGTTTCCAATCTGGTAGTATTCACACCTATCCTTTATGGGCATCAGTTTCTTGACAACTTCATATATGTAAGATTCGATGAGCCCCAACTTATCTTGGAGATCCAGTGAAGTCCAGCTTTCTGGTTCTGGTTGCTTGTATAGGTCTGCCCAACTATCTGACAAAAAGATTGTTGATTGAACCTTGAGATCGACCCTGCATGCGTTCTCGGCTAGGTTCATAGCGTATGGTAATCTCGATGGTCCTGAATCCCCAACCCAAATTCGGACTCTAAGACAGTTAGCTCCTTTACATCTAAAAAACGAGAATAGATCATCTATCTCCCGTTTATCTTCATCTCTCCATTTTAGACCGGTCTCTTCCATGAGAGAAACATAGTTCACATCTAAACCGTTCAGAAACATTTCCAACAGAGAAGTTGGCGACCTGAAGAATTTAAGGTTTAAGGGACGCCTAGATAAGACCAAAGTAAAGGAGCTGTAAAGATTTCAATTGCCACTAGTGTTTACTTGTGATAGGATGGGCGACTATCTTCCTGAGGCTAGCCGCTGATAGAGCCATAACCCCCCACCCCAAACCAATTAACAAATGTTTCGATTCACGATTGTACTTCGGATGAGCTTGGCGGATCCACGTATCTGCAGAACATTAGTCAGAGCATTTTTCCGAAAGGGTCCTCATGATGCTTTCTGAGTTGGTCTTTCTAGGTAAGTTACAGCGGGCGAGCATCACGTAATCTACGGGGCCGGGATAGGGGTTAGGCTCAGATTTTCTGGAGGTGTTCGATGTTTCTAGTTGCCAAAGTGTAGCCCCTTGTTAAGGAAATGGCGCCCACTGTCGTGTCTCTCAGTCTGACGGGTTGTCGCCAATTCAGCAAGGATCAGGTCTGCGTGCCTTACTTGAACTCTCGGTGGTAAGGGTTAATGTTGCTACCGATTGGTTCAGTATTGCCTACTAGATGTTGAACGTTCAAGGGAAGTTTATTGTAAACTCCGACGTCTGAACCTTTCTTCCAGAAGGCATCTTCGACGACTGCGTAAAGGACTGGGAAAAGGGGCTTGCCTCTCTCTTCAAAGCCTACGAGAGCTATGTCAATTGCAAGGGCTACCTGCTCTCCTAACGGACTTTCAGTATAAGGTGTGACTGCACCGTATCCTTCTTGGCATTCTGAGCACCCCGTGTTGTGGATGAATGTGTATGGTTCATGTGGTGTGCGTAGTTCCCTGTTTATGGTTTCCAGTCCAAGCCTTGCCAGATACTTCTTCCCTTGCTGGTCGATGTAGTTTGATGGAAGGTCTTCCTCGGCAGCCTCCTTCACAGCCTCCATGACTACGGCATAGAGACCTTCAACGGCCTTTACGAATTCGCTTTGCTCACGATCTGGCTTCTTTCCTGCTCTCACAGTGCGTCTTACGACGCCGTGGTATCCGTTGAAGGTTGGGCTTACACCTAGGGAGACCATCTCACCGTCCTGAATGACCTTGTTCGTCGCGGGCCCTATTACTGTGTAGCCTCTTTCGCCCGACGTTACTATTGTGCAGAAGCCTGTTCTTCCAGCGCCCAACGCCTTCATTATGAAATCTCCCAACGAAGCCACTTGGAGTTCTGTCAACCCAGGCACCGTCACAGATAGCATCCCCCTCAAAGCAGCATCAGCAATCTTGTTAGCCTCTTGCATAATAGCTAGCTCTGTGTCGGACTTCTCATACTTCACTAAGCGTAAAATATCTGAGTCAAAGACGACGTTATCCTTCCCGAACTGAGACTCTAGGATAGATAACTGGGCGAAAGGTAGAACCTCCGGTGCAGAAGCTATAGCTACCTTCTCCTCATAACCGGGCATATGCATCTGACTCAGTACATGGTCAAGGTCAACAAAGTGAGCCCACCTATACTCCTCATCGGAAATCTGAAACTCTTTAAGTAATGTTACCTCCGCCCCAGACCTCTCAGCAGCTTCCTCAAGGACATGCCCGCCCTCAGATCCTGCTAGAATAACCGGCTTTCCCTCTAGAGGTAAGAGAACACCATATCGTTCAATCATGGGATCGAATGCTCCAGCCAACCAAGATGCATCGCTTCTGTCTAGTTCGCTCCCGCAGACATATAGCAGATCATATCCCTTTGCCGCCATGGATTCCTGAAGTTTTCCCCATCTATGCTGATATTCCTCTTTCGGTATCTGAAAGGATTTGTCGATCAAGGGGGCAGTCTCCTCAATCACTAGTCTGCCGATCTCGCATAATTCCTTGATTTTCATCTATTGTCCTCCGTTTTTCAACGATCTTGTCACGCAAACGGTATATCGTCAATCTATTAATATTCCGTCAGTGTGATCCTAGGAATATAAGGATTTACGATCCTTTCAAGATGGTGGCTTTCAGAAGATACGTAAACAAACTTCTTGAGTCTCCGGTAGTCTGCCTTGACAAGCGATCTGTTCAACGTTTCCTGCCCTTAGGGAGAATACCTCAAGGCATTTCTGACGCGTCCACAGATGGTAATACGTAAAAAGGGCCTGAGCCAAGCATGTGTCGCATCACAGATGTATTCACTCTGACTGCAGAAGCCGCCGTCACTAAACTCGTGTAGAGAGTATTGGGGCGGTTCTACCGTGTTTGCCCGCCCTTTCACGCGGAAACACGGTTCAGTGGTTATCTATGTTTCTTTACCCGTTTCGCTGCGTCAACGATCGCTGCACAGATGTATGTGTTCTCTTCATCGGTCATGAATCCTTGGATTGAAGGACAGAGGATTCTTTCGCTGAGTTCATCAGACATGGGGACTTTCTGGCCCACTGTATGTTCTATGATGTATTGGTCTTTCTTGTATATCCTTCCATCGGCATCAAAGCTTCCGATATTATAGTCTTCAGCCAGCATCTTCTCAAGGCGGTCACGTTTCTCCCCTGCCCATTGATGAGGCACTAGAATGGGATACAGGTAGTAAACGTGCTTGCAGTCAGGCGGTTCATAGGGCAAGCTTAGGTCGGGAGCACCCTTTAACAACTCATTTCTTTGAAAAGCTATCTTCCTACGGCGCGCAACAATCTCATCAACCTTGCGCAACTGAACCAAACCCACAGCAGCTTGGACCTTTGTCATCTTGTAGTTTGTTCCCCAGCCACCTATGCCTGAGCCGAACTGCCGCCATGCGATCATTTTCTTTGCCACCTCAGGGTCGTCTGTGGTAACCATTCCGCCTTCGCCAAGCGTCGTTATGATCTTCATGGTGTGAAGACTGAATACGGTGATCCATCCTCTCTTACCAACCTTGGTTCCTCGGTACTCAGCGCCACAGCAACGGGCAGCGTCTGTTATAATTTTGGGCGGCCCGTATCTGGGGTGAGGGTGATCCTCAGCAATTTTCAGCAAGTCGTCTAGAGGTGGCGAAAGACCACATAGGCTGACGGGGAAAATTGCGCGTGTTCGCGGCGTTATTCGTCGTTCTACGTCGTCCGGGTCAATGTTGAGGGT
>Ga0315308_1001525_pt1 | contig 13223 bp, 9 predicted proteins | sample TDP3_MG_FD_203078 | JGI IMG/M metagenome (GOLD analysis project Ga0315308, IMG submission 203078) | Freshwater sediment microbial communities from Lake Towuti, South Sulawesi, Indonesia - TDP3 | ecosystem: Environmental > Aquatic > Freshwater > Lake > Sediment | place: Indonesia: South Sulawesi... | reverse complement strand
ACATGGCTGAAGAAGTTAAAGAATCTTCCCGAATCGATGGTAAATTCAGGCCAGGGCTTCCTCTTGGCTTCTGAGAATAGCGTTAGAATTGCCACAGATAATATTATGCTGGAAATACCTTTTCTTAACCTTCTGTGGAAAGAACCTGTCAAAATAATGGGCAAGTATGTGTTCAAAAAGTTTCACGGCGAATTTCCACTGACATACTGGTACGATGATGGCATCGAAGGCGGCAACATGGCTATACAAGTCCATGCAAATGGAGCCTACATGAAAGAACACTTTAACGAACCGATCCGACAGGATGAAAGCTACTACATACTATACACCGGTCCTGGAGCAAAAACGTACTTAGGATTAGAAGATAAAGCAGATCTAAACGAATTTTACCAAGCTGCTGTTAAGGCAGAAAAAGAGGGTATTCCCTTTGATTGTGACAAATATGTTAATAGCATTCTTACCATGCCTGGCGACTATTTCTTGATACCTGAAGGAACTGTCCACGCCTCAGGTCGTAACCAGGTGGTGCTAGAGATCGATGGAGGTATAAGTGCCTATGGGTCAGGGTACACTCTTCACATTTATGACTATTTGAGGCCTGATTTGGATGGATCGTTACGCTCGATACACATAGAACATTCCTTTAATGTATTAAAGGAAAGAAGGACGAAATGGGTATCTGAAAACCTTAAGCAAACGCCTCAACTGATAAGATCAGGTGAAGACTGGGCTGAATACCTCCTAGGCAGACTTAGAATTATGTTTTACGAGGTCCATCAGTTAGAATTTTCGACTAAAATGGAAGATGATACAAAAGGGCAGTTCCATGCTTTAACTTTAGTTGAAGGTGAGAGTGTACTTGTTCAATCGCAAGATGAACCCGAAAGAAAATGCAAGATAGACTTTCCAGATACACTTATTGTTCCAGCTGGCATTGGTAGATATGTTGTCACAAATTTGGGTCCCAGGTCATGCAAAGTTGTAAAGGCTTTAGTGAAGTACGAATAAGTTACAGCCTGAAAAGAGATGATTTGGATTCATGGACAGAAAGTTAATCATAGCCATTGACAGTGGAGCAACAAAAACCACCTGCGCTATAGTAAACGATAAAGGTGATATCCTAGGGTTAGGATTAGCTGGTTCGAGTAGCCACTATTCTGTTGGTGTTAAAAGAGCCCAAGAAAACTTCCGTTCTGCGATAGAAAAAGCGACTGAATCTGCTAAGTTAAATAAAACCATATTTGACGTGGGATGTTTTGGCCTGTCTGCACTTGACACTCAGAGCGACTATGAACTAAATTCAACCTTCATAACCTCATTAGGCATAACCAAAAAAGCTGTAATAGTCAGCGATGCTGTAACCTCATACTACGCTGTGACTGCTGGCGAACCTGGCATAGTTGTTATCGCGGGCACAGGCTCTGTAGCATATGGAATTAATAGAAAGGGAGAAGAAGCGCGATCCGGCGGATGGGAGTGGCTTATAAGCGATGAGGGAAGCGCTTACGATATAGCGAGGAAAGGCGTTAGAGCTGCACTTAGAGCCTATGACGGGAGGGGAAAAGATACTATTCTTACCAAAATGGTTATGGAATACTTCAACGTATCCACATTTGAGGAGAGTCTTCAAAAAATCTATGAAAATCCAGAAAAATCAACGATAGCTTCGATGGCTCCAATAGTTACATCAGCCGCCCAAAAGGGCGATTTGGTCGCTTTGAATATTTTAAGAGAAGCGGGAAAAGAGCTCGGGTTAGCCGTCGTTGCTGTAGCTAAGAAACTTAAAATGGAAAAAGATCGAATATTCGTTGGCTGCATGGGCGGAGTTTTTAGATCCGACAAATTTATCCTGAACCCATTTAAAAGAACGGTGAAATCTGATATACCAAAAGCCATATTCAAACCGCCTATATACAACGCTATTTCAGGAGCTATTTTTCTCGGTTTAAAGGAGGACGGTTTGCCCATAAACAAGGAGCTTGTGAGTAGAATTGAAGGAAATTTGAATACTTTGCTTCAAAAAATGTAATTCATTGAATTATGATTAGATAATGGAATTAACCAAAATGTGTAAAGATATGAATTTTAAACATAACCAGTTGAAAGAGATTTATGAACAGCCGAAAGCCATGCTGGATACTCTTGGGAAAAACCGCGACAAAGTTAAATCTTTAGTCTACGACGAATCTCTAGAGAGAATTATCTTTCTAGGTATGGGTTCATCTTATAATTCTTCATCATATGCAAAATATCTGTTATCTAAATTTCCAAAAATCAATGTTGATGCAATATCTGCCTCTGAACAATTATACTATCCTAGATTCATCGACGATAAAACTTTAATTTTTGCAATATCACAATCAGGGGAAAGCGCTGAAATCGTGAAAGTAGTCGAGAAATTACGAGCAAAGGATTTTAGGATTTGGTGTTTAACGAACTCCGCCAATAGCAGCCTTGCACGATTATCCGATGCTGTCTTACTAACTTATGCAGGCGAAGAGAAAGGTAGTTCATCAAAAACATTTCTTTCAACGATTGAGCTGCTTTATATGATATCGGTAAACGTCGGTATAAAAGAAGGTTACTTGCCAAATGAACAAGAAAAGAAAGATGCGATGAAACTGTTTAGAATCGTGAATACCATTCAAGATAGGCTTGATTCGTGGAATGATCTCAGTCAGGATCTTGCTTCAAGAGTGAATAAGGCAAACTCGCTAATCATTCTCGGGAGAGGATACAACTTCTGTACTGCTATGCAAAGTGCACTCTTTTTTAAGGAAGTTTCAAAAATCCACGCAGAAGGCATGAATGGCGGGGATTTCCGCCATGGACCCATCGAGCTTACAGATCCAAACTTTTTAATTATCTCGCTTGCGACCGGCGTAACTGAAAAATTGATGGTAAAAATAGCTAAAGAAGTTGAAAAACTTGGGGGGAATAGCATCTTAATCACAGATAACAAGAGCGTAAAAGGCGATATTGTTGTCGATAAAGTTGATGAACCGCTTTCACCATTTTTATTCATAGTTCCCTTACAGCTGATCACATATAATTCGGCGATTTTGAAAGGACGAAACCCCGATTTGCCTCAATATCAAACGAAGATAACAATGATCGAATAAAAGAAAGAAAAATTCCTTCCGAACCAACAGTTTAATGGTTGTCCTTTGGATCTTAGTAAGTGTAACTACCATATTTCCTAGTTGTTTTTGTTATTGTTAAAAAGTTCTGAGAGAGATTTTGTAGATTTTCGGTAAGTGGATAGACTCCGTGAGTTGCGCCAAGCATATAGCCTCCGCCTGAAGCGGCTGCAAAGATGGATTCTCTCACTAACTTTGCCATTTCTTCTTTTGTTCCCAAGGCGAGAGTATTTAAATCCATATTACCTATTAGGCAAATTTTCTCTCCGAAATCTTCTTTTATTCTGTCCAAGCTTATACCAGCGGTAGGTTCTAAGGATTGTATTGCGTCGACATTTGCGTCTATGATATATCGAATTAATGGTTCTACATTTCCACAACTATGTAGCATAAGAAGAGCGCCCCTATTATGGCAAACATCAGCTATTTCCATCAAACGCGGGAAGACAAACTGCATCCAATGTTTGGGCGAAATTAGGGGACCATGTTTGTCGCCGTAGTCATCATACAAACCAATAACTTCCGCGCCTTCATCGATATATATTTTAGTAAATTCGATTGTTCGTTTTTTCGCATCTTCAAGAACCTTACGTGTGAACCCTAGGTTTGTGTAGAGATATCTAAAGAAATTTATGTGACCAATAGGGTTCATACATTTTTCAAGGATTCCGCCCGTCACTGGGGTAATGAAAAAATCGTCTCTAGCTATTTTCAGGGTCTTTCTGTAAAGAGGTATAGATTTAACTTGCCAATCACGAGGTTCCGGCAATGGGCATTCTGTGCGAAACTTTTCGTATTTTTCAGGAGTACTTAAATATCCACCAATATAGACTGCTCCTTTATATGGTGTGCATGTTTGCACAGAACAACTAAACATGTTGCCCATACCATCAACGAAAAGATCTTTACTAATAGCTATGGACGGAACTGCATATCCCCATATGTCCCCAAATTCCAACATACTCCCATCTACACCAAGGGTTATGTAAGCTTCTATTTTTTTAGAAACTTTATTAAAGAACGCCGGGTCTCTGCCATAAACTTCGCCAAAAATCTCATTGCAAACTCCCATTTCAAAGTGTGGAACACGGTCGGGTTCTTCTAATCGAATGGCCGAGAGGACTCTTTCTCGAGATTTCAAAGATTATACACCCTTTGGATTTTTGATTACACAATCCCTTTTGTGTTCAGGATCAACCTCGTAATCGTTAGCTAGACGTGCAATTCCTATTTAAAAATTGTTCAGAAAAGGGCTGAAACGTCATGCCAATTTTTGGTTAAAGGTATATTTTCTAGACTTCTCATCCTAAGGAAAGCAAAAATTTAATAGGTATTTCTCTCTCAATAGTGTCGGAGGGAAAAATATTGAAAGCAGATAAAGAGTTAGTCGTTGTTGATGAGTCTTGGTCTATAGATGTTCCTGTTGAGTGTAGTTTGGTTGTGAAGACGGGAGCTGAAGATCTTCAATCCTATCTCAAGAGAAAGAAGGGTTTAAGCTTAGAGATTAGAAAGATTAGTGAGATGGAGATACAGGGAAAGATTATTCTGATAGTGAAGAAGGGAGAGTTAGGAGTTTCATATCCAGAGCTTAAAGAATCGGAGAGCTACATTCTTGAGATTGATGATAATAAGATTACTATATGTGGATTCGATGACCGCGGCGCTATTTACGGCATATACTATCTGGAAGATTTGATGGGCTTCCAAGACGATGCAAAAATTGGAAAAACAAAATTAGTTAAGAAACCACTGTTTCGTTGGAGATTTGCTACAGACTTTAGCTTGAAATTTCCTGATGAAAACCTATCATTCCTTTCACATGTTGGTGTCAACTGTTTGTACGTTCACATTTTCCCATTTATGGAGCAATTAGTGCCAAGCGATATTCTTCCGCAAGATGGAATAAACATAGTACGAAATGAGAAAGACCTTGAACGCGTCAAAGATATTTGCAGCAGAGCACAGAAGTATGGTCTCGATTGTTACATATACGTTCGAGACACGTTTCCTCTCACTCCAAAACTAGCAGGTGAAGAAAAGTTCATGCGTCCGTTCCCAGGATATCTAGAAAATGAGATTTTTGAGAAGTTTCCTGATGTTAAAGGAAGTGCGGCAAATATAGAGCCAAGATCAATGGGATGGGGAGGCGGCGAATACCTTCGTAGGTATGACTCAGAGCTTCATAATTTCTGCTTTAGCTCTCCAACGTTCCAATTGTTTATTAGAGAAACCTGCAAGAACTTGTTCAAAGAAATACCAAATCTAAAGGGCACTATTCTTGAGCTTTGGGACGCTATGCTTTGGTGTGACGATTCTTGTCCAAGATGTAGAGGTAAATCTTTAAGCTTAAGATGGGCAGAGTATACAAAGATAATTGATGAATCAGCAAAATCGGTTAGAAGAGAGGCTGAAACCGTTGTCTATCCTTGGGGTATGACATGGAACAAGGAGAAGAGACGAGACTACATTTCCAAAATTCCGAAGGGCACCATTATATGGTGTTCACCGACCGACGGAGCTAAACAATACATAGATGGAGAATATATTCACGATTTCTATTGGTTTGACTGGAGTATATCCGTGTCGGAACCGGGTGAATCTTACCTTTCATATGTGATGGCAACTAAGGAAACGGGAAAAGAACCAGTTGTGCACCTTGCCTTGGGCCCGTATCCGCCTGTTCCATTCATCAACTCGAAGCAATTGGAATGTGGAAAGAAATACGGGCTAGTAGGATACTATGCGGCCGACGCTAAAAGTTTGTATCCAAGTATTACTGCTGAAGTTGTTAAGTGGAGCACGAGGGAAGATCAGAAGACAGTTGAAGAAGAAATTCTGCCACATATTGCCAAAGTTGACTACGGAGATGCAGCAGCACCATTGATTATTGAAGGCTGGAGAAAGATGGGCGAGGCTCATGAGAAGATACCGGAGGGAGATTACTTCTTCTACTGGATGGAAATGGCTGTGCCCAAATTGCCTCTACCTCTGGTGGATAATCTTGCAGATTTTATTAATATGTTTAAACCTTGGGGAATAATTCCATTACGAAAGTTATCCGATGTTCAGTATCTGCAAAAGCTTATGCGATGTTATGTAAAATCTGAAAAGACCTCTTTAGAGGCTTTAGACTTATTCAAAAAAGCTTCTAAGAATCCCAGCTCTGCAGACCAACGAGAGAATTTGGAAAAAGCCTTAGTTAGTGCAGAGTATTTCCATGCCGTGGCGGTAAGTAAAAGGAATATGCTGAACTACCTCTACATTATTCAGACTGAACCATGGTCGGATGATAGGAAGGTCGAGATAATAAAAGATGAACTAGAAAACGTTGCTATACTTGAGGAGTGCATAAGGAAAGAACCAATATTAGGCTACAATTGTTGGTGGGGATGGAATATCCAGCCTGAAGCGTTGACAAAGAAGGTCAACGATCTGAAGCTGGCACTTGAAATCTTAACAAAAAAGTCATGATATGAGAGGCCATGCATGCTTGGCTGTATCAACTTCCATCCTTTCATTCTTGCTCATACCTTCTGCCCATAAGGTTTTTTAGGACTATCCGTAGCCTGTCCAGCAGTACGCTTCCTTCTACAACAAGTATGGGACTATGGCAGACAGAGCGATGCAAAGAATCAAGGATAAAGGCATATACATAATACTCAGAGACGTGCTGTCCTCACCGGCCGTCGAGAAGATGTTCGTTCAGACATTCGGCACATCTGACTTCATAGGATGGCCTAGTGAAGACAACATGTACATAGTGCCATACGTATGGTGGCCTAGCTTCATCTTCGTACTCTTCCAGATCAAGCCCGTCGCAGCCCCGTCCGTTGTAACTACTGTAACTGTGAAGGAAACCGTGACACAAACAACAACAGAAACGCAAGCCGCGCAAACCGTGACAGAAACAGTAACTGTTCCAACGATGGATGTGACAAGCGTCGCGGGCGCCGGGGTAGTCGCCCTAGTCGTAGGAGTAGTAGTCGGCTGGCTTGTCGCCTCAAGAAAGAAATCCTAAATACCCTCTCCTTTTTTTCTTAGTCCTTCTAAGACAGAAGTATATATGTGCACGCCGCTACCAGAAGAGAACCACTGACTAGTTCTAGAAGTCCAAGCCTAGTGCTTCTGAAAGCTTTGACCTTTCTGGATAGACTGTCGAATGCTAGAACACTGCTGGGCTCCAAGTAGTTGGCAGTTCTCAGCAGCCGCTTCCACTACATCAACGTGACGACTATTCTTTGTACAAGCTAGAACCGCGTCTGATTCCTCTTTGTTCAACATGTCTAGTAAGCTTGTAAAGGTCTTCTGAACGTCAAAGTCTTTGCTTATCTACTCGAGCAGAGGAAGGTTAGGATCAGACGCCGTCACTATCCTTACATCTTCTAGAGCATTGAACTGCTTTAGTAGCCCCCACACGTGGTCGTGAACGAGGCCTGCAACTCCTAACTTAAACTCTTTAACCATGAGATTAGTGTTTCTTCTGCATGCGTATTTAACTCTTTAAGTAATATGTAGCGACATTATCGATCTTCCACGGCGGAAGTAGGGAAATCTGCCAAGAAGGACAAAGTCAACGTTGACCATCCGAAATCTGGTGCTCCAAGTGGCTGTCTTGTAGAGGTATCGTAGTTCTCGTTGCAGTTGGGGCCTGACGCCATCGTATCCAAGACTTTCTCGGCCAAACGTCTAGCTTCCTCTTTGAATCCATACCGCTTCAAACCTTGGTAGGTGAACCATACATAGTTTATCCAAGAACGGCCCCTCCAGTAGCCTCTAGGATCATATCCAAGATCATCTGCGCTGACTGTTGGAAGCGGGAATCTAGTCCAGAACTCTCTAGGACTTAGTGGATGTTCCAGAAGTTTCTCTGCTTGCTTTCGGCTGGCTACTTCGGCATACATTGTGGTGAAGGCAGCTGGACTCTTGACTCTTATGAGTTTATGATCCTCCTCCAGGACGTCATAGCAGAATCCCGTTTCAGAATCCCACATATGTCTCCTTATCCCTTCAATTGTTTCTCCAGCGAGCCTCCGATATTCTTCAGCCTCATGCTGTAAGCCCAATTGTTCGGCTAGCTTCGATAGAACGGTTCTTTGAATGTAGATGAAGCAGTTTAGATCTACAGCTTCTATGGGGGCCATTCTGATCTCACTGTAGAGTTTCCTGTACCTTTCAGGGCTTCCTTTAAACAAGGTTAGAGCCGTAATGTCTCTGAACCCTATATTTACGGGCGTCGCGTCGTCTGCGCCCAAGCTAGCCCGGGTGGAGCAGCCTAGGAGAATCGAGCAACCGATGCTTTCTATAGACGTAACTCTGGCTCCCAAAGCTGCAACTATGTTTACTGTCGGAGGCATTGCATAAAACAACACAATAGGTCCGTCTATAAAGTTGGTTACTTCGGTTAACTTCTTTTCAAACTCGTTTCTTGGGTGAACCATTCCCTGCGTGTAAGCGTTGAAGGCTAGTATATATGAGGAGAAGGCCGATGAATTTTTTATCAGAACAGTAATATGAAACCTTTTGTGTATTATTATATTGTGGTTCAAAAAGTGGTAGTGGTGGCAAGGGGTTTTCTAGCAAAACAGTTACTCTTAATATTACCACTCTTTGTGGTTCTAGTCATCGCGTTATGTATTGCGTATCTTTCGATTTCAGTTGGTGCACCTAGAATTCCGGTTGTTCCCTTTTTGCAGGAGTATGAAATGAAGGCAATTTTAGTGAACGTATCATTCTTTGTCGGGATCGCATCTTTAAGTATATCTCTCGTTTATTCTGCCTTGAAGAAAGGGTGGACATCTCTTCTTGAGAAAGTGTTTGCAATGGGAGGCGGGATCTTGACCCTCTTCCTCAGCGGGATTCTCAGTATTAATCTCTTTAAACTAGTTACATCGATTTTCTTGTTCTTACTGGTCTGGTTTTTCAATTTTTTCATCGCATTTTCCATAGCCCTAACGGTCGCTGGTGTTTTTTCCGAAGAAACGAGAAACGTTTTGTTTATGATGTATAGTTCTGTAGCAGGAAGCTTCCTAGGCATGGGTATTCCCATGTTCTCTATGGTGTATATCCTACTCTCGGTATCCCTAATTGACTTGGTGTCCTACCGGATAGGGATTTTAGGAAAGATAGCGGATCTTTCAGAGGGCGAAGCGATCTTTTTTCGCTACCGATATTCAGATAAAGAATTGTTGATTGGCTGGGGTGACCTAGTCTACTATTCGATGTTCGCTTCTTATTCGCTTGTCAACTTTGGCGCTCTGATCACAATATTTTCTTTTCTCCTGATTCTAATAGGCTGGGTCTTCACGTTTTTCTTTATGACGAGGATTAAAATTTTCGCTGGTTTACCTATTCCTATAACATTGGGATTGATGCCAATAATGTTAGAGCTGAACCCAATCTACTTGTTTTTACTGGCGATTCCAATAGGTCTAGATAGGCTCATAGTGATCGTAAAACCAAAGATGGTAACGCGAATACAAAGATTAGGGAAATCGAAACTTGCAAGAGAGTTTTTTATAAAAAATAAGATCGTTAAGGTACCGAAATATCCAAAGATCAGGATAGCTCTTGGCTTCGTAAATCTAATTACGGTCTTAGTGGTTACACCGTTGGTGCTGACGCCGTTGGCAACCCTTCTTAATGTTAACTTTAGTATATCAATCCAGCACTGTTTACTTGTCTCGTTCATAACATACAAGCTGTTGTTCACACATCTTTCGTTAGCACCCTTTGTTTACATCGGGATATTTAACGGAATATATCTGGTGATGACCAAGAGGGTTCAGAGATTTTTCACAGCGACATTACTGTTGTCCTATTTGTTTTTGACAACTGTCATGGTTCCGTTTCAGTTCCACTTGACAGAATTATTCCGATCTATCATTTTTATTCTCCCGTTATATACCTCGGTTACTTTTTCGCTAATATATTCGTTGACTGAACCCTCGGTATCGCAAGGTGGTCCAAAGGAGAATATCCCAAGATAACCATAATTTATGCCTATTTTTATAGTTCTATTATTAGTTTATTAGCGCGGATTATTATTGTTCTATTGTTAGTGTTGCAGTTAGAGAAGAAATCCTGAACGACATGCTGGATAAGAACAAGAACATGTAACAGTTCGACCAGAATGATTTAGATAAGGGATTATTGATGATGGTGATTGACTGATCGTAGAGGCTGGACTTGTAGGTGGCGATGAGTTGTGAATTTCAGGTTTGCCTTCGCAGTAGAGAATACTGATCGGTAGATGACGTTGGAAAAGATGTCAAGCTCCGATAAAGGAGGCAAAACGGTCTTTCATCCCGTTCGGTCCATGCTGGAGCTTTGGAGTTTATGGATATTAGTTGAGCTCTATGCTCGTTCAATCTGTTCTTGAAAATATTGGAGATTTATCTTTCATCACCCTCAAAAAATCTACAACAAGGAAGCAAGATATTTTTCTCACCAAATCAGATCTGTGTTTTGGAAGTAAATGAAGATATAAAGCTTCTAATAATTCTTGGGTTTCTTTCTGGCAACTTCTTTAGCTTTTGCTAACGGTTCTAAAACTGTCTTGTTTTCCTTCCTAGCACAGGGCGTCCATTCCTTTGCAGCAGCGTGGCTATCTATCACACACCCATTTATCACGCACATTCTCAGAAGTATAATGAGAACGCCTTAAGATTTTAAAAGAAGGGCTGGGAAACACTAAACATGTAATAGTAAGGGTATAACTTTTATAAGAAATGAGAGACACATATTGTGGGAGGTCAGATTATGAGCAGTTTCTTAAGACCTGTTTTAGGAAGTTCGTTAAGGGAGCTCTCCTTGGAGAGGGAAGACAAGAGGAAAAGAGTTTCAAGTTATGACAAGACTGGTGGGAACGAGGACTTCATAGTCATCCCTCAGGGTTCAACAGCGACCATTGCTAAGATCGAAGGAGCCGGTTGCATTACTCATATATGGTCAACCTTTATGACCACACAGGAAGAGTCTTATATACCTAGGAAGGTCGTTCTTAGAATGTACTGGGATGACGAGGAGTTTCCAAGCGTCGAGGCGCCTATCGGAGACTTCTTCGGGATGGGACACGGTATCACAAAGAACTTCTGGTCCGCGCCACTCAGTATGAGCCCCCAGGATGGAAAAGGCTTAAATTGCTTCTTTCCTATGCCCTTCGAGAAAGACGTTAGAATAGAAGTCACTAACGAGTGCGATAACCCTCTAATCTTCTATTTCTATACTGACTACGAGGAATGGGAGAAGTTACACGAGAAAGAGCTACGTTTTCACGCCTGGTGGAATAGGGAAAATCCATGCGAAGGCATAGGCGACTCAGAGATAAGTAATGAGGAATACGAGTTCGGAGGGAAGAATACGACTGGCGAAGGAAACTACTTGATCCTCGAGGCTAACGGGAAGGGACATTACGTCGGATGTAACCTGAACGTTCACAACCTTCGATACACCAACAAGTGGAACTGGTACGGTGAGGGCGATGACATGATCTTCATAGACGGAGAGAAGTGGCCTCCGACGCTTCACGGGACAGGAACCGAAGACTACTTTAACATGGCTTTCTGCCCACAGCAAGAGTTCTACACTCCTTACCATGGCCTTATCTTAGGAGGCGGACCAAACTGGTCTGGGAAGATAACACTATACAGATACCACATCACAGACCCAATAATGTTTGGGAAATCCATTAGGGTCACGATAGAGCACGGTCACAATAACCACAGAAGCGACGACATATCGAGTACAGCCTATTGGTATCAGAGGGAACCACACGGGAAATTTAGGCCTTTACCTCCAGTCAAAGATAGGCTGCCGAGACCGGACATAATCCCAATCGACCTAAAGAAAGCCATGGAAGTTATGAGACTAGAATAAAGGCTGCTTTAACCACAATCACATAGTGATAACCGTTCTCATCGAGTGGATCGCCAACATCTGCTATGAAAAAACGAAGTCTCTACACAACAATCACCAATGATAGTTCTGGCTGGCGAAGGTACTATGTCCATCAGGATTGTTGCGTCATGGTAACAGAGGAGGCGACACGGTCGGCAGTGTGTTGGTCGGTTGGCTGCTGGCGTTTGCCCGGCATACTAATGGAGTAGAAGTCTCACTCCGGTTGGACGAGGGCTACATTCTATCCTAAGTTTTGTGCTGAGACGGCGCGAAAAGAAGATGCACTCAAATAGCAGACATGGCGCGCGTAATCTCTTTGCCTAGCTAGCTAGCATCCCGTCGAACAAAAGCTTTCAGAAGTGCAATGATTGGACTTATGGAACCGGTCAGCGGGGTTCTCCTAGTAGCTGTATGCATACACCTGCTCCTATCTTAGAATCGAGAGTTTTTGCACGCAGAGTTTAAAGAAACCGTTCCATTACTGTATTAGAAGATTTCGCAGGATGTGAAAAATATCTAATCATATCTAAAGCACATCACTGACCTTCCGTTTTTCAATTCTATCATTTTCGGTCCATTTGATTGGCATCTAGTAGTTGCGTAGGGGCATCTATACCAGAACTTGCAGCCGGCAGCTTCGAATTCTTTTAATTCAAAACCTGACATTTTAATCTCTTCACTCCATTTTCTGCTAATGTCGGGTATAGATTCGATTAAGGTTTCAGTGTATGGATGGAGAGGATCGCTCAAAACTTCGTGTGCCGGGCCATACTCCACAATATTTCCACGAAACATAATGGCGATGAGATCGCCTATGTAGTACGCTGTGGATAGATCATGAGTTATATAAATGAAGTAAGTTTCCAAGTCTTTCTTAAGATCTAAGAAAAGGTTTATTATGCTCATCCTTATTGAAGCGTCCACCATACTAACCGGTTCATCAGCTATTACCAATTTCGGCTTTGGAATAAGAACCCTTGCGATAGAGACTCTCTGTAATTCGCCACCAGAAAGTTCATGAGGTTTCTTGCCTAAAACTAGCTCAGGATCTAAGCCTACAGAAGAGAGAGAATCTTTGACTCTTTCTGACGCTTCTTCTTTGTTTTCTGCCACATGGAGCTTAAGCGCAGTGTTATATAGGCAGCTATCAATTTTCTTTAATGGATTGAAAGATTCGTACGGGTTCTG
>Ga0315308_1001524_pt1 | contig 13227 bp, 15 predicted proteins | sample TDP3_MG_FD_203078 | JGI IMG/M metagenome (GOLD analysis project Ga0315308, IMG submission 203078) | Freshwater sediment microbial communities from Lake Towuti, South Sulawesi, Indonesia - TDP3 | ecosystem: Environmental > Aquatic > Freshwater > Lake > Sediment | place: Indonesia: South Sulawesi... | reverse complement strand
CGTTGATTGGCAGGGCGTTAGCAGAAAAGCTCACCGAGATTTACAAGGAAAACAAGATTAAACTGTTCGATGTGCTCTGCTGGAGGAACAAAGTTGTTCCAAGCGAACCTAAGATTTCAATGAACGAGGCAGGCAAGGCCAAAGAAGTCATAAAGAAGGAGAGGCTTCGACAGGAGAAAAGAAAGTTTATTGTTTCCGTCGGCTTGCGGGTGATTCAAACCTTTCTCATAAGCTTTGGATTTACGCTGCTGTTTATCGGCTTGTACGGGCTTTACCAACTGTTTAGCACATGGTCACTCAACCCAACGATAGCCGAAGGCTTGACCCTCCAAGAAACCTTTTCATATAATTTCTTAGAGTATTTTGCCAAGTCTTTTCCATCGCTTGTCCTAATTTTTGTCCCAGCTGGCTCACTACTGTTTTTTGGCATTTTCATATGGTGGTTTGGCAAGATGAGTGGGGGCGCCCTGAACTTGGGCGGAATCGGCGGAGCCCAACAGTCAAACGTGCCCAAGTTGTTGGTGGACAACGGCTCCAAACACGCACCTTTCGTGGACGCCACAGGGCATATGTCGTCTCAGTTGTTTGGCGACATAGCTTGGGATCCGTTTCAAACCGGCGGAATGGGCACACCTGAGCATCAAAGGGTCACGGCAGGCGACGTGCACAGGGCGTCTTTAGGTATCCTATACATTGACGAAATCAAAAATCTGAGTCCACTCGAAGCCGTGACACTGCTTACTGTGCTAGAAGATGGACAGTTGTCCATTACTACACGTGGGCACCTCTTGACGAGCGGCACGGCTGCTATGGCCGTTTCAACTGAACCAGTTCCATGCATGTGCTTTCTCGTGGGCGCAGGGAACTTTGATTCGATTAGCCAGATGCATCCAGCCCTAATGGACCGTATTTATGGTTATGGAAAAGTTGTGCGCATGAACAATGACATGCCAAACACAGTTGAGAACAGGCGCAAGTATGTGCAGTTCATAGCTCAGGAGGCCCATCGGTTCCATTTGGTTCCGTTCAGCCGAGAGGCATGCGAAGAACTTGTTGAGGAAGGCAGGCGACGCAGCAACAAACGAGACGCCTTGTCAACCAAATTCCGACCGCTGATTTCGATAGTTAAGACAGCGGCCACCTTAGCCATGAACGAAGACTTGCCCATGGTCGAGCGACGCCACGTTCAAGAAGCCATAGAAAAACACTGCAAAACCATTCAGAGACAGATTCTAGAGCATCAACTCAACGAGAGAGGCAAGCTGCTTGAAATCGAACCGAACGGCACCAAACTTGGACAAATCTATGGGTTGGCTGTGGTAACAGACCCCTACAGTGGAGAAATGACGGGCAACGTGCTCACAGTGAAAGCGCAGATGGTTAAGCGAGGCCAGATTACCCGTAATTATCCATTGCAAGGCTACTACAAGGTTACGGGCGTGGCCAGGGGCAAAAGTGACGTTTTCATTTCTGACAGCATAGCCAAAGTGCGTAGTGTGATACTGCACAAATACGGCGTGGACATAGCGCAAGACTTTCTTACCCACATTGACTTTTCTCAAGCCTACGGCGTAGACGGGCCATCCGCGGGTGTAACGATGACCATATTGCTCTGCTCATTGATTGAAGGACGCCCAGTGAGGCAAGACGTGGCTGTCACCGGGGAAATCAACCTGGGCGTAGGAGACCAAATAATGGTTACCGCTGTTGGCGGCTTGTACGAGAAGATTAAGGCTGCTGAGGCTTGGGGCTTCAAGAAAGTAGTTGTGCCACAAAAGAACTTTGAGTATTCCTTGGACGTCAAAGACTACAAGGTAGAAGTTGTGGCGGCTAAAACCTTAGACGACTACCTTAAAGAATGCCTTGTCTAAACTGCATGTTTTTTGTGCATAACTTTTAGATGCCGTTGTGAGCTTGTGGAAGAGTTAAAAAGCATTCTGAAGATAATAAGAAGTGCAAACAGGGGTGTAACTCTGTATGTTTGACATTGTTTGTCAACCTCCTAAACAGTTGATTATTTTGGAGTGCACGCGTTATCCTACTCTAGAAGCGTTGTCAAAGGTTGTAGCCGTCGTGATAAGCGCCGGGGAATCTCTTATTTTGAAATGGGCAGAAGGCGTAGTGTTTTCATACTCACCTATCGCACCCTCAACAGACCTCCTCCTAAACGAATATGTCAAGGGAAAAGTCTACTGGTCAGACGTTGTCTACGCGCTCATGCCAGAGTACAAGCAAACCATACGGGTGAGCACGCTGGACATACCCGTCATTGACGTGTCTCCAAACCCCTTGTTGTCTGAAGTTGCAAAATGGATGAAAAAGCGGGGCTGACTCCAAATCCAGCTTTAATATTTCGTTCGTCTTTAGCTGTGCTCTTAACTTGGTTCAGGCTTAAGGGTAAACGACGCAATACACAAATGTGACACTGACAGATTGAGGAGTCAACGTGGCAATAAAAATCAAAGATGTTACCCATGTCAATTTCAATGAAATACCAAGTCCCTCGCCTGGAGTAAGCTGTAAATCTTGCGACTTTTGGGAGGGAGGCTCAAGTTTGCCGGGGCCTGACGCATTAATGAAGGAAGAAAGCAAGAAATCACGAATAAGCCAAAAAGTAATACATGCTAAGATTCTGTACGGCGACGGAAGAGCTATAGGCTATTCCCAATACGGACGGACAACCGCGTTCCCACGTTGTCTGGCCTGGCGTACACAATTTAGAACCCCTGTTGCGAAAGAAGGGTTCATTGTAACATGTGTTTCCATACAAGGGGAATTTCGTGGCAGAGGATTGGCAAGCTCGCTTCTAGCCAGTGTGGTTAGTGACCTTAAGTCAAAGGGCGTAAAGGTTATTGAGGCGTGTGTGCAGAAGCCGTATTCTGATAGGTTTTCAATGGGTCCAGAAAAACTATACATGAAATGCGGCTTTATCCTCTTAGAAAAATTGCCTCATCTATCGTTAATGAGACTTGTTCCGTAACTCCCTTCCTCGCATGTCTGCTTATGGGCAAATGGTGTACCCGAAATATTTTAGGAAGAGAGAGCAATCACTATGGCTCTTGTGGTGGCACAGAATGAGCGGTTTGACTAAAGAAGATTATGAAATGTTGAAAAAGACGCCTAAGGAAACTCTGCTCAACCTCTTCTTTATGCACATCAGAAACATATGGCGCGTCGACGGCCTCTACTTTCAAGGCATCGAACAAGGATTTGGCACAGAGGCGGCGGCTGAAATCGACACTGGCTGCTGGAGGGTTTTGGGCAAACTGGAAGCTCGAGAACTCAAAAACCTGTTGCGAATAGAGAAAAATGACATCCCAGCCTTTATGCATGCCTTGCGAAACACTAGTTGGTCGCTTTATCAAGAGGAAAAACAAACAGAGGCTTTGCCCTCAAAGGGAGTTTACAGAGTCGTTAAATGCCGAACACAGGAGATAAGAGTCAATAAAGCGCTCGGCGTTTTTCCATGCAAAAACGTGAGGTTCAGCTACCTGAAGAGCTTCGCTGAAGAATTCAACTCAAACATTGAAGTCAAGTGCCAAGTCGCCCCGCCGGAAAAGCGTCCAACAGGCGTCTGGTGTCAGTGGGAATTCACTCTAAAGAGAACGTGATTGCGAGTAGACTAAGCTGTCATGTTAGGTGAAAATTAGTTATTTTTTGGATTTTGGGTCTGGGTTTCCGCCTTTAACCTTTTCTTCAAGCCAGGCTTTTGTGCCTATCTTTTTTCTGTAGACCAGTTGGCCAGCTCGGTAAAAGACGCGCCACCGTCCCTCATTTGGGTCGAAGGTAGACAAATAGTAATTGCATGGAAACTCAGCGCACAAGCCACAGTGCTCAATTCCCTTCTCTCTAATGCAGGGATAGAAGCGACACTCACCCCAAGAGGATTTGCCCTTCACGCTAGCCGCATCCAGCACAGCCATTCTTGTATTCGTTGCATTCGTAGCAGTATATACCGCAGGGAGAAACCAAGTTGAAATCAGGGATTTCGCTCATTTTTTTCCCACACTTACTATCTAGTTCCCTGTTCGCTGACCCAGTATGATTTAATGACACCTTTCCTATCCTTTACGTATTCCTTCTTAAAGATCGGTGCCTCCTTCTTGTAGCGTTCAACTGCTTTTTGCAGCACGGGAAACACGTTTTCTCTGTGGCCGCCAGCCACTAATACGTAGACGAGATCTTCTCCCAGTTCAAACTCGCCTGTGAAGTGGTGGATCTGAACGTCTACGATGTCTTTTCTGGTTTTTAGGTTTGTGCAGATTTTTTCTAAGGTTTCGTCTGCTTTTTCGTCGTAGGCTTCCAGCTGAAGGCGTTTGACGTGTTCACCTTTTTTGGTTTCGCCTCTGACTACGCCTATGAACAAGGCTATGGCTCCAACTTTGTGGTAGTCGGGTTTTTTCTTCACGGACTCGAGCAGGTCGGAGAGTAGCAGCGTTCCCTTTGGGTGAATGCCAGCGTGTTTGGTGTTCAATTTAACCACAAGTTATTGGTTCTTGACGGTCTTCCTAATCTAGTTTTTCAACCATTGAGTTGACTTTCGGTCCGATGATTATTGAAAAATACTCGAGAGTACCCCTCTGACGTAAGGAATAGCTTGTTGAAAACACGTTCACAGGTATTTTGTCATGTCCTCGACAGCAGCCGACGGAATCGGCAGATCCTTCATTGTAACTAAGCCAGGTGTGGCGTTCATAATTTTTGGTATTGAGTTGACGATGATGGCTACGGTTGCAAAGTCGCCGTGGACGCAGGGTGAAATCTTTTGATGGATGGGTGGAACGCCGTCTATTGTTATGGAGTCGTATTCTTTTTCAGCGCCGATGTAGGCTTGGAAGTCAAGTGTTATCATTTCTTTTCGTTTCATTATTCCCCGTGCGGTTTGTCTTAAGCCGGCTACATGTCCTTTCTTCACTTTGATGGCTTGGCTTTGCACTTGTTTTCTGGCAATAACTGGTTGAACGGGTTCAACCTGGATTTTGTCCAATTGCCAGCGTAAGGCTGAGGCTATCATGGCAATCGACTGTTCGAGCCCGACATGGCCTGTTATTTTTTCTGTGGCGATTTTTTCTTTGAATTCGCTTGGTGACAATCCAGCGCCGATTTTGTTTTGGAATGGAACTCGGCGTGTGGCGGCGTTCATGACTCTTTCGGCTTTTATCTTGTTTATTTTCTGGCAGACGCCTGTTAACGTGATTACTAGTGTGTCCATGAGAAAGCCTGGGTTTATGCCTGTTCCGAGGAATGTCATGGCGTATTTTATGCCTAGTGCTTCGAGTCTTTTTGCTAGTTCAGGCTCTGAAAGATAGGGATATGAAAGTTCCTCGCAGGTTGAGATTACGTTGACTCCGTATTTGGCTAAGGGTACAATCTGGTTATAGACATCTTTTAGGTAGGAGCCTGTGGCGTGGACAACCACGTCACATCGAGCTTTCGACATTACGCTGTCGACGTCGTCGGACACGATTATGCCAAATTTTCTGTTTAGTTCGAGCACTTCGCCTAGGTCTTTTCCAACCTTGCCCTCAGCGATGTCGATGGCGCCTACGATTTGGATGCCTTGTTTTTCGAGTAGGAGTTTGGCTATGCGGGTTCCAACTGCGCCCATGCCGTAGCAGACGATTCGTATCTTCTCCATTTTTGTTTCTTCCTTCAATCTTATCCCATCTTTGATCCAATTGCTATATTTGCATTTCTGTTTTGAATCAGATGATATTGTTACTTTGGCGGCTGGAGAACGTTGCTTACAGAATGCCAAGTTTCACAGCCACGTCGGCTGCCTTGTAGTCTGGATGAAGTTTCACGAACGCTTTTTTTTCGCCTTTTGGCGTTACCGACACCGTGACCTTTTCAACCCTTACTTCGTATAGTTCTTCAACCGCGCGTTTTATGTCGTCTCTTGATGCTTTGAGGCTCACAACGAAAACAAGTTTGTTTTCAGCTTCTAAGATGCGGCTTGCCACCTCTGTCATTACGGGATACAAGATTACGTCTGAAGGGTCCAAACTGCATCTATCCTCCTTCGCTGAACAGTGTGTCTAGTTTTTCAAAGGCTGACTTTGACCAGATTGTGAGTCTGCCCGGGTGAGTTCCCGGTGCCAAGAGTTCAGCGTTTAAATTGTTGACTGTTGACACGTCTACGCCTAGGATGTTTCGGGCTGCTTGGGCGATGCCGCTGTTTTCAGCCACGACCAGTAGTGGTCCAACGGCGTGTTTCATTCTTCTTCCCCGCGTCTTGCCTTTTCCCGCCCTTTCCTTGAGGCTTTCTTTAACTCTGATTATGTCAGGCCAGACTCCAAGTTTGAGCAAGGCTTTTTTCACCTCGCTTGTTTTCTTTAGGCCTTGAAAGTCGTCTGCAACGACTAGGGGCATGTCTCGAACCTCTTCTACTACGTGGCCTCGCGCCGCCACTATTTGTTTTGACGCTGTCGCTGCCAAAGCTGAGCGTAAGGCCAGACGCATTTCTTTTTTGGGAATTTTCTTGGCAATTTTCTTCTGTGTGACCGGCGGATATGCTTGGCGTCCTCCGACTGTGCCGACTGCGAATGTTGCTCTTTGTCCGCCAGCTCTTAGTCGTGGGAAGCGTGACAAGCCATGTCCTGCGCCTAGGGATTCGACGCTTCTTCTTTTGCCGGCTAATGGGTCTCTTCCTTGAGGCTGAAATCGGTGTGATTGTAGGGTTATGACGGCGCGTTTTATGACATCTGGTCTGAGCGGCGTTTTGAACACGGCTGGAACTTTGAGTCTGCCGACCGGTTTGCCTTCTAGGTCGAAGATTTTGGTTGTGACCTTGCCCATGTAGCGCTCACCCCTGCGGTGATTCTAGTGAGATTTCTACTATTTTTGGTGGGGCTTCTGGAACTTTTCTTGGTGGTCTGACTGGGACTCTTATGCGGATTAGGCGTTTGGCTGGTCCGGGTACGCTTCCGTTTAGGATTAGGTATGTGCCTCTTACTGGCCCGTAGCGGAGGAAGCCGCCCTTTGGTGTGACGTCGGCGCCGTTTGTGCCGATTTTTAAGATGCGCTTATTGTATTCGGTTCGTTGGTGGTAGCCCATTTGTCCGGCTCGTGGAATTGTGTACAAGACTCGATGTGGGTTCCATGGTCCGAGTGTGGCTACGCCTCTTTTCATTTTTCTGGTTTTGCGGTCTCTTATTTTGACGCCCCAGCGTTTGATCACTCCTTGGACTCCTTTGCCCTTCGAAACTGCGATTACGTCTGTGTATTGGCCTTCTTTGAAAACGTCTGTTAACGATAAGGTTTTGCCTAGTAATGTTTTGACGTAGTCGAGTTGCTCTTTGATCGTGGCTCCGTCGACTTTGATTTCTATTAGTTCGGGTTTCTTTTTGGGCACGCCTGCCAATCGTGGCTGTGTGGCAGCTAACACGCGGAACTCAGCTATCTGCGCAAAGTTTTCTTCTATTTTTTTGAAGCCGTTTTCTGGGTTTGGGTTGTTTGGCGGTGTGGTTAGGCGGTTGATGTCTTTTGGTGGGTCTTTCATCCAGGTTTCTGTTAGGGTTTTTAGCCCATACGGGTCGCGTGTGTAGGCTCGTATGGCGCAGATTATTGCTGGTGGCGCGTCGATAACGGTTGCGGGTCTGTCGACTTCTTTGCCGAAGTCGGGTGAGCTCGTGTGGTCTTCAACTATGAATACGTGGGTCATTCCCGCCTTGTAGCCCATAAAGCCGAGTAGGGCTGGACCTGTTTTTATATGGGGCCAGTAGCGTATGCGTCCGATTGGGCGGGCGGCGCGTCCCTTGGGTAAGTAAGATAGTGAACCGCGTTTGGGAGCGCTCCATTTTCTGTGACCCATGCGTTATTCATCCGTTCGCTGTTTTGAATTAGAATCAAGCGTTATAAAGGTTACTAAAATAGTCATGACGCATGCCAGTGGGTTTTCAGTGCGTGTGCTGATGATGAATATCGCTTAGTGCCATCATCATGCTTGTTTACTGGGCTGAGGCTTGGTGTGAGTTGCAGAAATAATTTTTGTAGGCTGACTGGTTGATGGGTTGATTATGCTTTAGGGACGCGCACTTGCGCGGCTCTCTAGTGTGTTCAATAAGGAGTGTTTGCATTCTACTATTCTGTTGCAGGTCATGCATTCATCGGGGATTGAAGCATTTTTTGGGAGGGTTCGTAGATATCCGAGTTGATGCTTGCATTCGTGAGCGGTTTCTGTTTTTGGTTCCTCTTGGATTATTCTCTCTTGGATAGGAGGAAGTGCGGGCGCAATGGGGGCTTCCATTTTAAGGTTTTCTTGGGCAACTTTTTCTGGGACAGTGATCGTTCCTGCTAGGTTTTTAATGACTTTTCTTGAATAACTGTAGATGCCTCCTAGCAAGATGCAGAGAGCAATGAGCCGACTGGTTTGCACTATCTCGTCGGTTTTGGTCGTCAGTGAAAAGTTCATCTCATTAAAGATTATGACAACAGATGCGGTTAAGAAGAAGATGCCTGAGAGGAACATTGGTATCCAAAATGATTTGCCAACGCCCAAGTGTTTGATGGCTTTTAGAGTTTTTAAACTCAGTACGCTTAAGATGGCGGCAATCGATGCAAATGCTACTTCTAAGATGAGTATCAATGTTTGTTCCGGCAGAAGTACGTTTCATTCTTTTTGAGGAAAAACCTTGTGAATTGAAAATTAGTATCTAGGGTATAGGGTGAACCCATCTATGATTCGATGTCTAACTTTATGCGTGGGCTTTTGTTGCCTCTTCTGCTACTGTTAAAATGTGTGGTTTGTCTTCGAGTTTTGTTTTGTCTTCTCCGGTTTTTGCTTCTTTCATCTTGTTTCTGATTTCTTGAAGCGTTTTTTGTATGGCTTGTCTTTCTTCTTCGATTTTGCCTCGTGTTTCCCAGAGTTGGGTTAAGTCTTCTGGAGTTAGGTCTTGGATTCTTTCTTGGTGCATTTTTTTGGCAGATTCAAGGTCTTCTTTTGAGGGTTTTGTGCTGAATTTTTTATCTTCTATGCAGTGTCTCACCATCTGCAGAAATGTGTTGTATGGATAGACTAGGCATGGTATCAACACGTAGTCTCGTATGCTCAGCTTATCGAATTGTTCCTGTGCTTGTGTTTCTGCCTTTTCGATTTGGTCTTGCCCAGAGTTTGTTCGTAGGCTGTCTTTTTGCGCTTTTTCGCCTTTTTCTGTGGGTAGCCTTAGCAGTTCTCTTATTGCGAAGTATCTTCGTTGTCCGTCGATGACTAGGTATTTGGTTTTTTCTCCGTAGAAGTAATCTAGTCGTTCGGGGAGTTCTGCGACTTCGAAGGGTTTCAATAGGCCATATTGTCCTATTGAATGTTTTAAGGCTTCTAAGTCACGGCGCTTCAAGGTTTTTGATGTTTTTTGGCTTTTGGTTGTTATTGTTCCATGGATAGGAACGCCTGACGGTGTGGTGTTGAAGCTGTCTTGTTTTGGTTGGATGGAGTCGATGGATAGGTTCCAAGGGATGGCGAGTTCTGAGAAGGGTATGTACTTTAATTCTATGTTTTTGCCTAGCTTGGTTGGTTTCAGGTTTAAGTCTGACATGGGATTTCTGATATCTTCATACTCACTATTAATATATCAACGTTTCTCTAGATTCACCATAGTTTCCGCACGCGCAAAATGTAATAGTGGCTTCCGCTAAAGATAATTCAGGGAATCGGTTGAGTCGCGGAGAGAAGCGTGTTCTGCGAATCTGGTTTATCCTAATTTTGGTAGGTTGCGGAATTCCGCTCATAGCTGCCGTTCTTGTACAAAGTATTCCGCTGGTTGCGGTTGCATTAGGGATTATAGGTTTTGAGCTGTACTGGTTTTATGTCAGATATTATCAAAAGAAGAAGCCGCGGTATCCGTTGGTTTCTCCTGACGGAAAGCCAGACATCTATCTTCCACGCACAGACATTCCAAGGCCGATATACGAGGACTTCTACAGAATGCAGGAGAAGAAGAGAAAGTTTGCCAAGCTAGACAAATGGAAACGCAAGAGAAACAAGAAGAAGGCTTAGGAGCGCGCTAAAGAATAAGAGACCCGAGCTGCTGAAGTAGACCTAGAGAGATGGGGTGAAATGAAGACAGTTTTGGGCTTGGTTTTATTGTCGCTCGGGGTGTCTTTGTTTCTTCTGTCGTTTTTGTTCGTGACAAAAACTGATACCGTAGTTGATGTTTCTTTTGTTTTGGAGCATGGTGAGAAGCGTGGGCCAGATCAGGATGGGATTTATCATCATACTAGGGTTTTCAGCAGATCGGCGTTAATAGGCAAGGTGCTGGTCTTGGGTGGAGCCGTCAACTTTTCGGCAAACGGCTATAACGCCTGGCACCTGGAAAATGTCTTCGTTAGCAGAGATTACAGTTTTGTCGTAGATCCAGCTGATGACTTGTATTGGTTTGTTTTTGAAAATGTCGACGATAATATCGGGAGCTCAATCAGGTTTACGTTGAAGGAAAGGTGGATTGATTATCTCCTACTAATACCTGCTTTCATTATTCTGTTGATATTGGCTCCTTTAGGAATAGTCCTGATTATTATGGGCCTTCACGAGAGACCTAGGAGAACAGAGCGAGGTTCATCAGAAAATGCGAGGGTAAGATTTGAAGTATACGCGCGTTTAATGTGGAATTTTCAGGATAACCTATGAGAGGTCAGTTTGGCTTTTTGGCCGTGTCACAGCTTGAGGCTCCCAGCCGTCGCCTCACATCATCCCAATAATGTTTGAGGCGCTGTCTCTCGTTTATCCGCTTTGCATGCTGAAACAGCAAAGAAGTTAAACACTACAGTTAAGCGTGTACAACTACAACTAGACACACACCACGCCCCAGCGCGCCATGAAAGAAGAAGGCATAAGGGCAGGGACTGAATGAAACTAAGCCTTGACCGTTTGAGGCGCACTAATCGTTAAGCTTAACCTTTCTCTTCAGAACCTCAAAGATAATGATGATCGTTATGAAGCCTGAGAGGGCTGTTATCATGTTCATGACCATGTTGAAAGAGTTGCTTCCACTGAGAATCCAGATGATCCATAGTATTGCATACAACACGATGGCTAAGACGTACCATCTAACAATCATCTCAGCGAGTTTTCCCCACGCAGTCAAAACCAACACGTCTCTGCAAAGTGCTTCAACAGGCTGGAGTGTACAGTTGCATAAAATGATTTATGAACAGAAAATCAGTACTGAAAATACGGCGCGCACACAGTCATGTCCGAGCGTCTGCGATCAATAGCACGCACAGCAACTAGAACCCACTCATTATAGGCTGGTATTCTTCGAACAGATAACGCGAAATAACATAACGTTGAACCTGCGACGTACCCTCGTAAATCTGATAGAGCTTCGCATCACGAAACAGCTTAGCGATAGCATAGTTCTCAAGGTAACCCCTACCACCATAAACCTGCAGCGCATCCGTTACAATTCGCATCGCATCTTCAGACCCGACAAGCTTGGCACAGCTGGAAGCCACATTGGCATCTTCCCCACGGTCAAGAAGCCAAGCAGCCTTCCAAGTGAGCAAGCGCATGGCTTCAATTCGAGCGTACATATCGGCAACCATCTGCTGAATTGCCTGGAAATCAGAGATCTTTCGCCCAAAAGCCTCCCGCTGTTTAGCATAGTTTATGGCATACTCCATCGCCGACCGCGCCAACCCAGTGGTCATAGCGCCTATCGCCGGACGAGTGCGCATAAACGTCAACATCGCCAGAAAGAACCCGTTACCCTCTCCACCAACAACATTCTCAGCTGGAACCCTAGCGTTGCGCAGCATTACAGTGGCAGTGTCCGAAGCTCGATGACCGAGCTTCGGCAAAGGCTGACCCGTGGACAAACCCTCAGTTTCACGCGGAACCACAAACGCGCACAAGCCTTCGTGGCGCTTCGTCCCTTTCAACCGAGCAAATATGACGAAGAAGTCAGCGAAATCCCCGTTTGTGATGAAAAACTTGCTTCCGTTCAAAACATAGTCGTCACCATCCCGCTCACACGTAGCCTGCATACCAGCAACATCAGAACCCATACCGGGTTCACTGGTTGCAAAAGAAATAAGCCTCAGCTGCTCTGTTAGCGGAGCCAAAAACTTCTGCTTCTGCGCGTCGGATCCCCCAATAATGATAGGCGCAGCTCCAAGATCATTCACATAAATCGAAGTTGTGATCCCCGCACAGGCAGCAGCCATCTCTTCAACAACCAGAACCGTTTCAATGGCACTATATCCCGGTCCCCCATACTCCTTCGGAACTCCAAGATTCATCAAACCAGCCTTGAAAGCCTTCTCAATCACATCCCTTGGAAACTCACCCGTTCGATCATACTTCTTAGAAACGGGCAAAACCTCTTCAAGAGCAAACTTACGCGCCTTATCGCGCAACGCAATCTGCTCTTCAGTCAACTGAAAATCAATCATACAGCATAACCTCCAACTCTTCTGCGCATTCGTGCATATTTAATGATTCCCAGAATGAAAGCCGATTGACAGACAAAACCAGCATTGGGCACTCTCAACACCAGAATCGCATCTAAGAGACTTGGTTCTAAGCTTGATCGAAGTTTTCGCTCTGTCTGACGTGTTTCTAGGCGATTTGTTAAGTTGGTTTCGCAGTTTTGTGCGCTTTTGATCTAAAGTAGCTTACGTAGGACAATCCTAGAAGGATTGGTGAAGCTATTCCCGCAAGAACGCATAATCCTATGCCAGCAGTGAAGCCCCAAGGTCCGTCTGGAGTCAAGTTTGTGCCGCTGAAATAGCCAAATGCAAGGTCGCCGATAGCTGAATAAATTAGATAGAAGAACAGAAAGGCCGCGGCAAGGTTCAACACAAGCGGAGCTACCAAGAGCAGGCGAAGCCTGAAACTACCAAACACTGCCAAAACGCTGGAAACAATCACAAGCAAACCAACAACCAGCAGAATGCTGTCTAAACCTAAGAGACTAGCAATGACCCAGTCAACATCATAAGCGGGCACGTTCCAAGCAACCACCTTAAACGGATAAACATCTATACTCACACCCGAAGCCCTCAGAGACCACCAAGGCAAGAAAAGAGAAAACAAACCAACCAAACTTATGACAACGCCTAAACCATTAAGCGTAGTCGCCCTAAACATTACCTCCTCCAACCTCACAAAGAGGTCAGTTCGGCTTATGGCCGTGTCACAGCTTGAGGCTCCCAGCCGTCGCCTCACATCATCCCACTACTCTCTGTAGCGCCGCCTCTCATTTATGAGTTTTGCATGCTATACAACAT